>Ga0160428_1001113_pt1 | contig 22377 bp, 19 predicted proteins | sample SolpanmetagenomM_FD_108198 | JGI IMG/M metagenome (GOLD analysis project Ga0160428, IMG submission 108198) | Solar panel surface microbial communities from Lawrence Berkeley National Laboratory, California, USA - M | ecosystem: Engineered > Built environment > Solar panel > Unclassified ... | reverse complement strand
AATAGCAACTCACACCACACACCCTTCACTCGCTCACTCCACCCACACAAACACTCTCCATCCCCATAAAAGGGAGAGAAAAAAAGGAATGGAAGACGCGCAAACAACAGGGCCAACCATCAATGATCTCATCGCACAATTACAAACTGAATTGCCATGGAGGAAAAGAAGACGAATAGTACTCAGTCTAGCAAAACGCGCAGAAGTAAGTCAAATACATCACAGGACACAAAGAAAGAAGAAAAGAAGAAAAAACACGAAGCAATCATGATAAACAAGTGTCAGAAGACATATATAGGCAAATGACCAGAGCAGGCATCGGTAGTCTGAAAAGACACTGCCATGTTTCTGTCAGAAATCGATGAAAGATCATCACGACCTCAAAAAGGAACTCTAGATACGAAAAGAATTACATTGATCAATAATGATACTCATAGAATGAAATACAAGACGCTGAAGAAGTACGAACAGTCGCGCAGGAAGCACTGAATATACTGCTCAATGATACTGAAGAAAATGCGTGTACAGCCTTGAAATTGCTAGTGGAGCTTCATAAATTGCATAGGTACAGCCATCAAAGATCGAATCTTGTCAAGTGCTGTATCTTATCAGCTAAGCAAATTGTACTAGGAACCTTGAAGATCAGACCGAGCCGTTCTTTCGATTTGTGAAGGAATGTTTAGGCAACGTGAATCAGATCGTCCACGACATGTTTGACGAACCAGTAAATCTGTCAAATGACGTGAAGATGGAAGGACATGAGAGCAGTGGCTCCGATGCTCTGTCGATAGAATCTGATCCAGGGGACTTTCTGCCGTCTACTGGTCCTTCGAAAGCAGAGATACCCCCAGAACAGCAGTCAAGGAGTCGATTTTCATTCAAAGTCTTGGGTGAATGTCCAGTGATGCTTGTACTGCTATTCCAGATGTACAAGAAGACGTATACGGCTCATGTACACCAAATAGTGCCTTTATTTATGGATGTAATCATTCGATTCGGGCTAGAAAATGATATGCTCAAAACTTATGTAGTTTATATCGTGTAAAGCCAAAGCACAAGACAAATGGCAAACAGAATTCCTTGCGGCCAATAATGGAACTCACTGTGGCATAGTGCCAAACATTAGTAACAGACCTGCTTATTGGGTGATGATAGAGGCTCAGGTCAGGGTATGTCATCTGACTATCTTCAAATGTGCATGATTGACAAGTTGCTAGGCGTTGTCATTCCTCTCCTACGTTCTACGGACGCTAGGCAGCCAATATCGTATGTATGCCTTACAAGTGGGAAATGCGATCGTTAGCTTACTAGTCGCTTGTCCTGTTGAGCTGCCCACCGTGCGAAAAGTAACACATGCTGACAATAACTTCAAGTTCCAAACCTTACATTGCCCTTAGGAGCTTTTGGTTGGAGCACGGCACGTATGTACGGTCGAATTTAGACCAAACTTTGTTAATCATATGCATATTCTTCTCCAAGAGGAAACACTTGTTGGTCCCGGCATAACTACCAGACCAATGTTGCGGTAAATCAATTGTATGGAACTCCTCGGCAAGAAACTGATGATGTAGAACAGTCCGGTAGCATATTCGATGTTGGCCGATCTAATCCATCATGCTAGACCTGATCTTGATGCCCCTCTTTTATTGCGGATTGTTCATGTATACTGTCAGAATCTTCATGACATTGCATTGACGGTTTCTATACATACGATGTGCGTGAAACTACTCGGCAATATAATTGACACTGTCGTTGCTCTTAGTGACAAAGTAGAGGGTAATCATCTGAGTGTAAGTGCAGAACCAAGTACTGAAGCAATCTTTAGCACACAAGATTTTGAGTCACATTGTGATAAGCTTTGCACAGAAGTTCCGCTCTCTTCGCATGATATTTGGACGGATTTTGGCTGATAAAGATAAGTTAAAGAGTCTCGGTTCGAAGGACAAAAGATCTCCAGAGGCACCAGTTGATACAGCCAATCTATTGCACAGTCACACGCTTGATCTGGAGTTTTCGATTCAGCCAATCAAGACGAATGTTCATACTGGAGATGTCACGGTTGAGGCTATCCGAGGTAAGAGCCTTACTGTGATCCATTGAAGATGGTATCGTTTACATATGGTGTAGACAACAAGTTCCTTTTCAAAAGTATGATACATACTATGAAAGGTATTATGTTTAGTATACGGAGTTGCCAAGATGCGATTGGTTCCAAGCGTATATGGGGTCCAGATGAGGCTGCTATGTTCACTCCAATGTTTGCGGACATTCTTTGCTGCTTCGATATCTATCACATCGACATGCTCTTAGTAGATATCTCCAGCAACGGTCGTCATCCAGTCGAGATTGCATCCCACAAAAACATTGTAGCTCGCGAAGAAAAGGAAGGATTCGATCATTTCGCGGCAGTCTACACGTATATCGACTCGCATATATTTCAAGAAGTGTGCAGCGTTCATGTGAAATTCCTTGTGGAGAGAACGCTGCTCAATCCAAATATGATCGCCATTCCACAGTTCTTTCTAGGCAATGAAAATGTTACGCAGTCATTTGCTAGTATATTGCTGCGATACTTGATGGAAAATCTAGACTCCTTGTCGAATGGAGACGAAGCCCATAGTGTAATAACTATTAGGCATTTCAAACTCATCTTCATGGCTGTTGGCCTATATCCTGGTATCAATGAGACTATCTTGAGGCCTCATTTGCAAAATTTAGTCATGGGTTGCTTGCGAAGCTCATATCATGCCAAGGACCCGATGAACTATTTCACTCTGATGCGAGCGCTCTTTCGGGGCATCGGTGGTGGGAAGTTTGAGATGCTCTACAAGGAGGTGCTACCGCTACTTCCATCCCTTTTGGAAGGGCTGAATGGTCTCTTGTTTGCAGCGCAGAAGCAGTCGATGAAGGAGCTATTTGTGGAGCTGCTATTAACAGTCCCCGTGCGACTCAGTGTGTTGTTGCCTTATCTGCACTATTTGATGAAACCTCTTGTATTAGCGTTACAAGCAGGCCCTGATCTTATACAGCAAGGTCTCAGAACGTTGGAACTTTGTGTAGATAATTTGACATCTGAGTTTCTGGATCCACTAATGACCCCCGTGCGAGACGATTTAATGTTAGCACTATGGGGTCACTTGAGGCCTATCCCTTATAATCAAAATCATGCCCACGCAACGCTGCGGATTCTCGGCAAATTAGGAGGACGAAACCGGAAATATTTACTTGACCCTCCGCATCTTAAATGCAAGAGTTTGGATTCGGGCCTCAACACCAACTTCTCTTTCGATTCAAGTCGAAATGTTATCCAGATGTCACTGGACGATGCTCTAGCCTTGGCGCTACGAATACTTCGAAACATGGAGGAGACTTTGCAAAATAAAACTAATGCATTCAGTTTCGCCAAGCATGTACTGCCAATGTGTATCTCATTACAAGGCGGATCAGGTCCATTGGCAAAGCTGCTATCAGATCGGTCTAGTTCAGCTGAGCAGTTTAGCCCCATCAATTTGCAACGAGAAGAAGGCAACAACATTATCAACTCGGTATTCACATTGAATGTTGCGCCAGGCATGATCGAGCGCAAACAGCTTCAAGAGCTGTCTCTTGGCAAGATTTTACTTTGCATTTTTCTGGCAAGTACGGTTCCTCCACTGAAGGAGGAAGCAGGGTCGTTATGCAGGACGATATCAACTCATATAGCAATACTGAACACCTGTGAAGTACAAGGAGTCGTAGTTCCTGAGAGCGATCATTCGACCGAAGAGGACTTGCAGATTCGACACACATTAAAACGACATGTATCCCACTTTCTTAGTACCGCTCCTTTCATCAACTCACTGGTCGATTTTATGACTTCGGAAGAAGACACATGGAGAAGCTACGGACGTGAACTGTTGCGACACTTCTACAATGTTATGCTTCGTATCTGGGGAAAAGAAAGAATAGGCAAACTTAAGGTATTCGAGATACTTGGGAACAAATTCGCGACAACTTGTTACAAACATGAGTGGTTTCGCAAGGTGGGTGCTTGTGAGGCAATCGGATTTCTGACCATCCAGCTGGATCTGGGTGTACAGTACATGCTTGCAAATGAGCTGGAATTTATCAGAGCAATCTTGTTCATCTTGAAGGACGCTACTACTGAGATCGCGCCCAAGAAAGCCGAAGATACAGTGAAGATCCTTTCCCATATCCTCAAGGTTTGTCAAGGCCCGCATGAATCAGATGATATCAAAGACGAGAATAAAGAACGTCGTCATGCAAATGTGATCAACTTCCTCATCGTGGAACTGTCGAACCCGAATCATCATGTCCGAGAAGTCGTCAAATCCTGCTTCCAGTTGATGGCGGATCTTGTTGGCAACGAGCTGACGGATGTATTATCTCCAGTCAAGGATCGATTGCTAGCACCTATCTTCGCTAAGCCGCTACGCGCCCTCCCATTCAATATGCAGATCGGTCACATTGATGCAATTACATATTGTCTGTCATTGCGTCCACCTTTACTAGCTTTTGATGAAGACTTGGACAGGCTTTTGTCTGAGGCATTGGCTCTCGCTGATGCAGAGGATGCTAATCTCACCAACAAGAACTCTCATTATAAGCAGATGCCTACACTCATCAAGTTGCGAGTTGCTTGTATTACCCTACTCTCTGCAGCAATGCTGTTTCCGGAATTTGGTAGTGCTCAACCTGGTCAACGCAACAGAGTCATTCAGGTTTACTTCAAATCCATATATTCCAAATCATCCGAGGTGGTTGATGTCGCTAAGAAAGGGCTATCTCAGATCATCACTCAGCAACAGAAGCTGCCAAAAGAACTGCTACAAAATGGCTTACGTCCAGTACTTGCAAGCCTTGCGGATTTCAAGAGACTAAGTGCGGATGGTTTAGAGGGCCTAGGACGATTGTTGGAACTGTTGACTACGTACTTCAAACCTGAAATTGGAAAGAAGCTTTTAGACCATATCAATCTTTGGTCCGAGTCAGTGCAGAACGAGAACTTGAGTGACAAATTGCTAAACGAACGGGAAGATGTGAAGGTTATGATTGCAACGTTGGATGTATTTTATCTTCTTCCCGCAGCAGCCATCGGCTTCTTGGATGATCTAATGATATGGGGAGCTAATATCGAAGCACTGCTAATGCGAAAAACTTCGAATCCGTTTCACCAACCCTTGTTAAAGTTTGTGAATCGATATGCGGAACCAGCAGCGATTTACTTTGTGGAGCGGCTCAGCCAGTCAAATCATGCACGGCTACTGTTTGCGCTCTTAGAAATGGAAGATGGCAAATGTCTCCGAAGTGAAATCATGCGAGTTACAGAGACGATGCTTGTTCCGTTATTCAATAATTCATATGAACTGCAATTGCGATTATTACGACTTGTTTTGATCCTAGCCAGGAGGCATGGCGATTGGCTTGGAGGACATCCTAAACTCATGGAATGCCTCCATCTGTTATGGAAGTCTGATCGATTCAATAATCGAGATTTCTTGGAAGAAGAGCAGGATGTCATATCGATGGACGAAGCTTCAATGATAGTAGAATGTTTCATCATCTACTCTCGGAAACAACTCGACCAGGTCTGGATTCTATTCGAGATGACTAAGGCATTCACAATGAAGAGTATAATGGACTTCACTTTCGTAAAACAATACATGTATGATGAGGTTATCCTGGCATCTACATTGGAACAAAAACGGCAGATAATGCTCTACTTCTTCAATGAGGTATATCTCAATCCAGATATTGGAGCTCAAGTCAAGGTGCAGCATATTCGTATAATTATTCTGCCCGTCATGTATGCTTCTTTTGTTAGGGGCGAGCAGAATGAACTACTTTCTGGCCCAGTCATAGATGCAATACAAGGCACCTTTTGGCGATCTGCGTTGCAGCCCGATGCGGATCTCGAATCAATCAATGATGCTCTCAAAGTAGAATCACTGCAGATCACTGCGCTAATGATATTATGGGCGCCTGAAGTCCTTAAGATGCTGAATCGTCAAGATTTCATGTCTTATTGCAACAGATATATGTTACTGGATGATGTTGTAACGAAGCATACTGCTTATGTATTATTATCTATGTTTCTTGCAGCAGATTCTACCGATTCAACTACAATGATGATGACGACGTTTACTTCCTTACTGACGGGATATGCAATCGAATCACGAGCACTTGTTCGACAAGCACTTGATATACTTGCTCGTGCTTTACCTCGGAATATGGCGGTAGCAGACACAAATCCTCCCGGTTGGATTGAAACAACACAAAGATGCCTAGCGAAAGAAGGATATGTTATACCCCAAATACTTACGATTTGGCAGTTTATCATTCGACATCCTGACCTCTACTTTGCTGCAAGATCAGCATTCATTGCTGAGATAGTCATTTTGCTCCCACGACTAGGCTTAGCCTTAAGTGCAACAGGAGAGACCAGAACTTTGGCTATTGAGATGACCGAACTCGTACTGAAATGGGAAAGAAAGAGAGTAACGATCGAGGCCAACCAAGAGAATCCCGATGCAGATTATGCTGTTGACATGCATAGTCGAGAAACGATTCTTGGGTTCCTCATCAGGTATGCATGCTCTGTCCAAGAATTGCCCAACAGGAAAGGAACGGTGCATAGATGTTCAGAGCTGATGAGAGGTTTCCTGTCTGCTGAATTGTGGCAAGATACGCAACTTCCTCTCGGTTTCTTCGAACGTCTGATACAAACAGCGGACATAACGGAAGCAAATATTACACAAGTGAGCAACATACTAGACATCCTCGATTGTATACTGGAAAAGAAGGCCGGACATTGGATCTTGAGTAACGCAGGATGCATTCGACGTATTGTGGAGAAATGTCTCGGGTGGGATCGACCCACTGTTGTCCGCCCATTGCATAAGATCATACTCAAAACATTCTCAACATTCTGTGCGCTTCAGCAACCAGTTCCTACAGAAATCAACTTGGAGAAATCAGCTTTTGTCTCCCTGATTGAGCAATTTGTGAATGAAAGCTTCAACAATTTTAGAAATCTTTACTCCTCCTCGGTGATATTGAACACGATCAGTTCAGTGAAGGCGGAGTTCATCGACAGTGTGCTTCAATCTCTGATCAAACTAATCCAAAAGCTGGTCAAAGAGTACATTCCGCGAACAACTTCTGCACCGTCCCCTCCGCAATCAACCGAGAATGTTGTAAGCTTGCTTATAACCTCCCTTCAGCTCGCCAACTCAAGAATGAGCCAAATGACTGAGCTAAGGAAGTGGTATATGTCATCTTTTGTTCAATTGGCGGAGAAGTGCACCGATATAGAGTTGTGTCATATTCTCTTGTCAATAGCTAGAGGATGGATTTTGAATCAGGATGATCCGTTCCCCACTATGAAGGAAAAAGCCGGAGCTCTGCATAAGATGATAGTATTCGAGGAAAGAAACGACGATAAGCTATGGGACGAATATTTGGATCTCGTGGCCAAGATATATACTACACCAGAATTACTTCGCACTGAACTTACTGCAAGATTGGAGCAAGCATTCTTACTCGGCTCGTGTCAAACATCAGCTAATCGAAGTCGCTTTGGTAGAATCTTGGATGATAGCGTTCCGCGAGGCTTGTATATCAGACTACATTACGTGCTAGGGGTTCATAATTGGGAGTATATCTCGGACAAGTACTGGCTCAAGCAAGCGTTGAGCTTACTACTGGGGGCTGTGCAGAGCCGAAATACGGCCGTGCGACCTTGTGATATGACTACGGTGTCTCTGCGTGCTATTGAACGATCCTACGAAAGTGCACAACAGACACAGGAGGATATGGCACTCGAATGCGAAGTCAGGCCAGAGATAAGTGAACTGGTATCGGAGCACATCGCAAATATACGGAAGATTCATGTACCGATTGTGAACGAACTAGTACATGACCTGGAAGAGCTAATGTATCTCGATGTAGACTTGACATACAAAATGTGGTGCGATCTATTCCCTCTTCTTTGGAGATGTTTAAGCAGCAAAGAAAGACTAGAAATATCCAGAGTCATGTCAAACCTACTTTCACAAAACTATCAAGAAAAACAGATGTTTTTGCGACCTAATGTTATACAGGGTATCATGCACGGTATATCTCGATGTCAGCCAATCTTTGCGCTACCACCAACTCTATCGCGGTATCTTGGCAAGACTTTCAATGCATGGCATACCGCCATTGAGATACTGCATAAGACAATGCCGGAGATCCGCCCTATAGATCCTGGGGTAGCTTTCAAACCAGATGAGAAGAATAAAGAACATATCCTGGATGCACTAGTAGAGATTTATACTCAGTTAAACGAGGAAGATATGGTATATGGATTATGGAGACGACGTTGCTTACTACCAGAAACGAGTACAGCAATATTCTATGAACAGAATGGAATGTGGAGTCAAGCGCAAGAAATCTATGAGAATGCGCAATTGAAGGCTCGAAATGGACAGTTAGCTTTTATTGAATCAGAGTATACTTTTTGGGAAGATCACTGGATCACTTGCGCCCAGAAATTACAGCAGTGGGAAATGTTGCTTGAACTTTCGAAAGGTGACGCTCCCGATCTATATCTCGAAAGTGCTTGGAGACAGTCAGATTGGAGTACAGACAAAGAAATGCTACGAACTTCGATAGCAGCGGTCACAGAGTTGCCGACTCCAAAGCGGAAAGTTTATGAAGCTTTCTTTGTATTAAATCAAGTACAGGAGAACCTTGACAAAGTTCCCATATTGCAAGGAATATGCGATGATGGTATACAATTGACCTTGGCAAAATGGGCTTCGTTGCCACCCTTGATTGCACAGGCTCATGTACCTTTACTGCATCTATTCCAGCAGTTTGTAGAACTTTCAGAAGCTCAGACAATGTACACGGCTATAAGCCCTTCTAATCTGAATCCAAAAGCCCAGATCATTCAAGAACTCAAAGCAACTTTAGGGGTTTGGCGTGATCGTTTGCCTAACGTATGGGATGATATCACTCTGTGGAGTGAACTGGTCTCTTGGAGGCAACATATATTCAATGCTGTGAATGCATCGCAATACGGCTCTACCAGTAATGAACAAACTCAAATGGCGAATTTCCAGTATCGCGGATTCCATGAGATTGCATGGATAATCAATAGGTTCGCCAATGTTGCACGGAAACATCAGCTCGTAGACGTTTGCATACATGCATTACTCAAAATCTATACACTACCAAACATCGAAATCTTTGATGCTTTCTTGAAATTGAAGGAGCAAGCAAAATGCTATTTGCAGAGTAATGCTGAACTATCTGCTGGACTCGAAGTTGTGAATAATACCAATTTATCATATTTCCACGTAGCACAACGAGCCGAGTTCTTTGCGCTGAAAGGTATATTTTTAACTAGACTTGGCCGTTCCGCAGATGCAGATGCGGCTTTCTCCAATGCAATACAGATTGATGGTACTTCTGGCAAAGGCTGGGCAGCTTGGGGACAATATAATGACAACCAATTCAAGACTGGTGGAGATGTCTGTAATGCTGAGAATGCTATTAACTGTTATTTGCATGCTGCCGGATTATTCAAAGACGAGCGATCAGTCGGCTATCTAGGTCGAGTATTGTGGTTGTTGGGTTGCAACCATTCTCAAGCAGGAATATCGCCTGCTCTAGAGGCTTACAAAGGAGATAATTCACCCTGGTACTGGATTCCGCTGATTCCACAGCTGCTTACTTCTTTACAACGACCCGAGGGCATATACACGAAGCCAATCCTTTTCCGAATTGCGAATCATTATCCGCAAGCTTTACATTATCACCTTCGTACCGCCCGTGAGGAGATCTCTGGAATGAAATCCACGAACCTCACCAGAACAATGACGCCTCCCGAAGCAGTTAAAACAGAAAATGTTCCGCAAGGAAATTCGAACCCGACCACAGCGAGTTCTCAGGATGTTGAAATGGAAACCCCAGAAGTCCGCACCGCATCATACCCTCACACTAAAGACTTGCTCGATGAGATTCTCAATGAGATGAAAAAGGCACACCCACTTCTAGGGCTTTCGATGGAAACGCTGGCAGAACAGATTGTTCAGCGCCTTAAACCACTTGCTGAAGATGATATGTATCGAGTTATCACTGCTTTGATGACCGAAGTAACGCAGGTAAAGTATTTGCTACTACTGCTTGAATTTCAGCACTGAATGGTTCCATATAGTTATACACTAGCAAGTTTGCAAGCAATGATACCGATGACATGATTCCATCCAGCATGCGGAATACTCTAGGGAAAGTTGCCAACACACATTATGTCTCAACAAGCAAGGTAAGTCTCTATAATATGTAACATGGCGACATATTAAAATCACTGTCATACGTAGTTCAAAGCTCCGTTTCATCAAGATTTTCTTCATGGTTGTGATACCTTGTCAGATCTATTGATGAAACTTCGAGTCTGGAAGGACAGATTGGAGCATACGCTAGATACAAGGCCTCGAGTACAGCAGCTCGAAGTAATCAGCAATTACATGACGGAGTTTGAGCATAATAAGTTCGATGAGATCGAAGTGCCAGGCCAATATGATCATATGGTAAGAGCTTGAAGCTGTTGATCATTGACTCTTCAATTGAGTAACTCGGGAAAATAGCTGAAGACAAGTCCGTCCAATCAGAATACAGACTTTGTGCGGATAGAGCGCTTCGTGCCAGAGGTCATTATTGTTCGTTCACATGGTCTTGTACGACGACGCTTCGCTATCATAGGAAGTGACGGTGCTGAGTACCCCTTCTGGGTACAAAATCCAGCTGCTCGCAATGCTAGACGAGAGGAGGCGGTATTGCAAGTAGGCAGATTCATGAATAACATTCTTGAAAGACGAAAAGAAACAAGGCGTCGCAACTTGCAGCTACATTGTCCAGCAACTGTCTCAATAGCTGCTACTGTACGAATCATACAAGATGACACCTCTTACTTTACACTCCACGATGTTTTAGAAGATCATTTTATTCGATCAGGACTAGAAATCGATGAGCCCGTTATGTTTTATATCGAGCGTATGCGTAATGCCTTACAGCAAAATCCGAATCTTACCGAGGTACCAAACCAATCTCTTCAAGCATGATGGATCACTTATAATCAATTTCAGAGTGAATCAATTAATTTACGGACGTCCATCTTAGAACAGATCGCCAGTAAGATGGTCCCCCCAGACACGCTTAAGAAGGTAACTCAATGATACTTCACAATACACGCTCACTGCTTATTTTCTCGCAAGTACATGTATCGAGCTTTTCTACATTATAACGACCTATGGGTATTCCGAAAGCGATTTGCCGCACAAATGGCCGCCGTGTCCTTTCTTACTTATGTCATGGGAATTGGCCAGAGGCATCCTCATAAGATGTTTATATCCAAAGCTACTGGCAATGTCTTCCCAATGGACATCCAACTAGGTATGATGCAAATTCTCGATTCAAGTCCATATATATTTGCTCACACGTATTCTCAGTTATGAGCACTCGATTCTTGTTACTCAATCAAGAATCTGTGCCATTCCGTCTCACCCCTAATATACAGACGTTCCTAAGTCCAGAGGGCATCGAGGGCGTATATTTGCCCTCAATAATCGCAATAGCAAGGGCATTGACAGAACCATCGGTATACATACGAACTATGTTTTCGCCCATATTCCAATCTTATATTTACGTACCAGATTGACATGGAGCATTGGATGTCTTTGTTCATGCGTGATGAACTGCATCACTGGCGCAAGCAGTTCCCTTCACCCAGTACGATGGACGATAAGATGCTAAAGGAAAGATGTCTTGCTAACGTCCACCAAATCATGAAGCGTACCCTTACAGTCAGTTGCAAGAATGAAAACGTAAGAGTTTCCTATCCGCATTTGACTTTGATGTTAATGAGCGTCCCTGCCTTAGAATGAAGATTGTGCAATTCCCTCTCAGCAACCCGTACTTGATTTAGTCTCCAATGCATGTAATCCAACTAGGTAGCTATGTTGTACTGTATCGCTATACTTATCGCTTACAATACCCTCATTATAGATTAACCCTTATGGACCCCACCTGGATGGCGTGGTGCTGATCATTCAGTACTGCCATGCCAGTTCGATGTTCTCGTATATGAAAAATTTTAATCGATATAAAGTGAATATGTAAATAGCATTGTACAAGTAATAACACACCCTGTATACAATGTATATATAAATTACCAAATTTAGAGGTAGAGTGCATTCAAGCGTTGGTCTATAAGTTTCCTGATCATGATACTTCCTACATCAGACCGGATCGAACTCCGTCATTAACTCCCACATTTCTCCTAGATAAACAGCAAAATTGCGTTAACAACATAGTATTGCTCTCCAACTGTCATACGTGCAGCACGTGCCTAATGTATACAATGGAGTTTATGCGCATATGGTTTCTCTACTGAGTTTCATATTTAATCTTCTGGTTTTGTGACTCTCAAATGGGACCTTCAACCATCTCGGTCGTTAAGAGATAGAATCCTCTCGATTTGCCTATTGACCTGATCGCCGTCAACTTCAAGAAACGCAGAAACAGAAGACCCACGGAGAATAGATCGATGCACCGACCTTATTACCTTGAGAGGGTGGATGGCGCTGAGTACGAGAAAGGCCTTCTCGTCGCGGTGAGTGTCGAGTGATATTCAACCATCATATGATCGAATACTATAAATCCTGTTTCATTTCGGCTAGCATTTGTCTTAACTGTTCGGATGCAGCCAAGGGAGTTAGTAGCATGGAATCTCGTTTTGATCTCACGGAACTCTTGACCTCTATTGAGATTTCGGGAGCGACTGTCATATATTGTTCATTGCTTACAACGGTCTGAGGTGGACTTAGCGGTTCAGCTGGAGTTTGCAGCTCCACTAATTTCCTTTCCAGTTGAGTTACCTTCTCGTGCAGTCTAATGATGGTTCTTGTTGCTTCGGCTTTAGAAGAAATGAGGTCTGATTGTAACTCCGATATCTTCGCTTCGTATACATCGTTCTTGGTCGCATTATTAGCAAGATGTTCTTGTAATAAGGTATTCGCTTGCAATTGCTGATTACGCTCTTTCCCTAACGATATGACTTTCGTGAGTAATATAGTGTGTTCATGATCTGAGATTGTTTGAGCTTCCATCTTGGCGAAATTGAGAGCTTGATGTAATTCAAAGTTATCTTTGGTGAGCTGTTTATTGAGCTTTCGTAGAGTCAACTCCGACTCACTTGTTTCGGTAGCTTCAGCAGCAGTATACAGTGTTTGTCCTTCTGACCAGTCAGAAGTATCCATTGCATCGTTGATTTTCTCCGTGACGAGTCCACCCTTCATGACTTCGATTTCTTGTTGCAGTGACTTGATTTCCTCTGCTTGTTCTGCTGTTTGCTGCTGCAGCAATCGGTAATTGGTCTCATCCTGCAAGCCATGTATCGAACGAGAAGAAGTAGGCGATATATCATGCTCAAGGGCACCATGTGTCCTTGATCTCTCGCGTGGATAAGGTCCATCAAGCGAACCGCTGAGTGGCATAACCGTATTCGAAGTCAGTATCAACTTTGTTAGATGGTCTATTCTTTCTTTGAGCAACACTCTTTGCAATTGTTGTGCAGCCATCTCGTCAGCAAACTAGAGAATTATATTTAGTCGTCCATATGATACTAACTTGAGATTACAACTATACCTTTTGTTTCTCCATCACGAGAAGGTTCTGATCCTCAATACGAGTTTCTTGAAGCATCTGGTTCATATCGATCAGTTTAGCTTTCAGATCAGTGATTTCTCCGCGATACAGCTGAATCAATGCCTTTTCTTCCACCATTTCGTTTGTTTGAGCCTTTGTGACCACTTTCTTTGTTCTGGATGCGAACTTGAGGGTGTTGGTCGATTCTTCCAAATTGCATAAGGCTGGAGATATTGTACAAATGACTGATACGCGGGCATGTCCAGCTAGGGAAGATTGTAAAATCCGAGTGAGTTTGGAATCACGATAGGGAACATGGCTTCTGCAGATGAGAGTCAGTGAATCTCATCTCAAAACGATTTAGCAACTAATGATTACTTCTTTTCATCAGTCAATTTAGAAATAACTGTTCCTAATGTCAGTAATGACTTGTTGATGAATGCTCCCTCTCTGCGTCTCTCAGAAGATGATACCGCTTTCTCTGAACCTGCTAGATCGATCAGATTCTACACGAAGTCATCAGTCAAACAATGGTAGCATTGATATGAGGTGATGATACCAATCTTGAGACCCTGACTGATTTGGGAGCTGAGCCATTCATGGATGTTTCTCTACTCTCAATGACCTAAGCAATATCTCGTCAGCAAGTTTTGTGGACTTTTTGAGCAATTCACTTGTACCATTTGAAATATGGTATGCGATCTGGAACTGTGAGTGTTCCAGTCTGTTGCACTTGTATGTCGATTCACTGTTGTATCTGCATGAGCCTTCCTAACTTTTATGCACGAAACTTTGTCATACTTTCTCCTTCCTGCAGTGCATAATAAACTGCAGCTGGTGAATTTACGACTTCCTCGCGCAAGGGACTCACGTACACTCCTCGCTGGTGATAAGAATCAGTTACTGGAGTATGTGATTCTATCTCATTGTACTTTTGGATCTTCATGTATCTTCAGGTCAAGTGCTTCAGGAGTCAGAAGATCTCGTATTGTTTCGTTGTATATCTCCATGTAAGACACTCGTAACAAGAACTCTCGAGTTTCTGATGTCTACTAGTACTTCATGAGTCATCAATTCTAGCGGATGGGAAAGAGGTAAGCAATCAATTACCTCGTGTATGTACGCAAAAACATCTTCAATTGCTTGTGGGATGATTCCCGGTTGTCCTTCGATTCCCGTCATCGTATAGGTTTTACCTGAAGCTGTTTGTCCATAAGCGAAAACAGTACCTACAGAGATCAACTGAGTTGAAGGCATTGATAAGTTGATCTGATATGTACCATTCATGCCTTCCATAACATTCCAGACTAGATCAGCTACGCATTTGTCATATATCGGCATATTGTCAGAACCACAAAATATTGAATCTATCTATCCATATTAGTATGCAGAAGATATACCCAGGATTCTCACTTGATGTATGTAATTGTATTCTCACGATGTCGCAGTCATTGCATGCTTTTCGACCAATAAAGTCATATTGTTACCAAATACAAATTCACCGATTCTCGCCTTCGAATTTTCTTTGATCTTTATGGTGTTCTCTTGGATTTCCCAGATCTCCTGTTCTTCTCTGGTCATAGCTGTATTTCCTGTATTATGATTTGTATTTGTAAGATGCGCCGGGGTCGGACGGACTCTGATTGTAACTTGAACATTCTCCGGCGGTATACCCTCCGTATGCTGCTGATTCTGGGATTGACTCCGCTGGGATAGTGATGTGTTGGACGATTGTCGCGAAGAAATTGACTTCATTGTTCTCGAGTATAGGTTCTTTATCAAATCTAAAAAGTATACTTGCAATGAGTTTCGATCAATCGGGCTATACTCTGATCATCACTCAATGCTGCTGAATGATGATTGGAAATCGAGCGTTTCTGCTTTCCGTACTCTTGCGTCTTCTCGATCTTGTCTATCTACAAGTTGCTGCACTATTTCCTGTAATCAGCAAACCGTTTTATGTTGATCCGAGAATCAGAAGGCGGTTGTGTGGCGCATTCATTTCGCATCAATCTTTTCGTTTGATATTCTGATAAATCTTGTGCTACCCCTAAGACTGCGAAAGGTAAATGTAAGGATTGGCACTAGAGGACAAATGAGTAAAGAGCAGATGAATTTGGGCTAAACCTAAAATTGTCAAGCAAATGCCAAGTCACAGCGGTAACTCGTTCGGTGTTCTGAAAATGTTTACAAAGCAATAATCAGAGCCTCAAATACGCTACTCTGAGTAATTCATAATTTACTATTAGGTCGTAGGGAACTCTGACTAACTTTCGAGCATGGAAACGAAGGCATCTCATTTGAGTTGTGTTATCGAGGATATGATCACAGACCTCACTAATGCTAAATTCTTCCAGGCTACCGTTAATCCGAGTGAAGTCACTCGTTCTGACAAGTTCTGCTTCTCGGTTACATGCCCGAGTAGTAACGAGCATATGCCGCAAATCTGCACCACTCCCTATGCAGCACTACAATCGTGGTAAAATACTGATCACAAAGTTTTTCACATCGAAAGATCAACTTAGTGAGGGATCACTTACTCCAATATCACTTCAGCCATGAAAATGTGATCTTATTTGCTGTACAAAGAACCAGTTATAAAGCCTCAACTGCGCAAATAGAACGAATAAACGTACATACTTTCTTCCCAACTCTGCCTGCTGTTACGTGTGTTGCATAATTCGCCATCTTCACTCCCCAAGGATGGCCAACCCGAAGATGGAGCGAGCTATCCTCGCACCCGTCAGTACTGCCCTTGCACCAGTTGTTTCTACCGTAACACCTGTAGTTTCTGCCATAGTATGTCCACTAGGTAGGGCTGTTAACAAGCGGTTCTGATGCGAGCTTGCGTTAATGAATATAATTTCAGGCCAGGTACCGATCTTAGGACTTGATCAAATATTCACATGCGGAACTGCATCGTAAGTGATACATCTATTCAATAGTTGTACTCTAGATTAAGATAATATAAATAGGCAGACCTCGACTATGACAAGTATCAACATAAGTTCTGCTGCCCATGTCGTAGCAACTTCGGTATCAAACGTGATTACCACCGCAGCCTCCATAGTATCGGCATCCCCTTCCGTTACTCCTGTCGCACTTGCTTCTTCTTCATCATCCTCTTTGTCTTCATTATCTTCTTCTTTCTCTTCTTCAGGAGGCAGTAGTATTGCGTTGACATCTAGCTCAGCTTCGACTGTACTGGAGACAATTACCTCGACAACAAGCAGCTTGACGGACGTGATACCGAGTACATCAGTAACGATCTCGGTCACTCCTATCGCACTTTTGGCTTCTCCTACGAGCAACAGTAGCGCATCGACTGATAGCCCGGCCTCCGCTGAGGAAAGTATCAGTACTTCGACAGCGGGCAATACAACGATGGTGGTATCGAGTTCAATGGCATCAAGTGCAACCAGCGATCATGGGACCCCGGTATCCACTGGTACAACCCTTCCTAGCTTGTGTACAACATCTAACTTACTGTAGCAAATGATCCTTCGAGGACTCCAGGAAGTGCAGTATTGATTTCAAGCTCAAGCTCTACATCGACCGTAAGCTCAGCCTCAGGTAAAAGACTTCGAACGATAGACTGGTCGTTAGACGTGTCATTGATTCATCCAATTGAGCAGTCACTGTGGATTCCAATTCTTCCGCCTCAACAACCGCTCGGAAAACACTGATTGCCGTGTCTGTTTCATCCACTATAGTGGTTGTCGGAGCGTTTCTCTTCGTTATCTGGTATATCATTCGTCGTCGCAAGAATGCTGCGGGTCGTCGTAAAAATGCATTCGATGCGCTCAAATTCTACAAGAGTGTTACTATAGCTGCGGATGAAGCTCACTATCGCAATATTTCTCGCGATGGATCTTTCTCACCTTCTAGACGCGATTCAAATGGTGGTGACTCGATGATGAGTGGTGCTGAAACATTGAGACGAGGATCGATGATGAGCGAGATGTATGGAATGGATCAGCCTTTGCAAGGGTCAAGAAGAGAATCGATGCGCAGCGCCTTTAACGATGTCACTCCAAACCCTGGATCTGGTGACAATTCTCCTTCAGGCTATAGTAGTCCGATTGGTAGATCTCGTCGGCAATCTATGCAGCCCATGCTTGGAAATCAGCATCAGGCGAGTAATGATACTGCAGATTTTCGTCTTGCGTTCAGCCGAGCTATGAGATCCGCTGGGAAGTAGCACAAAAGAAGATGAAGTCCTAAACAACTCCGTCCAAATTCCAGATGACATATTTGTGTTCCTCAGCTCTTGATCATAATATTAGTAAAACAATTGTGTTCTGATGCAGGAATGAATGCAACTTACAGTGATTGTTGAATGAGATAGATTGCGATATTAGCCTCATCTGTTTTGTCTTGAGGAATCTCTATTGCGACTGATCATTGGATGACTGAACTATATCTAGAAATAGTTTAGAACTACGTTACAGGAAATTGTTATGCATATTTCAACCTTTGGGTCATAGAGAGCTCGGACGAAGTTACCAACATGACAATGAAGGCATCCCAGTTGAGTAGACCTATCGAGAAATATCACCAGTTCACTCTAGATTCTTCTGAGATACCGCGAGCCCGAATGGTTTTACTCTTTCTGACAAGTGCTGCTTCTCGGCTGTGTACGTAGTAACGAGCATGTGTCGCAAGGTTTCAGATTCACTGTACGGCACTAGGACCAGGGCTAATTTATATTCTTCGCCAAATGCGTAACAAGATTTCAGGCGCATATGATGTCATTGATTGTAGTCCAAGGTACATTGCGCAGTATGGTCTCTTGCATAGAAGCGCGGATCTGATGAAGCATAGCAAATAATCCAATACTAATATTGGCACTACCTAGATATCAACATTCTTAATGTCAGCAGACGCCACCTGATGGCATATATTAGTTTTCTTCTCTACCGTAAAGCATCGCGAATCGAATCGCGAATCTCCAGCACCGTCGAATATTCAAAGTCTGACAAATCTCGAATATATCGAATCTTCAGACAAGCGACATTGCATGCAAAGTGCCGTAATTATGTTATATTATTAATCCATTGTATGAGTTCCTCCCCAAATTTTCATGACAGGTCGAATAGGAGATAGAGATACTCATGCTTAATTAGTACATTGGAGGGTGAGAACATAAGCGTGGACTCATGAGTCTCGGATCGAGATCCCCTACTCTCGAATTCGAAAGATTCGAAATATTCGTCGAATCTTCAAACTTACCGTCGAATCCAACCTCGAATCTTCGAATCGGACTTTGCGTCGAATCTGCGATGTTTTGCTTTACGGCAGTTCCTTAATTAGTGATCTAATGATTTTACATCAACTACAAATGGGTGTTGACTTAGTCTGATATCATTTCAGCCACAAAAGTGTGATCTTAGTAACATGCTCTAAATATGACAAGCTGTAACGCCACAAGTGCACCAATAGAACTACTGAATTCACAGACTTTCTTCCCTACTCTGCCTGCTGTTACGTGGGTTGCACAATCTGCCATCTTCACTCCCCAAGGATGGCTAAGCCGAAGATGGAGCGAGCTATCCTCGCACCCGTCAGTACTGCCCTTGCACCAGTTGTTTCTACCGTAACACCCGTAGTCTCTGCCATAGTATGTCCACTAGGTAGGGCTGTTAACAAGCGGTCCTGATGCGAGCTTGCGTTAATGAACATAATTTCAGGCCAGGTACCGATCTTAGGACTTAATCAAATATTCACATGCGGAACTGCATCGTAAGCGATACATCTATTCAATAGTTGTACTCCAGATTAAGATAATATAAATAGGCAGACCTCGACTATGACAAGTATCAACATAAGTTCTACAGCCCATGTCGTAGCAACTTCGGTATCAAACGTGATTACCACCGCAGCCTCCATAGTATCGGCATCCCCTTCCGTTACCCCTGTCGTACCTTCTTCTTCTTCCTCAAGAATTAGTAGTAGTGCGTCGACATCTAGCTCAGCCTCGTTTGTCGGCAATACCAGTCCTTTGACAACAGGCAGTCCGATAACTGCGATATCGAGTACAAGAACATCGATTTCCGTTACTCCTGTTGCTTCTTCTGCATCTCCTACCAGCAATAATATCCCATCAACATCTAGCTCAGCCTCGACTGTCGGTAGTATTAGTACCTCCACAATTGTTGATGCGACGACTGTAGTATCAGCTATAGTAAGATCAAGCTCAGTTACTCCTGTCGCATCTCCTTCTTCAACTAGCAGCAGTAATGGAGCCACAGATAGCTCGACTTCAACTGTAGGTAGTACAACAGTCAATGCGACAAGTGCGGTATCAAGTACAGTAACATTAAGTTCCATTGATGCTATCGAATCTTCTTCTTCGTCTCCAGCGAGCAGCAGTAGCGCATCGACTGATAGCCCGGCCTCCACCTTAGAAAGTACTAGTACTTCGACAGCGGGCAATACGCTGATAGTGGTATCGGGCTCAATGGCATCGAGTCCATTAAGCGATCATGAGACTTTAGCATCCTCTGCAAGCGACCAGGCAGGCAGTTCTCCGAGTGCAGCAACTACTCCGTTTGATATCTCGCAGAATGCTTCGGTATCCACCGGTACAACCCTTCCTAGCTTGTGTACAACATCTAATTGTACTGCTAGCAAATGATCCTTCAAGCACTCCAGAGATTCTACTCACAACGGATTCAGCTGTTTCCGCAATTGCGTCACCAACTGCTGGTAGGTCCGCCATATAGGTTGTAATAATGGCAAAGCAATTGACTCTTGGGTTCAGTTCACACCAACTCAGATGGCAATACTACTCAGACAACACTGATCTCAAGCTCTACATCAAGCGCAAGCTCAGCCCCAGGTAACAGACGTCTTACGATAGAGTGGTCTTATGACGTGTCATTGATTCATTCGATTGGATTATAGTCACGGTTGATTCCGATCCTTCCGCCTCAACGATCACCCCGAGAACACTGATTGCTGTGTCTGTTTCGTCCACTATTGTTGGTATTGGTGCGTTTCTCTTCCTTATGTGGTTCATCATTCGTCGCCGTAAGAATGCTGCGAATGATCGCAAAAATGCATTCGATGCGCTCAAGTTCTACAAGACCGTTACTATAGCTGCGGATGAAGCTCACTATCGCAATCTGTCTCGTAATGGATCTTTCTCACCGTCTAGACGCGGTTCAAATGGTGGTGACTCGAGGACGAGTGATGTCGATGAATCAAGACGAGGATCGATGATGAGCGAGATGTATGGTGTTGATACGCCTTTGACAGGAGCAAGAAGAGAATCGATTCGTAGTGCGTTCCATGATGTCACTCCGAACAGCAAAGCAGGATCTGGCGATAGTTCTCCCTCAGGCTTCAATAGTCCGTTCGGCAGATCTCGTCGACAATCTATACAGCCCATGCTTGGAAATCACCATCAGGCGAGTGATGACACTGCAGAATCTCGTCTCGCATTCAGCCAAGCTCTTAGGTTGGCTGGGGAAGTAGCACAGAAGAAAATGAAGTCGTAGGCAGCGCCGTCCGCACCGTAGAAGGCATTTCATATGATGCTCATCTCTTAATCATAATATTAGCAAACACTTGTGTTCTGCTGCAGGAATCAATGCAAGTAGGGAATGACATAGATTAAGATATTAGCCCCATCTGTGTTGTCTTAAGGGATCTCTGTTGCGATTGATCGTGGGACTAAATGTATCCAGAAATAATTTTGATATCCAGAAATAATTTTGAAACCACGTTGTAAGGAAGAGATTCCTCATGCGATGTTTGAGGTAGTGTAGTGCTAGAGCTATCGGTGACTATTATTTTCTGCTAGTGATGTGGATGCCAGGTATGTACAGACATCGTTTCGGTAAGCTTGGCCATCCCAGTGGAGGGTAGTTACCTTTTTGAGAACTGCTCAATTCCTAATACTTGGCAGATATCTTGTTCACATGCACGCTCCGGTAGACCGCATATATCATGGTATGCTATAACCTTCGGTGTAATCAACTCCGGTGCCAGCGATCACAAGGCAAAGAGGGTCGCGCAGTATTTGGTAAAATATACACCTAAGGTTTTCCTAAGGTGGAGTAAGCGGACCGAACACCAGGTGGCCATGTGTCTGTAAGAAGAGATAACCGGTATAGTGATTTGTTGTGATTCGCAAGTACACGATCATAATTTACGCGCCAATTGATCCCATTATGATCCACATTCACTCCTAAATATTTCTCGTTCGATTTGGGATCAATGATCATATTGCGCTTCTCTGAAGCTGAACAATTCTCGACTCTTATCCTGATGCGGAACAGGTGGTTGAGATCTTAATGTGCTCAGTTCTTCGCTCCCTTTCTTCCTCTGTTCTGATCTATAACGCTAAAACATCTCCGCCCATGAAGGTCTGGTAGGGGTTATTTGTGTTGTCCGAGCTATTGGCGGGGTAGGTGATGATAGCAGCGGCAGTTAGTGACGCGTTATTCATGGGTAGTAGTGGAAATGCACGGGATGACCTCGTCGATGGTGGTAGGCGTGTGGGAGGAGTATATTGGTGTGTTGGGGTCTGTTGACATTGTTTTATGATTTGAGAGCTATCACGTGTTGATTGTTGTACTTTGTACTTTGTAATCTGACAAACCTGGGCAAGGGGCTCATACAGATCAGAATTAATTATCTGTCTATATAGATGGAGTGTTACAACGCCAACTCAAGCTT
>Ga0160428_1001110_pt1 | contig 22406 bp, 25 predicted proteins | sample SolpanmetagenomM_FD_108198 | JGI IMG/M metagenome (GOLD analysis project Ga0160428, IMG submission 108198) | Solar panel surface microbial communities from Lawrence Berkeley National Laboratory, California, USA - M | ecosystem: Engineered > Built environment > Solar panel > Unclassified ... | reverse complement strand
TTTCAGGTCGTGCATGAAAACCAAGGATTCGCATAAAACGCCTTTCTTTACCCAAGATTGGATCAAGTGTGGATCATATTCCCCAGCCTCTACTTCTGAAACGCAAATCTTTGTTGTTGATATACGAATTCTTGGCCTTGCCTGTTACAAAGCTAGCAAAGCTAGTCAATCGAGTTCAACAGCTGGCCAGCGCATCCATTGCGGCCACCCACCACGTGCCCACTCACTCCAAATCTCCCACAAATCTCGACCTTACCACGAAAAACAGCTTCTATCTCCTATAAACAATGTCTCGTGGCTATCGTAGAGACGAAGGCGGTTATGGCGACGACGACGGGGGAGGTACCTGGGACAGAGGCCGATTCGAAAGAGCCCGCGCACGATCTCGTGGTCCGTACGGCCGCCGAGAAGAATATGACACTGTCAACGTCGAGGAAGACCGCTATATCTCTCGCGGCGAAGGACCAGTACAGGAGAAGATCAGAGTTTCAGTCAACGACGACCGGTTTCGGGAGCCACCACCACGGGAGTACGAACGACGAAGATATGTGGAAGAAGAGAGGTTTTCACCACCACAGCGACAGCGACCAGAGTTCTTAGACGAAGGAAGATATGTTACTGCCGGACGGGAGATGCAGCCCTATAGACGGGAGTATGATGATTATGATGTCCCTACCAGAAGACCAGCTAGGCCGACTTATGCAAGAAGACAATCGAGCTTGGATACTTATGATAGAAGGCCTGTCGGAAGATATGACGATCGCGGGAGGAATGTGGAGGAAAGAGATGTCAATGTGTCCATCAACGTTCAGGCACCGCCTCCTCCACCAGCAGTACGACGAGAAGAGCCAAAACCAAGATATCGTGACTATGAATACAAGGTCAAAGAGCCGGGGCCAGAACTACACATTAGGCGAGAGAGGGAGGTGATTAGGGAGACGAGTCGGTCAAGGGAGATTGAGGATGATTATGTGGATATTGAAGTGCCTGCGCCAGAACCGAGGAGGAAGAGAGGCAAGACCAGGATGCCGAAGCGATTGGTACATAAGGGAGCCCTAAATAGAATGGGGTTTCCATACGAAGAAGAGGTAAGGGCCTGAGGACGACAATCACTCTACACAAGCTGATGGTTTGACTAGGAAAATGTCTATATAGTGCAATACGCGCTACAAAAGGAGGAAATCGACGAAGTCATCAAGTTTAGTGAGAGCTTTTTCGATGACAGTCAGTTTCTGCTCCTCAATCTACTTGCTGCACACAGACTAATATAGTTGTCTCACAGACAAGACCATCTTCCGCTACGAAGAAACTAAAGAAACCAGACTCCTCGGCGGCCCCGAGGCACCTCCTCCACCACCACTCGAAGATGTCGAAATCCGCGAGACAGTAACCCGCAAAATCATCGAAAATCCCACACCTTCCGATTTCGGCGAAGGCATCCCTTCCTCTTCCAGCTCCGCAACCTCCGAACCATCACGTCGTGCCAAATCAGTTAAATCAGCACGTTCTTCCAAGTCGAAAGCACGCTCTGGACGTTCTCGCTCTCGACGTGGTGGACGCAAAAGTGAGTCTGAGGAGGACGAGGAAGAAGTGTTTGTGAAATCAAGAGCTTTAGTACTCCCTGAACGACAAAAGCCGCGCAATCCCAGGGACATTAATGCACAGATCAACGCGCTTGAGAAGGAGAAGAGAGCATTGAAGCTTGAGCGGGAAGCAAAGGAGCGACTGGAGAGGGCGGACAGATTGAGAGAGGAAGAATATGAGATTCTTGAGAATCCGCGACGGTATGATAGTGGCGGGGATCGAGCTGTGAGGGTCGAGAAGGACAAGAGAGGTAGGTTGGCGCTTGTGAGGAGTGCTCAGTGAGGGTGAGTGTTGGTGGAAAGGGAGGTTCGAATTTGGGCTAATACTTCTTGTGGTTTCTAGGCGCGAGACGAGGTCGTGCTGTGCCTGCAGGAGCGGCAGGACCACTACTCTGGGCACTGACTTGAGCCTGACCTGTACAGGTCACGGATACATGATGACATAATGCTGCTGCTATACTCTCAATCTAACCATGATATGGAGCGAGACGAGCTCACACCATACTCTGGACTTTGGTTGATTCGTTGTAATCACTACTTGGCCTCTTTCAATAGGGCCTCTTTTCTGAGATCCTGGTACCACAACTAAGTTAGAAGATGGACCTTTGAGCATTCGTGACAGAAGCGAACGAACCTTGTAAAAGAAAGTACCGCCTCCCATTGTTCCATCTGGATATAATCCATAGTCGGGAATATGGTCTCCAAGCTGCGTATACCCAAGCTTCTTATACATCACCTCGGCGCCACTATCTGTCATGGTATCCAATGTCTGTCAAATGCATTAGCACTACAGCCACATATCTAAGCAACTCCCCAGTGGAATGATTAGAGAGATGGTCAATGTGACTCACCAATAACGTCCTCCCATGCTCTCTACCAACAACCTCCGCTTTCTCCATCATAGTCCTCGCAATGCCACGAAACCTGAACCGCGGATTCACGAGCAACTTCTCTATCGGTCCTCTGAAAGGGCCAGTCTCCGTGATAGGCTTGTGCAATGTCACATAGCCAGCCAGTACTTCCTCATGGTTGACTGCTTCTCCACTGTTCGTCATTATCGCCCGCGTCTCGTACTGCTGATCTGGCGCCAGCTTTGAAGGAGGCGGCATAGCATCTGCATCCCTTAGCTTGCCAAGCACGGCAATAATCACACGCTCATCTCTACTGGCCTCATCGAAACGTGCATGCCACCATTTGATCATAAGCTCTCGTTTGGCGGCGTCAAAAGGGGGACGAAAGGTGGCGATGAGATTGTCCTGGAGCACGCAGGCGATGTGAATGTCGACGAAGGCAGGGATGAGGTTGGTGTCTCTGATTGGGTCGAGGATGATAACTGTGTATCTTGGGTTTGAGGTGGTAGTATTTGAGGAAGTGGTAGAATCGTATTTCGACATGTATGCTTTGAGGCCCGCTATCATGTCCGGAGAAGGGGAGAAGATTGACATTGTTAAAGTAGCTATTTCAGCAGATATTCACGTTCAAGGGGATTGGTAGAGTGCTTGAAGCGGTCTTTTGCTCTGCTCTGAGGATTTTTGCACGTTTGAGGATCACTATTATACAGTACGTTCTTCTTCCGGGCCTCAGGAACCAAAGCTGCTCAGTTGACGAGTGAAGTGATTCTGCAGAAATAATAGTCGCATTGACTTTTGTCCTTCAACTGCCTGTTTCAGACACGCTTGGTTGACGGAGTTTGTATCCGCTGGACCCTGGATTATTGGCGTTGCCTTGCTCATGATTTCGATTTCGATTTCGATTTTCTTCCCTAAGAACTTCCGTACTTCATCTTCCGAGCTTATGGATTCAAGAGAAGCCTACAATCTCGGTGCAAAGACCCTGCAAGCAAGATGGCTGCGAAACGAGGCTTAGAAGTCGACGAGCCGCCACCAAACAAAAAATCGAGATTTGAGTCCCCGGATGCAGCCTTCGACTCGGAATCAGACGACGAAGAACAGCAAACCACAAACACTCCATTAACACCACTCACACCTCGGTCACCCGCTCCGTTTCGGCCCAAGAACAAATTCTGCCCATACGAAGGGTGTGGAAAGGCATTCAATCGACCTGCACGCTTGGCAGAACACATTCGATCACACACGGGCGATCGACCTTTCAAATGTCCTCAGTCATCCTGCGACAAGGCATTCCTGCGGCAATCTCACCTTACCCATCATATCAAGAGTGCTCATAGTGAGCAAAGAGATTATACGTGCGAGTGGAATGCTTGTGGGAAATCATTCTTGACAGCAACAAGATTAAGAAGACATATAAAGTCGCATGAAGGAAAAGAACAATTTCGCTGTACGGGACATCCCCCTTGTGACAGGGCTTTTCGCAAGCACATAACACTGCAGCGCCATATTGATGTCGACCATCTCCAGCTCAAGCCTTTTCAATGTACGCAGATCAATCCAGCGACGAATGAGAAATGCTCGAAGGGCTTCGATACTGCAATTCAGCTACGTAATCACGAAGCGCGCTTTCATGGTGAAACGAGATACTGGTGCTCATTGTGTCCTGAAGCAAACAATAACGACTCCACTGGTGCTCAAGGTTTCATGTCCTACTCCGATCTTCAAGATCATATCAAGCTCGAACATCCACCAGGTTGTCAACATTGTGGCCTCATCTGCTCATCAGCTCGCGAGTTGCAAAGACACATCGACATTCACCATGCTGGTATCTCCTTGTCAGCACGTCGGTCATTCGTCTGCACCGTAGATAATTGCGGGAAAGGCTTCACAAAACAAGGCAACCTCAACATCCATATTCGTACTGTGCATGTGCAAGATAAGAGCTATGGATGCGGATCCACAGGCATATCTTCTCTCACTGAGGATCTGGTTACTTGGACTGGGGTCAACGCATGTGGTCGCTCATTCGGTACAAAAGCTGCCCTGGAGGGCCACATTCGCACGCAACATATTGGTAAAGAGGATATGCCGCCTCCACCTCCATTGAATAAGAAACAGCTCAGACAATTGAAGAAGGTAGCAAAAGAGGCTCAACCGGCCTTTACCACTTTTGCCAAGTTGACAGGTGCAGGATATGCGGAGGAGAGTGGTAGAGACATCTCATGTGTTGCCGAAGGGTGCGACTATCTGTTCAAGAGGACTATCGATCTCGAAGCTCATGCGCAGTCTTTGCATGGACTAAGTCCGGACATGGTGGCTGAAATAATGGTGGAAAGAGAGGCCCTGCAAGGTGGTCAATTTTGGGTCGGTCAATCACAGGAGCTGGAAACGGATGACCCGCAGCAAGAAGAGAAGGATAGTGAGTGGCGCAAGTTCCTTGATCTCGGCGAAGAAGAACGTGAGGAGGCCGAGCTTATCGGAAATGGATATGTTCTGCCTTCGGACATGTCTTTGGATGAAGCGGCGCTGCAACGTATTGACTTTGAAGCACTAATGAACTATCGTGGTGAGGAGCAATCAGACGCAGTCGACGATATGCAGCAGATGTCTATCGATCCTGCCCTTATATCTGCGTAAATGTTTGCGTGCGGCTTAAAATAATGGCCTGATGCAGAAGAAGAAGAATGTGAGGGATGAAAAGTAAAAATGAAGAAATGAATTGTACGAATATACGAATACTTTGTTTAATGGAGCAATACTCAACCCTCATCATACCGGGTGATTTGTCATATTCTGATTTGCAAGATATATTTGTTGTTCGAACTGCCGCTGCAAACTTGATCGCGCTGTTTTCAGGCCCTTTTCTTGAGTTCCTTGTTTCAGGCACGACTTGGAGAGCCTTCGCATTGAGAAAATTTCGCACTAAGCGAGTTTGTAATGCTGTAAAAGAGACGAGCTGTGTGTAGGTTGTTTCATAGAGGATCGATTTTAGTTCCTGCATATTGTTTCTTTCACCTATCGACGTCAGTTCAACTCGTATGAAGGTGTACGGCTTATATACCAAAGATTGTAAAGGACAACAACAATGAATGCAATTGAAAAAAAGCGAAGACGATTTCAAAGTCGCTACGTAGTCATTCTCCTCTACTATCATCAACAAGCAGTTCACTCATCTACAATACTCCCCCTCATCAATACCCAAACGCCTTCCCACCACCCTTCGCCCCACCACCATCAACCACAACCGCATCCCCTTCCTCACCCTCATCCGCCTTCAACTCTCCAAACCTTCCCCTCTGCCTCGTCGTGTCATACGCATTCAGTACCCTCGCCTGACTCTCGTCCGTCTGACTAAACGCATACCCCCTCTGCTTCCGCATCCTCTGCACCTGCCGCACCTTCCTAACCGCCTTCTGGAACTGCTCCATGCGGGGCCGATAGTCCTGCACATTATACTTTTGTATCTCTTGCACATGGTGATAGCTCAGTGGGCTGTACATCCTTCTCGCGTACTTCCACGCGAAATCGCGCAGCAAACACAGCGGCGGAATCAGCGTGATGCACATGAGCCAGAAAACCAGGTTCGGGTATGTATGGCCAAGGACACCACGGAACTCTGTGCTGAAATGCAGCAGAGGCGCCAACGAGCCATAAAATGGGACGTATGCTAGCCAAATCAGCAAGGAGCCAGGGATGGCGAGGACGGTGTATTTCGTCCACGTATTTGCTGTCAGTGCTGCTTTACCCAGCACAGTCACTAGTGCGGACATGTACACCGCTGTACCCCAGACCCAATGGCCGCTGACTGTGCCGTCGTGCAAGACCAAGTCGCCGCCGTAGATGGCGGAGGAGATATAGTAGATGATGAGGGAGTGGTAGAAGCCGTTGCCGACCCAGGACCAGAAGGCGGACATGCGGAAGAAGACGGACGTTTGCGAGAGGCGGTAGAGTTGCGGGTAGCGGTCGAGGAGGCGGGCGGAGACGAATTGGTCGAAGATGCCGAGGGCGAAGGGCGGGAAGACGGTGAAGAGGACGTTGTAGAAGGAGAGGGTCCAGGATTCCATGATTACGGAGCCTGAGAAGCCATTTTGAAAGGAGTACTATGAAAGAGTCAGGCTTGTGTGTTGGAAGCTGTTGTGAGCGAATGAAGGATGGAGCAGGCTTACCCAAAATTGTGTCATGAAAAAGGTAATGTTCTTGTAGAACGAGTAAAGAATGACCTTGCTGACGCGGTAATAACTCCAAGAGCCGTGTACAAGAAGCAGCTTTCGCAGATACCTAAATTGCGCTATTGCGACATCTGCACTTCTGGCGGCTTGTAGACCTTCCACACCAGCTATACCTACACCGACATGCGCGGCTTGAATCATGGAAACATCATTGGCGCCGTCGCCGATAGCTAGCAGGATTGCCTTTTTGTGTCGTTTGACCAGTTTGACGACGAGTGCTTTTTGTAGTGGAGATACACGACTGCAAAGTTGTTAATAGAGTGTCGCTTGCTTGGCAGCGGTACATTTAGACTTACCAACAAATGACGGCTTTACACATCACAGCCAAATCCAGAAACATGACTTCCATGTCCGGTTCCAAAGCATATGTCAAAGACTTGCCATCAATGACGAGTGCTAGAGACTCTAGATCACTCAAGCCGTGCGCCTGTCCTTTGATGGCAGTGAGTTTTCTGCTCAAATTGTCTCTTGTTGCCGCAGAACTCTCCTCGTTCACGATTAACAGTGTCATATCCTCGCTAATCAGCTTACAACTCATGCCGATGTTAATGGCTGTTTCTTGCCTGTCACCAGTCAACACCCACACCTTGATACCTGCAGTCTGTAAGGTGTGAATAGTATCTGGAACGCCATCCTGCAACTTGTCCTCGATAGCAGTGGCGCCAAGCAGTATGAAGTCTTTTTCAATGATCTCTGCAGCTCTGTCCAGCTCATCCGCGCGATTACCGCCAACGGTCATGGCAGCTCGGTTGAAGACCTGGTGCCACTCTCTGAACTCGACTTCAGGAATCTCTCGCATGGCAAGACAAAGTGTTCGTAGACCATCCGCCGCATACTCTTCCAAGTGTTGCAATGTGATGTCTATATAAGGATTGTTCGACTTTGACATGCGTTCGAGGATGACGGTATCTGCTCCTTTGCAGTAACATCGGATCCTGCCATCTGGACACCTGAAAATGGCAGACATGCGCTTTCTTGTTGAGTTGAATTCGCAGACGGACAGTAATTCATACTCATACTCTTGTCCATCTACCAATATAGTCACAGACTTTGGCTTGCGAGCAACGAACTTGTAGCCCAGCAATGCAGCTCCTTCGACCAAGGCACCTTCGTCAGGTGATGCTGCTTGGTACTTGATGAATCCAGGCTTCTCATCGTTACGCTCTGGAATGACTGTGTGGCAGGTCGAAAGCAGTGTTAGAAATTGGTTTATGAGTTCACCATCAGGTCCTGAAGCCAAATCTCTATGCAGGCGTTTGAAGTCGTGAATGCCACCAGGCTCATCGCCGATTGCCTTCCGGTCATCGGGAACATCATCAGCATATTGCATGCCTGCTATCGAACATTGTCGGAAGTCCATTTGATTGCAGGTCAATGTCCCTGTCTTGTCTGAGAATACATATTCAACTTGGCCAAGCTCTTCTACTAATGATGATGTCCTGCAGACTGCGGGCGTGTCTGTTTTGTCGTAATACATGTCCATGTCAGAGTTGATCAAAATAGCTTGACAGTATTTGACAATGTCTATCGTAACAAAAAGAGAGATTGGTAGTAGATTGGAGTAAAGCACCCAATACGTGCAGAGATCAAGGAAGAAGGCTGTCGCTGCATTAAAGTTACCGTAATATAAGTACGACATTGTGGTGCCCGACGTCAAACGCACAGCAAAATTTCCGGCTGTGCTTATAATTGCAAGTGTGATGAGGATTAGCGCGAGATACGTAATCTGTCGATTGACCATTCTTTCCACAGCTGTCTGCTTGATCGGTGTCGCAGTTGCATTGCGCATGAGTTTCGTCTCATGACCTGTAAATACGACTACACCGTGAATCCAAGGAGTATTCCTCAACGTCGCACCACGAAGCAGTAACTGGTCAGGCTGGAGTGGTAGCTCTTTTTCTTGCCTTCCTGCCCCACCTTGTGTCGTCAGAGTTGCCTCGTATGTATAAAGACTGCTGTTTGGCTGTTCAGACTTCAGCCTTCCACCAAGTCTTGATAACTCGGCTGGACTGATGAGGTCAGCAGTTTCTGGCAAGGCCTGCTTGATCTTCAAGTTGGTCTCCCCATCCAGGTTCGCTGTTTCAATATAACATAACCCTTCTGGCTCCGAACTTGCCAACAATACCAAATCTGCTGGAAACGACTCTTCGCCATGAACACGCAGAACATCTCCAACAGCGACATTGATCCATTTAGTATCCTCGAAATTTCCTCCTCTTAACACACGTGCTATCGAGCCGTTCAAAGAAGCATCTGCTTGCTTTCTCCTATAGTCCTCTACAGCCTCTTTGATAGCAGAAACAATCAGAACGATCAATAGTGGTACAATCGTGGTATATCGACTTGTTGGCGAAACGTTGGGTATTTGTTGGAGTGCTGCGGTAAACAGGAAGAAGAGGTTGGAGTATTTCGAGAACTGCTCGTAGACGAACTTTGGCACGAAGGTGATTACATTGTATTTCGAGGTTGAGACGTGGTTGTCGACATATTTGTTCTCGGCATTAGCAGGAGGATTATTCAGATGGATGATTCTTGGTCCCATGGTGCTGTAGTCAATCTGTCCTTGGCCAAAGAGGTTCTGTATTCGTCCTCCTAGTGATTTTGTCTTAGCTGCGTTTTGCGCTGGCTCAGCTTGGCCATTTGCAACGCCTGCTGGTGCTACCACAGGAAGAGTTGGACCATCTGTCAATGGCAAGTCCATCTCATGGTAATCCTGCTTGATCCCCAGCATATTCCGTACGCGACCCAGTAGACCACCTCCCATTGTCATGATACTGTTTCTATTCCGTGCTGAGGCCTGCCGTAACGTGGATGCTGGCGCATTGTCGTCCAATCCTCCTGTCCCATAGTAGTCTTGTAGGTCACCCAGGTCATCATCAGGATAGTCGTCGACATCATGGCTCTGATAGTTGTGAAGGTCCGAGGTTTGTGAGTACATCCTGTCATCGTAATTAGGCCGTAGATTGGATGCGCCTCCAGCTCCAGTACCTTCAGCTGATCTAATGACGGACGCGCCTGCGCCTCCGCCAACGAAGTCGTCGTAAGAGACTGATGCCCTGCCATTATTTCGTGAAGTGTTAGGAATATCCTGCCGCGATGCTAGATAGTCATCATCATGTGTAGGTCTTCTCCCTGAGCTGTATGCTGGTTGATGGTCATCCAAAAGATCGAGCAAGTTGTTATCATCCTCGTTGTCGCCGCCGCGCCTATACGGGCCAGCCATGCTATATGAAACTAGCTCCTCCTGTTGTTCTTCATCCAAATTTCAAGTTACGCAAGCTTCGAGTCGCGTGATTTAGAAGAGTATACAAGGTCTAATTGAGGATGCTACGACGACCACAAAGCTTCAATGACGCAGGGCGCAAGTTGGCAGCGATTGCAGGCTAGCATGAGAGTCTGTGAAGCAGAAAGTGGCAGCGGACGCGAAATCACAAGGTGTAGGCTGCAGCAAAGGTTGTTGGCGCAGCAATGAAAGCACATCTCGTGGCTTGGCCTTGGCATGACTTTAGCTTCTTATCTTCTCCATCATCAAGCGCGAACCATCTCTATTCCACGAACCAACACCTTTCAAACTAGCCTCCCTTGTAGTCTCAGGCACTCACAATGGTCTGCACACGCTGCGCTAAGCTCAGCACGCCCACTGCCCTCGCCACTGCCTCCATCAAACGTAAAGAAGATTCTCAAACTTCCACAGGCATAGCCTACACTGCCAAAGCCTCCGCGTCTGGTCCCAGTGGCATTGGCAAGTCCAAATTACTCAGCAAAGCTGCCAAGAATCCATATGCTGCCTACGCCGCAAGCTGCGAGACTTGCAAGGTCAAGATAAACCAGGGCCACAAATATTGCCAGAAATGCGCTTATAAAAGGGCGGAATGTGCTCGTTGTGGGAAGAAGGAGAAAGCAGCAGCAAGTACAGCAGGCTTGGTGGAGGGCAAGAAGTTTTCTGCAAAGTGATAGTGTCTTCTTGGTGCAGATCGAGCGTGATTTCCATCGTCAAGAGCAATCGACGTCGCTTCCAATGAGAGCCCAACGAAGCTGAAGGGCGAAGTGACTACCAAGGACGTGCGCGACAAGACTTACAAAGCAGACGGATCGAGTCCTCGCATACACGCAATAGCAGCGCTTGAAAGAAAGATGAAATGCCCAGGAGAGTGGTGACCCTAATAACAGTGGCGTGCTCTTTTGTTCAAAATTATCCTCTAGATATGACCGAGGGCTGCGCGCAGAAGTCCCTCCTGAGGTCATCAATGGTGCACAAGAAGAGAAGGATAGATGCAAAGATAACAGCGTTGTGGTATTCATTCGCCTACTATCATGCTGTTCTAGTATACAGATCAGACGCCTGATCCATCACAGACAGCCATAATGATCCCGATATGGTGGTGTCGCAAGAATGCTGGTATCAACCAGATATCCTTCATGAGATCGATAAAGATATGCGAAGTATCGTCCCACACCGGATCTCTTCCCAAATGAAGACTATGCTCAAAATGTCCCACTCTTAACTTCACACCTTTAAGCATCATCATACGAGCGGTCATGCAGAACCGCCTTACTCTTCTCTATCCAAGTCTTCAGCTGCTCGTATACTGCGAACGTCACTGCCTGGCCAGGTGCAACTCTCATTATTCTTGGTGTGATTCCCTAAAGTACAAGTCAGCACAAATGGTACCCCAGAGGTTCAATGCACAAATCGATAACAAGACATACCTTATAAAACGCTTTCGGTCCTTCTTGTTTGAACATCTCGGCCGCAATTTTCTTGATTCTCGTCAAAGCTGTTTCGCCATGCTCCGCTGGCATCCTCTGCAACCGCGTCTTGATGGTATCAATTGGAGCATTCGAGAGAGGTCCACAAGCACCGGATATCAATCCAATACCTGCGGTCTGGTACCCAGGCAAGTTGGACCCAGCGCCTTCAGCACCAAGAGTACCTGACTGCATCGCCTGCAGCTTCTCCTTAAGGTAATTGTAAACAGTAAAGTTCACAGCCTGGTTAGATCCCTGACGCAGGGCTGTCAACGTCACACCCCTCCATAACGTCGACAATCCTTCTTCTCGAACAACCAACATCGCACAATGCGCCGCATTTCGGTATTTGGGTACGTCTAGTGGATCGCTCATGCTGTGGTATTGCGCTTGTAATCGAATCTTGACGACTTCCATTGGTGTTACGACGGCTACTGCTTCTGTCACACCAGCTGCCAGACCTGCTAGGAATATGGAGGGAATGATGGACTTGTAGTATTCGTAGGAAGTGAAACGGATGGCCATTTTGGGGATGATACCGGTCGTGACGGCGCCGAGACCTTTGTAGAGAGCTAGAGGAGATTCGCGCTGGACGATTTGCACGCCGGTGGCTAGGAAGCCGCGTTTGGCTGCCTGAGGAGCACGGAAGATTAGGTTTGCGCATGTTTCATGCAGGATGCGGTATACATACCCCAGGTCGCTGAGCTCGTCTTGACAGTTGCATGCGGACTTTGATTGTATCTAATTGACACGATATGAGCTCATGTACTTGCATCAACGATTCCTGTTTTTCTACTGACCGAGAGGATGACACACCAATGCCTCCATCATACCAGCACCGCCTCCAGCTATACATTGTCAGTCCTCATTCACCGGCATATCCATTCTTCGATAATCCTAAGCATACCAACAAGATTGGTCGCTACCGAGGTCCGCTTCGGTTTGCTCTCTTTCGACGCCATGACAGCAGGGATTTATGCCTTGCCAGTGCTTGTGTCCAGTACAATAAGCTCCTTCAAATTTTAGCACTGTTGCTTCTTCCCCCACTTGGCCTTTACTTGTACAATCTTAAACACAATCTCAAAGTAGTTCCTCGGCTCTTGTCTCGTTCACTCTCTTGCTCGTATGTTTCAGTATAGCACTTTCCTCGAAAATAACTGTTCCTGTTGGTGCCCAAGCCGGATCAGAATCAACTTGATCAAGTATAGGTATACAATGGTAGTTCGAAAGCAAATAGCATTGGCAGCAATGACTCCCCATGACGAAAAAGACCATCAGACGGAGCGAGGTCCAGACACAACTTTATTCGAAAGCACTTCGTAATGATTTCCAGCATGTCATCTGCTCCCGAGAAAAACCGACCGAGGCATTGTGAAACGTGATCAGGTACCGATTAGTGTTCAGCCTTAGCCGTTGATGCGAGCGAGTGTGGGGGTAAGTACCTAGGTAGATGTGCTGTGATGTGTGTGTGTGTGTGTGTGACGATCCGGAGGCTCTCGGCATCCTCGTTGGTAACGAACGTGATAGAGCTGAGTGCCGAAGGCAATCACCATGATCAAGACTTCCGCGTCGCAGGAAGCGTTACCAATTCCAAAGCACGAGGTTGACGACAGATTCTCTAGGTCTCGTCAGAAGATTCCTCAGAGAGGCACCGATATTGAAATGCCGGCTTTTGCACTGTTGGGAGAAGCTGAACGTCAACAGTGAACGGCAGAACCACATACTGGGTATCTCCCCTTGCCCAAGTCCTGGTTACAGAGAGCGGATGGATATTACGAAGACTACTACGGTAGTCTCTTCTTGGTCAGGGAGCATTTCGACACTTGTACTGTGCCTCACGCGATGAGGTAGTAATACATACTCGATATTCGGCGTATCGCACTATACTCGAGCAATCTCCGGATGATGAAACAGAGGCAGCGTGATCGAAGTCATTCAGGTGAAGTATTTCCAAATTATTGTCATTATCCAACTGGCACAAAAAGCACTACTACCGAAACAAGAAAGTACAATCTCAAATCAAATTCTCAACTTCTCGCTTTTACCCACCAGGCTTTGCTATCAGCCACCAGTCTTCACAGCCATCTTCGCCCCAAACCTTGCAGTACTGTCCAGCCCAGCTCAACTCAACTCATCCCACCACCTCACATCTCCCTCTCAGTAACAGCTCAGACCCCGATAGATGGGTCTTCCCTCAAGCGTGCCGATCTCAATACAAGTATCGCTAATGGTACAGGCGTTTCCCTCCCAATACCTTGTGCCGTCCACCTTTCTGAAAGCCACCTTGCAGAAAGCGCCGACATCTCCACGTGACACGAGACGAGTGGGCGCCGTAGTGGTCTTGGTTGTGGCGGAAGGAACGTTCTTCAAGACTGTGGCACTCGAAGTATTTCCGCTGACGATGCCAGTTTTAGCTGGGGGTGTTGCTGTTACAGTCCTGAAGATCGTGGTTGCGACTGGTACAGACTTGTTCAGCGTAACATTGTTAGTTACTGCAGGTCCGACCTTGTTCTGGGTAACTGTCGTTGTAACAGTGCGTGTAGTGTTCACTGTGAGCATCGTGGTATGTGTGACCGTCGTTGGCTTCTGGACCGCGACCGTGGTATACAACGTGGAAAACTTCGTAGCCGGTACTACACTCATACTAGTTTTTGTAGTGCTCACGGTGTGTGTGCTGAAAGCATTCAGAGTTTGGACCGTGGGAATTGTCTTCGTGGATGTGGCTGTGCCCCAGGACGTAAGCAGGTTCGTTGTTGACTTGATATCGAAGACTAGTGAGTGAATCGTGCTGACAGTAGTGGAGTGAGACACTGAAGTCAAGGTAGTCGTGACACTCTTGACAACACTGTTGGTGATAACTTGGGTGGTAAGCTGGACGTCATAGATGCGGGAGTGAGTTGTGATGGTTACCACAGCAGTTCCTCCTGCCGGTGGTGGTGGTGGAGGCGGTGGCGCATACGTGGCTGGTCCCGGGTTCGAAAAGGTCTCGTATGTTGGAGTAGGTCGGGGAGTAGCTCCTTGACCAGGCGGAAACCACTGAACGCGTCTTTGACATTCTGGTTGACCAGCGAAGTCAGGGCAACCATGCTCCGTCCAGCCATTCCTGATACAGCCCATCGAGCCAAGAATTGGCCCATTGTATACACAACCAGTAGGATCGTACTGGCGACGCTCGAGAATCATCGCAGGAGCTGGAGGTTTTGTAGGTGGACGGTCCGGAATCCAGGTGACCTTGCTGTCACAGAATTCATTGTTGAAGAAGGGACAGCCATGTTCAGTAACACCTTGCGCAAGACAACCGGAGGAGCCAAGAGTTTCAGCAGGATAATAGCAACCATTCTGCCCGTTGGCATAAGGTGAAGCACGCTTAGTTGGGGCCGCAGATGCGACTGTAGCAAGCATGGCTACGAACGTAGCGAGGTTACCAAAGCAAGGCATGGTTTGTTGTCTTTGTTGAGTTATTAAGCTGTTGATAGTTTTGCAGAGGGTGAGTTCTGATCTTCGACTTGGTCTATTGGAAGGGCTATTGTGTTGAAATGAAGTGGTAGGTCATTGCTCTTATATGTGTCCAGCCTGCCTTTACGCTCAGATGTGATGTATGCTTTTTTCCCTCTCCCAAGATCACGAATTTTTCCTATTGCGCTCAGATCTTGCGTCATGTAAACACAGGGAAGAGACCCAGAAAGTATAATGATATGACATGGATGAAATCAATCGCGGGCGCGTGCTTCACCACTGGAAAGTTCGACTCACAGGTCACATGTAGGAGGCTCCGTCCTGATCTTGATGTGTTTCAAAACAGATCAGGCCGACCAAGTTCGGAAAGTTGGCCGCACCTAGATCCTTCAGTAACTGATCCGGGATTAACCTGTGCTGCGAGAGTGGCTACATCGTGCAGATAACTTCATTCTTCCCTTGAGCGTCCATTTGCCATAAGCCGACTTACTGCAGACACTGCATGATGGGCAGAAAACCCAAACTAGACCACCACATTATGCTGGGTCAACCACTCATCCTTCAACAACTCCCCAGCAGTAGCTCTCTCCGCTGGATCCCATTTGATCATCTTTCTCGCAAAGTTCAAGAACATTTGCTGGTCTTCACCCTCTAACGACTTCGCCCTAGCTTCCCAGGTGAAGTTTTCTGGCACGAGATCTGGATACAAGAAATGGCCTTCCCTATCAAAGTAAGGTCCTCCAAAGTAAGCGCGAGGCGTGTCACACATTGTGCCTTCATCATTCTCAGCCTCCGGCTCGAAGTGCTGTCGGCAAACACCCTCTATACGTTGCAGCATGTGCTGCGGCACTGGACCAAGAAGAGCATACATCTGTGCAAGGTGCTTTTTTATGTCGTATTTACTGTCGAGAGTGTTGACATGGTGGAAGAGGTGATGATCCTCAAGTAGTGTAAAAGCAAGGACACCTAGATTCCAAACATCGGCAGGATAAGACCATCCTGCTCCAAGTATAACCTCCGGTGCGCGATAGTAGCGAGGTTGAATAGGAAATAGCTTATACTCTGCGCCATGCATGCGGTGTGCTGCACCAAAATCAACCAGGAGGGGCTGCATGGCGAATGATTTGAGTTTCCCAAAGGAGGCATGAGTTTGGTAAATTTTGCGGCCATTGGAAGACGCTTTGTATGCCATTGGGTCATCTGCTTGTCGTTGCTCGAATTCATGGAGAACAGAATCGTCTTCGAATGTCATGAGGATGTTGTCATCCTTGATATCTGTAGTGAGAGGTGGACGTATGATTAGTACGCCTTCCGAAATGTCAGAGCTTCCTTGCCTTGAACTTACCCGTATGCACTATGCATGCTTCAGAGTGCATGTAGTCTAGAGCCGCAAGCCAATACTGCATAAAACCTTGCAATATTTTTGGTGGTAGTTTATTATCCTTGAACCTCCGTCGAAACTGGCCTAATGGCTCACGCATTGGCTTCTGCGCTAGTACCTAAATATGTGTGAGCTCACCTCTCCAGCTATTGCCCAGGATTGACAAGATCAACTCACTACATGCGTGCCAACAGGCCCCTCAACCTCAAACGTATCATCATACGTCCGTATGTACTGGAAACCCTTGTGTTTGTGGTTCGTGTCATGCAGTTTTCGCATAACAGCAAGTTCATGCTTTGCTTCTTCCTGATCATATGCACCACATGCAGACACTTTGAGCGTCACATACGGGTGAGAACTTTCTCCCGTCCTGCCATCACGATTAGTTCACCAAAAGCATGAACGGAAATCTCGAGAAAACGACGGACAGCGTGACCGAGATTTCGATGGGGACAGAGCCCATTTTAGTGATAGGTGAAAATATTACTCACTTCTTTAAATCCTTAGCTAGCCAAACTGTAGATACGGAGCCAAATCCAATCTTCGCAATGGCTTGATAGCGGTCATTGAAGATGTCGCCCGGATCGATGGGACAGAAATCATCTGGATCATAGCCAGGCAATATCTCCTCCTCAACAGGCTTATCAGCAGGTAAAACCTTGGCATTGGTGGTATTTGCATGGTTTCGCGAATGTGTTATACGTGTAACATGTTGATATTGTGGACTTGTGGTAATGAAGGATCTGTTCTGTAAGTGTTTGCGGCGAGATAGATGTTGAGAGAATGAGGATATGCACGCGGAGAGGGGACGAGTATGTCGATTCATGTTGTTATCTGTAGTGGCAGTTCTGCCTCGTCTCTATCGATTCGAAAACTTGTCACGAGACAATACGATACGCTAGCGAAGTACACGCCGTGGCAGATGGAAGTTCAGGTTTAGTGGTGGTGACCAGATAGCTACATTGTACAGAAGACATGGCGCAGGCTTATCTCTGAGATCGACGACGCTAATGCACACTCAAAAGTAACCTGAAACGTGGATACGACTGTTTTAGGTGGCGAGCGCCAAATCGAGCAGATGGTCACGGCAGGTCTGGGTTGGGTAAATACTAGATTCAATGGTTGACTACATCTATGCGCGAATGCGACCATCTGTGACCAGATAGCATCATACCACTTCCGTCGTCACTTCAGTCCAGCTCATGTTTAATCTGCGAGAACGCATCAGCTTACGCTCTACATTTGTGTTGCAAGGACAGAGTAGTCGGGGGGATGTGTAGGTCAGTAGGAACAATTGGATACTATAATTCAAGACCTCATTCAGCCATAGCTGTTGGGGTTTTAACGATTTGAATAAAATTTCATCAGCTAGAAAGGAAATGTGCTGCGACACACCATAGCTACTAACCTTCGTGAGATGCACATAAAGGCACAATTGACCTCGTATGATTCTTTGTTAAAGATGTGTTATGTAGTCGAGCTGAAGAACCAAGAAAGAAATTTGTTTGAATGTAGAAATATGTAGACCACAAAAGATGGACCACTACGCCCAATGTATCGTTTGCGGGACCTCAGGACGTCGCGGTGAGTAATGGGTCGTCAATCTTCTCTCCACCAAAATAGGTACTGAACCGCGGATGCGATGGTAAAGACCAGAGTGTTGGGAGAGGTATCCTGGAAGGAAAAAAGGAGGTTACATAAAGGTCACGAATGAAGACCGCAAAATCACGAAGCCAGGTAGAAAGAAGTGGCGGAAGGGGTATCATCAAGTTTGTTCATCGCAGTACATGCCGAGCACTTCGAGTATCCTGCTATGCTAGAGAGAACCTTTTTTGAGAAATTGAAAACGCCGTAACATGACATCAATTGCTGTACATTTACTCTTCAGGGACTAAACGATATTAGCAACCTCATCAATAATACGGACTGAGCGCAACTCACCCTCAATCTCGCCGGCCTTGATATCGTCACTGATAGCCTTAGGGCTTCTTCCATCAACTTGGCAACCAGTGCTGAAAGCAGTTCCGAGGATCTCGAGAACGGTTCCTCTGAGCTCCTTGGCGAGAGACTTCTCCCTCATCTTGCGGGCAATCTCAATGATCTCGTCGAGCGGAATGGACTTGGTGTGCTTGATGTTCTTCTCCTTCTTGCGGTCACGAGGAGGCTCCTTGAGGGCCTTGATGACAAGGGAAGAGGCGGAAGGAACGACGGAGACGGCAGCTTGACGGTTCTGAATGGTGAGACGCACGGTGACACGGAGACCTTTCTGTAATGATGTTAGATCCTGCGCATAAGCCAAATATTGTCACAAATGTGCTTACCCAGTCACCAGTGGCCTTGGCGATATCTTCACCGACCTTCTTGGGTGAAAGACCAAGAGGACCGATCTTGGGAGCAAGTGCAGATGAGGCACCTACTTCACCTCCGGTGGCACGGAGGTGGATGATCTTGATCTCATTGGGGTCGAGCTTGGGAGCTAAAAAAGAACGGCCAAGTCAGCCGCGTGAACGAAGCCACTACATCTCGAAAGGATGATACTCACGCATGGCTAGAGCGAGAGGTAGTCAATCTAATCGAGGGAATTTGTCGTTGTCGTGGTTGTTTTGATTTCAAAGAAAATCGGTCTTCATCAAAGTGCGCCGGCAAAGTGCCAGGGTCTGCCAAGGCCAAAAAGCACGAGCCACTAGGGCTAGGAGCCCTTGCGAATGTACCATCTTTCGAGCCCAAGCGTTTTGAAGTGTTCCCAACTAAGGTAATAGTATGGCCTCGATCAAGATAATCATGATGTGAAACGAAAGAGAAAACATGAGCGATCGTCATCACGGTTCATTTTGAAGTATGCTACAGTATGGAAATTGCTCGTTTGTATCATTACACAGTCCAGCTGCTATATTGATCTTTTCCATCGCCTTTGCCATTGCCATTGCCATCAACCAACCATGTCTCACGCCCGCCGATACGTAGAGACCATCACAGTGCTCTCACGATATGATCGGCATTCTTCCACTTGAGGTGAAGGACTCGGTGATCGCAACATGGAAGCAATAGTTGGTAGGCGGCTCGAGCGTGTTCTTGGTGGACTTGGCTTGCTTATGGTAGCTCGGTGAGGCGGTTTGCTGCTTGTCTGAACTGCAACAACAGGAGACAATGGCATGTCAGATTCCACTGACTCCACACTGACCAACGAGACATCCTCAATCACTTCATTCGATACTCTCAACTTTTTATCCTTGTGGTCGTCGTCCGACACGGCAATGCCGCTATCGTCGAGTATGCTTGTATTTGTAGTCTGCTCTTCTGAGAAAGAGCTTGGGCGTTTCCTTTTTCGATTTCTTGCAGCATTTGTCAGATTCTTAAGACCATACTGCATGACCTGTCCAGTAGCTTAGCACATGTGATGTGTTCACTAACAACTCAAGCAATCTTACTTTGGCCTCAACCACATTCCACTTCTCCCCTACTTCTGCAGCTAGCGGACCCCATATTACTGGCCTCAACATCATATACCCTCTGGCTAGCCGTCCCATGTTAGCTTTTCCATCCCACGCATCAGAATTGCGTCTTGCTATCAGTCGCTCATGGCGCTTTCGGCAGGCATTGGCAGTCTTTGAAGGAAAGTGTTCAGCAGAAATGACGTGCCAGTTGAGGCCAGAAGCGCGATAAGACAGAAGCTGATGATCTTCGGCAGACGACCAAGCATTGCTCGAGTACGACCGTCCGATTGTTTTGCTAATTGACGAAGAACGACGACTTGGTGACAGTGAAGGACTGGCGGATCGTGAAGGAGGTGGAGATGGGTCCATGGTCGTCTAGTAGGCCTGTTGCGATGTTGTGTGAGAAGAAGGACAAGGACCGGCCTTGAGAAGTGGATGACCTGTGTGAAGAAGGTCCAGCCTTGATCGTATCACAAAGCAAAGATAATGATATGATTTCTTCAATCGCAAATTGTGCGTTGGCCTTCATTCATATATACGTAGGTAAATCCTGAAATAGCACTTGAGGCTGTTAGACACATGAAACGAAGAATCGTAGCGGTACGCTTGCTTTTCTGAAACACGATGGTCTCTTGTGACTACACTAGCTTGCTTTTCAGGATTATCAACATAGCTCTGGCTAGGATGAACTCCGTACTACAGCCGATCTATTTTGACACACAAGCGCACAACCAGCCATTTGCGGACGCATTGCCGATTACAGAGATGTGTAACAGCGGGGTACTGTTGTTTCAGCTTATTTTTAGGCGCCTTGTGTTGCCGGCGTATATTCTGGCCCGCGGCTGCATGGCTTGCGCATGGCAGACCGCCATGCTCAAGCTGGCGTATCGCAATGAAATTCCCATGATAGCCAGAGCAACGTAGCTGATAAGGTATCCCATGCAAGTTCGAAGTCACTTCTAAATGCTAGTCCGCAATCGCCCGAGCTGGCTTAAATGTCTTCACAGCAGGATATGTCACATTCCACAATCTCCTCTTGTCCAGGACTTCATTGCAATAAGCAAATGGACGTGAGACAACGTCCTGTAGTAGTGGCATTAGGATCTTGAGCACGAAGAAACAACTTTTTCTGCATTGTACTGTGTGTCTTCCTCCTCCGAGATGGTGAAGCTGTTTGAAATGGTTCGGAGTCTTGGCATTCACATCCGGCTCAACAACGTCTCGAGTCAGAGTCCGAAGAAAGTCACAGGCACCTCACAACAGATCAACGTAGAGGTTTGTTAGTTTGTTAACCTTCATTGCACTTCTTCCTTCGTTTCTCGTCCTTCTTTAGTCCTTGTTCACTTCTAAACAATGCTGTCCCGCACACTCTTCAGGGCGGCAGCTCCTCTGCGCCGTCAAGCATTCGCGCCTACTGCTATCCGAACTGTCACAACTGATGCTGCCGCTGCACATGCTGAGAATGTCCCAGAAGTACGAAAGATCAGGAAGCTGGCTTAAGAGATAAAGAAGCTAACCGTGTTCACTACGTGTAGTCAGAAGATGAGCCATTCGAGGTCTCTCTTTCAGATGAGAGCTTCGAAACATACCACATAGATCCTCCATCATACAAGATCACCACAACAAAGAAAGAGCTGAAGAAGATGTACTACGACATGGTCGCTGTCCGGTATGCCACACTCAAGCTTTCAAGAGCCTTCAGAAGAAGCAATGGATAGCAGGAACTAATATACTTGGCACATCAGACGAATGGAAATGGCTGCAGACAGACTTTACAAGGAGAAGAAGATTCGAGGTTTCTGCCATCTTTCTACTGGTCAGGAAGCTGTCGCTGTCGGTATCGAGCACGCTATCACAAAGGAAGATCACCTTATCACAGCTTATCGATGCCACGGTTTCGCGCTCATGCGTGGTGGTACCGTCCGATCGATCATTGGTGAATTGCTTGGTAGACGTGAGGGTATTGCATACGGAAAGGGTGGTTCTATGCACATGTTCTCTACTGGTTTCTACGGTGGCAACGGTATTGTCGGCGCTCAGGTCCCTGTTGGTGCTGGTGTTGGTTTCGCAAACATGTACATGGGCAAGAAGAGCACGACCCTTGCTCTTTACGGTGACGGTGCTTCCAACCAGGGACAGGTCTTCGAGGCCTTCAACATGGCTAAGCTATGGAACATTCCCGTCATCTTCGGTTGCGAGAGTAAGAAGTCCTACATTATCAACAGGTTTCAGAATGCTCATACTAATCTTGCATCACCATAGACAACAAGTACGGTATGGGTACTGCTGCTAACCGCTCATCTGGTATGACCGAGTACTACAAGCGTGGTCAATACATCCCTGGTATCAAGATCAACGGTATGGATGTGCTCGCCGTCAAGGCTGCCGTCCAATACGGAAAGGAATACACCGATGCTGGCAAAGGTCCTCTCGTCTTCGAGTACGTAACTTACCGTTACGGTGGTCACTCCATGTCCGACCCTGGAACCACATACCGTACCCGTGAGGAAATTCAGCGCATGCGCAGCACGCAGGATCCCATCGCAGGCTTGAAGATGAAGCTTTTGGACTGGGGTGTCACCAGCGAGGAGGAGCTCAAGAGTATCGACAAGGAGGCCAGGAGCTTGGTTGACGAGGAAGTCGCGATCGCCGAGAAGATGCCCGTGCCCGACTCTACCCCCAAGATCTTGTTCGAGGACACATACGTCAAGGGTAGCGAGATT
>Ga0160428_1001109_pt1 | contig 22432 bp, 25 predicted proteins | sample SolpanmetagenomM_FD_108198 | JGI IMG/M metagenome (GOLD analysis project Ga0160428, IMG submission 108198) | Solar panel surface microbial communities from Lawrence Berkeley National Laboratory, California, USA - M | ecosystem: Engineered > Built environment > Solar panel > Unclassified ... | reverse complement strand
TCTACTTTCACTAAGGCATATCGGTATTGATACCGTAGATTCCTCTTTTACAAATCTTTACCTTTTACCTTACACCTTCCTGTCTTCTCTTCTATTCACGTCATCACAATATATCTGTAACATAGTTATTCTAGATTAGGAGTAAAGCTAAGAGCTTTAATCTCGTAAAGCTACGAGCCTAAAACTAAACGCAGGATACCCGGCCGCCCCTGTATCTAGGCTTAGAGTCGTCAGATTAGATCGCAATCAACTCCGACATCATAACATTTTTCTTATGCTCGAGTGTCCAAGGTGTGTTTCACATCCTTTGTGCTCTTTACGATTCGTATCTCTCTTCTTTTCACAATGACCGACGTCGACACGCCTCAGTCCTCCCCTTTCCTTCGCCAACTTGCCTCTTCCGACCTAGAAACCCGCACAGAAGCACTCGAAACCCTTCGTATTTACCTCTCCGGCCACTCATCATTCACCTCTCTTGAGCTCCTCAAATTATGGAAAGGTCTTTACTACTGCATGTGGATGTCCGACAAGGCTCTCACACAACAACGACTTGCGACCGAACTTGCTGGGCTCATTGAAATTCTACGTGCAGAGAATGTGATACCTTTTCTCGATGCATTCTGGAAGACAATGGCGAGAGAGTGGAGCGAGATAGATGCATTGAGAATGGACAAGTTCTTGCGTTTAGTGAGGTTCTATCTGAGGGCGACTTGGGTGTGGTTAGCAAGAGGGGAGTGGAAGGACGCTGAGGCGAGGAAGAGGTTTCTGGAGGTCTTGGAGGAGACACCGCTGAGCGCAAAGGATATGAAGATACCGAATGGGCTACGGTATCATGTGCTGGACATCTATGTGGATGAGTTGGAAAAGATTATGCCTGAGGAGGAAGAGAAGAGGGAGAGTGTGCCACTGCAACAGCTTTTGGAGCCAGTCACAAAATTGGCGAAGCAATCGCCGACAAAACCTGTGAGGAAACGAGCTCAAGAGACACTGAACGACGATCGGCTCAAGGAATGGCGTGGTGAAGTCGTGGAACCAGAGAAAGAGGCTGAAGCACAAGTGTCGAAAATCGACGATGACTTCGAAGGTTTTGACTGATCTACGCACTGGTACACGGCGAAGAGAAGAGCAAGATAAGAAACACTACGTGTATACTCAATGTACAGCGTTCGACAATTAGGCAGTTGCGAAGCATGCTGGCGCAAGAAATGCCGCATAGAACTCGAACATGCATTAGGCCCGGACGACGCGGTCTGATCACAGTTGGTGAAGCTATTCCAGATCCGACGCACCAGCTCAGTCCGACCAAGACTACTTGACACTGGTACGAGCACGTCACGAATCTGACAAAGCTTGCACAAGAGCTGTCCCAACTAATCATCGAACTCCACATCTTGAGGTGTCTTTACAAAGGTCAGGTCGGTGTTGACACTCTACAAGCCTCAAGGTCCAGAAAGATCAATACCATACTTAGCGATGCTGATCAGTCAGCCGCGAACGAGGAGAAGCAGACTCGAGGAGAACAGTGTCACTAAGAGATGTAAAGGATGTGGCGCCTTTGTGCAGTCTGTACTGTCTCGAGCAGTACATTGGATGCTATATATAGGCAGTAAGGATCCCAAATACAAGAAGGCTTCTTCATATTCCCATTTGATTGTCGTGTGTCGTCGCTGCATCTACCCGATTTGGCCAGCTAAAACTCTTGGCGTTTCAGGATGTCTTGAGTTTTTCTTTCGACGACTGCTATCAGTCTCGTCCACCTCCTAATGATGCTCCCCGTGATACGTCTCTAACATGTTCCTTGACTACCTTATATCTGGGACGATTTGGCATTGTTTAATTAGTTGAGTGCATTACCTCAACCAAGGCCGCGGCACGGGAATGTGTATCATCGACGTGATTGGTCAATGCATAAAGTGCACAACTCAGTCGTAATCGACGCTGACTGTGCTTACCAGCATACGTGCGTAGACTGTGCTTGCGGCCGTGAACATACTGCTATACTATATAAGCTATCTAATGTTTGCATTTGAAGCTATATCAACTAAAGAGATACCAACCAAATGGAAATACACTACCCGATAACCATGACCACGTCATCCGAAAGCACCGGACTTCTCGATGAGGCAACGTCGAAGACACACATCACTCAAATTCCATCACCACCAGGTTTACCCGTCATTGGCAACCTTCTGGATATTTCTGGTGACACACCTGTATACGACTTCGCACGATTATCGAAGCAATATGGAGAAATATATCGGCTGCGGATAGCAGGCCGTGAGCCGATCTTCGTGAATAGTGTTGCTCTCACAGATGAGCTATGTGATGAAAGCCGCTTCTCAAAAAAAGTCGGTGGCGCGTTGGACGAGATAAGAAATGGAGTCCACGATGGACTGTTCACAGCTTATACAGGCGAAGATAACTGGGGCATTGCTCACAGAGTGCTTATGCCTGCCTTTGGCCCGTTGGCCATCACACATATGTAAGCCGCACGTGTATGAGTGTTCGCGTCCTGAAGGCTCCAGCTGAGATTGATAATGCGCCACCAGGTTCGATGAGATGAAAGACATTGTCTCACAGATGGTGCTCAAGTGGGCAAGAGACGGTCCTCAGGCTGAGATTGCAGTGACTGATGACTTCACCCGCCTCACCCTCGACTCAATTGCTCTTTGTGCCATGGACACTCGTTTCAACAGTTTCTACCACGAAAAGCTTCATCGTAAGCTGCAAATCGAACTGTATTTGACTGAACGATATGTCTGACCACTTCCAGCTTTCGTTGATGCAATGGTCGGGTTCCTGTCTGAGTCCGGACACCGCGCCAGACGGCCCAAGGCACAAAAGGCATTGATGCAAATGCTGAACACAGGATCACATTACCATTTCGAGCAGGACATAAAATATATGCAGAGCGTTGCTATGGAATGTGTAGAGAAGAGGCGGAAACAACCAAGCGATAAAAAGGACTTGTTAAACGCCATGTTGAATGGCGTTGACCCACGAACGGGGAGAAAGATGAATGACCAGAGTATCTGTGACAATATGATCACTTTCCTGATCGCGGGGCATGAAACGACGTCTGGCATGCTATCATTCTTATTTTACTATCTGCTGAAAAGTCCGAAAGCGTATCAAGCAGCGCAGGAAGAGGTTGATAGAGTAGTGGGGAAGTCGCCCATCACAATCGATCACATGGCGAAACTACCATACCTTACTGCATGCCTGAGAGAGACATTACGCTTGTCGCCAACTGCACCAGGTTTCGGTATCACGCCCAAGGATGGCAAAGGGGATGTGAATGTAAAGAGTGGAAACAAGGAGTACACAATCCCAGCTGGCGGTATCGCTGTTGTTAGTCTGCCACAAGTCCACAGAGATCCTTTGGTGTATGGAAATGACGCAGAAGAGTTCAGAGCAAGTAGCTGCACGTCACGTTTGGTGGCCAAAGTTGCTAACATTGATATCTAGCCCGAAAGAATGCTTGAAGAGGAGTTCAAGAAGTTGCCAGCAAATGCTTGGAAGCCCTTCGGTGAGTGGCGCATCTAAGAACATCTGCGACCTAACTAACAATCGCAGGTAATGGCATGCGTGCATGCATCGGTCGTCCTTTCGCATGGCAGGAAGCTCTACTAGCAACAGCGACACTCCTCCAAAACTTCAACTTCACCTTCGTACAGAATTATGACCTCAAGATCAAGCAGACATTGACTATCAAACCAACAGCAGACTTCAAGATGCATGCTACTCTACGCCCTGGAATTGACCCTGTGCATCTCGAACATACTATGTTCGGCGGCGTCACTCCTGTCCACAACGCTCAACCTGCTATTGGCGGTCATCCTGATAATGGTGAAGTAAAAGCCAAAGGTAGACCTATGACTATTCTTTACGGATCTAACACTGGTACATGTCAAGCGCTCGCACAAGGTCTAGCATCCGACGCAGCGTCTCATGGCTACAGTGCTGAAGTGCTTGAGCTTGATGCTGCTGTTGAGCGAGTACCCAGAAACCAGCCCGTTGTCGTGATCACAGCTAGTTTTGAAGGAGGTGAGCATGAAAAAAGCACTGTTTGAAATTCTCGGCTCTAACTTAGAACAGAACCACCAGACAACGCCGCCCGCTTCATCGAATGGATGCGTCATCAATCAGGCAGTCCCTTCAAAGGCGTCAAATACTCTGTCTTCGGCTGTGGCCACAGCGACTGGTCCAAGACATTTCACGCGATTCCTACTGAAGTCGATCGTGCATTCGCCTCCCTCGGTGCCGAAAGACTAGTTGATATGGGCTCTGCCGATGCTGCAAAGAATCAAATCAATGGCGAATTCGAAGCATGGGAGCCTGGGTTGTGGAGCGCGATTGGAGATGAGTATGGCGAGGAACATGCCGTGCAAGCAGAAGAATTCGAGATCGAAGTTAAGACGGAGGCAAGAAGCGTTGGATTGAGACAGAATGTGAAGCAGGCCAAGGTGATCAAGAATGAGCGGATAAGTAGAGAGGATGCGGAGGATGAACGACATCTTGAGCTGGAGTTACCAGAGGGGATGGAGTATAGAACCGGTAAGTCTTCGAATAAATCCCGTCCTGAACACAGCTCTAAAACGGTATACCAGGTGATTACCTCGCTATCCTGCCACTCAACCCTTACCCAACAGTCGCTCGCGTGCTCAAGCACTACTCTCTGCCGCGCGACACACTCATATCCGTCAAATCAGGTCGTTTCCCTGGTATACCAACAGGCAGTACAATATCTCTCCACGACCTCCTATCAGGCTACGTCGAGCTTTCCCAACCTTGTACCCGCAAAACGGTTGAAGCACTCGCAAAACACGTCTCCTCATCCTCCTCCACTTCCGACGATGCAGCCTCCCTCCACGACCTCGCCACAACATCATACGATTCTCAAATCATGACGCCACGAATTTCCCTCCTCGACCTTCTGGAACGCTACCCCAATAGTCTGAAAACCTTCCCACTGGCAACCTTCCTCCAATCACTTCCTGCAATGCGGATCCGCTCCTACTCAATCTCCTCGTCCTCTCTCGCCTCACCACGCACAATTTCGCTCACCATCTCGGTCCTGACAGCACCTTCTGTATGGAACACTTCAACGCGTTTCTTAGGCGTCGCATCGAATTACATCGCTAGTCTAGAAGCAGGAGACACCGCACAAGTTGCAACGAGACCTTCACATCAGGCTTTCCATCCACCTACAGACGTTGAGAATACGCCTGTATTGATGCTATGTGCCGGCACGGGCATCGCGCCTTTCTTTGGTTTCTGTGCTGAACGTGCGCATTTGCTAAAGAGTGGACGAACGTTGGCTAAGGGCGTGCTGTACTTTGGTGTTAGAAGGGAGGTGGATGTGCTCTATGCGGAGAAGCTTAGAGAATGGCAGGATATTGGCGCGATTGAAGTGCGGTATGTTTTCAGTCGTGAAGCACAGAAGACGAAGGGATGTAAGTATGTGCAAGAGCGCATGTGGGAAGAGAGGGAAGAATTGGTTGAGATGTTTGATGCTGGAGCAAAAGTGTTTGTTTGTGGAAGCTCGAAGTTGGGTGAGGGAGTGAAAGAGGTGGTGGAAAGAGTTTACGCGGAGACTGCGGAGAAGAGGGGAAAGATCAAGACGAAGGAGGAGGTTAGGGAGTGGTTTGAGGGAATCAGGAATGAGCGGTATGCTGTTGATGTGTTTACGTGATGGTTAGGGAGACCGATGTAAATGCTGGTAAGTCTATCTTTGGTCGACGACTGTGTTCTTGCACTCAACTCCGTTCTTAATATGTGCAGTGAAAACTGTACTTCATCTTCATGCACCGGTATTGTAAAGCTATTTTGTGCATCTCTTATGTCGAGATGTCTAACCAGCGGTGTGCACTTCGTCTTGCATGACTATCTGTAGTCGGGTTTCACTGGTGCGAAAGGATGGATATCAGACACAACGACCTCGAATTCTTCAGGCGTCGAAAATGAATGTTTAATATCCGCTTCGCTACACTCCTCTTCTCCAGGCACATGCTCATGATAATCAGCACAGATATTGCTCTGCAAGTCATCGTTGAGGTGCTTGCAACTAATGTCATTATCGCGCACGCTCTCCAGAAGACGCGACATGGACTTCACAAGATCCACAAGAAGATCAGCTGGCATCTGATAGTCTTTCTCATCCAGCCACTGGTCATGCGTATGGACCGCGAACTTCTTGCAAGCAAGCTTTCTAATCTTAGAGTCTGCTGGCGACAGATTGTATGCTAGTATGGCGGCTTTCATATTCTGTGGATAGCTTGTATTGAAGAAGCGCCAATCGTGATTCAAAGCATTCATGATGACGTTCTTGAAGCGTTGCGCTTGTAAACGATCACCCAAGGCCCAGGCCATAACGAGCATTTGATCCAGGTCGGCGCACGAATTGACCACAGCAACGTGGCTGGTATAAAGCCAGCGGAGAAAGAGCTTGAAGACCTGCACGTTCACATCTTCCAGAGTGTGGACGCTGCTGCGAGCCTCGGCCCATTCTCCTGTAGTTACTCTCGCAAAGTAGTCGGAAGCATTCACCAAGAGAGTCTTGTGAACTGCGAAGGATTCTTTGTGAGGTCCGACCAGCAGAGTAACCGTGTTTGAGAAGTCTCTGCAGCTTCGTGGTCAGCACTTCAAACAACAGATCTTGGTGATACAGATACTCACTGAGGTAGCTCAATAGCGGCCTCGAAAGTCATTGACGCAAGCTCTTCAGAGGACATGGTACGTTGTGTGAAATGAGGAGTCCTGGACGCGTTGACGCGCTCAACTTTAGTGATGTCGACGAGATCAAGAGCCAAGCCAGGAAAGATGTTGTGAATGTGATGGTAGATGGACGTGTAATGTAATGAAGGAAGCAGAAGAAGAAGAAGCAAAGAAGCTGATGAAAGAACAGCAGAAAGACCCTTAGACAAGGCTGAACAGTGAAACGCGAGATCTGAAACACAAGCGTACAAACAAACACAACCACAAATGTCGCAAGATACTCTCCGTCGTACATCATTCATGTCATGCTGACGACACCGATCTGTATAATCGTGACTCAAGCTCGCCGTCCTGAATATGCAGTGCTCTTTTATATTTGCTCGTTGAAGTCGAAGGAAGACCAGATAATGTCTCTGTGGTCGTAGAGAAGAGATCAATGAGGCAACTGAGGCAACGATGGAGAAGACAATCCGAGGGAGATTGGTGGTTGATAGAAGCTTAAGATATGTTGAAGGAGGAAGAAGTTGTTGATGAAACAAACATAGAAGGACCCTTGGACAGACGCAACTGCCAGATCTGAAACACCAACGTGAATACAAACACAAACTTCACAACACTCCTCCATCGTACATCATTGATGTAATGTTGATGGTCTGTTTGACCAACTCTTAACTCCATCGTCCTGAATATCCATTGATGTGTTGTATTCGGTCTTTGGAGCCCAGGGAAGAACGGAGAAAGTGATGTAAGCGTGCGTCGAACTGTCCATGAAAGAGGCTTGCTGGTGGCGCTGAGATGTGAAAGCCGAGGAAGAAACTCGGTGGCCAGATAGTAGGAAGATGAGAGGTGAAATAGTCTGTCGAGATCCGTCTATTTTAGGAATGTGAGGGCTTCTTCCAGTTCGCCGCTTTTTGGAAAGCAGAAAAACCGGTGAAATAAGTTCAGAATGCATCGGTGCATTCACGTTGTGGCACATTCCAGCACAGTCGACCAGAAAGAAACGAAAATTGGAATTGGTATATCTACATCTAACGCAATAACACAAGAGAAGTTCAAGACCGAGTCTCTACCAATGGTCAGGCTACTAGCAGTACAATATATGCTGCGAGCTCATCCACCAACATCTATGCCTCGTGCTCACGCGCTGCCTTCTTCTCACGAGCACCATCGGACCAGGGGAAAGGAATGGCAGTAACTCTGAAGAAGAAGTTGCTGTCGTCCGCAATACCGGCAAACATGTTGTACCAAGCAAGAATAGCAGCGATGATACCGAAAGAACCACCAGTCTTTCCCAAGCTGGCAGCTGTGCTGACGTTCGTGACCTGGTGTTGCAGAGCCAAGAAGAAGAAAGCCATGTCAAGGGTGAAGAAGAGTAAGAAGAACATGACAGTTGAGCGGAGAGTGAGTAGTCTGAAAGATTGTTAGCTATATTTCGAAGCAGAACGCAGAAGGGTGAGACGAACAGAAGCAGCGATGTGAACAAGAACCAAGCCCAGAGGTACAATGCAAAGGCGGCGTTGAAGGTACTTGCACCAGATGCGTTGGTGTACGAGCCAGGAATGTCGAAAGCAGGAGTAAGCACAATACCGAAGGAGATCCAGAAACCACCGTATGAGGAGAGAGCAGTAGCACCGAATGTGTTGCCTACAGCCATCTCCCACATACCGGCAAGGAGTTGAACGAGACCACCGTAACCAAGAGCCAAAGCAATAACGAGGTTGGGCTCGGTGATGTTGTTTGCGCTAACATTGATCAGGGAGAGGACGAAGGTGGTAAGAGCGAAGGCTCCGAGACCAAGAGGAGCAGGGTTGGCGAATCGTCGCTGAGCAGCGACATCCGCATGACGACCGGGGTTGAGATCACCTGAAGAGAAAAAGTGTCAGTGTGGTTCTATTTACGAATGGGTCGTGGTGGTGCTATGGGAGCCACACGCAAGGTGGCGTACCTCCGTAAGCAGCTCTGAGCTGGTTTGCGGTCTCGATCTTGATCAGGTTGTGGATTTTTTCATCCTCGTGGTTGAAGCTTGGCTGAGACATGCTGGAGGATTTGATGTCGTCGTGTTGGAAGCGATCAGTCATGAAGTAGATGTGGACGAAGTGATGAAGATTACAAGAAAGAGAGGACTTTCAAGATTGCCAGGCCAGATGGGATGCAGAAGGAGTCAGGAAGAGTATGGGGGACATGAATAAACTTATATTCCCCAGGCTGAGGGTCGTTTCAGCACGCTTGGAGCTCCATTCACCCGCAACCAGTCACGCGCAAGATCGGTGACCGTTCGTCCATTTCTTTGGTCACGGATGTTTTGGCGAAATGGTAATGATCGGGGTGATCACGCCAAGGCTTGCATAGTTTCTGGTATAGCCTGTCCGTGTTGCATGGTGGAAACTCTCGATATTGATGCCGAAGCAGCAACAACACACTTGCCATACGCTTTCTCTGGCAGCAACACTTGTCCTCTGGCAAAAGACATCGGCAGGAGCAAGTATCAATGGACGTAAGGCACGGCGTCTATGTCTGTCACTGACCATTATTCAAGGACATACCTACCAACCACTTTAGAATTTCAGGAACACATCAAACGGTGGCTTGCAAGCCCGGGGTCCCCGCAGGTCTATCAAATCATGGTAAAGCACACAATTGTTCTCAAAAGCCATTTATCCGGCCAAGTCAGATTAAGCAAAACTCCAAGCGAAAACGGGACGCCAGCTATGTGCCATTTGGTGGCGTATTCGAGACAATGACGGGAAGGCGTTACTTGGCTGGCATGTACTCGCAGCCTTGAACTTGCTTGTCCTGCTTGGATTTGCTTGTATACGTTGGTGGTGGCGACTGGACATAAAATGCCAATTGTGTTTTGTCAAATCCTTGGAGAAAAAGACAGTCATCTGATCTGCTTCTGGGGACAAAGTTAGCGGAGGCTGGAGACGCTGGTGGATAGAATATCCACAATCGCGGAGAGGCGTACCAAAATGGGATGAAAAAGGTGGAATGGAACGAACATTATTAATCACGGCGGATACTCGTCCAATTTTCGGATTTCTTGTTTGTCACTGGTCTCCTTTCGTCCTTTGTCGAGGCCGTCGCAGCCGTGCGAAGCCGGCGACGACATCGAAAGCTGCTCTATCCACTATGACAAAGGACGACATACCAAGCAGGTCTGTTATTGCTGGGTAGTCTCTTTTTCACGCAAACTACGAAACAGCGCTTAGGCAGCGCTAAAGCGGCTATTTACAAAATACCGCAACGCACCTTCTCACGTTCTATATCGGCTAACTGAGTCGGGCAAAGCAAAAGTCATGGTGCGACACGTGCAGAGGTCGAGATGTACTGTATACCTCAGAGCCTCATGGTGTTGAACAGGAGGACAAGGCTACACGTCTGAGCTCTGAGTATCTCAATCCTCAAGCGTGGTTCGCTGGAAAAGCAGCAGAAGCTGAAAGGGTACGGGACCTCGAGCTTCACGGAGGTACGGAGGTCAGCATCAATAGTCGCATGGCCAGAAACAATTTCCACGCGATAAGACTGCAGTATTCGTATCGACTCGAGACGCCCTCTTCACTACATAGTTCGTGTTGAGTATGCCTCACATCTAACAGTGTTGCATCTAAGAAGTAGTTTACACCGTTTGGATGTGAGGTAGCTTAGGTCGCACGTCCACTGACAACCAAGCAGAAGAGTATTGGAAAATACCTCGAGGTTTAAAGAGGTCGAGCATGATCGGCTGGAACCAAATTCGCCAGCGGCAAGATCGCAATATTCATGATGTCGACTCGAGAAGCCATCTTAGCTACACGGTCCGTATAAGTTGTTGCAAACGTCATTGCAGACAACGCAGACATGCGAAGTCGCCAAAATTGCACCGCAAGAGTCATCATCATCATGAATACCTATCTTGCACAGAATTACTGCTAAGGAAAGGTAAACAGAATGTAAGAAGTGCGAGCAAAGCAGCAGTGAAGTTCGTATCAATTCGATCATCTGAATACATAAATATCCGAAAAAGAAAAAACTCCATCATGTTCCAATCCCTGTGCTCGGCTCGACCAGCAAGCGTTTTGTGTATCTGTCCTCCACATCATGATCTCCATCCTTTCATCGTTGTCCTTCTCAACACTATCACTCAAGACATCCATCATCTACCATCTAAGCACCAGTGCTCATGGGCATCTTGCTGTGATGCGACTTCGTCTTGCTGTGGCTCTTGTGCTCCTTGTGCTCCTTCTTGCTGTGGTGAGGGTGCTCAGTGTGCGTACCATTGCCATGGTGTCCAGAAACAGAAGGGGCAGCTGTAGGCTTATGGCGCTTATCCCCCTTCTTCGCGCTCTTGTCGTGGTGCTTCCCATCCTTGGACTTGTGGTGCTTTTCCTTCTTGCCCGAAGCAGAAGCAGATGCAGAAGCAGAAGCAGAAGAGGTAACAGAGGCAGCTTCGTCACGCTTGCTATGGCTGTGCTCAGCAGACTTAGTCACGGAAGCGTGGTGAGAAGAGGCAGAGTGCTCGCTGTGGTGGGGCTTGCTGACGGAGGTGGTCAAAGTGGTGGCAGTGTGGTGGGTTGAGTGGTGTGGTTCAGCAGTGGCGGTGCCATTGTGGTGGTGGCTCTCGGTGGTGTGGTGGTGCTCCTTCTTGCCGCCCTTCTTGTGGTGCTTGGAGGTTGATGAGGAGTGGTGCTCTGAGGCGGAGTGGTGGGCGGAAGCAGAGTGGGTGGCGTGGTGGCTGGATGTGCTGGTGATGGCCGCAATGTCGGTGCTGGAACTGTGAGAGACCTTGGGAGCAGCTGAGACGAGAGTGGAGGCCGCGAGGACGGCGATGATGGAGTAGAACATTTTGATTGAGTTGTTGTTGTGTTTGTTGGAATAGTAAGTAGTACTGTCTAATGAATGTGCTGATTGATGTATAACTTGATTATCTTTTGCCTAGCGAGTGGACGATGATGAACTGTAGAATAGTATTGTTTGCTGATGAGTATAAAACATCAAAAAGAGTCAAAAAGAGCAGAGGATATAGAGACTATTTAACCCTTGGCATACGTGAAGTCTAGAAACCCAGGATCCACGTATGCACGTATGTTTCAGGACGCGTAAGGATGTCATTTCAGCAACCCAAGCTTTTCTGCCCATGCAAACCACACACAATTAAGCTCCGCTGTCCGCTGTGACGAACGCAATTCACAAAAGCACACTATACTGCTTCAGGCATGTCACAGCACGAAATTGGCCACAACGGGGAGCAAGGCAAGCACGTTGTCGTCGTTGAAAGACACATGGACGTACGCGGCCCTCGTATCGATGTGCGTAGGGTCAGATTATATTACGTGTGAGGAAAGCGTTGCTTGGTGGACATGTAAGGGGGGTTCCGGTCTTGCATGAAGCCTGACGCAAGGCATACTATGCATACTATCCCCAAAGTGGGTGAGGCCGCGAGGGCGATGTTGTTGTTGGGACGTTGCATTTGTGGAGCCGGTCGACATGTTTTTTCGGACAATTGAAGTATCACCCAAGTCCGACGACACATCAGTGCTACTTTAGCCGGCTTACGCGGCAGACTTTAGCAGGACGATGAAGCCGCAGTCAAGCTGTAACGCATCCCTCGCTCAGACAGAGTCGCACTTGAGCTCATCAGAAGCTCAATCAAGCTCAAGCAAACTGTCTAAGATAGCAAAAAGTCTGATACAAACACGAAACGCAGGTACGACAAAAACCGTCGATCTCCCGAAAGCTTAGCAAGTCGATCGTTCTCGAGCAAAAGCGTGTGTGGGGTTTCTTCGTATTTATTTCTCCTTCTCGTCACCATCATGCTTGTGATGATTAGGATCTGGATGTCTCTCTGGCAATTTCGCAGGTTACAGCAGAGTTTTCGCACGTCAGCTGTGATGATTATGATGTGTGCAGGGGTGATATCATTGCTGTTGTGTCAGCATGGTGGCTAGGGATGTGAGGATGATGCATGCTTTCCGTCTCGACTTCGTAGGCCGACGTGGTTCACGGTCCCGCGCATCTTGATCTGAGTAGATCGAAGACGACATCGTCCAGCAGCAGAAAACTGCCCGGCGCGAGAAATCCTATAGGTCTCTTCGTTCACGTTGTATTATCGCCTCAAAGGTTCTTTGCAAGACTGATGCTGCTAGCTCATCGCATCCTTGTGTGATTGTGATACGTCAGCATTTTTCGTGAAGAATGAGAAAAGCACACGAAACACGGCAAGACAACAACAGCACCTACTGCACATTATTCAGTTGACTAATTATGTTTTATTACCGTTGGCTGATTTTAGATATTCTTCTCGTTCTTTGTCAGCAGGACATTCGCGTGTGGTGCTAGTTCAGATCATGAATCGCGAAACCCCATAAACCTACCACCCTGGCCATCCCCACGATCCACCACCAGGCTTTCCAGGCTGTCCGACCGGCTGTCCAGCGTCACCAGGTTGAGAGACAGTAGGACCAGTATTGCTGGGATAGTATTGACCATCGTCAATAGCTTGTCCATTACCTTGGTATCTCCAGTTGGAGAAGTAAGCAGGTGTGCCACCCTCACCGTTGCCGTTCGTAGTAGCGTAGATACCAGCGAAGACACCTGGAAGAATTCGTTAGCTTATCAAGCTCGAGGACAGGATTAGATAGGCCTTGAAAGGGGTATGGGGAGTGCTAGGGTATTACTAAAGGCGTGACGGGACCGGCAGCCAAGTCGAGATCCCTGTACTAAATCGTCGGAAATGCAGCCTTCCAATGCACTGAGACACGAGGCCTTGGAAGGGGTGTGGGGAGTGCTAGGGTATCACTCGACTACGGACGGGACCGAAGACAAACTAGGGACGAAAGGAAGAACAAGCTTACCAGTGAAAGACATCGACATCATGGCATTGTCCACAAGTGCAATCTGCTGCATAGGGCCATTGCCGCCCTTAGGTCCAGCAGAGAAAGCATAATGTGTAAAGTTGACAGCCTGGACCTGAAGTCTGACTCCGCCGTCAATCCAAGCTTGTGGCATGGGCTGAATGACAGTAGCGGGTGCATTAGCGCCATTGGCACGGAATCTGAGACTGCGTGTTCCGTCCAGGTTCACTACACCAAGCTCTGCATTGGCTTCCTGAACTTGGAAAGCAGTGATACCTGCCTCTTCCTCAGTCTTGGTGGGAGAAAAGTCAAGATCGACGTTGAAGGTGAAGAGTGTATCTGTCTGACGACGTCCGACAAAGGTCTGGCCTGAAAGTGGTTGGAAAGCGGGGAAACCAGTCAAGTTGGCGTTCGACGGAGTCAGCTGGAGAGTGTTTGGGTGGCCAGGAGAAGAAACGACGTAGTTCTCGGTGTGAGGGAAGCGCCAGAAGGTGAAGTGACGTGGGAGTGTTGATCCGGGAGGAAAGGTGTAGTAATCGGGGTCCTTGACGAAAGGTCCTCCAGAAGAGGTGATTGGGATATTGACATTCCTTGGAGGGAGAGGTCCGGACATCTTTCCGTGGACTCTGTCACAGACTGGCCACTGGTCTTTGGGCCATGACACTGGGAATAGGACTATGAGAACGAATGAAGGTTAGCGAGATGTCACTTTTCGAGAATAACAGAGGTCATTCTGGGCTCAAGTAGAACAGGAAGACTTGCCAGTTTCTCTGTTCATAGGCCAATGCACGTATTCAGGACCAGAACTGCATCATAACTTAGCAAAAGGTTCCGACTACATTTCGCGTTAGAACTCACCGTGTAGAGAGTGCCACGCCCCAGTAATTTCCGGCCGCATCCTGAAAGATATCTGCATGTCCTACAGTCTGGAACAAAGAAGTAGTGTTGATAGCGGTCTGAATAGGGTTGGCAGGATCTGATTCCCACGGACCCATAGGACTCTTCGATCGGAAGAAAGTGACCTGATGGTCGAGCGCAGTACCTCCTTCAGCCAACAGTAGCCAGTAGTAATCGTCCTTGAGGTAGATGTGAGGACCCTCAGGAGGCTGATGATTGGTGCCATTGGTAAGGAAGTGTCTTGGCGTCACATTTCCAGAAGGCAGGGAGATGGTAAATTGCTGGATCTCAGTGGTAAAGGGGTCGCCACTGATCGTGATAGCAGCTTGAGAATAGATGGTGCCATCGGTATCGAAGAATATATCTGGATCGTAACCACCGACATTGACTGGTAGTAGGTTGCCCCACGCGGCATTGTCGTAAATGTCTGTGGTGGTGAAAATGCCCGAATCAGGTGCGTCAACATCAGCGTTGATGACATAGAAGGTCCCCTGGTGGTAGCGTAGAGTAGGAGCGTACCAGCCCGCAGAGTTTCTAGAAATGTTACCAGCAGGAGGATACTGTTCAGGACGGTTTTGAACGTGGCTGATCAGCTTCCAGTTGGCCAAATCCTTGCTAGCATGGATGGGCATAGCAGGAAAGGCGAGGAAGGTTGAAGAAGCACAGAAGAAGGTGTTGTCAAGCTCCTTGACGAAAATGCAGCTGGGATCTGTGGTATCTGATCAGCCTGCATTCCAGCACCTTAGATATCGCCACTTGTACTTACCAGGGTGGAAACCGGGAATGATTGGATTGTAGTAGGTCGAGTTAACTTGAGCAGGAGGTTTGGATGGTCCCCATGGTCCATTGCCCCAGCCATTGCCCCATCCACCAGGACCTCCTCCTGAAGGAGAATTGGGAGCGGCGAGAGATAAACCTGCCAGAGTGGCTGTGGTGAGGAGAGTTTTTGACCTCATATTGTGCAGATTTGATATGAGTGCTTGAAACCCAACAGCTTGTAGTGCGGATCACTCAGGATACTTGTACTGCACATCACTGTGAGACCAAGCAAGATCTGCATGTGGTGATGAAGAGTACTACAAGCATTACCCCTCTTTGCCTCCTCTTTCACCCCTCTTTCCTCTTGTCACTGGAGTTCATCCTCGCTTCCTTCACTGCTTCTGGAGCTGAGCTCCAAGCCAAGCCGGGAGATCAAGACATCTAGTTGATTTGGGGCTTAGTGTCATGCTGTCTTACTTAATGACCAGGTTGTGAGTGAGGAGAAGTGCATTGGCTTTTTGTCTTTAGCCTGAAATACAAAAAAGAATATCTCGCGACGAATTGTCCCGGGGCGGAGAGACCACGTTGGCTAGTGTTTCATCAGCGTCTCGTCGTTGCAAACACTCCCGGAAGAATGCCGCTCATGGTCTCGGAGCAGAAAGCTGAAGTTGTTGACCTGCAAACCCCTCATGTGTTCCGAGCTGATGCTGCAACGTTGTCGGTATGTCCAGTATTCCGATATTGACACTTTGCAAGAAGAAGCTCAGTCACCAGAAAGAGTCATCTTCTGCGTGTCGACACGTATTCGAATATACCACGTCCTCTTATCCACTCTTCATACCACCTGATCCATCCACTTTCAATATTCATATAAGAGAACCATACATGCCTTTCACAATCCATCCCATTAATCCTACCGTAGACGGTACAGCCCTCGCCATCGCTACGGTGATGGTCAGCAGTCGCTGGTCAGACATCCACTGGCGCAACCTCTTCGAGCCAGGTACTACCGAGAATGAAGCTATCCATGCTAACGCCGCGCGTGTACCGTGGAATCTGATTTCATATCGCGATGCAAAGCGAGAACAAATAGTTGTCGATGAAGCCACTGGCGAAATAGTTGCGTACTGTCGATGGGTGCTGCCCGACAGTCTAGTTGCAGCTGAAGTTACAGGTGGAGCTACAGTGTGGTGGGAGGCGCAAGTTAAGGAGGTCGACGAGGAGCAGAAGAAGGCGTATGAAGTATTACGCAAAGGTGGTCTGGACGAGCAAGGGCGGATTAAGTACATACGGCATGACTTGTTGAATGACAGGAGTATACCGCTCGAGCAGGAGGATACGCAGATACGAGATGAGCAGGGAGAGATGTTAGGTGAGTCGAGCTGGTCCGCACCTGCCACACAGTGATATAGTGAACAGGCGATTTGACGTGTATTGACCTCTTCTTATAGATCTTGACTATTTGTCGACTAAGCCCTCGGCTCAGCGTCAAGGTATCGGTTCAATGCTGCTAGAGAAAGGCCTCGATATTGCTGACGAGTACGGGCTAAAGACCTTTGTGACGGCCTCGCCTATTGGCCTGAGCTTATATCTGAAACATGGCTTCGAGGTCGTGCGGACCATGAGACGCGACTACTCGCGATTTATCGGTGATGGAACGGATGAGTTGGTGTCAGTCGACCATTTCATGATTCGACAGCCTCGAGACATGGCTGGGGCGTAGATGGGCGAGGTTATAGGAAGATTAAAGCAGGACTTTACTTCACTACAACATCTGAGGTGCGTATCTTGCATATCGACGCGAACGATGTGCAGGCTTGCGAGGGTCTTTCTGTGGAGTACTTAAGGTAGTACTACCGCTTTGTATGTGGTCGTGGTGAGTGGTGGCGACGAGGCATGTTGATCAAGAATCCCATTAGAGTCGCACCTGCGTTCCCAATTGGTTTATGTCACTCCTCTTCTACAGCATCAACTGAACTTCGACTTTAATAACCAGGCTAGACCTGCTGCATTTGCGATGGCATTGTCTTTACTTCACGCTAGCTTATGGAACTTGACGACTGGCAAAGACCAGCGAATGCTCCATCATCGTTCTCTCCTTGCGCTCATTTTGGAAAGTCGCCTTGGTTTGCACTAAATGTCCTGTACCACACTTCTTGAACAAGCTCGACCAGTCTCCGCTATGTACGAACAAGCTCACAAGCGCTCAATTCTACAACTCTATTTTTCAGCTTCAGCGTCAGCATAAATACACCAAGGTATCACCATCAATGTGGCACTACTCAAGCTAGTCAAACGAAATACAATATGACCGCTAACCCAGATTTCAAGACGTAAGCAGTCCACCCTCTGGCACGATTCCCAGCCGAGACCTGCCCGGCCATCAAATCTGCGTCGTGTGTGAGAAGTATCATGAACGACAACACGTTCAGCCTCGCTCAAAGCCTAGGGCCTTACAAAAGCTTTGCAATGAGTTGTGCTTGTGTACAGCAGGCATCAGACTTAGCGCTGACAAAATTCTGTGCCAGTGCTGCTGGAGCCAGCTTCTGCTTGGTAGAGGAGATCATACTTTACAGGGCTTCTTCAAGGAAGCATGGTCACACGAATGGCAAGTCCGCGAACGCCGAGCCAATTTCATGCTAATAGTGAAATCAACCATGAGCGAAGATGTCTCTCGGTACAGGTATGACGACTGGTGGGACTCTGCTGATGGCGAAAAGAGTTTTGCTGGTGTCACATGGTGTGGCTGCAGAAGACTGAGGGTCAAAGAAGGCTTGTGTAGAAGAATCAAATATAAGCTGTCGCGAGGACTTATGACTACGAAACAGCTAGATCGTTTACCTCTATTAAGATTTCCAGATCTACGCACTTTCACTAGGATGAATACGGGATGCCTGAAATATGGATCAGTCTACATCTTCTCGATACAGAGCCGAAAGGTAGTGGTTACACGCTTCCTCAACTTGAGCAGCGCTTCGGTACTTGCGGCACATCTGGACATGCCGCATCCAGAATCTCAAAACATAAGTGCTCCTCTGGCAGATGACTATTATAGGATGATCCCTGGAGGCCGTGTCGCTGATCATTGGAGAGGGCATGGGAGATTTCATTTTATGAAGAGTCCTGACCTCCTCCGCTACAGCGATATCGGTCCATATGTGTATTATAAGCGAAAATATAGGTCGCTCAAGGTAAATCTTTACCAAGCAATGTCACGGTTGCGCTTAAGAGACGATGAGAAAGAAGTTTAGCAATTGGCGCTATCATTGGAAGAACTTTACCTTAGAGTCCAGCGTGTTATTTGCTCTATCTACCTCCTTCCATTAACGTCGAGTCACCTTCTCTGAATCATTGCGTTGGTGACCGCAACTATTGGTTGGACTCGGAGTACTAGATCGAAAACCATGCTCCCAACCCGTCTGCTAGCTCATCGCCAAGCGGTTGTGTATTGAGAGAATGACGTGGAGTGAAAATAGGAAGGGGAGGGACGGTTTCGAGATGGAACGAGCTGTCGGAGGAAGTGTGGCGTAGGAGGCGGCATGCTCACGTCATAAGTCTGCTCCTACAATCACTCGTTATGCTTGACTTCCTTCTTGATCTCCTCTTTCATCTCCTTCAATGTGTCCTTGAAAGTCTTCCGAATTTGAGTCACTCGGCGATCCCAGGTTGCCTTGTCCTTCTGCCTCTCGGACTCCCTCATCTCCTAAAAAAATTCATCATCTCTTGCCTCCCCTCTTTTCTCCCCTCCTCTCTCCCATCCTCCCTCAGCTTCTCTTTCGCCTCCTCAGAGGCAAGCTCCTCCTTCCTTCTCGCCCTACATCTCAATCTGTCCAGCTTAACCTCCAGCTTCGCTCTCTCCTCCCACTCTGCTGGGTTCCACTTCGGACTGTGGCGGGATGTAAAGTCCACAAGGCTCAAAACGCGTGTCTAGTACGAGTAGATGGTGAGTCTTCATACTTCAGCAGTAACATCCGACGAGGTTCTCCTTGAAGTAGCGTTGTTGCAAATGGATGGTCCATGACCATTGCCAATAAGATATCAGAGTGCGGAACAGTATATTCCTCGTTTTGATCTCAATGGACTGGCAGCTGCAGGACGGCGGGGTAGAGAAACCTGAAGTAGCGCGAGTTGGTGCTATGACTAATGCCTCTAGCTTATCAGAGTATAGAAAAGTACATGCCTCGTCTCTGTATTAATAAACTAGTAGCTACACGATGGCGAGGTGAAGGAATCCGACGGGTCTCCAAAGCCATGATCGTCCTCTCCATCATTCTGGTTACTAGTTGTTAGGTATGCTCCATTGCCTGATATGCCTACATTAACTCTCTGGCTTGCAAGAAGTATTTTGTGCTGTATGGCCTCTCTTAATGCTTTTCGAAGCTTTTGTATTTCGTCTTCGTAGCCTTCTTCGTCGTTCAGAAACTCAGAATAGCTTGGCAAGTCTCTGCATGGACAACATAACAAGAACCTCCAGCAAGCCCTGGTGTCTTCCAGCACTTAACCAAGATATCTGCGGCACCACTAAGTTGCCATACGAAAAACGAGCGCTTTATCTTGGGTAGTAGGCGACAGCTATACTTTCAACAATTGAAAGGATCCGCGGCTGTATCTTTGTCGTGTAATTCGAATGCTAGAGCACTTAGCGCATCTTTAATGTAAACGCTAAGTTGAGCTGGTATGCTAGAGAATCTATATGTGACGGCGTAGTAGTCCTCGGCTGTGATAGCTGTGTCGTCAATTGTGTCTTTAGAGACAAGGTTCTGGATGCCAACTTTGCTGGCTACTTCCAGGATTTCGTGCTGACTTGTGGTGACTTGTAAATATCGTCATTGGCTTAGCATAACTCAGTGCTGTGACTGTTAGTCTTCGGTGTCAGACGATATGATAATGACTTGTTGTTTGTCTGTGGCAGTCTGATTTCTTCGGGAGTTAATCTCTTGAAACTTAATCCTTGCTGACGTGGTAGAATCGTAAGACCTCGTCCTCTGAATCACTCTTGTCCTCTTCGTCTGGGTTGATATGTCTTTCTCCGTGATCCGACAGATTCACCCCACCCACTGGTACTCTCGCTCTCTGCTGCCACATTGTACGCTGCTTCTGTTGTCAGTGGTAGCGACCAACATGCGTTGTCGTCTAGTCCACAGTCAGGGAGCCAAGTGTCAATTGGGTCCTGATGGAGCTGTCCGTATTAAAGACACTTCTCTCCACCCAGCGATACCTGCTTGCCACTCCATGCCGGCCGACTGCTCCAAACAAAAACCACCTAGATATATGTTAGCTAAATTATTCGTGTATGTGCGCCTAATCAGAACGATAGGCTTTCTTACCTTCCCAACATAGGCACCGGAGGCGAGTTCTTTGACCTTATAGGCCTCGAAGGTGGGCTTGACACCAGAGGCCGCGCGCCTGTCTTTGTACACAGCCGACCTAATCTGCGCGAGTTTAACCTCGGGATTAACGATCGGAATGATCCAGACTACAGAGCTCTCCTTCACGGTTGTGCCAAACTTTGCTGCCGTCACCGCCGAGCTAGGGTTACCCTCCTCTAATAGGTCTCCAGGAGTCACACTTAACAAGGCCCCCTTGACTCCGGGGAATCGTAGGTAAGGACCAGGTAAGATAGACTCCCGGCCACTTTGGCTGTTAGGCCCTTCTTCAAAGAGTCCTTGCTCTTGACGAAGGCACCTAACTTGTAGAACCCATTTAGGTTGGACTTTTTGTTGTTGCTGGATTCCAGCAACCCTCCACGCCAGGGTATGCAACATCTAGTACCACAGCATATCTGATCAAGATGTACCTTCCCATAAATTTCAGTCGCAAGAGCAGCTTGTACCAATACAACCGGAACTATGAGTAGGCATGTCGTTCAAGAGGCTCTTGGTATTGTACGAATATATATAGTGTGAGTCCTGCCATCTTACTCCGAGCCGTAGCGTCTTTGCCGTTATGGCAGTTCTCTTCTCGAAGAGCCTCTCGAGAGATGCGAAGAAGTTGTCACACATGATGAGGCTGATCGAGGAGATGAGGGACTTGCTGTGATGATGAAGCCTAGTCGTATGTTGATGAGAAGCTTTCGTGTTCGGAGACGGCTCAAGCCGACAGCAAGAGATTGTAGGCATCTATGATTTTCTTTCCTGACGGGCGTCTTTGCATCTTGCGTGTATCGTTCTTGTTTAAAACGCGTCCAAGATACAAGCTGTTATACTTGGGTTGAGGACTCGTTCATCGAGGGTATCATGCCAGTCGTGCAGAGATCCTTCTGGGTTTGCTGGCTTCGTACGAATGTGCTCCAGAGCATGCCAGATGAATGAGTATTCATTCCTATCGGGATTATGCAGATCGGGTATGCCGTCCAGTGTTTTCACAACTGTGTCGACTTGAGTTCGTTTGTTATTGAGAGGGAAGAAGCTAGCCCAGCCAAAACACCTGAACTCTAGCAAAAACACCTGGAAGACCAACCACAAATCAGGCAGCACTATTTTCACATATCAATAACAAGATCGCATGAATAACCAATGGTTGTCATAAACATACCTTGAAGAAACTTCTTGTGCAAAGCACAGCCAAGTACATATGAATTGCTGATAAAGCTGCTGACTTCTGGTTTGTACATGAGCTCCCAATACCGCTCCCCCAAGCCGTCACGAGACTACGATATCATTAGCAATCGTCCATGCACGCACATATACCAAGCAACAACTCACATATAGCACAGATTCTGCGATCATCGACTGGACCTTGAATGGTAACCCAGATACGTAAACCTGGGTGGCAGGGACATTGAGAATCAAGTGGGTTTGATTGTAGGTGTTGGCCGTAGACATGTTGAACGAGATTCTAGAAATATAGTTGAGTGAGTGCCACGACAAGACGATGATGAGATAGAATAGATACAGTAGGAGTAATAGTCTAAGTTATATGTGATAAGGGGGATGACTTACCGTGATCGTGAACGCTCGCAGGGGCATTGGAAACCAGGTGGGTTTAGATGTGAGAATACACTAATATCGCCAGGGGCGTTGGGGCGGCGTTCTTGGTAGTGACATTCACTGTCTCTTATTGTTCTTGCCCCAGTTCGATAGTGTTGGAATACTTCACCGTGTATATATATATATATTAATGTACTGCCATAGCACGACGTCTTTGATTTGCGACATGATGTCAGTATGATCAAGGTGAAGCCAGGTGGTAGCGGCAAGTAAGGACCTGCTGCACAGGAGATTGGCAGT
>Ga0160428_1001108_pt1 | contig 22445 bp, 19 predicted proteins | sample SolpanmetagenomM_FD_108198 | JGI IMG/M metagenome (GOLD analysis project Ga0160428, IMG submission 108198) | Solar panel surface microbial communities from Lawrence Berkeley National Laboratory, California, USA - M | ecosystem: Engineered > Built environment > Solar panel > Unclassified ... | reverse complement strand
TTACTTCTTGTGCTTAGTGGTACTGAATCCGGGTTTATGACGTATTGTGTTAATGCCAAGGAGCTGAAAAGTCCGAAACTCAGTAATGATGTTAACAAGTACATCTTTGTATTCGTTGCTTGTTAAAGACTGCAAAATGTTGTGTTTAGATCAATGTGAATGAATGGTGTAGATTGTCAGTAAGTACAGCTTCGACAGATGTTTACTGTCGGTGATGGACGTTTATGCTAAACGTTGGGCGGGTGATGGTCTTGAAACGGTCAAGCGACCGACAGCATATATCAATAAAACTCGCCGAGAAGCGCAGAAAGCAGCAGCCTCATCGCATCATATCTGTTTGAGCGTCACATTGAGATCTATTCCGAATGGAATCTACTTTACTGGATTATACGATTTGCTTACGAGGAATTCGTATTCATCGGTCATTGAGGCCAGTTTCAAAGTTTCAAAGTTTTTGGCTTCAAATACGACATTTCCTTCGATACGAGAAAGACCTCTCAAAGTCAGATAGCAGCACATGCTCCAAAAGTGATCAATGATTACATGTTTGTCTGATTCGCGAAAAAGCATTTATGCTACCATCTTACATGGTCAGACAAACGGAGCGACGTCGAAGTCATACTGGTGTCGCATTAATCGAAAGCTTTATTATAATGTCTACAAGAACTGAGAAACAACACTAGATTATAAGCTAGGATACTATCAACGGATACCTTCTTCAAGCAGGTCGCACACTCTGTAAGAACGCGCAATGCATCAAGATAGTCATACAGATGGAAATATGGCTACGCCCAGTCCGCACTACTGATGCTGTAGCTGATCTCTACTATCTTACCTATCTTACCAAGGTTGACGCTTGACTTTACTTCCGCCCACACATCTTCGATTATGGTTGATCATTTGTTCATAGACCACGAAAGATTAGCCGGCTGGCGCAGCGCGGCTGCCTGTCTCCCAAGGACTGTGAGGTAAGTAGAGAGTATCAGGCGATCTCATACACAACCCAACCCTTCTTCTTTGCAGATCCTGGAAGTATACCTCGAATCGTCCCTTTTGTACTGACGTACGTCTGGATGGGTTTCTCGAATCAGTTGCTAGGAACTATCCATTTGCAGAAGTTTAAAACAACAGCAGATTATAGCTTGTCGATCCTTTCGTGGACTCTGCCTCACTATTGTGAAATTTAATAGCTCTGAATGTTCATTGGTGACGTGGTTTGAAGTTGAGCGCTGAAATGAACACCAAATATCCCCAAACGAGACCGCTAGCTGGAGAGTCCAGGTTATAAATTCGTGAAATTTTTAACCACGCGCGATGCTTTTGTCGTTGCACCTGTCCATTTACAAACATGTGCTTTTCCCTTCTTGTGTACGATCTTGCTAGTGTAAGAAAGACGATGCACTGCCGAGTAGCAACCGAGCCCATGGTACCGAGACTCGCAAAAGATTGAAATCTTCGGTTGTGCTCTCAACCGCCAGTCATTTTGGTCTGGTCAGTCTCGATTCTTGTACCTATTACGAGTCTCGACTCAATATCGATTTACCATTAAGCTACTCGTGCAAAACATTTCATAATATTCTGAAGCTCGAATAGCCAGCATATACACTAAGATGACAATTCTTCGCGAACGAGTGTCTGCTGCTATTCTATGGTAAGTTATGTAACCTCCATTATGGCTTGGCCTTTGAGCTGTGTGGTTCATATATACGATCTATACTTCCTGATAATCTTAACTATTTGTTACTTGAATACGAACAAATATAGCACCCAAGAAATAATAAACAGATAGAAGACAGATAGACTACAATGGAAACGAGGCAAGTAGGATTAAACCAAGATTAGAAATCCCTCCAAGTTTCATCATCGACCGGGGGCGTTGCTCTCGCACTCCGCACAGACTTGTGCGTAGTGATCCCCCACTTACCAAATATCACGCGTTTCGATTTTCAACATTTGAGGCTACACTAGTAACATCGGGCGAGGACGTCTGTCTGACTAGCCGAGCTTGGAATCTTCCATAAGGTTAGGCTAATCACACCACCGAATTCTTGTAAGAAAATTATGGAGATGGCAATTTTGTACTCATCCTTCAAAAGGTTTTTGTCTTGCCAATTTCGAGGTGATAATGACAAACATCTGAATGCTAGCATACAGTACTCTTTCTGTCGTAGACATTGACCATTAAGAAATAGACTATACATCTCGAAGTGTTTATGTGTATTATCACTTGATCCGTAACCTTGACTCCTGCTAGTAATTGAAGAATCTTTCGTTTTACTCATTAGCTATATATAGTCATTCACTAGCATCGTAGAATACATCACTTTGAGTCATGCTGTAGCATGTCAAGCGCAGGGTGTGTTTAGATAAAATCATATGTGTCATTTGTAGGAGGAATGTTCATTGTACCTATTTCATTACTATCTAATCATTTATCATTTTATCGTTATTTAAGCGCCATTTACAAAAACCTACATAGTTGCTGCTAACAGATCCCAAATGTCGATCACATCGAAGATGCTACAAGACCTGTCCACCCTCACCATATAGTTTCTACTTACCACAGACTTTATAGACAATGGTCTTTCTTCCCTTGACAAAGGCTACTGAGCCGACTTGCCATTCACGTCGCAGCGTTCTGCGTTGCTTTTTCGACAAAACATCAACTCACATCGCAAGACGATTGTCTGTTAGACCTTGTTCAGATTATGTCTGCCTTGCGTGTGTTGGTACTAGCTCATACGGTGGTGGTGGGGGTTGAGAAGAATGCGTATGAGTGGTTACGCCTTCGTGCTGAGATGCCTCATCTCTCAATCGCTCACGACGGTCTCTCAGATACCTGACAATGAAGAAGATACTGAGACCAAGAAAACCTGCTCCTAAGGCGCTACACACGCCAATTTCCAGGACCCTTCCTATGGAAAGCCGATTGGGACCCTCCAACAGTAGGCTCCCTGTGAGTATTGCACCACCTGCACCTCCCTTCTTCATTGAGACTTTATTTCCAACAGGTGGATTAGTTGCCATTTTCTTTTCGAACTCCGTCTCAGGATGCAGTCTTCTCCGAAGTCTGTGAATACGAGGCTTCATCTCAGGGTACGATTCCTCAAGCTCCTCGAAAAGTAAATCTAAATTTTCTGCACAGTTTTTGTGTATAGTCTCGTAAACCCCCTCATTTTCCAGACCTTGGACGAACTCCTCAATAAACTCTTTGGACATATTATGTACCAGGGACTCAATAACAGCCATAAACCCCGGTTCGCTGCAAAGGTGCATCGACTCGCTGACTAACGACTGACTTTGTGTTCCCTGCCTAGCTTTTCTTGGCAAGGCTAAAGCATGGTGAGAATAAGGTTTTGTCATGGCGTACGCTAGGGCGGTCGGATCGATTGTCGGTGCATGAGGATTTGAAAGAGTAAACGTAGGATGCAGAACCCCTGACACAGCAGTGGCTTGGCCCCTAGTCGAGCCACTGAAGACAGGTGTGATGCTGCTCATAGCCTCGAACAAAGTTGTGATATAAAACTGCTTCAGTTATGTATTAGTAGTCAAGAGAGAAGGAAAAGATTAATAGAATGTTGATATTGATTTGATTTATGCGGACGCATCTAGCATATTTATACGAATTGCAAGACGCTGCAATATGGTGTTTTCCGGAGGTGGTTTCATCCTTCACGATTCGGTAGTGGGTTCAAGACATTCGTCCGCATCCTTCAGATTACGTGATCTGCCCGAGGTGAAATTCCTACAAGGTTTAATTTTACTATTTATAGTAACTCTCCGGTATACATGAAACAAAGACTTGATATTATTACGAGGATCTAGGTCTATTACTGCACAGGCGCGAAGGTTTCTTTATAGGAACACTAAGACTATGCATATCTAAGACAACAAAAAAGGCATCCAATAGGCTGACAAAAGTCTGCGCACCCTTCAGGATCGAAAGTCAGTTCGAGAACTACGTCATCCGAATCTTACTAGTCACGCCGTCCAGCCAAAATTGTAACATAGCCTATGTATGAAAAGATGCCGACGAACTTTGAATTTCTATTTATAGAATCGTTTAGTACAGTACAAATCAGTTCGGCCCTATTGTATAGGCACAAAAAGATATTCATAGAAACATATATATGTTCTATCTTTCGATTCGGTCCGACTCGATTCGGCCCGGCTCATGCATTCCATAGACAGTGTTTCAGTATTTTTCTCGATCGTAATTGATGTATGTAAGAATACTGAGGCCAACAATGTCGCGTCCAAGACTCTAACTTTCGCCTACGTGTCAGGAGGACACAACAAGACTTTCAGGTTTTTGTCAGGTTTTTGAGTACACTAAGTACCCTAACACGATGAATCTGACCTTTCGTTATGTATCTAAGCGAAGTCGTTCACGTAGCGGAATTAGGCGATAGGTATTAGTCGACAAAACTACATAGATTAAAGATAGGTAAGTGATGTAAGAGGTTACATAGTTAAGATTTGTCTTATTAGCATAGTTGCTAACTTGAGATAAGTTTACAGGAGGCGATTATTAGGTAAGTAGTAAGCATGAGATTCAAACGAGACACGGCAGTATTCGAATCGACAAGAGTCTATCATTTGTTTATCTAGTTAGACTATAGAATTTACGTAGCGTAATTGACTAGTCTAATCCTATCAATGTTCTTTCAATGTTCGAAAGCGTTGCTATAAACTCATGAGAATTGCAGCCTCGATTATCACTACGTGATTCCATACGTTCTTATGAGGTAGAATGTTTGTTATACTTAAATTATTACAATTGGATCATTTATTATTCATTGTTATTTAAGCGCCATTCACAAAATACTATTAAGTTATTACTAACTAATTATCAAAAATCCATAACTTTGAGCATGCTATGAACCCTGTTCACGCTCACTGTATAATTTCTACTTGCTATAATTGTTGGAACAACAATCTTCGTTGCTGCAACAAAGGCTGCCAAGCCGGCTTGCCATTCACATCGCACCCTTATCTTCGATACAACATCAACTCATATTCCGAGACGCTTGTCTGCTAGACATTGTTAGAATTGTCGTCGCCGGGAACTTGCCTGTATGGTTGTAGCTCAATTGCTTGATCCGTGCTTCCGTAATTGTGCTGAGCTCCCCTAACTCTTCTCGAAACCCCATCGGCGATTGGTTGACCAACGGTTAAGATCAAGACAAGAACACCGCATACTGCGAGGAAGGCATAGGCGCCAAACAGAAACTCCGCTGCTAGCGGATCGGGATCATTGCTCGTTGCGTCTATCGCACCACCTGATCCTCTCTTCCTCATTGAAACGCCATCTTTCATACCTAGTTTGATTTTCATTGTATGTCCAATGCGGAGGATGCGATCTTTCAGCTCAGGGCACGATTTCTGAAGAAGCTCCAAGATTGTCCCTAACTCGTTTGGATATTCCTTGTGTATGGTCTTCCAAACCGCATCATTTTCCAGACGTTCGACGATATTTTTAGCAAAGTCTTGACCGATAACCCCCGAATCGCGAAGTTGCATCGACTCGCTGACCGGCAAACCATGACTTGCTGTGTTCTGCTCAGCTTTTGAACCGTTGTGCTCTATTTTCGCTGCCGCAAGAGCGGCCTTGTTGATATTCGGTACCTGATGATGTGAAGAAGCAATTGACTGATGCGGAAGCGGAGCCGACATAGTAGTAGGTAGGCGCTCAGGTAAGCTATTAGAGACAGTCCTAACGCCGTGCATTTCTGTAATCAAAGCTATGATATAAACCTACTTCAGTTTAGTTAAGGGAAAAGAAAAAGATTGAATGAATGTTAATATTGATTTGATTAGAGCGGAATCATGTAGCATACTTATACGAATCCCAAAACGCTGGGGTGATAAGTTCGAGACATTCGTACGCATCCTTCAGATTACGTGATCTGCCCCGAGGTGATATTCCTACAAGGTTTAATCTCCTATTTATAGTAAGTCTCCGGCATAAATGAAACCAGACTTATTGCTGCACAGGTGCAAAGGTTTCTCGATTGAAACACTCTGTATATCGAAGGGGACAAAAGTACATCCAATGAACTGATAGGAAGTTCGAAATGTACGTCATCCAAAACCTACTGTTGATTAGGCTGCCAGCAAAAGCAAAGATTCCAACGAACTTTATTTTTTATCCACCGAATGATTTGGTACAAACCAGTTCGGCCCTACTGTTCAGGCACAAAAGTGTTTCCAGAGAAGTCATCTAGGTTCTATAGTTGATAACTCTGTTACCTTTCGATTCGGCCCGGTTCGATTCGGCCCGGTTCCATGCATTCTATACGGTGTTTCAGTATTTCTTCAGTAATGTCGCGTCGTAAGTCTCTGACTTTCGCCCATGTGTAACAAGGGACAAAACTAAGACTAACAAGTTTCTCGATCATAAATGGATCCCATATCTTTGTGGTTGCAATAATTAGTGAGTATGTAGTCTCTGTGCACGCACTATAAGTAATCTTTTCATTACATACATAACGCTGACGGTGTGAGATGGCCATGCGGCCACAACTTGATCTGTAGGTTGTTTGTATTTTAGAACAACTTTTGATAGGAGGTCATTAGGAAAACATTAGCATAATTAGTATTATTAAGCTCGGACGGGACGACTATGTAACTCATATACGCCAGTGACTACAAGGCAATGCTCTTTGGGGCTGCTTAGTACATCTATCGTATTGGTCACTTTGTAGGACAAATCAGATTGCGTGTTGCTAATGATAAGGACGCGCGACTATCTAATATCCCCTGTCGACAAACATCTACTTTTGGCAAAATTTTCTCCGAAAACAGATTCCAATCGCTATAAATAGCCCTAGATCACCCACACTACCGAATGTTGCTAGGATGGCGGCCACAGCTTCATCGCTGAGTCCACTCGACCTACTAATGTTTGCAATTGGCTCACTTGCATTGACCGCCTCGAGTCGTTGTGCTACTCCGGGAACTTCGCTGCCCATTTCCCAAGGTTTCGCATTCTTTCAATTCTTTATACTCTAGTCGTTCTTTTTTGAATTGGCAGGATGCTCTTCTGCCATGTCAACATAAAAAAGAGCACTGGTCGTTGCACTTGCTGTGCTCAAAGTCTTATGTACTACCTCCTCAACCTGTTCAGGATGGATGGGTTCACACGAAGTGCTAGTGGGCCTTATGAGTAGTCATTCTTATATATCTCTCCTTTATCTACTATAGTATCATACATCCTTATTTGGTTACGTGTGCGTTCACACGAGTCATGTGTATGACCCTACGAGTCGTGACATCGATATCGACACCTAATTATTATTATTTAATTATGTATCATTTTATCGTTATTTAAGCGCCATTTACAAAATACTACATAAGTTACTACTAAGAGATTATCAAATACACATAATATCGAGTATACTACAAACCTATTTCGCTAAACATATAATTACTTACTATAGTTCATAGAGACAATGATCTTCGTTACTGTAACGAAGGCTACTTAGCTGACTTGCTATTTGCATTGCACCTTTTTAAGTTACTTCTTCAACGAAGAATTAGCTTACATGTGGACACAATTTTCTGCTAGACAATGTTCGAATTACCTCCATAATGCACGCCTAGGCCATGTGTTCCTCTGTACAGATGCGCTTGCGGGATTAAATGCCCGGCAGTAGAGCTATCAGAATGCCGACGAGATTGAGTCGAAGTCGTTCCATTAAGGGGCCAACCATGTAGAGAGACCCAGTCTGTATGGTGGGGTCCGTAGCGTGCTACGCTTTGGGCTTCTAGGTCGTCGAGCTCGTGAGCTGATAGTCCTGTCGAAGTCGACCTAGTACAACAACCTAAAAGAAACATCAGAAACCCTACGATCGAGAAAACCGAACCGATGGCCGCCACGATAATGTAGATGATCTTTACTGCGATTGGCGTATGGGGGTCCTGCGCTAACAAGGCGCCACCAGCGATTATAGTAGTAGTACTAGTACTCGAACCGGGGCTCCTCTTTACCGAGGCCTTATCTGCTGAATTCCGGCCATTTGCCATTTTCGCATTTGATGCTGTTTTATCAGATATTCTCTCCTCGAGGGCTAAGATGCGAGGCCCCAACCTAGGGTTCGAATGGAGAACAAGCTCGGTAGCTGATTTTAATTCGTCTGGACAGATCTTGTGTATGGCCTCGTAAAGCTCATCTTGTTCAAGACCTTCGACAAATTTCTCAGCAAGCACTTGTGGCATTTTGACTAACAGAGATTGAAATTTAGTCATAAATGCCGGATTGCCACAAAGTTGCATCAACTCGCTCCCCGATAGCGGATTATTCATTACTGTGTTCGCCTCAACTTGTATTGAGGATTCGAAATAGTTAAGAGGTCGGATTTGACTTGCTTCAGCTAAAGGGGGAGTCGCTTGGACTATCGGTACATTATGATGAAAGCCAACGAACGTATGAGATGTGGACCCTGACGAAAAAGGAACAGTGGTCGGGTTAAGGGCTGATCGACTTGTGAGAGATGCAACGTTCTTCATTGCTGTGATCAAAGCTTTGATAGAAACCTGTTTCTAGAATATATCGGTAGTAAGGGAGAAAGAAAAGATCGAATGATTGCTGGAATTGATCTGATTTGAGCGGACTTATCTAGCGTATTTATAAGAATCCCAGAATGCTGCATTGTGGTATAAAAAGTCTTCGATCGTCATTCCAATCCTTTACAGAATGATTAGTAAGTTCGACGTTCCTACAGATTACGTGTCCAGCCAAAGGTGGAAATCCTACAAAGTCTAATTTTCTATTCATAGCAATCTCCGGCATAAATGACACAAGACTTGTCCCTGCACAGGCACGAAGGTTTATCGATAGAAACACCCTGCATATGCAAGGATTTATTAAAAGTGCATCGAATGATCTGACGAAAGTCTGCGCATCCTTCAGGATCAAAACTCAGTCCGAGAATTACGTCATTCAAATCCTACAGATTACGCGTCCAACCAAAGCGAAGATTCCAACGAACTATAATTTTTCCATTTATAGAATGGTTTGGCACAAAACAATGCAAACCTATTTATTATTTAGGCGCAAAAGTGTATATATAGTCTAGGTTCTATGGTTGAAAACCGCGTTACCTTTCGATTTATTAGCAGGCTCTATGCAGTCTAGATCGTGTTTCAGTATTCCTTTTTAGTAGTAGTCGATGTATGTAAATCGTAAGTGAGCCAAGAATGTCGCGTTCCAATTCTCTAACTTTCGCCAAAGTGCAATGAAGAGCTTAATAAAACTTTCAGGTTTTGGACTATAAGTGATTCAGAACAATGAGTTTGACCTCTCGTTACGCATGTAAGCGCATGTAGGCGAAGTCGTTCACGTAGTAGAATCAGGGAATGGGTATCAGTCGACGAAACTACATAGGTTGAAGATATATAAGTGACGTGAGAGGTTATATAGTCAGGATCTGTCATTGGCACATTTGCTATTTCAAGATGAATTTACAGAAGGCGATCTTGGAGAAATCAGGCATGAGATTCAAACGAGATACGGTAGTATTCGAACCGACGAGAAGAGTTTATCATTTGTTTGCCTAGTTAGACTACAGAAATTACGTAGCGTGACTGACTAGTTAATCCTGTCAGTGTTCATTCAATGTTTTAGGAAGAGTCGGTGTAAAGTGGCAGACTTGTGAACCTCAATCATCGCCGCCGCACTATACGCGTGTTCACACAAATTCCAAGGGCTAGCACAAGAAGTACGGTCATACCTCCTGCTGTTATGCCAGATATAGTGCCAGCAAAACGTTCAGGATCTGTGTATGCAAGTTCTGCCAGACCATGTCCTTGGCGGGTTTGAGGATTCGCAGTAGAGTTCCTGGTCGCGTATGGCGGAATGACAATACCATGCTCAGGCCCTTTGCTATTATTATTATTTTCTCCACTAGTGTTATTAGTTCCATTGATCATCTTAAAGCGGGGTTTCAGATGCGGAAATTCCTTCTTGATCGCGGCCTCAGTCATGGACACTAATGCAGGATCTGATTCCTGTAAAGCTTGGAGCTCTTCGGGCATTTTACAGGCCCTTGTCACGTATTCTCCAGCAATTTCCTCCGCGCTACACGCATGCAACGCATTTTCAAATTGCTCTGCACTCGAAGCCAACGTGGCCAAGGTGCCTTTTGCATCATCTCCCGTTGCTGTCGGTCCTATAGGCAAACCAGATCCATCCGATTTCATAGTGTCCGAGCGCACCAATGGCGTGGTTTGGACTATAGGCACACCACCCGTGCCTTGATGCGCGTGATGATGTGTGTTATTGTAACCATCCGCTAGTCCATGAGCGTCCGGTGGTACGCTGGCGGTAGTTAACGCTACAGGCTTGGGGTGGGCGACAGTACCGCGAAAAGCTGGTGCCATTCTGTCAAAAACCCAATCACGATTCAGAAAACAATATCAATCAATAGATAGTAGTACTACAAGTAAACGATGCAACAATTATGAAAAGAAACAAAACAATTAAACGACTACGACAGTGGAATATTTATACAAACTCTACCACATGCCCTCGCGAGAAATCAGAAATCCAGTAGGATCGCTGGACTGGGACAAGTAACTTCCGGCTATGCATCCTGCCGCACGGAAAATCCCCACGACTTGTCCGCCTGAAACGTGAGGAATCCAGCAGGATCGGTGGACTGAGAAGAGTAACTTCAGGCTCGAATCCTGCTGCAAGGGACGCTCCCACGACCTGCACCCGACGAAATACTAGAAATCCAGCAGGATTATTGGACTGCAGACGAGTAAGTTGACTTCCGGGACAAATCCTTCATGCAAGGGGAAAACTTTAAATTTTGAAATCCTACAAAGTTTATAATAAGGCGTTAACGAAAGGATTGATTGTTGGTGTGCCTTCTTCCGCCCCGTACCTCACTCGCTTGCGTGCCTAGGTGCGGCAGAGATGTCCGAATTCAATCACGGTACAGTACATGAGATACACCACAAGGTACAACGTTACGCATTTCTCATTTCTCAATTTCTCGTATTACAATATTTACAATAGTATAATCATATAAAACTCCGTGTATAAACTTTACGTATTAATCATACCTCCCTTTCCTAGATTATGAAATGCTTAATCGATAAAATCAACTAGTATGCTTTTTTCCAAATTTCAACATGATGCGCGGTCCTGTAGATTGAGTATGTGAATTGAATCGTGGTGGAGTTTGTGCGTGTTTTTGCGCCTGAACTTGTGGTGCTGGTGGAGTGGAATCTTTCATTATTACATCAACTGCTTGAAGTGGACTCGCATGCCGTTTTTGCAAAGCCAGAGGAATATCATCGGGACTTGACAGTGGTGCTGCGTGTTCTGTAGATGTGTTATCGCCATCCTCAATCTTGACAACAGTCTTGATTGTCAACGATGGTGGACCGAAAGGAAGAGTGTTGGTCAACGAGTAATTCCTGAAACCACCTGCGTTCAAAGTCGATAACTCGATGGGTTTTGGACTAGGATAAGGATTACCGGGTAAGAAAGGGGATCCTGTACGTGATTCTACGGGCGGAAAATAACCATCTGATTTCAATGCAGACGTCTTCTTTGGCGAAGCATGTAAAATACTTGTGACTTTTGTGAAACGGGTAGGGAATTTAAGCACGACTATTCGTGATGTTGCAGATGCTAGTGGAGTAGTAAAACGCTGTGACTGGTTATGGGTTGCATGTGTATCAACTTGCTTTGGTTTATTCAACTTAATAGGCCTGACTGTTGAAGTAGTCAAACCAGAATCTATAACACTGGCTGTCTTTTGCATCTTGGGACTTGGACCGCCTTCAACACTTTGTTTTCGTTTCAAACTCAACTTGACACTACCTTCATTACTTGTCATTGGCGGAGGAGGTGGTGACATTTTCAAAGAAATGGTAGCTGGTTTGGCAGCTTGTTGTAGCTGTCGCTGTTTATCTGATTCCTTTTGCGCTAATGCAATCCGACTCGCTGATATATGCTCTTGTACTTGCTTCGACAAAGGTCCCCTATATTGTAGACCCGCACCATTAAACACGTTCCAATCTTTGACTGTAATAGAATTATAGATAGATGGCTTAACACGAAAGGTATCACCAGGAGAAAAGTGTAATTTGGCCCGACCGAGATGATTTACTCGCCAGGCACGAGGAAGTGGCAGTGTAAGCATCAAAGTCCCCAAACCTTTACTAGGCTCGAACAAGAATGCAGCAATGTCGACAAGTGCGTTGACCTCAGTAATTGATAGATTCATCGAGAGAATTGCAGTCCATAGTGAGTCTTTGAACACTGAATTACCCGCAAGTTCTTGCTGCAAAGCAATTAACGAACCCTCGGGTGTAGATTTCCTCGCAAGGTCTTGCTGTCGCGCATCTGTCGATACATCTTGTTCTAATACAAGACCACCCTCCATACTAATGTCTGGCTTTAACGTCTGGACTGGCTCATCATCACCAATAGCTAGCATTCCCAAGGCATGACCTAAAACCCGCATCAGATTCTCCCTAATAAAAGGAGAAGGGTCTTCTGCCAAGACATTGAACAAATACTTTAGCAAAGCAGGTTTGTATATCAATTTCAGATTGACTAAAGATTGAAAGGCGTGTACTCGAACATTCTCAGCATGCTCAGGTCTAGTATAAGCGAGGATATCTCGTATCTCACTAGTTGAAGCATTTGTAGCAGATATCCGCTCAAGCGAAGTGATTGCTACAATCGTACCAATGTTTTGATAGGTAGGCGTCCATTCATCCGAATTACGAAAACGATCTAATTCTTTGAGTGCTTCATCCTTGAAACGCTCATCCTTATTATCTGCACTAGCTTCCGCGTCATCGACATCTTCACTATTCAAAGTCTTGGGACTACCTATAGATGTAACAGCCAAAATAAGACAATCTATCAAGGTAGCCAGATAATAACAGTCGGAGATATTCTCATTGTCTTCATTATGCGAATTGTCACTAAATTTGAGCTTGTCCGATAGGAATTTCCGAACTTGGGCAGGCACTTGTCCTTGCGCATCTCGCACTTGCGACATTGCTTTCGGTATCGTACATTGTACAATATAACTAGCACGGTCAACAAAATCATTCGGTTTGGGAAAGGTTGGATTTTCTAAAAGACAGTAAAGGTCTGAAAAGGCTTTGTCGAGGTGAAAAAGACCGATATAATTCAAATTCGGTACAGCAAGTTTGACGAGACCTTCGGCGGCGGTCGTTCTTATACCATGGAAATATCTTTTATCCATCAGAGTCCTGACGAGTATTGTAGAACCCATTGGATGAGGTTCTTGCTGGATTATACGTTGTATCGACTAAAGAAATAATTAGTAAGATCTCAATAAATCATAATTTGATAGTTATTAACTTACCTCGTACTGTGCTACAACATCCCGATCTTGTTGTAGCTGACTAACATACATGTAAATGGGCATGTTTAAATTAATCCTTCCTATCCATTCGAAATCTGCATCCATTCTTATCCATTCATAACTTTCTTGTCCCATTTGATTTTCTTGATGTTCCGTCCAATCAACAAGATACCAATCTTTAACTTCTTGTTCTGATTGAAGAGTATCACCAAGACAGTACAATAAGACGTCATCTTGTGCTTCTCCACCTTGTCCTTGTCCAGCTCGAGCAGTAGTTCTATCTTTTGCTTTTTTAGATCTCTTTAATCGTTTATATTTTGTGTTGTAGGGTATTTCGAACTTTGTAATGACATCTTTGATCTCAATTATATGCTCATAAGGAGTTCCATCGGCTTCGTGTATTCTGACCGTCATAGGACCAACAAAAGCTGCTTGTATCTCAGGCGCATATGCCTCGGAAACTTGCTCTTTTGCTTCTCGAAGAAAATGTGAGGGTTGAAGGTGAACTTTGCGGTCGGATGTGCTCTGCATTTGCTGGATCGTCATTTCTACAACCAGTTTCTTCTTATTGAATCGTTGGGTGACCATTAAATCAGGACATCCAGCATTGTAAACCCATTGTTTGAAAAATGAGTCTAGCTTTGCATGTCCCAGCTTTTCGCAAGTTCGAAGAAAGTTCTCAGTAGTCAATTCCCCATTTAGCAAGTCACCTGTCTTTGCATTTAGAAACAATCGAGTTATGATTCGGCTCATACCTGCTGAGCCACTCTGTTTTGTCAATCGACGATCTAAAATGAATAGGACTAAAGACGCTTTTAATTGCATAAAATCATACTCTGAAGGATCAATGTCAAGTTGTCCACCTAATTGGTGTAGAGAATAACGAGAAATATCTTGTTCAAAAAGCTTATCAGCTGCTAGTCTCTGTCGAAAGCGATATTCATTGTTGCCTGCCAGCTTCCTCATAAACATGTCTGCCAGAAATCCTGCAATCCCAACAATCACCCATATATCAGAAGATTCTTGTGCAATTATATTAACTCCACTATATTGCGTAGCCAAAGCAAGCATAATAGTTCTGGTATGAGTATCAAGAACATCAATTATGCTCTCTGGAAATAATAATCGACTGCTACATATCGAAAGGCCCGCAGTATCTACAAAATCTCTGGCAAGATCATCCACAAAACAAATCTTATAATTGGGAAATGGAAAGGATCCATATGTGATAGTGAAATAATCAATAGCCTTTGACAACGGTAGACAAGTGTTTCTAAGCTCATCTGATCGACCTGGAAGACAATAGCCAATTACTTTTATAGCACTCTGACCCAATTTGTCATCTTCATCTGCCTCTCGAAATTCCGCTGATAGATCTACTGTTTCGAAAGGGCCGATAGCAAATCCCATATGTCGTGCTGTAACCGGTATTGCACAAACGTAGCTGACAGTATGTCTGGAATCATCATCGATATCACCAACGTCATCCACTAATTCACCTGAGCAGACTACAATCAAGTCTAAAGCACGTTCTTCTTCACTCAGAGTAGTTGTATATTCATCTTTTGAATCTTCACGGTCTTTTACTGGCTTTCGGAAAGCGTCTCCTAAAGTCTTTGGACATTTAATATTAACCTCCCACATGCATCTATCAATTAATGTATCCAGACAAGGAAATATTGAGGATATGCTCCCTGGAAACATTGTATTTCTAGTGTAGACGTGTGGAAATCTACCGTCTCCGTCGTTGAATCCAACCCAATGTAAACCATCTCTGAAGTCCCGCAACGTAAATCCGAGATATATTTTCATCGGCGCATAATTGGGACCGTTCTCGGCTTCTGCTAAAGGTCCTCCGGGAGTGAATGGAGTGCCTGCGACTTGAGCCTCACTATCCCTCCTCTTCGAACCTGGTCCATCTTTCGTGACGCTTGTTGACGCAGGAAAGTAACTCGTAGCAATATCCCTCGCTAATTCTTTCACAACTACTTTTGGAGGAAGAGATAACTTCAATTCCGGATCTGGGTTTTCCTTTACATGTGGCGCAATTCGATGTTTTATGTAATCGTATTGGTGAATTGTTGAATTACCCTTTTTCATCCGCAATTTGGAATATGGATCTACATAATTGACTGTAGATGGCTTTCCTTCTATCGTAGCGCGAGTGATGACGCATTGTCGACAGTGAAGACGAAAGGCTTTTAAATCTTTCACCAAAGGTTGTGCGACAATCGAAGTTGAGCCGGAGATGATACGTTTGGAGAAGTCGACATCTAGCTCGAGTTTTTGTGATATTACGTTAAAGGTCTTGACTTCGGTTTGAGTGGAGGAGATGATATCCATGGGACTCGCATCATCGATAGCGGATGGCATGATGACAGCTCAGAGTAATGCGACAGAGGAGGTGAAAGAGACCTTCTATTCATTGTGAGGTCATCTATGGAGGGTTTCCATTAAGAATGTTTTGGCGGATTAAAAACCGGTATGCCATGACATGTCAATGCTGCAGTACTATCATGAGACAAGTCTAAAGAGTCGTCCTCCCATATTTCGACATTAATTGCGCGTTCTTATGAGATAAGTTAATCATTCACAAAATCATAATTTCCACGTGATCGTACTATGACGTCAACTCGTATACTCAACATTTTTTTACTTGTGAAGGAGTAGTAGTCATTCCTGCCCTTACACTATACAATGCTCTCATGCCTAAAATACATACATCATTTATAGACTGCCAAAATTTAATAACCACTAATTTCGCTATGCCCCTGTATCCATTGCACTCTCCCGTCGGAGTCTTCTCCGCCTTCGTGCAGATTCTTTCAACGCATCATGAGAAATATAATCTGGGGGTAATTGGAATTCACCTTCTTGGATTTCAACAACAGGATGACCAAATGCTAGTCTTACATTTTGATAGTCTTTCATACCAAGTGCTTTAGCTCTTGCTTCGGCAGTGGTGTAAAACGAAGTTAGAGGTTCTTCAGGTGTAGGCAATCGTACCGGTTTCTCAGGTGAAGATCGTTTTGGTCCAAACCGAAGAATAAGTTTAGGAGAGCTCTGTGAACTTGAAGTAAAGGTTTTATTCTGCTTATCATTTAGTAGCATTGAATCTTGACTATCAGTCCTGGCTTTTCGACCAATATTTTGCTCAATGTCTTTATCAGCTTTAATCCTCTTTTCCTCATCTCGCCATCGTTGAAATTTCTTCAACAATAACTTGATCTCCGTTATGAAATGATCACGCTTCTCTTGTAATGCTTTTAGATCGCAGTCCATACCGCCAACAACTCCCAATGTTTTTAGCCAGTCGTGGCCTTTTAATCCGTCCAACAATCGTTCGAGGTGTGCCTTTTCAAACATTGCCTTTTCCTTTTCAATGTTCCTAAGCCCTTTTTCTCGCCGTTCGGCTTTTCTATGTGCTTTTAGATAAACTTCATCACCAAGTGGATCATCCGGATGATGCGGAATTGCTTTATCAAAGCCCGACAAGTCGATCACCTCGGCTGCGATAGTATCTGTCCTGTGGTTTTTCATCGATTTTTCATCTCGAGAAGGACGAGATTTGTGAGTTTTGTGTGAAGCACTGATTTCATTTGAACCCTTTTTAGCAACTTCCACCAATCCATTTTGAATTTCTGATAATGGAATCAATGTTAATTTTGTGTTGACGTTTAGTTTTTCTGTGATAAAATGCATCAGCTTACGGACATCTCTTGCTCGAGTCTTGTGTTAGAATTACCTGGCCCTTTCTTGACGTTATTCATAACATTCTCAAAGTCCGGAAAAAACAATGCTAGTTCACTTCTGATTCGATTACCATCATCACGAGATCTTAGAGATCTTTTCTCATCGACTTGTGTTGTCGCCTGTTGTATCGTTCTATGTATTGTGTCATATAGTGGCTCAACATTTCGATGTGGTTTTGGATGACTAGGGTTGGGTGATGTGTGCCCATTTTCAATTTCAATCTCTATATCCAAATCCTTTCCAGATTGCGTTTCACTTGGCTTTTCATGTCTTAGACGTGGCGGTGTGCACCTTATGCTTGCGCCTGAGTTTGGACTTGATGGGGTCAATTTCAATCTTTTGTTTGGTCGGTCGTTGAACTCGTAATGTTGGTTATAACTATCACTGCCGTCGTGGTGAAACTGAGAATTGTCGTTTTGTTCAATCGTGCTTTTATTGGACCACTTTGACACCCAAGATAGCAATTTGGTAGCCATTCTCGAGACACATTTCAGCTATTTGTGCGCTCCATGACCATCTCATCATGTTTCGAGAATTTCATCCTTGCATGAACGCTGTCAGCTTTGGAGAACACATGTCATACAGTAATGATTAGGGTTTCGGAAAATAGAACCGAGCTGAATATTATGCTTCACGGCTTTTACTGTAACGGGAACTAGGCTCACATTTATTTATATTCACGCATGTCTGTGAAGAGCTAACAACTATATTTGGATACGAACAGACTATGTAAAGAATAGTTACAAAATATAAATCGTAATTCAATGATATATATACACAAAATTAATTATTATTTATATGCAATTTGACCAAATAACCAAACTCCCAGAAGAAAAAAATTATTCATGCTTATGCAAATATGAATGCTCGTAAAACAGGAGAACCTACAAACTCGGGGTTCAAAAGTACGCAACTGGTCAATAGTCAGATTATGGGACCGAGAGGATTCTGCAAGTATATCTGACAAACCTGAGAAAATGTGACAGCCCTATTTTTCGTTTATCCAGAAACCTCGGTCGAAACCTCGCTATCAAAGATAATAAGCTACTAGAAACACCGTAAGCTCTGTTTAATGACTTACATATAACACTCTTTCTGGGTAATGGTGGTATTGCCTCTATAGAATGCGGGAATGCATTTATAAGTTGTTCTCTAAGAGCATCAAACTCGGAATATCTCTTTATTATTGCAAATGATGCACCATATATTGTTTCCACTGTACAGTTCCAAACTACATAAGCACCAATACCTGTTGCTCCACTTATTACAGTATAATCATCAATCGTTACTTGTCGAGCCCAACATTTATTATGCGGACCATTTCTGTCTTCTGAGTGATCTTCAAGTTGGATAGGTATGCCTGTCACCGACGTTGTAGAGTGATAACTGATAGCGGATGATGTTCTCTGCTGCGGTGACCAGAATGGTGGTGGAGATGTGGGAATGACAGGAGATGAACTATCCGCCGGCTCCGATGTTTGTGAAGGAGGGGTCAAGGAAGTATTGTGACTCGCTCGGTCGGTTTTGCCCTCCATACATGGGAATATCGCATATCAAAGAAATTCAAACAAATATTGATCTATACATTCATATATGGAGTCTGAGAATACATGTGACAGGGTGACAGACTTTATTGAGTTGGTCGGAATGACAGCAATTACGTCATCACATAACTTTCGAGTCCAATTTGTGGAGAATTCAAACCGTTATATGTAAGAAGCTATGTAACAAACCAATCCAAAAGTCATCAATTTTGAAGGAGAAGTAATATATCGTGTATGTTGTAGCGCAACAGCTTATACGATTATACATAAAATTGTTATTATCACTCGACATATTACTAGTCCTTACGTTTAACTTTTTTGTAGTGCTACATCAACTTCCAGAAGTTGACTTCTGAGGATCATGACCCCAATTTTTCAATGACTTTGCACTCTTACTATCTGGATCCTGCTTTGCTTTCTCTTCCTGAGCCAAATGACGTTTGAGATATGCTACCACTTTCCTCATGTGCTGCAAATCTTCATCTGCATATTCTTTCGGATCTTTCTCCGGGTTACTCTCAAGAATCTTGATTATGTTTCGTCCACTATAGTGACAACTTGTCAGCCTTTCTTGTTTCATTTTTGGACATATGGTTCTGATTGTGTAGAACCTTTCATGGCCGATAGTTTCACCAGATCCATCATCCTTACTCCACCCTGCACCGGCAGATTCATCACTGCCGAGCCAGTCTTTCAACTCTTGTGCTGTCATATTTACCAGTTCATTCCATTCTCTATTTGGCGTTATGATTAGCTATGTATCCCGGCATTGTCTGGCCATAATAACGAAATCATATCAGGACTAGAACATACTTGATGACTGTATCATCATCTTTGACCATATTTCAAGGAGCTGCAAGAGTCAATGCTCCAGAATGTTGATATTAAATGTAGTAGCGAATGTCGAGTAAGTATATCTCAAGAATAAATAAAATGTAGAAATGATCGTAAGGATGAATATCAGAAATGAATATGACATCACTACTCCATGACATCATTGATCTCTGTTACCTTTTGTATTTGATATCTACCTGTAAACGACCAGACGAGATGGAAATTCTGGCATTCGGAGTATTTCTCCATCTACGTACCCGCACGTCCGATTCAAACACCTCGTATTCCTCGAAAGTATGTTCACAAACAAGTTCATTACATACTATCACCGTACAGTCTGTCCAAAGTCCGAAATGCCGATAGAGTACGTACTATAATCGACAGTTCTTAGCGGTTTTTTTTAAAGTTTGTTGATTACAGTTTAACGAAATTTGCTGTAGATTAGATAAATTCTGAAATACTGTACTATGATAATGAGATCTGAAATGTTATTGATCATGAATAATGCATATACTCAAGGACTATCGCTGGTGTAAGCGATCTTTGCTTCAGGCACGATTATGAATGAGAATCAAATAATGCTCTGAGACCACTATGGAGCCCACACGCTTCAGCGTAGGAAAAACAAGTCATGTTTAGACTTTTGTTTCCACTTGATGGAGTTCGGGTTCTCCGGTCATTATTGTGTCGGTGTTTAAACAGAAATTCCATCGGATTTTAGAAACGACGGATATTAGAAACAAATTCAAACATTGATGGTTTCGACCAGAATTAAAGAATATAAATAATAAATATGGACATGTATATCCTGTCGTCATGAATATTTCATCACCTTCCCGTCTGTAAACAAGAATAATCTAAGTCGTTACATATATTCTTCATCTTATTTCATTGTTTTAAAAAAAAAAGATGGAATCGCCTCGGCCTGCTGAAGGTCATAGTCCATTTTTAAAATTCAATCCATTCAAGCGGTTCTCATCCACCACAAAAGATGGCATACAAAGTCGGACCATGTCGACTGCGGAATCAAGTCAAATCAACAAAATCGAATCACAAAATATGGAAAATGGGCATTCATTGGCTCCTATCAGAAGTAAAGCCGTATCGGAAATTATATACCCTTCATTGAAGAAAGCTGCTGTTATTATGCTCGGTCTATATTTAAGCGTGTTTTTAGTCGCGCTGGACAGGTCAGTTTGCCATATTAATCAATTCGCGGTTGATAGTCTTACTGACATGTATCAGAACAATTCTTGGAACGGCTATACCGAAAATCACAGATGAATTTAATAGTTTTCAGGATATCGCATGGTATCAAAGTGCATATCTTGTATGTACAGGAGGTTTCCAACTATTCATGGGAAGAGTATATACATTTTATCGACCAAAATGGATTTTCATAGGGTCGATTGTATTATTCGAGATTGGTTCGGCAGTTTGTGGTGCAGCACCTAGCTCCAACGCTCTGATTGTCGGAAGAGCAATATCAGGTCTCGGTGGTGCAGGAATGTTTGGTGGATCTATGGTAATCATGCTGAGCATTTTGCCACTAGAAAAAAGACCAATTTTTATGGGATTATTTGGAGCGGTATTTGGTATCGCAAGTGTTATTGGACCTTTAATGGGAGGTGCTTTTACAGATCATGTATCTTGGAGATGGTGTTTTTATATCAATTTACCTGTTGGTGCGGTTGCGGTGTTTGTTTTGATATTTTTACTTGGAAATGACATGCCAGTTGCTTCTGGAGGTAAAACACTTAAAGAAAAGATACTTCAACTTGATCCTGTTGGAACGTTGATATTCTTTGCCAGTGTCATTTGCCTTTTGTTCGCTCTTCAGTGGGGTGGATCAACTTATGCCTGGGGAAGTGGGAGAATTGTAGCTTTGTTGGTGTTATTTGGTGTACTCATGATCACTTTTTGGGTGCTACAAGCCGTTCGACCTGAAAGTCAAGTCACAGTACCTCTTCGTATCGTTCGAAACAGATCAATTGCTGGAGGTATGTGGTTTACTGTATTCGGAGGAGCAACTCTACTGGTATTTGCTCTTTACGTTCCCATTTGGTTCCAGGCTATTCAAGGTCTTAATGCTGTTGATTCTGGTGTTAGAATTATCCCTTTGATACTCGGAATGGTGATTTTCATTATTGGTTCCGGTATTGGAGTACAAAAATCAGGATATTACGCTCCTTTTATGATTGCAGGTGCATGTATCATGCCGATCGGTGCTGGTCTAATCACTACATGGCCCGTAGATGCAGGACATAGTATGTGGATTGGATATCAAGTATTACTTGGATTCGGCCTAGGCCTTGGATTACAACAAACAAATCTTGCCGCTCAGACTGTTTTACCGCGAAAAGATACATCGATTGGTGTTTCATTAATGATTCTTTGTCAAACTTTAAGTGGAGGAGTTTTTGCTGCTGTAGCTCAAAGTATTCTCAACAATAAATTGATTTCAAACTTGCAATCCATGCCTGGTCTAACACCCGAAACGATTGTCAACTCTGGTGCTACAAATTTGAGAAATCGTATTAGTGCGGATCGTCTGCCAGAATTTCTAGAGGGTTATAATGATGCATTACACAGTGCTTTTCTAGTAGGAACTGTAACTGCTTCTCTTACTATATTTGGTGCATTAGCTATGAAATGGGCTACTGTCAAGAAATTACCGAAGAGTTCTCCTGGTACAACTACACTTAGTGAAGAACCCAAGATTGAACAAAGGGCAAACGGTGAAATATAATCATGTCGAAATGTCATGACATTTGGTTATGATACAAAAAGTTGATGTTTTTTCTTATTATTTATTCCTTTTATATACCATTGAATATTTACTTCAATTCATGAAACATGTATATATAATCTACATTCCTGCATGTTTACAAATTCTCGCTATGCTATCTGTCATTATCATTAATGCATAGATATGATATCATTCATTTGA
>Ga0160428_1001106_pt1 | contig 22487 bp, 19 predicted proteins | sample SolpanmetagenomM_FD_108198 | JGI IMG/M metagenome (GOLD analysis project Ga0160428, IMG submission 108198) | Solar panel surface microbial communities from Lawrence Berkeley National Laboratory, California, USA - M | ecosystem: Engineered > Built environment > Solar panel > Unclassified ... | reverse complement strand
CCGCCAAATTTTCCAATCGGGGTGCGCACGGCATCCACGATATACGCATTAGGCATTCTGGAAGTATCGTTGGGGCGAAGCGAGTCCGCCGGTTGGGGGCTAATTTTGGCCTGGCTACGCGCGTTAGCGCGAGCCTTTTTCACAACCGCAAAGATGATACAAAGAATTCAAAGCGTTTTTCTCTTGCTGCTGGCTTTGTGCATGCTCAGCCTGCTGGCCCTACCCCTGTGGCACAAAGTAGATAATCTCACCCACCAGGAGCTTACGCTCACGGCCTTCGGCTTTCAGGCGGCCAACCTACCCCAACCTGCCTCTACGGGCCCGGTGTGGATTATCGCGGTGCTGGCCTTTGCCTCGGCGGCCCTGGCGGCGTACGAGATTTTTCAGTTTCGCAACCGCTTCACGCAGCTTAAGCTGGGCGCGGCCAATATTCTGCTCATCATTGCCACGTTTGGAGCAGCTTTTTATTTCTCCAATCAGGGTGAAATGCTCCTTAACCCCAAGTTGGAAGGCAGGTTTGAGCCCGCTTTCTACCTGCCTACGCTAGCCCTGATGCTCAACCTGCTAGCCACCCGCTTTATTCGGCGCGATGAGCAATTTGTGCGCCGCAACTATGACCGCCTGCGCTAAAAATAGCCCTCAGCCCTACGCCAAAAAGCCCCGGCTGCACCAGCGGCCGGGGTTTTCCATGAGGAGTGAAAGAGATAGTTTGGGTTAATTCTGGGGCTGACTAAGGGCTTGGCGCAGTGCCCGCTCGCTTGAGCGGAACTGCAGAGCCTGGTACACCCGCTCAAAGTTTTGCGGGTCGCTGACGTGGGCGTAGCCGAAGTGGCCCAGCTCAATGCGCGACTCGTCGTGGGCGAAAGTCTTGACTAGCTCAGCCAGCTCATCGGCCCGCAGGCTGCTTTCGGCCAGGGCATCGGTAGCAGTGCGTAGCCGTTCGGCATCGGTGGGGCACTGGCGCAGGTCTTGGATTAGCTCGGCCATATCTGCTGGGGCAAGGGGGGGTAGGGCTTCACCCCCGGCTGGGGCAGCGTAGCCGCCGTTGGAGTCAGGGTAATAAGTTCCTTGGCCGTTATTGGTGTAGCCACCGGGCTGCGTTGGTGCGGCGTAGCCGCCGCGCTGGTTGGGCACCGGGGCAGGGTAGGCGCCCGGCTGGTTGCTGCCGGGATACGGAGTGCGTGGGTCATAGCCGCCCTGGCTAGGCGCGGGCGCCTGGTTTTGGCCATAGTAGCCGCCCTGGCCTTGCTCGTAATAGCCACCTTGCCCGTAGTAGCCACTTTGGCCCTGGCCATAGTAGCTGCCTGGGTTGCCGTAGCCCGGCCGGCCCGCAGGATAGACAGCTACCTGGCGCAATTGGGGGCCGTAGGGCCTCAGCAGGAGCACATAGCTTGTCTCTGCGCCTGGCTGCAGCCACATGCTGGTGCGAATGCGCACGGACGGGCCGTAGGCCGTAGGCACGCTAATCTCAGCCCAGTGGCGGCCGGGCTGTAGCCGTCCCACCCGTATCTGGCGGACCACGGGGTTAGTCAGCAGCCGGCCATCCAGCACCAGGCTGAAGGGCTGGCCCTGCTCGGCCGTAATACTCAGGTTGGCGGGTGGCGCGGCTTGGGCCGGAGCAGCTACTACCCAGGCCAGCAACGCAGCGGCAGCCAACTTCAGAAAGGTTTTCATGGGGCAGGAGGGAGATGCTGGCTAGGAATTCTACCAGCTTATCTAGCCCATAATCCAAACGCGTGCCAAAAAAAAGGCCTCCCGTGTGGGAGGCTTTTTTAGCATAGCTGGCCGGGGTAGGCGCCGGGCTACTTGTCGATGCGCGTCACCTTAAACTCGGTGCGGCGGTTGCGCTGGTAGTCTACTTCCGTCTTGGCATCTTTCACGATAGGCCGGGTTTCGCCGTAGCCGCGGGCCGTGATGCGGCGCTTATCAATACCCTTGCTTACGATGTAGGCCACCGCAGCCTCTGCTCGTTGCTGGCTCAGTTTCAGGTTGTAAGCGTCCTTGCCGCGCTGGTCGGTGTGCGAGCTCAGTTCGATGTTGATTTTCGGATTATCCTGCAGAGTCTGCACCAGCGTATCGAGGCGCGTGGCGGCATCGGCGCGAATAACCGACTTGTCATAGTCGTAGAAAATATCCTTTACCTCGATGGCCCGGTTGACCACAATTTTATTGAGCGTGAGCGTCACGGGCAGCCGGATATCGTTTTGCTGCTGTGGCAACTGGTCTTGGCTGGGGTAGCGGTCCACAGTGCTCACACTGGCGCGGGCCGTGAAATCGCCCGTGCGGTCGGTAACCAGCGCATAGGTCTGGGCCGAGTCGAGCCGGGCCGCAAACTTGCCGTCGGGGCCGGTTGTCACGTCGCGCTTTTGGTCACTGCCGCTCGTGATAGTCACCGTTTCGCTGGCCACAGGCGTTGTAGTGCCCGTTTTGGTGTCGCGCTCCAGCACCGTGCCGTCGACGTAGAAGGTCACCAGCTTGCGCGATTTTTTCTTGAACGTGTACAGGTCGTCCGAGCCCTTACCCCCCTCGCGGTTGGAAGAAAACACACCTGTGCTCGGCCCCGTGAAGAACGGCGCAAAGTCATCGGCCGGGCCATTCACGCCTGGGCCTAGGTTGGTAGGCTTGCCGCCCTGCACCTGAAAGATGTCGAGCTTGCCGTAGCCCGGCCAGCCATCTGAGGAAAAATAGAGCGAGCCATCGGGCGCTACCCCCGGAAAGTTGTCGTTGCCGGTCGAATTGATGGTTTCGCCCAGATTTTCGGCCGGCGAAAAGCGGCCATTTGGCCCTAGCGTAACCTTGAAGAGGTCATTACCGCCCTGCCCACCCTTGCGCCCCGAGGCAAAGTAGAGCGTAGTGCCATCGGGCGCAAAAACGGGCGCAAAGTCATCAGCCGTGCGGTCGTTGATATTGGCCAGGATGGGCTCTACCCAGGCGCCGTTGCGGTAGAACGAAATCCATAAATCGACACTGCGGTAGCCTTTTTTCGAGCCATCGTTCGAGCGGGCAAATACCATCGTCTTGCCGTCGGGTGTATAGGTGGCGCTGGCTTGCAGCTCTTTATCGTTATTAAAAAGCGCTTCCAGCTTGCGCGGCGTGCCGCCGGTCATGGCCGTCGGGTCGTCAAATTTTTGCGCGTACAGCGCCGTATAGCGCTCGCCGTTGCCGGGGTAGGGCTTGCCGTCGCGGCCCGAGGCAAATACTAGCTCGCCGCTAGTAGGCATCCGCGCCGCCGAAAAGTCAGAGTTAGGCGAGTTCACCGCGTCGAGCGGTGCCACATCATAGCTGGCGGCGCGCCCGGCCAGCGCTTTGCTGGCCGCAGCGTTGCGGGCCTCGGCTTCAGCGCGGGCGGCTAGTGGGCGGTTGGTACCACTCTGAGCGTAGGCGGTGAAGCGCGTGGCAGCCTCATCAAACTTGCCGTTAGCACGTAGCGCCTCGGCGTAGCGATAGCCTAAGTCAGCGTTGCGGGCATTGCCATCAAGGGCGGCCTTGTAGTAGGGCTCGGCCTGGTCGAGCCGGTTGGATAGCCGATAGGCTTCGCCCAACCGAAAATTAGCCAGCGCCGCACCCTTACCCTTAGCTGCATCGGCTTTGTAGAGCGGAATAGCAGCCTCGTACTCTCCCTGCAAAAAGCGCTTATCAGCCTTGCTGAGCTTGCCCGAGGTAGCGCAGCCGCTCAGCACTAAAGCCGGGCCTACGCCCCCAAGGAGCACTAATTTTTGAAAGGACGAGTAGCGGATAGAGAGAGCCATGCAGCCGGAAAAAGCGAGTCAGGGGTTTTGATAAGCAATAATACAACTGTTTGGGCCAGCCTATTAGTGCCTGTGCCAGGGGCTACCCAGCAAAATAGCTGGCTAGCCAGGTTTGGCCGGCTGGCGCCGGCCAATGGTCATCCAACTCGCCCTTCGTCGTCACGGTATTATTGAAGTACAGCGTGTCGGCCTGCACCTGCCCGGCTGCCACGGCGGCGCGTAGCTCGCGGCGTGTGAGCAGCCGCAGCTCGCCATCGGCTAGAAAGGCCATCTGCGATTTTTCGAGCAGCCCTACCCCCAGTGTTTGCTCTAATTCGCGCACAAAACGTACCGAGGCATCAATGGAGCAGCCACTGGCCCCGGCAGCCGCCTCATCGAGCCCAATTACTAAAAACTGCCGGTGCAGAAACTGCGCCGACGCCAGCAATTGCTTCCCATGGCTCGTCCATTCTTCCGCAAAAGCGGCAAGGCGTGGCAACAAGGGAATAAGCTCACCCTCCGTGAGGGGGCGGCTGGCTTGGTAAATCCACACGCGGGCCCGCGATGGCAGGCGGTCAAAAGCAACATTCATACATCTGCGGTCTTAGGCGTTGATGCCCTCCGCACTGGCTACCAGCTCGGCTAGGTCGAAGACTTGCACGGCGCTTTCCTGCTCCTTGTTTTTTACGCCATCGCTCATCATAGTCATGCAAAACGGGCAGCTTACCGCGATGATGGCGCCCTGCAAGCTGTGCTCGCTGGGGGTGGCGCGCTCGGTCTCTACCCCCCGCAGGTTGTCGAGCGCCGCGGCCTGGCCGCTGAGTGTGGCCAGCGCCTCCTCAGTGCGCTCGATGTTGATGTCCTTTTTGCCGGGCTCGGGCTCCTTCCACATTTGGGCGCCGCCGGCGCCGCAGCACAGGCCGTTGGCGCGGCTGCGCTTCATCTCTACCAGGTCGGCGTCGAGAGCAGCCAGCACGTCACGAGGGGCTTCGTAGATGTTGTTGGCGCGGCCCAGGTAGCACGAGTCGTGGAAGGTGATGCGGCGGCCCTTAAAGCTCTCGCCGCCCGTCATGCCTACTTTGCCCTCATCGATAAGCTGTTGCAGGTACGTGCTGTGGTGGATTACTTCGTACTCGCCGCCCAGCGCCGGGTACTCATTTTTGATGGTGTTGAAGCAATGGGGGCAAGCAGTAACGATTTTCTTGATGCCGTAGCCGTTCATCGTCGTGATGTTTTGCATGGCCTGCATCTGAAACAAAAACTCGTTGCCGGCCCGTTTGGCGGGTTCGCCGGTGCAGCTTTCCTCCAGGCCCAGCACCGCGTAATCGGTGCCTACGTGCTCCAAGATGCGAGCAAACGCGCGCGTCACGCGCTTGTAGCGGTCGTCGAACGCACCGGCGCAGCCCACCCAAAACAAGATTTCGGGCACTTTGCCCTGCGCCGCCAAGTCGGCCACGGTAGGCACGGTGAGTTGGCGCTTAGCGGTAGAAGAAGGGGTAGGAGTCATAACAAAAAAGATTCTATAGCTTATAAATCAAGATTATACTGCCGCCGACTCGGCTTTGTCGGCCACATACAGCTCGTCGGCCCAATTCAGGCGGTCGGAGGGCGAGAAGGCCCACGGCGCACCATTGTTCTCAATGTTAGAAAACATGACGTTCAACGAGTTAGGCGCAGCCGATTCTTCCAGCACTAAAAAGCGCCGCATCTCGATGATGCTTTCCAGCGGGTTGATGTTCACGGGGCAGCTCTCCACGCAGGCATTGCAGGTGGTGCAGGCCCAAAGCTCTTCAGGCGTCACTTTGCCGCGCAGCAGGGTAGCGTTGGCCAGGTCGGTAATGGGCTCGTGCTTCGCTTCTTCCCCATACACGTTGGGGTGGAAGATGAGCGGCGAGTTATATTTCTCCTCCACCCGGTCGCGGGTGTGCATGATGATTTTGCGCGGCGAAAGCAGCTTGCCCGTCAGGTTAGCGGGGCACACCGAGGTGCAGCGGCCGCACTCGGTGCACGAGTACGCGTTCATGAGCGCCGTCCAGGGCAGGTCCTCCACATCCTTCGCGCCGAAGGGGGTAGGGGCCAGCGCCGAGCCATCGGGGCCCACCGGGGGGGTAGGCACCTCGTAGCTGGGGTCCATCATGGCCTTCACCTCGTGGGTGATGCTCTCCACGTTGCTGAATTGCCCCTGCGGCACCAGCCGCGAGTACCACACATTGGGGAAAGCCAGGATAATGTGGAAGTGTTTTGAGCTAGGTAGGTAGTTGAGGAAGAGTAGGATGCCAGTGATATGAATCCACCAGCCAGCGCGCTCCAGCACTTCCAGCGTGGCCACGTTCGTAGTTGTAAATAGGCCCGCCAGGAAGTGACTTACCGGAAAAGCACCGGGTAGGGTTTTGCCTTCAAGCTGGTGCAGCCGGATATCAGCCGAGTTCATGAAGAACAGCGCCGCCATCAACGCCACCTCGATGTAAAGAATAATATTGGCGTCGAGCTTGGGCCACATGCGCAGCTCGGGGCCGGTGAAGCGGCGCACGGGCGGCTGGTGGTTGCGGCGCCACCAAAAGGCCGCCACAGCCACGATGACCAGCGCCGCCAGCACTTCGTTGGTTGCCATCAGGGCGCTATATACTGGCCCCAAAAAGCTGAGGAATCGGTGCGTACCAAACAGCCCATCGATGATAATTTCGATTACCTCGACATTAATAACCAGAAACCCTACGTACACAATCAAGTGTAAAAACGCCGGAGTGAGGCGCTTAAACATCTTTTGCTGGCCGAAAGCCACGAGCAGCGTTTTATTGAAGCGCTCGGCGGCGTGGCCGCTCATGTCGCGGTCGCGGCCCACTAAGATGTTTGCCCGGATTTTGCTGACCTGCCAGGCAAACAGGCCAAAAGCTGCCAGCAGTAGCAGCGCGAAAAGGATGGGTTGCAGCATGTGGGTAAAGGTAAGCTAGCGGGTGGGATGAGGCGGCAATTTAGTAGGCATGACGACTACTTTAGCAAGCCCAAGAACAGCTTTTATAAATTTTTTTACTCAAAAACTTGCGTCGTAACGCGCTAATAGTACCTTTGCACTCCCAAGCCGCCTACCGGTGCTCGGGAAAACCTCGGCAACATAGCTCAGTTGGTAGAGCACAGCACTGAAAATGCTGGTGTCGTTGGTTCGATTCCAACTGTTGCCACTGAAAACCCCGTTTCTAATTTAGAAGCGGGGTTTTTGCGTTTCCAACGCGTACGTAGAGGTTGCCAGTCAGGAATGTGGCTTTCCAAGCATCGCCACTACGTGCCCCGATAGGCTGACTACTCATTAGTTCACCTTTAGCTACTCAAAATTGGCCACTATTCTGTTTAGTAAGGCGCCGGACTAATCCGCATTGTTTGCTAAGTGCTTCGTTCTATGGTGTATTAGTAGCTTTGAGTCTCTGCTCCAGCAACCCTGCCAACTCTCGCGGTGAAAGACTAAGCCAGTTTATGGAAATAAATCAATGCCTGTAAAGAGTACGTTCGGCTACCTTTGAAAGTAATATATTCTCTTTCAACCGATGAGGAAATCATTTTTTCTGCTGGCGAGCATGGTGCTGCTGGCCGTGAGTAATTTATCAGCCCAGCCATCGGTGAAGGAAGCACCCGCTGGGTTTGATCAGCCTAGAGCGGGTATTGCGACTGGCCGGCTCGACAGTATTAGCTACCCCTCCAGCACTGTGGGTACGGTGCGGAAGGCGCTGGTATACACGCCGCCAGGCTTTGCTAAGAATAAGAAATACCCCGTGCTGTATTTGCTGCATGGCATTGGGGGCGACGAAAAAGAGTGGCTGCGGGGCGGCAAGCCGCAGATTATTCTGGACAACTTGTATGCAGACGGCAAGCTGAAGCCGATGCTGGTCGTCATGCCCAATGGCCGGGCTATGAAAGACGACCGAGCCATCGGGAATATTTACGGCCCGGATAAGGTGGCGGCCTTTGCTAACTTCGAAAAAGACCTGCTGCGTGACCTTATTCCGTACATCGAAAAAAGATACAAGCCCTTGACTACCCGCGAAAACCGAGCTATCGCGGGCCTTTCTATGGGCGGAGGGCAGTCGCTCGACTTCGGCTTGGGCAACTTGGATAAATTTGCCTGGGTAGGCGGCTTTTCCTCGGCGCCCAACACCAAACAGCCCGAGGTACTGGTGCCCGACCCGGAGAAAGCCCGCAAGCTGCTGAAGCTACTCTGGATTTCGTGTGGCGACGCCGATGGTTTACTGCCTATTAGCCAGCGCACGCACGACTACCTGTACGAGCACCGGGTACCGCATATTTATTACCTCGAAGCGGGCGGCCACGACTTCAAAGTTTGGAAAAACGGGCTGTACATGTTCTCGCAGTTTCTGTTCAAACCAGTCGATAAGGCTTCCTTTCCGACTTATACGGTGCTGGGCGCGCCGGCTGCCACGAATGTGCGCAACGCAAAATACCTCCAGATTTTGCCCGATAACCGGGTGGTGTTCCGCCTGAAAGCCCCCGCCGCCAAGCAGGTGCAGGTAGACCTGGGCCGGAAATATGATATGGTAAAGGATACCAGCGGTTTCTGGACCGCTACCACCGACTCCATTAGCCGAGGCCTGCATTACTACTCCTTGCTGCTCGACGGACTGCCCGTGGCCGACCCCGCCAGCGACACATTCTACGGCATGGGGCGCATGGCTAGCGGCATCGAAATTCCCAATAAGGATGGAGGCTTTTATGCCCTGAAGGATGTGCCGCATGGCGACATCCGAGTAAAGCGCTTCTTTTCGAGTGTGACCAACTCTTGGCGGCAGGCGTACATCTACGCGCCGCCCGGCTACGAGGCCAGCCCCGCCTCAACGTACCCGGTGCTCTACCTGCTGCACGGCGGCGGCGAAGACGAAAGTGGCTGGGCCAAGCAAGGCAAAACCGATTTGATACTGGATAACCTGCTGGCCGCCAAAAAGGCTAAGCCCATGCTGGTCGTGATGCTGGACGGCAACATGGGCGGCCCTGGCGGTCTAGCCGGCTTCTCGGAAGCTACGCTGCAAACATTTGAAAGAGAGCTGAAGCAAACCGTAATCCCGTTTGTGGAAAGCAATTTTCGGGTAGCGCCTGGAGCCAAAAACCGGGCGTTGGCGGGCTTGTCGATGGGCGGCTTGCAAACACTTTATGCAGGCGCACGCAACACGGATATGTTCGCCTACCTGGGCGTGTTCAGCTCCGGCTTTTTTGCTAATAACCCCAAGCTGTCTGACCCGCAATACAGTTTCATGAAAACCAATGCTGGCACCATCAACCAAAACCTGAAGCAGCTGTGGCTGTCGATGGGCGGGCCAGAAGATATTGCCTACGCCAACAATAAGGTGATGCGCGCCAAATTTGATGAGCTTGGCATCAAATACGTCTACAGCGAATACGCCGGCGGGCATAGCTGGCCCGTGTGGCGACACGATTTGTATACGTTTGCGCCCCTGCTGTTCAACTAGTAAGGCAGCGTACCGATTAGCGAAACCCGTAGATGGGATTACGGCTGGCTATGTGATGACCCTAGTAATAGAAGAACTAGTTGCCCTACCCCCCTCCGAAAGCTTAACTAAGCGCATACCGCAGTAGGTAACACCGATAGGCACTTAAAAGGCCGGGCAAGTCAGCTAGCAGATAGCTGACTTGCCCGGCCTTTTAAGTGCTAGACAATTATTTTTTGTCCGCGTTAGCGGTTTATCATCTGCTGTGCGGCCGGGGAGTAGCGGTCGCCCTGAACGGCTATCTGCGCGGCGGCTTCCTCGATTTGGCGCAGGTCGTCGGTCGTCAGCGCTAGGTCAACGGCCCCAAGGTTTTCTTCGAGGCGGTGCAGCTTGGTGGTGCCGGGGATGGGCGCAATCCAAGGCTTTTGGGCCAGCAGCCAAGCCAAGGCAATCTGGGCCGGGGTGGCCTGTTTTTCTTGAGCAATGCGGCCGAGCAGCTCGACTAGCGCCTGGTTGGCTTTGCGGTTTTCGAGGTTGAAGCGCGGCACCGTGTTGCGGAAGTCCGACTTGTCGAACTCCGTGTGCTCGTCAATCTTGCCGGCCAAGAAGCCCTTGCCCAACGGGCTGAACGGTACGAAGCCAATACCTAATTCTTCGAGCGTAGGCAAAATCTCCGCTTCCGGCTCGCGCCACCACAGCGAGTACTCACTTTGCAGAGCCGTGACGGGCTGTACAGCGTGGGCCTTGCGGATTACTTGCACGCCGGCTTCGCTAAGGCCAAAATGCTTCACCTTGCCCTCGGCAATAAGGTCTTTCACCGTGCCAGCCACATCTTCGATGGGCACGTTGGGGTCTACGCGGTGCTGATAAAACAGGTCGATGCGGTCGGTGCGCAGTCGTTTGAGCGAGGCTTCGGCCACAGCCCGAATGTTTTCTGGCCGGCTATTCAGGCCGCCGCTCGTGCCGGCCATTGCGGTATTAAAGCCGAATTTGGTGGCCAGCACCACCTGGTCGCGGAAGGGTTCTAGTGCCTCGCCCACCAGTTCCTCATTGGTGAAGGGACCGTAGACTTCGGCCGTGTCGAAGAACGTCACCCCGCGCTCCACGGCGGCCCGCAGCAGCTGAATCATTTCCTTGATGTCGGCGGCTGGCCCTAGGCCAAAGCTCATGCCCATGCAGCCTAGCCCAAGGGCCGATACTTCGAGGCCACTGCGGCCTAATTGTCGCTTTTGCATAACTATTGAGTAACAAGAATTAGTAAAAAATACCGCGTCACGCTCTTCTAGAGCCAGCGGCCGCCGGATGGGCGTGACCACCTGGGTAGTGTAGTACGCTATGCGCCGAGGCAGGTGTGGATATTCTCTAACTTCCCCTTGTCTTTCTTCTGAGCAGGGGTTTCGCTGACTTTTAGCGAGCTGCTTTTTAAGTAATTAAGGGTCTTCTGAATAAGTGATTAATTGCCAACTATCGGGGGGGTAGGACAGAGGCCGCAGCGAGGCTGCTGCATGCCAGCTAGGTTTGCCAGCAGCGTCAAGGGCGATGAAGTAAGCGCAGTCTTCGGGCAGTCAAAAGGAAAAGAAACCGGGCGAGGTAGCGGCGCGGGCACCCACCGGGCACAACGGTTGGCCGAAGGCTACTTGCACCGCGCTGCTGGGAGCTGCGGGCCGGGCGTTAGCCGCGGGTCGCAGCTCCTGCGCAAAAGGCTGGGCTGAGGCAGCAGGCGCCCCGATTGGCAAGCTGGCTGCCCTTTTTAGCAGAAATACGATCAACCTGTGCCGTTTCTGCCACGCGCTGGGGCGGCGTTTTACTAGCCAGTCAGGATTGCCTGTGCCGGCCCTAACCAACTCAAGGAAAAGAAGCTGCTTCGCCAGCCGGTAGTCGGCGGGCCAGGCCCGCGCTTTGTGTAGTAAAAGCGTGGGTCTGTGTAGGTCGGGTTGGTGGCGGTGCGCTGACTTTTGTGGACATTGGTTGTTGGCTTGATAGCCGACCGCTTTTTCCTGAACCCCTACCCCCTATGAGTCTTACTAATTTTCGCACCTTAGGCCGCTCGGGTCTGGTCGTGAGCCCCTTGACGCTGGGCACCATGACGTTTGGCACCGCCCGCTGGGGCTCGGCCGACGACGTGTCGGCCGCCATCTTCAACGCCTACGTCGAGGCCGGCGGCAATTTTGTGGACACCGCCGACGTGTACGCCGGCGGGCGCAGCGAAGAGCTAGTGGGCCAGTACGTAGCCGACCGCCGGCTGCGCGACCAGTTGGTGCTGGCCACCAAGTTTGGTTTCAATGCCCGGCCCGGCAACCCCCACGCCGGTGGCAACGGCCGCAAGCATATTCACCAGGCCCTCGAAGGTTCGCTGCGCCGGCTCCAAACCGACTACGTAGACCTCTACTGGCTGCACGTTTGGGACATGGTAACGCCTGTAGAAGAGGTGCTCCAAACACTCGGCGACTTGGTGCGGGCCGGCAAAATCCGCTATTTCGGCTTTTCCGACATGCCCGCCTGGTACGCCACCAAGGCTGCTACGCTGGCCCAGGCGCACGGCGTGCCTGGCCCCGTGGCCATGCAGCTGGCCTACTCGCTGGTCGAGCGCAGCATCGAGCGCGAGTACGTGCCGGCCGCCCGCGAGTGCGGCCTCGGCATTACGCCCTGGAGCCCACTGGCCGCTGGTTTCTTGGCCGGCAAGTACCAGCGCGAGGGGGTAGGCGCTACCGGCGAAGGCCGGCTCAGCGGCCCCAATCCTTTCGGCAATACGCTGTTTACGGACCGCAACTGGCTTATTCTAGACGCGCTGCGGGCGGTGGCTACCCAAGCCGGCCTGCCGCTGGCGCAGGTGGCGCTGGCCTGGGCAGCTGCCCAGCCTGGCATGAGCTCGCTCATCATCGGGGCCAGCAAAATGGAGCAATTAGCCGACAACCTAGCCTCGCTCGATGTGCAGCTTAGCCCCGAGCAGCTGCGCACACTCGGCGAGGCCAGCGCGCTGGAGCCGGCCTTTCCCTATCCCATCTTCACGCCGGCCGGCAACAAAGGCGTCTTTGGCGGCGCCACCGTGCAAGGCTGGCATTAGGGCAGTTGCCAAATTGGTGTATACCGGGCGGGCTGCCGGTGAGAAGCCGGCAGCCCGCCGCAAGTATCCTGTATACTATTCTGAAAACTAGCCCGGCAGTGGGGGTAGGGCCAGCGTTTTGTGTAGCAGAAGCGTGGGTTTGTGTAGGCCCGGCCGCTGAGTGCTGCCAGACCTTTGTAAGGTCAATAAGGATTATTTATTCCTTATATAAACCACACAAAATGAGCACTATTCAACAAGTGGCCTTGGGTACGCAGGGCTTGCAAGTATCGGTCGAGGGCCTGGGCTGCATGGGCATGACGGGCGGCGTCAACGGCATGAGCGTGTACGGCGCCGCCGACGAGGCTGAGAGCCTAGCTACCCTGCACCGGGCCCTAGAGCTGGGTGTTACCATGCTCGATACGGCCGACCTCTACGGCCCGATGCTCAACGAGCGCTTGGTGGCCCGGGTCTTGGCCGGCCAGCGCAATAAATTCACGGTCGCCACCAAATTTGGCTTCGAGGTAGACGATCACGAGCAGTGGACTGGCGGCTACAACGGCCGCCCAGAATATGTGCGCAAGTCTATCGAGCGCTCGCTTAAGAATTTGGGCACCGACTACGTAGACCTCTACTACCTGCACCGCCTCGACCCAGCCACCCCCATCGAGGAAACCGTGGGCGCCATGAGCCGCCTCGTGGAAGAAGGCAAGGTGCGCTACCTGGGCCTGAGCGAAGTGCCGGCCGACATTCTGCGCCGGGCCCACGCGGTGCACCCCATTTCGGCCCTCGAAAGCGAGTATTCGCTTTTCGACCGCCGCGTCGAAGACGAGGGCATTATCGAGGCGGCGCGGGCGCTGAGCATTGGCTTCGTGGCGTATTCGCCGCTGGGCCGGGGCTTTTTATCAGGCGATATCAAAACGCCCGACGACTTTGAGGCCAGCGACTCGCGCCGCTTTTTCCCGCGCTACCAGGGCGAGAATTTTTACAAAAACCTAGTGCTCGTCGAAAAGCTGCAAGCGCTGGCCGCGGCCAAGGGCGTGACGGCTGCGCAGCTGGCCCTGGCCTGGGTGCTGGCTCAAGGCGTGGTGGTAATACCCGGCACCAAGCGCCGCAAGTACTTGGAAGCCAATGTAGACGCTGCCAGCATCGTGCTCACCTCAGCTGAGCTGGCCAGCCTCGACGCCATCATGCCCGTGGGCAGTGCGGCCGGCGCTGCCTACCCGGCCGGTTTTTAGGAAGTGCTTACGTGTTGTCATTGCGCTCGCAATGCGGTGGAGCGCGGCAATCTTTCCTTCGATTAGAGGGATAGTAATCCTGACTTGAAGGAAAAATTGCCGCGCTTCACTGCGTTGCGAGCGCAATGAGAGCGACTGATTCCCCGATTTTAAAAACCATTTAGCATGAAGCAGCCCGCTAAAGAATTTAAGCTCCTGGCTTCAGTGTCAGACTTTACGCAGCACTTTGGCTTTCCGGCGCCGGTGCACCCGCTGCTGACGGTTATCGACCTAGCCAACCACCGCCAGCCGCCACCCGCCAGCGGCCCGGCCTGGCGCGAGCTCTACATCATCGCGCTCAAAAAAAACCTGCGCGGGCAGCTACAGTACGGTCGCCAGCCCTACGATTTTAGCGCCGGCGTGCTGGCATTTTACGCGCCAGGCCAGCTGTGCGAAAGCGCGGGCGAAGTCGATATTTCGGAGCTCAGCGGCTGGATGCTCGTCTTTCACCCCGACTTGCTGCACAAGTATCCACTGGGCAAAAAGATAGCCAGCTACGGATTCTTTTCTTATCAAACGCACGAGGCGCTACACCTCTCGGACCAGGAAGAAACGCGGCTAGACACGCTGCTGGCCGGCATTCGGCACGAGCATGCGCAGCCCGTCGATGCCTTCAGCCACGATGTGCTGGTGGCGCAGCTCGATGTGCTGCTGAGCTACGCCAACCGCTTCTACCACCGGCAGTTCCTCACGCGCCGGCCGGCTGAGCACGACCTGCTCAGCCACTTCGAGGCGCTGCTGGCGGCCTATTTTACTCAAGCTGGCGAGCAGCCTTTGCCCACCGTGCAGCACTTTGCCGATGCCCTGCACGTGTCGCCGGCCTACCTCAGCGATATGCTGCGCACGCTCACAGGCCAAAGCACCCAGCAACACCTGCACTTTGCCCTCATCGAGCGGGCCAAGCAGCTGCTGCTCAGTACCTCGCTCACCATCAACGAAACGGCTTTTAAGCTGGGCTTTGAGTACCCGCAGTATTTCACGCGGCTTTTCAAAAGCAAAACGGGCCAAACGCCGGCCGCTTTTCGGTTCTCGGCGCAGTAGCCGGCGTATGGGTTAATTGGGCGGGCTGAGGGGGGTAGGGGCGGGGCGCAGCACTTTGTCGACGGCCACGGCCAGCAGCGCGCCGACCACCGGCCCCACCACGTAGACCCAGGCCGCTGCCAGGTGCCCGCCCACCAGGGCCGGCGCCAGCGAGCGTATCGGGTTCATGGAGGCGCCCGAGAGTGGGCCTCCCACCAGCGCCTCCAGCGCCACCGTGGCCCCAATGGTGATGCCCGCCAGCAGGCCCTGCTCGTGCGAGCCGTAGGCCACTTGCAGCACCACCAGCATCAGCCAAAACGTGAGGCCAATTTCGACGCCCAGCGCCACGCCCACGCCGTGGCTGGGCAGCGTGGCCCCCAGCGCCGAGCCGGCCGGCGCCAGCGGCAGCAGAAGTGCGCTGCCCGCCAGCCCGCCCAGCACCTGCACCACCACATAGGGCAGCACCTGGCGGCCCTCAAACCGGCCCGCTACCCAGAAGGCCACCGTTACGGCCGGGTTCAGGTGCGCGCCGCTCACGGGGCCAAACGCCTGAATTAGTACCAAGACTATCAGCCCGAAAGCCAGCGCGATGCCGCCGTGGCCGATGGCGTTGGTTTGGTCGTTCACGACGATAGCGCCGGTGCCAAACAGGAGCAGGCCGGCCGTACCGAGCGCCTCGGCAAACAGGGCGCGCCTAAAATCATTCATGCGCAAGGGCGGGGTAGGGAAAAAGCGGGAGCCAAAGCTACGTAAGCACGCGGCCCGGCAGATTGCCAGGTCGCCCCTACCCCCTCGCGCTGGCCAAAAACCTAGCGCCCCCGAATCTTGTCAATCAAGCTGATTTTGCGCTTGATGAATGCGTAGCGAATCGAAAACGCCGTGGGAAAACGGGCGTAGTCGTCGCCGCCAAACTCTAGGCTTGGCTTAAAATCGAAGCTGAGCGCGATGGGCAGAAACGCCACCTTGTACTCGACGCCCACAATGCCGTCGAGACCACTGAAGGCGCCTGTGTCTTTGTGGTGGCCCAGGTGCCCGCCCGCCCCCATGTAGTAGTTCAGGCTCGGCCCCAAGATGCCGAAGTGGTACTCGCCTAGCACCGTGCCGCTGTACTCGCGCGAGCCCAGCCCAGCAATGCCCTCAATGGTGATGCGCGGCGCTACCAGCTGCTGCACCGTGATGCCGTAGCTGCCGCCGCCCAGGCGCACGCCGGCAGCAGTGATGTATTTCTGGGCAGCGGCCGGCCGGCTAAGGGCCAGCACGAAACCTAGACTGAATAGTAGGAAACGAATAGACATAGGCGCCTCTAACGCAACGACCCTGCCAAAGGGCCATATGGAGAGGGTAAACGTGCGGCCGCTGCAGCTTAGTACGTGCGGCCTGCGACTCGCTGAAGCGTGCAAAATTCCGGTTTTTATGACCTTTTTTCGGCCGCTAACGTCTGTTAGCCGGAACTTTGCTCGTAATATCTCTTCCTCCCCCTACTCCCTACCCCTCCGTGTACTTGCACCACGTGGCCGCCTACCTGCCGGCAGCCGTCGTTACAAACGAACATTTTACCCGGCTCAATGGCCTGGCTTCGGACTGGATAATTGAGCGAACCGGCATTCGGGAGCGCCGCAAGGCAGCCTGCGGCGAGAATGCCAATACCATGGCCGTGGACGCCACGCGGGCGCTGCTGGCGGCCGTGCCCGACTTCGACGCCACCAGCATCGACCTCATTGTGGCGGGCACCTACACGCCCCACGACACCATTTATACCGCTGCCCATGCTGTGCAGCGCGCCTTGAATATCAACGAGATACCTGTAGTAAGTATCTCGTCGGCCTGCTCGTCGCTACTCAATGCTGTGGAGATTGTGGAAGGCTACTTTGCCCTGGGCAAAGCCAGCCGCGCGCTAGTGGTAGTGAGTGAGCATAACACGGCCTACAACAACGAGGAAGACACCATGGCTGGCCACCTGTGGGGCGATGGTGCCGCAGCACTGCTCCTTACCAAAGAGCGCTTGGCCCCCGGCGACCTGCACGTGGTGCAGGTGCTAACCGGCGGCGCTGCCCCCATGGGCAAGGCCGACGAGGCCGTAACCCTCAAGCCCGTCGACAAGGGCATTGTGATGCCCTATGGCCGCGACGTGTTTCAGCAAGCCTGCACCTACATGGCGCGCATCACGCAGCAGCTGCTCGATGCGCACCAGCTGCCCGTGGCTGCGCTCGACTACCTCATTCCGCACCAGGCCAACCTGCGTATCTCGGCCAACGTGGTGAAGCAGCTGGGCCTCGATCCCGCCCGCGCCGTCAACAACATCGACCGCCTCGGCAACACTGGCTGTGCCGGGGCCGCCATCGGTTTGGCCGAAATCTGGCCTCAGATTCAGCCTGGTAATAAATTGATTATCACAGTATTTGGTGGCGGATACTCCTATGGGGCCATGCTACTCGAAAAATCCAGCGTAGGGTAAGCTTTTGCTTGCCGTACAACGCACAATAGTATAAGCTACCTCAAATCGGCCAGCTAACGCTTACCCAACATGCCATGCTGCCGCCCGCCGCTGCTTTTTTGCCTGAAATCACGTTTCAAACCAGCCGGGCCAGCGGGCCGGGCGGGCAGAACGTGAACAAGGTAGAAAGCCGCGTGGAGCTGCGTTGGCAGCTGGCGACCTCGCAGGTGCTGACGGACACGCAAAAAGCGCTCATCCTCGAAAAGCTGGCCCCACAGCTCACCACCGAGGGCTACTTGCTGCTGGTGGCACAAGACGACCGCAGCCAACTGCGCAACAAAGAAATTGTGCTCACGCGCTTTCACCAGCTGCTCGACAAGAGCCTACGCCGGCCCAAGCCCCGCCGCGCTACCCGGCCCAGCGCTGGTGCCGTGCGCAAGCGCCTAGAAGGTAAAAAGATACAGAGCGACAAGAAAGCTAACCGCCGCCGCCTCGACTAGCCCGCTTTTATGCCATCCGGCCCACCCCGCGCAAAGACGGAATGGGCCGGATAGGGTGGGAAACAGACAGGAGCAAGGCCGGGCGCAGTAGGCTGCGTTCGGCCGTAGCCAGGCGGAAGCGGGTAAGCGGGTTTTCTTAGCTAGAAAGGCAGGGTAGTATCGGAGGGCTGGTGCGGGCGAGTAGCCCGTGGTCACCGTGTTTTCGTGCTGCAAATGACCGATAGGCCCGCCGTTATTGCTAGCGCATAACTACCTGATTTTGAAAAACAGGTATTTATACCTGCTACCTTTTGCTAGCGCCAGCATTTCACACCAGCCCGAAAACCGCGCCGGGCGCTAATTATCGAGCAGGCCATGGCGCACGGCGTACACAACGAGGCCGGCAGCATTCGGCGTGCGGGTCTTTTCGAGCAGCTTCTGGCGGTGGCCCTCGGCCGTCCGGCGACTGATGAAGAGCTTCTCGGCAATCTCGGAGGCAGTGCAGCCCTGGCAGATGAGGTTGAGCACCTCGTGCTCGCGGGCGCTGAGCTGTACCAAGTCGGGCTGAGTAGGTGTGGGCGTACGCTCGGGGTGCTGCACGCCCCGAATGAGTGCCCGCGAAATGCGCGGCGTGAAGTAGTAACCCGAGGCCAGTACCTCCTCAATGGTCGTGCGTAGCTGGTCCTGGTCCACATCCTTAGGCAAGTAGCTGCGCGCGCCTATCTTCATCATTTGGGTGATGTACTTGTCAGCCGAAAACATGGAGAGTACAATGATGCGTAGGTCGGGAAACTCGCCTAGTAGCAGACGGGTAGCCTCGACGCCATCAATGGTGGGCATTTGCAAGTCGAGCAGCAAAATATCGGGCACGCGCTGGCGGCAAAGCGCCAGCAACTCATTAAACTCGCCAGCCTCTACCACTTCTTCTACGAAAGGCAGCGCCTGCAAAATGTAGCGCATGCCTTGGCGAAAAAGTTGGTGATCGTCGAGCAGCGCAATCTGGATGGATGTGGTGAAAGTTGACATAGCGGAAGGGGGCAGGGCTAGGTAGTAGTAGGCGGAATATCTAACTCGATAAGCGTGCGGGTGCCTTCGCCGGGCACCGACTGCTGGCTGAAGCGGGCGTGCAGCATGCGCACGCGCACCTCAATGCTGCGCAGGCCTGCCCCGCCCGAGGCCGGCCGTGTGTGGGCCAGGCTGGCCACATCGAAGCCACAGCCATCGTCTACCACACGCAGGCTAAGGCGCGGGCCGGCCTGGTGCAGCTGCACAGCCAGGTGCGTGGCACCGCGGGCGTGCTTCTGGGCATTGTGAATCAGCTCTTGGCAAATGCGGTACAAGGCTAGCTCCTGCGCCAGGGGTAGGGGCTGGGGGTAGTCGATGGCCAGCTCTACGGGCAGCGTGCCGGCATCGGTGCTCACATCGGCGAGGTGCTGCAAGGCCTCGGCTAGGCCAAAGCGGTCGAGCACGGCCGGGTAAAGGCTGTGCGAAAGGCCCCGCACGTCGTGCACCGCATTGCCCAAAATATCTTTGACCCGGCCTGTGAGGCTGGTGGCCTCGGCGGGCGCTAGGGTGGTACCCAGCCGGCCTACTAGCAGCTTGGCCGTGGCCAGCGTCGAGCCGATGCCGTCGTGCAGGTCGCGCCCGATGCGCTCGCGCTCGCGCTCCTGCGCGTCGATAACGGCCGCCAGCAACTGTTGCTGGTACTCGGCCTCGGCCGCGCGCAGCCGCAACTGCTGCTCTAGCAGGCGCTTCTGGTACGTAACGATAAACAGCACCAACGCCACCGCCGCCAACAGCATGAAGCTGATACCGCCAATGAGCAGCTGGCCGAAGGCTAGTTCTGGGGGCGAATCCATAGGGCCACAAGGTAGCAGCTATACAACACGGCCAAGAGTAGTGCGTGAATGTCCCAGATGTTTATGTTCAATTGCGTAGAGTAGTGGCTGAGTAAAAAATTACTGAATAAGTGAATCTGTAGGCTGCCCAAGTGCTTGATAACTAATCCTACTGATACCCAAAACATCGGCTCCAGGCCAAGATTAGTCACGCGCAGCTCGTTGAGCAGCTTGCGAAAATAGAGCGCCACCAACCCCAGCACTAGCAAACTTTCTATCACCAGTAGCGCTGGTTTGAAGCGAGCCACTTCGGGTACCAGCCAGCTGTCGAGCGCGCAGTAGGCTACAAAGCCACCGGCCAACCACGGCCGCAGCTGCGAGAAAGTGGGCCAGTTTAGAGATTTATCATACACCAACGCTAGTAGCCAAATTTCGCCAGCCGCAAAGATGGGAATGATGAATAAGTTTGGCTGGTGGTAATAAAGCAATACGCTACCAGCTACTTCCGTAGCGACTTCCAGGCCCAGCAAGGCAACTAAATAGCGCAGATTGGCTGGTAAGCGCCGGTATTTCACCAAACCCACGGTAAAAGCTACTACCAGTACTAGCTGAGCCAGCGTAGATACGCTATTGTGTAGAAGAAATGTTTTTAAATCACTTATTGTCAATTTTGTATGCTAATTAACATGAATAAAAACAACGCATTGCGACTAGCAGCTGTAAGCTAAAGATTAGTAAGGTGGGCTGGGTTTAGAGTAGTCGTAGAACGGCTGGCCCACGGTGTCATCGTCAGCAGTTCCCCACTGCTGAACGGCTTGCATCAGCTCGGCGTGGGTAGTAGCTTTTGCCACGGCGGTTGTCAAGGCTTCCTTTTTGGCAGCTAAGTCGATACTAGTTGCTGGCGCACCCGTGGCGAGCTGGTGAATGCGCAAAACCAGCCCGAATGTTTGCTGCAAGGAATAGCAATCCGGAAAGGCGGGGTAGTGCTGGTGCAAGCCAAAAAGCACCAGCAGCTCTTTACTCTTAAACTTATTAGCGTAGAAGAAAGAATTCAGGAAGTCGTCAATGTCGAAGGTGTAGCCCGTCAGTGGGCCGTAGTTGCTGCCAAACATAGCAGCCGTTATCGGCGCCGCCTTTTTCCAGTTGTCAAGCCAGGTGTGTACCAGCTCATTCGGAATCTGGGTGCCCAGGTCGTCCGCCTGGTCATCCGCGACACGAACGGCAGTTTCGACCGTTTCATCAACCGCCGGCGCCGGCGCCGGCAGCGGCAGGTACTGGGCCAGGTAATAGGCCGAAATACGCCCATCGGAAGCATCGGTGGCGTAGAGTGCTAGCGTAAAGAGCTTTTCGCCCGATTGGCCGTCCCTTTTCAGCAGGAACTGCGCCTTAACGCGCCGCGCCCCCACCGTAGACAGCAGGTGTTGCAGGGCTTCGAAAGAAAAGCTTAGCGCCCGCAGCGGGCTGCCGTCGGGCTGCTGAAACACCGACGTCAAATCTTGGTGGCGGCTCACGTGGCGGCTCCACGCCGCCGCGTATTTGTCGAACTGGTGCTGGTTGAGGAGCTTGGTGGAACTTAAGGCCATGGCGCGTGCAGAAGGGGGGTAGGGAAAGCCGGCTGAGCTGCTTGGTACGGCAGTAAAAAGCCTCCGCGCAAGCACACGGAGGCTTTTTACTAAAGACCTTCATACTAAACCAAAAGCCATTGATTGGATACAAAGGAACTTCCCGGTCACCGCGGGGGCTAGGGTAAAACTACGCGGTTTTCAAAACACGTAGTTCTACCTGTTTACGGGGCTATAGCAGGGTGCCGCGCAGCATTACCAAGGCCACACTGAAGTAAATGATAAGCCCCGTCACGTCCACGAGCGTGGCCACGAAAGGCGCCGACGAGGTGGCCGGGTCGAGGCCGAGCCGCCGCAGAATTAGCGGCAGCATGGAGCCCGCGATGCTGCCCCACAGTACAATGCCCACCAACGCTACCCCCACTGTGGTAGCCACCGCCAGCCAGTGCGGCCCGTATATCGGCGTGATGCTCTGCCAGATGGCGATACGCGCAAAACCTACAATGCCCAGAATCAGGCCCAGCATGATGCCGCCCAGCAGCTCGCGCCGCAGCACCCGCCACCACTCGCCCAGCGTGAACTCGCCCAGCGCCATGGCCCGAATAATGAGCGACGTAGCCTGCGAGCCCGAGTTGCCCCCGCTACTAATAATGAGCGGGATAAATTGCACCAGCACGATGGCCTTTTGCAACTCGCCCTCAAAAAATTGCATGGCTGAGGCCGTTAGCAACTCACCCAAAAACAGCACTACAAGCCAGCCGGCGCGCTTTTGCACCAGCCGCAGCAGGGGAGTAGTCATGTAGGGCTCGTCGAGGGCTTCGGAGCCACCAAACTTCTGGATGTCCTCAGTGTCTTCTTCCTCCCGAATGCTGAGGATGTCGTCTAGGGTCACGATGCCGAGCAAAATGGCCTGGTCGGGGCTCACCACGGGCAGTGCCACGCGGTCGTTGCGCCGAAACACGTCGATGGCTTCTTCCTGGTCCTGGCCCGCCGTGAGCTGCACAAAGCGGTGGTCCATAAGGTCGCGGACCCGCGTAGTGGGCGCCGCCAGTAGCACCTCACGAATGCGAATGTCGTCGATGAGCTTGCCGCGCGCATCGGTCACGTAAAGCATGTTCAGCGTTTCGGACTGCCCGCCGTGCTGGCGCACAAAGTCGAGTACCTGCTGCACGGTCCAGTTCTCGCGAATGGCGATGTAGTCGGGCGTCATCAGGCGGCCCACCGAGTACTCGGGGTAGCCCAGTAGCTGCAGCGTCACGCGGCGCTCGGGCTCGGAGAGATTTTGCACCAGCTCGGCCACGAAGTTGGCGGGCAGAAACTCGAGTAAGGCCGTGCGGTCGTCGGGCGACATCTCGTTGAGGATGTCGGTTATTTTGTCCTGGGCCAGGTTTTCGAGGAAGTGGCGCTGCACCTCCAGGTCGAGGTACTCAAACACTTCGGTGGCCAGCTCCAGCGGCAGCAGCCGGAAAATGATGAGCTGTTCGCGCTCGTCCTCATTCTCAATAAGCGTGACCAACTCGCTGGCCTGAAAGGAGCGCAGGAGCTTTTTCAGCTTAAAAAACTCGCCCTCCTGAATCAGCGTCGTAATTTGGTCCAAGGTTTCGGGCGCGGTCATAGGCAAGGCAGCAAAACCAGCTGAGGGTTTCGATAAAGAGT
>Ga0160428_1001105_pt1 | contig 22490 bp, 19 predicted proteins | sample SolpanmetagenomM_FD_108198 | JGI IMG/M metagenome (GOLD analysis project Ga0160428, IMG submission 108198) | Solar panel surface microbial communities from Lawrence Berkeley National Laboratory, California, USA - M | ecosystem: Engineered > Built environment > Solar panel > Unclassified ... | reverse complement strand
TACCGGCTGATCTTGCGGCGGCTGACGAGCGACGATGCAGACCCCGGCGTGCTGCGAATGCGTATCGCGCCCGAACACCGAGCGCTTCTCGCGCGGGCGGACCGGGTGATGCGCCGGCTCGGCCATCGCTTGGGCTCGGTCGGCACGCGATACTCCGCGGTGTGGCGCGATTCGGCATGGCTCTACACCGACGACGATGCCGGCCGCGACCGGGCGGTGGCCGATATGAACGCCACGCTTGCCGTCGCTCGCGCTGCTGCGATCCATGCCTATCCGGACGTCCCGACCTATTGTTTCGACGTTTCCGTACGCCGGATGAGCAAGGCCGACGAACTCGCAAAGCGCGGCGTGTATCGCGACCTGCCTGACGCGACCCGTTCTGGCGGCTATAACGTCGACCTTCGCGAGATCCGACGCCGGCCGAGCTGGACCTTGCCCAGCGTGGTGCGACACGAAACCCTGCCCGGGCACATGATCCAGTTGCCGGTCGAGGCGCGCGCGGCGCCGCATCCACTACGACTGCGATATGCGCCGGGCTTTGCCGAGGGGTGGGCGATCCACGCCGAACGGTCGGCGCTCGACCAAGGTGTCTATGCCGCCGATCCGATGGCGGAGCTAGGCTGCCTGCACTGGCTGCTGTTCCGCACCGGACGAGCGCTGATCGATCTCGACCTGCATCTCGCCGGCTGGTCGAGGTCGCAGGCCCATGCACAGCTTGCCGCGTGGCAAGGCGAACCGGCCTATTTCGCCCCGTTCGACAACGATATCGATCGTATCGTCGCCGAACCCGCCGCACGCGTGGCCGAGGCGGCCGCATGGTTCGCGCTCGACGATATGCAGCGCGCGCGCGGGCGGAAACCGATCATGCCGCCGCCTTATGGCCGCGTGCGCAACGATCGCTTGAAGAGCGGCTAGGGGTTCGGCCAGGATATTTGGGGAACAGGACGTGGGGGAGAGCGCGCCCGGCTGCTCGATCCCCCACACTGCAATCTCGCCGCTGCCGGTCTCACCGGCTGGCTCCACTCCTCGAACATTATTTTATTGTTCGGCGTGACGTCAGCAACGCTCGCGTAGCGGAAACCGAGGTCAAAAAAAAGGGGTCGGCCCTATAAAAAGGCCGACCCTTATAAGTTTTAGGAGAGGATGCCTGAAAGGCACCCCCTTTGTGCAGCGCAGCATGATATGACGCAAGTGCGAAAAGATCGTTCACGATTGCGTTTGTTGCATTCGTAAAGAAACCATCACTGGTCGGCGCGTCTTTTCCCGGGAGCGGTCTTCGTCATGGTTTACAGGTTGCTTACCATTCGCGCCGTACATCCGCGGGCATGTTCCACGATATCGCCTTCCTGCGTTCCGCCCGTCCGGTGGAGGCCCGCCCCAGATCCGCGGTGAGCAGCGGGTGCGGAATGGTCGGTCTCGCCGGCGTGCTGGGCTGGGTTGCGGTCGCGCGGTGGTTCGGGATGGATGGGCCCTATGCCGCGGTGCTCAACATCGCCGCCTGCGGTGTCCCGATGATCCTGTGGTCGGTGCTGGTCGACAAGGTTCATCGCAATCCTTCGACCGGGTTCGACTGGGATCATGCCCGTCCGTGGCGCGACACGATCGATATAAGCCTGACCAAGCTGACCGGCTTGTGGGCGACCTGGGCCGCGATCGCGCTGATCTACGCCACCGGCCGCTTCTATTGGGAGGGCAATTTCCAGTTTTCGATGTGGTGTTTTGAAACCGCCGCGCCGATCCTGTTCCTCGCGTCGATCCCGTACATCCTGTGGCTGGACCGCCGCGCGATCGACCCCAAGGATGGCTGCTGGGCTTTCGGAGCATGGTTGATGGGCCTGCACGAACCGATCGAGGCGGGGGCGATCCACAATCATCTGCGCGCCTGGGGGGTGAAGGCCTTCTTTACGGCGTTCATGCTGGCGATCGTCCCGCCCGGCTTCGGCGAGTTCATCCGCGGCGACGTCGGCCGCGTGCTGCACGATCCGGTCGCGCTGGCCAATTGGCTGATCACCTTCATGTTCATGATCGACGTTGCGTTCGCGACTGCCGGCTATATCCTCGCATTCAAGCCGCTCGATTCGCATATCCGCAGCGCCACGCCCTATGCCGCGGGCTGGATGGCGGCGCTGATCTGCTATCCGCCGTTCATCCTGATGGGTCCGGGCGGGCCGTTCGACTATCATCCCGGCACGTCCGACTGGTCGTACTGGTTCGCCGGGCACCCGGTCCTGCTCACGCTGCTGGGGGCGGTCCTGGTCGGTCTGACCGCCATCTATGCCTGGGCGACGATGGCGTTCGGCTTCCGCTTCTCCAATCTCACCAATCGCGGCATTCTGACGCACGGGCCATATGCCTATTCGAAGCATCCCGCCTATCTGTCGAAGAACCTGTTCTGGCTGATCTCGACGCTGCCGTTCCTGACCACGGGGACACTGGTCGATGCCGCCCGCGCGACGCTGCTGATGGGGCTGGTCGCCGGCATCTATTATTGGCGCGGGCGAACCGAGGAGATGCACCTCGGGCTCGATCCGGACTATCGCGCCTATAGCGACTGGATGGCGCGCCACGGCCTGGTGCCGCGCTTCTTCGCCTGGGTATCCGGCAGGACCACGCCGTCGTCCTGAGACGTCGGCCGAGACGCGGGCTGCGGCCTAGAAGGTCAGTTCGTCATAGACCTTCGAAACGTCGCCGCCCCACGCGCCGTGATACTTTTCGAGCAGGATCTCGGCCGGGACCTTGCCCGATCGTACGACCTCGCGCAGCGGATCGAGAAAGCCGGTTTCGTTGCTGCCGCTGGCGTCGAACCGCGCCCGCGCGGTCAGCCCGGCATTGGCGATGTCGAGCACTTCTCCCGCGATGCTACGAAGCGTCTTGCCTCCGGCGATCGGCGCGTCGAGGCCGAGCTTCGGTACCGAATCGCGCAGCGTCTGCCGTTCCTCGATCGTCCAGTCCTTAACGACATCCCACGCTGCATTCAGCGCCGTGTTGTCGTACAGCAGCCCGACCCACAAAGCCGGCAGCGCGCAGATCCGGCCCCACGGCCCGCCATCGGCACCGCGCATCTCGAGGAACGTCTTCAGCCTGACTTCGGGGAAGGCGGTGGACAGATGGTCGGCCCAATCGTCCAGCGTCGGCTTCTCGCCCGGCAGCACCGACAGGTCCCCTTTCAGGAAGTCGCGGAAGCTGAGCCCGGCGGCATCGATATACCGCCCGTCGCGGTAGACGAAGTACATCGGCACATCGAGCGCATAGTCGGCATAGCGTTCGTAGCCGAAACCCTCGTCGAACACGAACGGCAGCATGCCCGTCCGCGCCGGATCGGTATCGGACCAGATATGGCTGCGATAGCTGAGCATGCCGTTGGGCTTGCCTTCGAGGAACGGCGAGTTGGCGAACAATGCGGTCGCGAGCGGCTGCAACGCCAGACCGACGCGGAACTTCTTCGCCATGTCGGCTTCGGTTTCGTAGTCGAGATTCACCTGGATCGTGCAGGTGCGCAGCATCATGTCCAGGCCCATCGATCCGACGCGGGGCATATGCCGCAGCATGATCGCGTAGCGGCCCTTCGGCATGATCGGAAGTTCGGCGCGGGTCTTGTCCGGCCACATGCCCAGCCCGAGAAAGCCGATGCCGAATGTATCGCCGATCGCCTTGATCTGTTCCAGGTGGCGCCCGGTCTCCGCACAGGTCTCGTGCAGATTGTCGAGCGGCGCGCCGGAGAGCTCGAACTGTCCGGCGGGTTCCAGGCTGACCGAACCGTCCGCTCCCGCCAGCGCGATGACGTTTCCGCCCTCCACGACCGGCCGCCAGCCATAGCCTTCCAGCGCCTTCAGCAAATCGCGAATGCCGCCGGGTTCTTCATAACTCGGGGCGTGATGATCGGACGTCGCATAGACGAACTTCTCGTGCTCCGTGCCGATGCGCCAGTCGGCGACCGGCTTCTCGCCGCGCGCGAAGCTCGCGATCAACTGGTCGCGCGACTCGATCGTCGGGGACGGGGCTTTCGGGGCGGTGTTCGTCGTCATCGCCGCCGTGTAGCGGTGGGCAGGAAAGGGCGCTAGTGGCGCAGGCGGCCCGCCACCGCGTCTGCCGGAGTATTTAAGCGTCCGGGAAGCAGGCGAACCCTCACCAGTCGCCGCGGGCGGCCATCCACACGCTGACCCCGGCCGCCGCCGCGGTATCGGCGCGCAGGATACGCGGGCCGAGCGAGATACCGATGGCGCGGGGATGAGCCTTGATCGCGGCGCGTTCCGCATCGTCGAAGCCGCCCTCCGGGCCGATCAGGATCGCCGCCGGACCGGTAGCGGCGCGCATCGCTTCAAAGGCCGGGGCGCCGCCCGCTTCGTCGGCGAAGAACAGCGTGCGCTGCTCCGGCCAGTCGCGCAGCAACCCGGCCAGCTTCACGGTATCGGCCAGTTCGGGAATCGCGGTGCGCCCGCATTGCTCGGCCGCCTCGATCATATGAGCGCGCAGCCGTTCGCCCTTGGGCTTGTCGACCACGGCGCGGTGCGTGATCACCGGCACGATCCGCGCGACGCCAAGCTCGCATGCTTTCTCGACCATCCAGTCGATCCGCCCCTTCTTGAGTGGCGCGGCACATAGCCACAGATCGGGGACCGCCTCCCGCTCGCGTAGCCTTTCGCCGACTTCTAGCATCACGTCGCGCCGCCCGACAGCGCTGGCGATACCGAGCCATTCGCCGGTCGCATCGTCGAACAGCTTGACCGGATCGCCGACCTTCATGCGCATCACCGAGACGAGGTAATGCGCCTGTGGTCCATCGATATGCAGCGCGCCCGGCGCGAGTTCATGGTCGACGAACAGGCGCGGGGTGGATTGCGGCGGCCAGGCGGGAGTAGCGGACATGCCACCGCCCTAGAAGGTTTTCGCGACGGATAGAACCTTGCGCGCATGCCGATGCGGGCTGTAATGCCGGGCGTCAGCGCCGCCGCTGCCACGGCCATCGCCGCAGCACCAGACGCAGCGCGACGGCCAGGATCAACACGCCGCCCAGCACGATCGCGCCGATCTGGCCGGCGGCTTGCAGCATTGCCCAGAACAGCGCCTCGAAGAAGCGCCCGACCGCGACCGACAGGCCTACCATGACCGGGAAGACGGATTGCGCGACACCATTCCCTCGATAGCGGTGCCTGCCGCTATGGCAAAGCCTGCTCTCGCAATGGGTTGCGCCTGTCGGTCCTCTCGGGGCGGGGCGGCGCTGGCAAAATCCGGCGCGCGCTGTCATGACGCATGCCGATGACGCCTGACACCGAACATCGCGGCTTCGTCCGCCTGCTGCCCGCTGCGGCACGTCCGTTCGCGCTGCTGGCGCGGTTCGATCGCCCGATCGGCTGGTGGCTGCTGTTCTGGCCCGGCGCCTGGGGCGTCGCGCTGGCGGGCGGGGCGATCGCGCGTTGGGATTTGATCCTGTGGCTGCTGCTTGGCGCGATCGCGATGCGTGGCGCGGGCTGCGTCTATAACGACATCGTCGATCGCGATCTCGACGCACAGGTCGCCCGCACGCGCAGCCGCCCGTTGGCGAGTGGCGCGGTTTCGCTCCGCGCCGCCTGGGCGTGGCTGGTGATATTGTGCCTGATCGGGCTCGCCGTGCTGCTGCAACTGCATCTGTATTCGGCGATCGTCGCTGTCCTCAGCCTCGCGCCGGTCGCTGCGTATCCCTTCATGAAGCGGATCACGTGGTGGCCGCAGGCGTGGCTCGGCCTCGTCTTCAGCTGGGCGGCCTTGGTCGCCTGGAGCGACATCGCCGGTGCGCTGACGCTGCCCGGGCTGATGCTCTACGCCGGATCGATCGCCTGGGTGATCGGCTACGACACGATCTATGCATTGCAGGACCGCGAGGACGATGCGCTGATCGGCGTGCGGTCGTCCGCGTTGCGGATGGGTCAGCGGGTCAGGCCGGGCGTGGCGATCTTCTATGCGATCGCCCTGGCGTTCTGGGCGGGGGCATTCTGGCAAGTCCGCCCCGATCCGCTAGCGATCGTCGCGCTGGTGCCGGTCGCGATCCACTTTGCATGGCAGGTCGCCGGGCTCGACCCGAACGACGGGACGAGCGCACTGCACCGGTTTCGCAGCAACCGTTTCGCCGGCTTCCTGATGGCCTGCGCCTGCTTCGTCGTCGGGACGACGCTGTAAGTCTATCCAATCCGGTTGCGCCGCCCTCCCGCCGCACCTAAGTCCAGCGCATGCTGACCCCCGACCAAGCCCGAGACCGCGCCGCGGACATCGTCACCCGCGCCCGCGCTGCCGGAGCCGACGCCGCCGACGCCGTCTTCGCCGCGGATACCGCGCTGGACGTTTCCGTCCGGTTGGGCGCGCTGGAGGATGTCGGGCGCTCGGAAAGCGCCGAACTCGGCCTGCGCGTTTTCGTCGGCAGGCAATCGGCCAGCGTCTCGACTTCCGACCTGTCGGTCGCGGCGCTGGACGCGCTGGTCGAGCGCGCGATCGCAATGGCGCGCGAGGCGCCCGAGGACGAATGGGCCGGGCTCGCCCCCGAGGATCGCCTGCTGCACGGCAATGTCCCGCAGCTGGATCTCGACGATGGCGGCGCGGTCGAGCCGACCGCCTTGAAGGAAGCGGCGCTCGAGGCGGAGGATGCCGCGCGCGCCGTGGCGGGCGTGACCAACAGCGAAGGCGGTGGGGCTTCCGCCTCGCGCAGCATCTGGGCACTCGCCACCACCCACGGTTTCGCCGGCGCCTATGCCGCAACCGGCTACGGCATTTCCGCCAGCGTGCTCGCCGGGGAAGGCGGGGCGATGGTTCGCGACTATGATCATCACAGCGCACGGCATCGCCGCATGCTGGCATCCGCCGCCGAGATCGGACGTAGCGCGGGCGAGCGCACGGTCGCCCGGGTCAATCCCGGCACGGTGAAGAGCGGCGCAATGCCGATCGTGTTCGATCCGCGCAATGGCGCGTCGATGCTCGGCCATCTGATCGGCGCGATCTCCGGGTCGGCGATCACGCGCAAGACCAGTTTCCTGCTCGACGCGCTCGGCACGCAGATCTTCGCCACCGGCGTGACGATCGCCGACGATCCGCACCGCCCGCACGGCTTGCGCTCGCGGCCGTTCGACGGCGAAGGCCTGCCGGTTTCGGCGACGGAGTTCGTCACGGCCGGCATGCTGGAGACCTGGTTGCTCGACAGCGCGTCGGCGCGCCAGCTCGGACTCGAGCCGACCGGGCACGCCGCGCGCGGCGTCGGCGGCAATCCTGGCGTCGCGACGAGCAACCTGTTCATGGCCGCCGGCGACATGCCCCCCGAGACGCTGATCGCGGACATCGCCGACGGCATCTACATCACCGAGATGCTCGGTGGCGGCGTGAACGGCGTGACCGGAGATTACAGCCGCGGCGCCGCCGGCTTCCGCATCCAGGATGGCGAGATCACCACGCCGGTCGCCGAGTTCACGATCGCCGGCAATGCGCGCGACATGTTCCTCAACATGACGCCGGCCAACGATCTGGAATTCCGCTACGGCAGCAACGTACCGACGATCCGGATCGAGGGGATGACCGTCGCCGGCGCCTGACAGCACCGACTCGATCGGGATGTCGGTCGCGGTCGCACGAATCGCGGCCGAGGCGGGGGCGCTGGCGCTCGGCAAGTGGCGCACCGACTTCGCCCGGTGGGAGAAGTCGCCGAACAACCCGGTGTGCGAAGTCGATCTCGAAGTGAATACGCTGCTGCGCACCCGGTTGGAGGCGCTGTTGCCCGAGGCGGGCTGGCTGTCCGAGGAAACGGTCGACACCGTCGACCGGCTGGGACGCCGCTACGTGTGGGTGGTCGATCCGATCGACGGCACGCGCGATTACATTCGCGGACGTGCGGGCTGGGCGATTTCCGTCGCATTGGTCGAGGATGGCCGTCCGGTCGTCGCCGTGCTCGATGCGCCGGCCCGCGGCGAGGTGTGGATAGCGGTAGCCGGGCATGGCGCGACGCTGAACGGAGACGCGATCCGCGTCGGCGACCGATCCATATTCCCGGGCGCGCGCGTGCCGAACGATGCCGTGCCCAACGTCGACAGCGATCTGGTGCTGGTCGAAAAGCCGAACTCGATCGCGCTGCGCATCGCGATGGTCGCCGCGGACCGCGCCGATCTCGTCGCGACGCTGCGTTGGGGGCATGAATGGGATATCGCCGCCGCCGTGCTGATCGCTGCCGAAGCCGGCGCGACGGTCAGCGATGCGCTCGGCCAACCGCTCGCCTTCAACACACCGACCGCGCAGGCGTTCGGCGTGCTGGCGACGACGCCTGGTATCCACGCGGCGGCCGTCGACAGGCTAAGCGAGCGGGCGAAGCGGTTGTCTAGATGAGGCTGCGGGAGACGTGATGGTCCCCCGCACCACTCAGGTCAAAGATCCCTGCAGGTCCTGCAAAGCGGCAGTCCGCCGGATCCAGAAATACGATTATGCGTCTCGATGTTGTTGCCGACCGTGCATCTGTTGTCGTTGTGATGAACACCGGTTCCGGGAAGTTTCGACCGAAATGCAGCAATTTTAGCCATATCTTTTCTCCTTTTGGGGGAGAAGTGGCTTATGCGCGGTACTCAGTTCGCCGTAGTTCAATCCGGTCCATTTCAGAGTGAACCCCGGACTGTTGGATCGGGTTCGGACCGTGCCTAGCTCGAACCGCCGCCCCCGTCTTCGCGGTATTTGATTTCCAGGAAGCGGCCGCGGGTTGCCAGCAGGTTGAGATCGCCTTCCGCCAGTTGCGCGGACATTCCGGCAATCTGGTCGTCGATCACGCGCAGTCCGTCCGCCAGTTGCTGGTCCGGCGTCTTGCCGTTGCGCTCGACAGTGCGCAGCGCGGTCGGCACGCGGGCATAGCCCTTGAGCAATTCCGGCAATTGTTCGCCGACCAGCTTGCGCACTTCCGCCGCCGCCGGTTCCTGCTCGTCCAGCGTCTGCAATTGCGGGGCCAGGCCTTCGAGGCGCACGCCGATGCCATCGACCAGGGTTTGCGCCGGGGCGGGCAGGGCCGGACGCTGTGTCTCCAGCCATTGTTCGGTCTTGAGCGGCAATTGCTTCAGCGGCACCTGCACCAGCGCTTCGGGCTTCACGTCGGGCGACAGCGGGAAGATCGCCAGCAGCAACGTCGCGGCGATCAGGGCCGCCATCACCAGCATCGCGCCGCCGATACCTAACGGCACGATCCAGCCGACGACGATCGCGGCGATGATGATCGTCACGTCCGCCGCGGCGATTCGGCCGAGCCGCGTCATGATCTCGACGCCCTGCCGCTTGCGCCGCCGCGCATTCAGCGAAGCAGATCGTTCGCGCGTGCGATCGAGATATTCGCTGCTCCGCGCGATCTGGCGATCGACGTCCGTCACCTTACAGCGCCTCCAGCTTGAACGTCTCGCCGCCGGCTCCGCTATTCTGCGCCGCACCCTCGGCACGGGCGATATAGCCCTTCGATTTCTCGACTTCGTTCCCCAGCGTGTTAACGGTCGTCTTCATGCTGTCGAGCGCCTTCAGCTTGAACGTGTCGATCGCATCCATCGTATCGTAGATGTTCTGGAACGCGCGTTGCAGTACCTCGATCGGGATCGTCGCACTTGCCGCCTGTTCGTGGATCGTCGCGGTCTGGCTCTTCAGCAGCTTGCCGGTCGAATCGATGATGCCCGCGGTGGTCGTGTTGAGCGCAGTGATCTGCTCCAGCACCAGCTTCTGGTTGGTCAGCGCCTGCGCCACCGTCACTGCGGTGCGCAAGGCCGACACCGTCGTGGTCGAGGCACGATCGACGCCCTTGACCAGTTCGACATTGTTCTTCTTGACCAGATCCAGCGCGAGATAGCCCTGCACGGTCACCGCCATCTGCGTCAGCAGGTCCTGCGTGCGCTGCCGGACGTAGAACAAGGCGCTTTCGCGGATCGCCTTGGCCTTGGCCGGATCGCTGTGATCCAGCTCGTTGGCCTTGTCCTCCAGCTTCGCGTCCATCTCCTTGGACAAGACGATCATCTGTTCCAGCCGGCCCATCGCCGACCACAGATTGGCGCGCTCCACGTCGATCGCGGCATTGTCCATCAGCAGCTCGTCCTTGCCGCTGGTCAGCGATTTTAGGATCGAGGAAATGTGCGTCTGCGACGACTTATAGCTGTCGAAATAATTGCGCATGTTGCTGCCGAACGGGATCAGCCCGAACAGCTTTTTCGGCGCGGTGAGATTGCCGCGCCGGCCCGGATCGAGATCCTCGACCGTACGGCGCAGTTCGGCGAGATCCTTGCCGACGCCGCTGTCCTGATCCATCGCCCGCGTCGGACGGTCCAGGAACCGGTTGGACTGGCCTGCGGCATCGCGGATTTCCTTCTGCCCCATCGCGCTGATCGCATCGACGCGCTTGCCGAATTCGGGCGAATTCACGTCCTGCGCGACGAGATCGTCGATGAACGTTTCGACGCGCTTCTGCAGTTCGCTGCGCTTGGCATCGTCCACCGGCACCAGACCCACGGCCTTTTCCGGCGCGACGACGGGCACTGGGTCCGGCGGGGTCAGCACCAGATCGCTGGTCGCGGTATCGGTTGCAGTCGTCGCCATCGTCATCTCCATCGCAGCATCCCTGCGCATCTCAGCCGTGTTGCCTATATAATACGCTTACAAACCCTGGCAATCGACGATATAGGGGATTGCCTGGTTCGAACCACTCCGGAGACGCAACATGAACGATATGGCAAAGGTGGTCCACTCGGTCACGGGCCAATCCGTGGAAGTGCCGGAAGGATTTCGTTTCGACAGCGCCGAGGTGCGCATCAGTCGCGAAGGCAATCGGGTGGTGCTGGAACCTGCGGATGCGGATGTCGATGAGGAAACCGGGCTGACGATGTCAGCGCTTCGTGCCCTTATCGACGAGGGTATGGAAGGCAATGACGAGCCGCTTGATATGGCCGATATCAAGCGGAAGGGCCGTGCGGGTTTCTTGCCGAACGCATGACAACGCGCGTTGATCGCCGACGCGCGGCCGAGGATGATCTGATAAAAATCTGGCGATATTCGCCCGGGACAATCAGGTTGCCGCCGATGCCATGCTCGATCGGATCGAAGCCAAGCTCGCAACCTTGGCACGGCAGCCGTTGCTCGGTAGTGCACGTTCCGAGCGTCCTCACCTGCGCAGCGTACCGGTCGGCAATTACACCTGTTTCTATTTGCCGACCAAGCACGGGATAGCCCTTATCCGCGTACTTCACGCCGCCCGGGATAGCTCAAAGACCTTCCGATCCCGCTGACCCCCTTCCCGCAACGCAACATTTGCGCTAGGGGCGCGCGCTACATCTCAAGCTAAAGCACCGGATACCCTTATGAGCCTCCGCAATGTGGCGATCATCGCGCACGTCGATCACGGCAAGACGACCCTCGTCGATCAGCTGTTCCGCCAGTCGGGGACGTTCCGAGACAATCAGCGCGTCGAGGAACGCGCTATGGATTCGAACGATCTCGAAAAAGAGCGCGGCATCACGATCCTCGCCAAGCCGACCTCGATCGAATGGATCGACGGCGCCGGCGTCGCCACGCGCATCAATATCGTCGATACGCCCGGACACGCCGATTTCGGCGGCGAGGTGGAGCGCATCCTGTCGATGGTCGACGGCGTGATCCTGCTGGTCGACTCGGCCGAAGGCGCGATGCCGCAGACCAAGTTCGTCACCGGCAAGGCGCTGGCGCTGGGTCTTCGTCCGATCGTCGTCGTCAACAAGGTCGACCGCAGCGACGCGCGCATTCAGGAAGTTCTGGATGAAGTGTTCGATCTGTTCGTCAGCCTCGAGGCGACCGACGAACAGCTCGATTTCCCCGTGCTCTACGCTTCCGGCCGCAATGGCTATGCGAGCAAGGACGAGAATGCGCGCGAAGGCACGCTGACGCCGATGTTCGAGACGATCGTCAGCCACATCCCGCCGCCCTCGGCCGATCCGGACGGCCCGTTCAAGTTCCTCGTCACGCTTCTGGACCGCGACAATTTCCTCGGCCGCATCCTCACCGGCATGGTCTTCTCGGGTTCGGTCAAGACCAACATGCCGATCCACGCGCTCAATAATGACGGCAAGATCGTCGAGACAGGCCGCGCGTCGAAGATCATGACGTTTCGCGGGTTGGAACGCGTGCCGACCGATGAGGCGCAGGCGGGCGACATCATCAGCCTCGCCGGCCTGACCACCGCGACCGTGTCCGACACGATCTGCGATCCGTCGGTGACCGAGCCGCTCCATGCGCAGCCGATCGATCCGCCGACGTTGTCGATGCGCTTTGCCGTGAACGACTCTCCGATGGCCGGTCGCGAGGGCACCAAGGTAACCAGCCGCATGATCCGCGACCGCCTGTTCCGTGAGGCGGAATCGAACGTAGCGGTGAAGGTCACCGAAGCGTCCGACCGCGACAGCTACGAAGTCGCCGGTCGCGGAGAGCTCCAGCTCGGCGTGCTGATCGAGACGATGCGCCGCGAGGGCTTCGAACTTGGCATCAGCCGCCCGCGCGTGCTGTTCGCCGAGGACGAGAACGGCAACAAGACCGAGCCGTACGAAACCGTCATCATCGACGTGGACGAGGAATATTCCGGCACGGTCGTCGAGAAGATGAACGTTCGCAAGGCCGAGATGACCGACATGCGCCCCTCGGGCGGCGGCAAGACCCGCATCACGTTCAGCGCGCCCTCGCGCGGAATGATCGGCTATCACGGCGAATTCCTGTCCGACACGCGCGGCACCGGAATCATGAACCGGCTGTTCGAGAAATATGGCCCGCACAAGGGCAAGATCGAGGGTCGCAAGAACGGCGTGCTGATCTCGAACGGCGCCGGTGAAGCGAATTCCTACGCGCTCGGCCCGCTCGAGGAGCGCGGCATCCTGTTCGTCGGCCATGGCGAGCAGTTGTACGAGGGCATGATCGTCGGCGAGAACGCCAAGAATGACGATCTCGAAGTCAATCCGATGAAGGCGAAGCAGCTCACCAACTTCCGCGCTTCGGGCGGCAAGGACGATGCGATCCGCCTGACGCCGCCGAAGAAGATGACGCTGGAACAGGCAATCGCCTATGTCGACGACGACGAGATGGTCGAAGTGACGCCCAAGTCGATCCGGCTGCGCAAGCGCCATCTCGATCCGCACGAACGCAAGAAAGCGAGCCGCGCCAAGGTGGCGTAAGCGGTACCACCTTGCGGCGGTCACGCCGAACATCGAGAAGGGCGTCCGGAGCGATCCGGGCGCCCTTTCTTCGTTTGCGGCTAGTTCCCCTCTGGTGGTGAAACACGGTGTCTGTTCACCCCGAGATCGTCGCCTGAACCTGCGCTAAACATCGCATTCCGTCACCGTTCAGTCCGGAGAGCGTAACGATTGCAACAAGCTAGCCGGATCCCGCGTTGTCGGCTGAGGGAAAAGGGCTCGCTGGCATGAGGAGTATGAACATGAACAGCTTGATGAAGAAGGCCGGTCTGGGCGTTGCCCTCGCGGCCACTGCACTGACTGCCGCTGCACCGGCGGATGCGCAACGCTATCGCGGCGATCGCTATTATCATCGCGGTGGCAACGGCACCGGTACAGCGGTCGTCGCGGGGATTGCCGGGTTGGCGATCGGCGCGGCGTTGGCCTCGAACGGACGCGATCGCTATTACGACCGCGGCTATCGCGGTGGATATTACGACCGTGGTTATAACGGCTATTACGATCGCGGCTATTACCCACCGCGCGGCTATTATCGCGACCGCGGCTATTATCGTGGCGGCGGCTATTACCGTGACTGCCGTATCGAGCGCCGATGGGATCCGTATTACGGGCGCGGTGTCCCGGTCCGGGTCTGCTACTGATCGAAAGTCGAAGCGGCGCCGGAGCGATCCGGCGCCGCTTCCTTTAGCACACTTGTATCTGGCGTCGGCGATCGTTTTGCGCCAAAGGCACGCCCCATGACCGACACTCCTCCCGACCGCCTGTCTTCCAACCCACGCAGCCCGTTCTTCGACGAGGACAAACTGGCGCGCGGCATCGGCATCCGCTTCAACGACCGCGAGCGTCACGACGTCGAGGAATATTGCATTTCCGAGGGCTGGATCCGCGTCGCTTTGGGCAAGAAGGTCGATCGCAAGGGCAACCCGCTGACGCTCAAATATAGCGGCCCGGTCGAGGCATGGTACGAACGTGCCGCCGATGGTGAACAGTCCGGCGAGGAGGCTTCGGCATTCGAAGCCTGACACGGTCTGCCACACGCGCTAGCGCCAGGCGAACGCCGCCTGCGCGGCTTCTTCCACTTGGCGCAACATCGCCCGGTACGGCCGGGGGCCATAGCTGATCCGGGCCACGCCTGCGTCGGCGAGTGCGGCGACATCCGGCCCGCCGGGCAGCGGGATGACGTTCACGGGCAGGTCGATCCGGTCGCACAGCAGCGCGATCAGCGCGACGTCGGCCAGTCCTGCGGCGAAGAAGCCGCTCGCACCGGCCTGCTCGTAAGCGAGCGCACGGTCCATCGCGGCATCGATCATGGCTTCGTCATGCGTTTCGCGCGGGGCGTGGAGGAAGATGTCGGTCCGCGCGTTGATGAAGAAGCTGTCGCCTGCCGCCATCCGCGCACTCGCGATCCGCGCGGCCTGAAGCTCGACCGGATACAAATCGTCGCCACCGACGACCTGATCCTCGAAATTGCACCCGATCGCGCCGGTCGCCGCCAGCCGGGCGATGTTACCGGCGACGTCCGCCGCCGCCACGGCATAGCCGCCTTCGAAATCGATCGTCACCGGAAGCGACACGCAGCCCGCGATCCGCGCCGCGCCAGCCAAGGCGAGATCGATCGGTAGATCCTCGCCATCATCGAAGCCCTGCGCGGCGGCGACGGACAGGCTGCCCGTCGCGATCGCCTTCGCCCCGGCATCCGCCACCGCGCGCGCCGAGCCGACATCCCAGGCATTGTAGAGGATCAGCGGATCGCCCGGCACGTGCAGCGCCTTGAAGGTCCGGAAGGTGTTGATCACGGCCAAGGTGCTCCCGCGCCGACGGGCGCACCTTAACGTATATCAGTGGACGAAGCGTGCAACCACGTCGCGATACGAGCGGGAGACCTTCACCTGCGCACCCGATCCGAGCACCAGGAAGCATTCGCCGTTGGTATGCGGCTTCACTTCCTTGACCAGATCGAGATTGACGATGGTGGAGCGGTGGACGCGCTGGAACCGGCGCGGATCGAGCCGCTTCTCCAGATCCTTCATCGTCTCGCGCAGGATCAGCGTATTGTCGCCGGTATAGATGCACATATAGTCGCCGGCCGCGTCGATCCGTTCGATCGTGTCGACATCGACGCGGAAGATCTGCCCGCGATCCTTGATGTTGATGAGCTTCTCGAAGCGGTTGGACGATACCTGGTCGCCGCCGTCGGCGATGTCGCCGACGCTGTCCGGGGCGACTTCCGCCAGCACTTCCTTCAGCCGATCGACCTCTTCGACGCCGCGCTTCTCCGCCAGACGCTGGCGGACGCGCTCGATCGTGTCGGCGAGCCGCGCTTCCTCGACCGGCTTCATCAGATAATCGACCGCCTGCGCCTCGAACGCCTTCAGCGCATGATCGCTATAGGCCGTGACGAAGACGAACAGCGGGGGTTCCACCTCCATCAGCCCTTGAACGACCGAGAAGCCGTCGAAACCGGGCATCTGGATATCGAGGAAGACGAGGTCTGGCTTGTGGGTCTTGATCGCGCGGATCGCCTCGCGGCCGTTCTGGCACTTGTCGATGATCTCGACATCCTCGTGCGCGGCAAGGCGAAGTTCGAGACCCTGGATCGCCAGCGGCTCGTCATCTACCAATATCGTTCTAATCGTCATGCAACCTCTCTTGTCGGTTCCCGCGCCGGCTCGTCGAGCTGGAACGGTATCTCGATTTCGACCTCATACCCGCCACCGGGCAGCGAGCGCGTCTCGAAACTGTGATCAGGGCCGTATGCTTGCGCCAATCGCTCCCTGATATTGGCAAGGCCGACCCCGGTTGAAAGGGATGGACGTGCTTTCATTTCATTCAAGCCCGGTCCGGTGTCGGATACGGCGATCTGCACGCGATCTCCGCTGAGCCGCGCGATCACGGCGATTTCGGCGCCTTCCTCCTTGGGTGTCACGGCATATTTGATCGCGTTTTCGACCAGCGGCTGGAGCAACAATGACGGCAGTCGCGCCTTTTCGACGCGCATGTCGATCTCGAACCGCGGACGCAGGCGATCCTCGAAGCGCATCTTCTCGATCTCGAGATACAGCTTCAGCGTTTCGACTTCCTGCTGGATCGTGACGTTGGCGGTCGGTTCGTTGGCCAGCGTGTAGCGCAGGAAGGACGACAGCCGCATCAGCATCGCATTGGCGCGCTCCGTCTGCTTCAGCAGCACCAAAGTCGAGATCGAATTGAGCGTGTTGAACAGGAAATGGGGGTTCAGCTGATAGCGCAGCATCGCGAGTTGCGCGGACGATGCTTGGTTGCCCAGCGCTTGCAGCTGATCGATCTGTTGCTCGACGATCAGGTAGAAATTGATCCCGAAATACAGTGCCGACCAACCGGCCAGCACCGTGAAGTTGAGGAACACCGTGCCGAGCACGAGGTTGAGGTTCAGTCCCGGATTGGCCAGCTTGATGAACGAGAAGGAAAAGGCATCGAGCACCGAATAGAGCAACGTCGCCACCGCAAGCGTCAGCATCGTCAGCAGGATCCCGCTGATCCGCGGCAGTCCGCGGTAGAAGCCGTACAGCGTCGAAAGCAGCAAGGTGATGCAATAGCCGACGATCGATTCGATCACGACCGGGATGATGACGTCCAGCGACGGTCCGTTCGAGATGCTCGAAACGCTGCGCAGGATCAGATAGCCGGTCCATCCCGCCGCCTGCAGGCGCCAGAAGGCCCGGCTCTTCTGTTCGAAGAACGGCCGGGTGAAAAGATCGGGCTTCTTGAGGGCCGGGCGGTGCAGGGCTGGCATGCCCGGCGTCTTACAGAAGCGGGCTGGCGAGCGCAAAGATTGCCAATTGCCGCTTCCCGGGTGCAGCGCTATGCATCGGCAACACACTGATAATGAGGGGTACTCGTTTGCGACTTTCCACCTTGGCCCGCCTGTCGGCCGCGACCGCGTTGATCGCCTTCTCCCTGCCCGCACTGTCGCAGGATGCCGCGCAGAAGTCCGGACCGGTCTACGGCACCTTCGGGATCGATCCGACCGCGCGCGACAGCAAGGTCAAGCCCGGAGACGATTTCTGGACCTTCGCCAACGGTGGGTGGGACGCCCGTACGCAGATCGCGGCGGATCGTACGTCGGCCGGGCCGTCGGTCATCCTGTCCGACCAGGCCGAGCTGCAGGTGCGGCAGATCCTCGCCGATGCCGCGCGCGACCCGGCGGCGACCGGAGCCGGCGCGAAGCAGCTCGGCGATCTCTACGCCGGCTTCATGGATCAGGCCGCGATCGAGCGAAGGGGCGTCGCGCCGCTCGCGCCGTATTTCGCAAAGATCGATGCTGCGAACGACCGGACCAAGCTGCAAGTGCTGTTCTCGACCGAGGGCTATGCCGCGCCGGTCGGAGTCGGGCAGCTGCCGAACCCGTCCGACCCGGGCACCTATACGGTGATCGCCGGGCAGGGCGATCTGGGCATGGGCGGGCGCGATTATTATCTGCTGCCCGGCGCGAAATATGACGCGTTCCGCACCGCCTACCGCGCCTATGTCGAACGGATCCTGACGCTGTCGGGCGCCGCCAAGACCCCGGCCGAGGCCAGTGCCAAGGCCGAGCGGATCATCGCGCTCGAAACGGAAATGGCCAAGGTCCAATGGTCGCCGGAGCAATCGCGCGATCTGGCCGCGCTGCTGAAGCCGATGGATGCCGCACAGCGCAAGGCGCTGGCGCCGGAATTCGATTGGGACCTGCAATTGAAGACGGCCGGATATGACGGCTTCCCGATCGTCATCATGAGCCAGTCGACCGCGCTCACCGGCCTGGGCAAGATCTTCGCCGCGACGCCGGTCGCGACCTGGCAGGACTGGATGAAGTTCCGGTTCGCGTCGTCGAAGTCGAGCGTCCTGCCCAAGGCGTTCGACGATGCCACGTTCGCCTTCTACGGCAAGACCTTGTCGGACCAGCCGGAACAGCGCGCGCGGTGGAAGCGTGGCCTGGCCGCGGTCAACGGCGCAATGGGCGAGGCGATCGGCGAGATCTACGTCAAGCGGCACTACCCGCCCGAGAGCGAAGCGAAGATGAACGAGCTGATCGCCAATCTCCGCGCCGCCTATAAGGAGCGTATCACCGCCAATACGTGGATGGATGCCAGGACCAAGGACCAGGCGCTCGCCAAGCTGGCCGCGTTCGATCCGCGCATCGGCCATCCGGTCAAGTATATCGACTATGCGTCGCTGGTGATCGATCGCAACGATCCGGTCGGGAACACCGTTCGTTCCGGCGAATTCCAGCATCGGCTCGATCTCGATCGCCTGCACAAGCCGGTCGATCGCACGCTGTGGAACATGACGCCGCAGACGGTGAACGCCTATTACAATCCGCTCGCCAACCAGATCACCTTCCCGGCGGCGATCCTCCAGCCGCCCTATTTCGATGCGAAGGCGGACCCGGCGGTCAATTACGGCGCGATCGGTGCGATCATCGGCCATGAAATGGGCCATGGCTTCGACGATCAGGGTAGCAAGTTCAGCGCGACCGGCAAGTTCGAGAATTGGTGGACGCCCGAGGCACGGACGGCGTTTACCGCGCGCACTTCGGCGCTCAGCAAGCAATATGACGGCTACGAACCGATCCCGGGCACGCGGATCAACGGCAATCTGACCCTGGGCGAGAATATCGGCGATCTCGGCGGAATCGAGACCGCCTATGCCGCCTATCAGAAGTATCAGGCGACGCACGGCAAGGCGAAGACGATCGACGGGCTCACCGGCGACCAGCGCTTCTTCCTGTCCTATGCGCAGGCTTGGCAGTCGAAACTGCGCGAAGGTGCGGCACGTGCACGCTTGCTGACCGATCCGCATTCGCCGCCATTCTACCGCGTCAACGGCATCGTCCGGAACGTCGACGCCTGGTACACCGCGTTCGACGTCAAGCCCGGCGACAAACTGTACCTCGCGCCAGCCGATCGCGTGCACATCTGGTAGTTGCCCTGGCGGAGCGGGCTGCTTCCCGCTCCGCCTCCTTTACAGCGGGCGCCGCGCCGTCAGACGACGCGGTACGGCACGATCCCGCGGGCGTGCGGATCGACCGATATGCCGCGGTCCGCCGGCGGAAAGGCACGCTGGTCGCAATCATCGCGCGGGCATAGCCGACAGGATACGCCGATCGGGATCGCCGGGGCGGACTGGTCCAGCGCATCGGCATAGACGAAGTCGGATGCATGTTCCGCCTCGCACCCCAGTGTCACCGCATACCGGCGCGGCGTGCGTGTGAAGCTGCCGCTCGGTTTGACCAGTCCCTTGGCCATCGACACGTAGCGAACGCCGTCGGGCGTCTCGGCGTGCTGGACCACGATGCGATCGGGAATCGCGACGGCTTCGTGGACGATCCACAAGGGGCAGGCGCCACCGAAGCGGGCGAACTGGAACCGCGTCGCGCTGTGCCGCTTGGTGATGTTGCCGGCCATGTCGACGCGGCAGAAATAGAAGGGGATGCCCTCGGCGCCCGGACGCTGCAGCGTCGACAACCGGTGGCAGGCCTGTTCGAAGCTCACGCCGAACTGGCGGCACAGCCGGTCGATGTCGTGCCGCATCTCGCGCGCCGCGCGGCGGAATGCGGCATAGGGCATCACCAATGCACCGGCAGCGTAATTGGCCAGGCCGATCCGCAGCAGGTTGCGCGCGGCATCGTTCGGCAAAGGTGCGTCCGCCACGATCTCCTCGATCCGGTCGGCGAACAATGTGGCGGTCAGGCGGTGGGCGAGCAGGAACGTGCGGCTTTCCTCCGGCACCATCGCACCCAGCGTCAGCGTCTGGCCGTCGAAGGCCGCGAGCGCCGACTGCTTGTGATCGGTCGCGACATGGATCCCGCAATCGCGCAGCGCGATGCCGAGCCGCATCTGGGCACCCGCCATCGCCGGTGCCCAGGCCGGGTCCGTGACATCGCGGACGTGCAGCGACAGCGTGTCGGCAAGTTCCTCCGCGGCCCGATCGAGCGCATCGACGTAATTGCCGCCGAGATGGAACCAGTCGCGCACCGCCTCCCACGGCCGACGCCCGCCATCCCCGGCCGCCAGCGACTCCTCGACCATCTGCAACCGTTCCTCCGCCGCGCGCATCGCGCCGTGCAGCGCGATGAACCGGTCGGCGATGTCGGGGCGTTCCTCGGCGAACCGGGCCGTGGCATCGGGGGACGGGGATGCCGGCAGGAGCGGGTCGGCCAGCGCGTTGGTCAGCGCGGCCAGTCGCAGCGCCGGTGCGGCATCCTCGATCCCGGCGAGCGCGACCGGATGATGACGCCGCAGCGCCGCCGTAACGCTCGGCGTCAGCGGCCGCGCGCCGCTTTCGAGTTGGGAGAGATAGCTGACGGAGACACCGAGCCGCGCCGCCATCGCCGCTTGGTTCAGCCCGACCGAGGCGCGCAGGTGGCGAAGCTGTTCTCCGGCGAACAGGCGGGCAGGGCGAGGCATCGTGCAATTCCAGGCGAGAGAGCGCCCATACCGCTACTTCGCAAATGATCGGTTCGCAACTTCGCAAGTTCACATTTGCATTTGCGGCGCGAGCCGGGGAGAAGCGCAGCCCTGCCAATCCGGAGCATGCCGATGTCCTCGACCCTCGCCGAACTGGAACGCAAGCGCGACGCGGCGAGACTGGGCGGCGGTATCAAGCGGATCGCGGCGCAGCACGCCAAGGGCAAGCTGACCGCACGCGAGCGTCTCGACGTCCTGCTCGACCAGAGCTCGTTCGAGGAACTCGACATGTATGTCGAGCATAACTGCGTCGACTTCGGCATGCAGGACCAGATCGTCCCGGGCGACGGCGTCGTCACCGGATCGGGCACGATCAATGGCCGGCTGGTATTCGTGTTCAGCCAGGATTTCACCGTGTTCGGCGGGTCGCTGTCCGAACGCCACGCGCAGAAGATCTGCAAGATCATGGACATGGCGCTGAAGGTCGGCGCGCCTGTGATCGGCCTCAACGATTCCGGCGGTGCGCGCATCCAGGAAGGCGTCGCGTCGCTCGGCGGCTATGCCGAGGTGTTCCAGCGCAACGTGCTGGCCAGCGGCGTGGTGCCGCAGATTTCCCTTATCATGGGGCCTTGCGCAGGGGGCGCCGTCTATTCCCCCGCCATGACCGACTTCATCTTCATGGTGAAGGATAGCTCCTACATGTTCGTCACCGGCCCCGATGTAGTGAAGACCGTCACAAACGAGATCGTCACGCAGGAGGATTTGGGTGGAGCGGTGACGCATACCACGAAGTCGGGGGTCGCTGACATGGCCTTCGAAAACGATATCGAGGCGCTGCTTGCGGCCCGCGACTTCGTGGACTTCCTTCCCCTGTCGAACCGCGAGCCGGTGCCGGAACGCCCGTCGTCGGACCCGTGGGACCGGATCGAGGACAGCCTAGACACGCTGGTTCCGGCAAGCGCCAACCAGCCCTACGACATGCACGAGCTGATCCGCAAAACGGTCGACGAAGGCGATTTCTTCGAGGTCCAGCCGACGCATGCCGGGAACATCATCGTCGGCTTCGGCCGGATCGAGGGGCGCACGGTCGGCATCGTCGCCAACCAGCCGATGGTGCTGGCGGGCTGCCTCGACATCAATTCGTCGAAGAAGGCGGCGCGGTTCGTCCGCTTCTGCGATGCGTTCGACATCCCGATCGTGACGTTCGTCGACGTGCCGGGCTTCCTTCCGGGCACGTCGCAGGAACTGAACGGCATCATCAAGCACGGTGCCAAACTGCTGTTCGCCTATGCCGAGGCGACCGTACCCAAGATCACCGTCATCACGCGCAAGGCGTATGGCGGAGCGTATGACGTGATGGCGTCGAAGCATCTGCGCGGCGACCTCAACTATGCCTGGCCGACCGCGGAGATCGCGGTGATGGGGGCCAAGGGCGCGGTAGAGATCATCTTCCGCGGCCGCACGCCGGATGAGATCGCCGAACAGACCGCGCAGTACGAGGCGCGCTTCGCCAACCCGTTCGTCGCCGCGTCGAAGGGTTTCATCGACGAGGTGATCCAGCCGCATTCGACGCGTCGCCGGATCGCGCTCGGCCTGCGCAAGCTGCGCGGCAAGTCGCTGGAAAACCCCTGGAAGAAGCATGACAACATCCCGCTGTGACGCGGTGATCACGATGCTCGCCAAGACGGTTGGGCTCGCCAAGACGGCTGGAATCGCGCTATTCCTCCCCGGTCCGATATGTTCGAGATGAGGAATTCCTGATGCTGCTGTTACTTCTGCTTCAAGCCGCTACACCGGCGCCGGCTGCCACGCCCGCAGCGCCCCCGCCGCCCACGCCGTGGGAGGCGCGCGAAAAGACCAATGCCAACGGCACGACCTCGGTCTCCGCCTCGGTCGTCGC
>Ga0160428_1001104_pt1 | contig 22498 bp, 19 predicted proteins | sample SolpanmetagenomM_FD_108198 | JGI IMG/M metagenome (GOLD analysis project Ga0160428, IMG submission 108198) | Solar panel surface microbial communities from Lawrence Berkeley National Laboratory, California, USA - M | ecosystem: Engineered > Built environment > Solar panel > Unclassified ... | reverse complement strand
TGACCGTCACCGTTTATCATACCGATGACGAGGCGTTCGATCTGTGGCGCAAGATCGCCGGGTTGCCCGAAGAGCGGATCATCCGCATCGCGACCAACGACAATTTCTGGTCGATGGGCGACACCGGGCCATGCGGTCCGTGCTCCGAAATCTTCTTCGACCACGGCGACCACATCTTCGGTGGCCCGCCCGGATCGCCCGACGAGGATGGCGACCGGTTCGTCGAGATCTGGAACCTGGTGTTCATGCAGTTCGACCAGACTGCGGACGGCGAGCGCACCCCGCTCCCGCGTCCGTCGATCGACACCGGCATGGGGCTCGAACGAGTCGCCGCAGTCCTGCAGGGCGTCCACGACAATTACGATACCGACACGTTCAAGGCGCTGATCGCGGCGTCGGCGGCGATGACGGGCACCCCCGCGACCGGCGACACGCAGGCGAGCCACCGCATCATCGCGGATCACCTGCGCTCGTCGGGCTTCCTGATCGCGGACGGCGTGCTGCCCGCCGCCGAGGGACGCGGCTACGTGCTTCGCCGGATCATGCGGCGCGCAATGCGCCACGCGCATCTGTTGGGCGCGAAAGAGCCGTTGATGCACCGGCTCGTCCCCGCACTCGTCGCGGAGATGGGCGCGGCGTACCCCGAGCTCGTCCGCGCGCAGGCGGCGATCGAATCGACGTTGCTGCAGGAGGAAACGCAGTTCCGCCGCACGCTCGTCAACGGGCTGCGCCTGCTCGACGAGGCGACCGGCGCAATGGAGGCGGGCGCGACCTTGCCCGGCGAGACCGCGTTCAAGCTCTACGACACCTATGGCTTCCCCTACGACCTGACCGAGGACGCGTTGCGTGCGCAGGGCTTCGGGATCGACCGTGCGGGTTTCGACAGCGCGATGGCGGAGCAGAAGCGCGCCGCCCGCGCCGCGTGGAAGGGCTCGGGCCAGCGCGCGTCGGATGACGTGTGGTTCGACATCGCTGAAGCCAGCGGCGGGACCGAGTTCATCGGCTATAGCGCGGTCGAGGGCGAGGGCGCGGTCGTCGCGATCGTCCGCGATGGCGCGCAGGTCGACCGTGCCGAGGCGGGCGAGACGGTAGAGATCGTCGTCAACCAGACGCCTTTCTATGCCGAAAGCGGTGGCCAGGTCGGCGACACCGGCACGCTCACAGCGCCCGGCGTCCAAGCGCGGGTCGAGGATACGCGCAAATATCTCGGCCGCGTGTTCGCGCATGTCGCGCACATCGGCGAGGGCGGGATCGCGCTCGGCGATGCGCTCCATCTGACCGTCGACGTCGCACGCCGCGACCAGATCCGCGCCAACCACAGCGCGACGCATTTGCTCCACGAGGCGCTGCGTCAGCGGCTCGGCGCGCATGTCGCGCAGAAGGGCAGCCTCGTCGCGCCCGAGCGGCTCCGCTTCGATTTCTCGCAGCCGAGCGCGATCGACCCCGCGCGGATCGCCGAGGTCGAAGCCGACGTCAACGCGCAGATCCGCGGCAATGGCGCGGTCGAGACGCGGCTGATGACCCCCGACGAAGCGATCGCCGAGGGCGCGATGGCGTTGTTCGGCGAGAAATACGGCGACGAGGTCCGCGTCGTCTCGATGGGGACCGAGCACGGCAAGACCTATTCGCTCGAATTGTGCGGCGGAACGCACGTCCGCGCGCTGGGCGATATCGGGCTGTTCACGGTGGTGAGCGAAGGCGCGGTGTCCTCGGGCGTCCGCCGGGTCGAGGCGCTGACCGGCGAGGCCGCGCGCGACTATCTCACCACGCGCGACGCCCGGTTGCGCGAGGCTGCGGCGGCGCTCAAATCGTCCCCCGACGAAGTCCCGGCGCGCGTCGCGGCGCTGGTCGAGGACCGGCGGCGGCTCGAGCGCGAACTGGCGGATGCCAAGAAGGCGCTTGCGCTCGGCGGCGGGGGCGGGGCGGCAGCGGCTGGTCCGGAGCAGGTCGGTGGTGTCGCGTTCCTTGGGCAAGTGGTCGAAGGGCTCGACCCCAAGGGGCTGCGCGGGACGGTCGACGAGATGAAGCAGCGGCTGGGGTCGGGGATCGCAATGATCGTCGCGGTCAACGAGGGGCGCGCGTCGGTTGCGGTCGGCGTGACGGCGGATCTGGTCGCGACCAAGAGCGCGGTCGATCTGTTGCGCGTCGCGGTGGCGGTGCTTGGCGGACAGGGCGGCGGTGGTCGCCCGGACATGGCGCAGGGCGGCGGGCCTGATGGATCCAGGGGTGCTGACTCTGTGGCGGCGGTTCGGGCTGTGCTGGAGGCTGGGTAAGGCTGAGCGGGTCTGCTTGACCGCCGATCTGTTTCCCCCGTACTTCCATACCTCTGCGAACGTTGTTTGACGAACCCTTGGTTCTCTGTTTCCCCGCGAAGGCGGGGATCCAGGGCCAAGCAAGACATCGGTCTACAGCTTTCGCGACTCCTGGACTCCCGCCTTCGCGGGAGAACATGTGTACCTTCGCCGTTCTCTCGCCCCTGGCGGGAATGGGAGAAGGTAAAGGCGGGAAACGGAACCGCGCAAAGGATGCGCTAACCGCCCCGATTCCCGCTAAGCGGCAGGCGTAGGATCCATCCCCCGCCGCCCGCGCACGCGCCTCAGCCGCGGCGCAACCGTCATCTCCGCTGCCGCCTTGATTTCCTGGCGCAACTCATCGCGCTTCTCGTGGATCGACGCGATCACCGGCCCGACCGCGACGCCGAGATCGGTCAGCACCGCCTCCGCCAGCTGCAGCGAGCTCTCGAGTGTCTCGGGCACCGCGTCGGTCGCCCCGGCACGGTACAGCTCGGCGGCATGGCCGGTGTCGCGCGCGCGCGCGACGATCGCGAGATCGGGCACCCAGTTGCGCACCCGCCGCGTCAGCGCGACGCTCAGCACGGGATCGTCCATCGTCAGGATCAACGCCTTGGCACGGCCCAGGTTGAGCCGGTCGACCAGTTCAGGTCGCACGACATCGCCGAACAGCACGACATAGCCCTCGGCATGCGCTGCGGTGACGACGTCGATATCCGCCTCGACCGCGACATAACGCTGGTTGTGGACCGTCAGCATGTCGCACACCATCCGCCCAACCCGCCCGAAGCCGATCACGACCGTTCCCGGGCCTTCCTCGGGAATCTCTGGCGGTGCCTCGGCCCCGCCGTGCAGCTCGATCCGCCTCGCCCAACGCCGCCCGAGCATCGCGAGCAGCGGCGTGATGGTCAGCCCGATCGCGGTGACGGTCTGCCAGAAGTTGGCGGTCGGTGCGGCGATCAGTTGCGCCTGCGCGGCCGCGCCAAGCACGATCAGCGTGGTTTCCGACGGGCTCCCCATCAGCACCCCCGTCTCGACCGCGACCCCGCCGGTGATACCCGCCCAGCGCAATAGGCCATAGGTAACGATCGCCTTGACCGCGACGACCGCCGCGATCGCCAGCGTGTACGCCACCCAATTGGCCGCAATCGCGCCAAGATCGACGCTCATCCCGATCGTGATCAGGAACACCCCGAGCGCGAGGCCCTTGAACGGCGCGGTCATCACTTCGACTTCGCTGTGATAATCGGTCTCGGCGATCAGCACGCCGGCGAGCAATGCGCCGACGATCGGCGACAGCCCCGCAGCGGTGGTCGCGAGGCTCGCGACGATCACGACGAGCAGCGACGCGGCGAGGAACAGCTCAGGGCTCTTTGTGCGCGCGGCCTGCGCGAACAGCTTGGGCAGGATGAAGCGCCCGCCGATGAACAACGCCCCGACCGTAAGGAACGCCGCGGTCCCGACCCGCGCGAGTCCGCTCCACCCGCTGTCCGCCGCCATCGGACCGAGCGCGGCGAGCACGAAGATGATCGGAACGAGCGCAAGATCCTCGAACAGCAGCATCGCGAACGACGTCCGCCCGACCGGGCTGGTCGTTCCCGCGATCGGCAGCACCAGCGCGGTGGACGAGAGCGACAGCGCGATCCCGAGTGCCATCGCCCCGGTCCACGGCAGCGCCGTCAGCAGATGCAGCCCGAACCCGAGGATCGCCCCCGCCGCGAGCAGCTGCGCGGCCCCCGTGCCGAACACCAGCTGGCGCATCGACCACAGGCGTTTCAGCGAAAGTTCGAGCCCGATCGAGAACAGCAGCAACACGATGCCGAATTCGGCAAAGGGTTCGATCGAATGCGGATTGGATATGGTGATGTAATAGAGCCACGGCACGTCATGAACCAGCGCGCCAAGCCCGAACGGACCGACCAGCAAGCCGACAAGGATGAAACCGATGACCGGGCTGATCCGAGCGCGCGCGAAGGCGGGAATGACGAGTCCGGCCGCGCCCAGAATGACAAGGGCGTCGCTGAAACCGGCGTTGCTAAGGGCTGAAGGCATTGTGGCATCTAAGCCACATTCGGCGCGCTTGTCAGCTTAAGACCGACGAATGCTGAAAAACGTCGGGCCGCGCCGCCCCGGAATGACTCCGGGGCGGCGCGACGCCGGGGGCGTCAGGCGGAAGCGCCCATCGCCTGTTCGAGGTTGAGGCGGACTTGCTCAAAGAACTGCTCGGTCGTCATCCACGGCTGTTCCGGACCGATCAGCAGCGCGAGATCCTTGGTCATGTGACCGTCCTCGACCGTTTGCACGCAAACGCGCTCGAGCGTCTCGGCGAACTGCGTCACTTCGGGCGTACCGTCGAACTTGCCGCGATACTTGAGGCCGCCGGTCCAGGCGAAGATCGACGCGATCGGGTTGGTCGACGTCGCCTTGCCCTGCTCGTGCTGGCGGAAGTGGCGCGTGACCGTGCCGTGCGCGGCTTCCGCCTCGACCGTCTTGCCGTCCGGCGTCAGCAGCACCGAGGTCATCAGGCCGAGCGACCCGAAGCCCTGCGCAACCTGGTCCGACTGGACGTCGCCGTCATAGTTCTTGCACGCCCAGACGAATTCACCGTGCCACTTGAGCGCCGACGCGACCATGTCGTCGATCAGGCGATGCTCGTAGACGATGCCAGCTTCCTTGAACTTGTCCTTGAATTCGCTCTCGAAAACCTCGGCGAAGAGGTCCTTGAAGCGGCCATCATAGGCCTTCAGGATGGTGTTCTTGGTCGACAGATACACCGGCCACTTGAGGTTCAGGCCATAGTGCATCGACGCCCGCGCGAAATCGCGGATCGAATCGTCGAGGTTGTACATCGCGAGCGCGACGCCCGAGGTCGGGAACTGGAACACCTCGCGGTCGATCACTTCGCCGTCGTCGCCCTCGAAGACGAGCTTGAGCTTGCCCGGACCGGGAACGCGGAAGTCGGTCGCGCGATACTGGTCGCCGAACGCGTGGCGCCCGACGACGATCGGGTGAGTCCAGCCCGGGATCAGGCGCGGGACGTTCTTGATCACGATCGGCTCGCGGAAGATCGTCCCGCCAAGGATGTTGCGGATCGTGCCGTTGGGCGACTTCCACATCTTCTTGAGGCCGAATTCCTCGACGCGCTGCTCGTCCGGGGTGATCGTCGCGCACTTCACGCCGACGCCGTACTTCTGGATCGCCCTGGCGCTGTCGACGGTGATCTTGTCGTCGGTGCCGTCGCGGCTCATCATGCCGAGGTCGTAATATTCCAGATCGATATCGAGATAGGGGAGGATCAGCCGCTCGCGGATCCACTGCCAGATGATCCGGGTCATCTCATCGCCGTCGATCTCGACAACGGGCGTCTTTACCTTGATCTTCGCCATCACGCACTTTCCTGTGGGGGTTTTGCGGTAGCGTCTAGGAGCATGCGCCGGATCGATCAACCCGGCGTTGGCGCGGCGACAGGGGTGCAGGGCATTGATGATTGTGGCAAACCGACCGGTCGGTTAGAGTTGATGCATGATACCACCGCCTTATGCGCCGCCATCCGCCGAAACCGCCAAATGGCGCGTTCCCGATTTGCACCCCGAGGGGCGCAAATACGTCATCATCGCAGGCGCTGTCTCGCTGGTCGCGCTGATCTGGCTCGGCTGGTTCGTCGCTTGGCCGCTGCTCGGGCTGACGCTGTGGGTGGCGCTGTTCTTCCGCGATCCGGTGCGCGTTACGCCATCGGGCGACGGGCTGATCGTCTCGCCCGCCGACGGACTCGTTTCGCGGATCGAGCGCGTGCCCGTCCCGCGCGAACTCGCCGGACCCAACGGGCTCGGCGAAGCCCCGCTGATCCGCGTGTCGGTGTTCATGTCGGTGTTCGACGTCCACATCAACCGCACGCCGATTGCGGGGACGATCAAGCAGGTCGTCTATATCTCGGGCAAGTTCGTCAATGCCGAGCTCGACAAGGCGAGCGAGGACAATGAACGGCAGCATCTCGTGGTCGAGGGCCGCGACGGTCGCCGGATCGGCTTCACCCAGATCGCGGGGCTGCTCGCGCGCCGGATCGTGCCGTTCGTCAAGCCGGGCGACATGGTCGCGGCGGGGCAACGGATCGGGCTGATCCGCTTCGGCAGCCGGGTCGATGTCTATCTGCCCGACGATTGCGCCTGCCAAGTCGTGCTCGGCCAGCGCAGCGTCGCCGGGGAAACGATCCTCGGCCGCGTCGGCGGTACGGTCGCTACCGGAATCGCGCAGTGATCGGTTCGGAAATCCGCGCATGAGGCGTCCCAAGCGCCGCGCGACGACGCGCGGCCTTCCGCTGCGCGCAGTCGCGCCCAATGCCGTGACAGCGCTTGCGCTGTGTTCCGGATTGACCGGGATCCGTTTCGCGATCGCGGGCCAGTGGGAAACCGCTGTGCTGATGGTGATGATCGCGAGCGTACTCGACGGAATCGACGGGCGAATCGCCCGGATGGTGCGCGGCGAGAGCCGGTTCGGCGCTGAACTCGATTCGCTGTCCGATGCGATCTCGTTCGGCGTATCGCCCGCGCTGATTCTCTATCTGTGGTCGCTCAAGGATCTGCCAAGGCTTGGCTGGCTTTGTGCGCTCGTCTTCGCGGTGTTCTGCGCGCTTCGGCTTGCGCGGTTCAACGCCGCAATCGACGTGGTGGAACAGCCGCACAAATCGGCCGGTTTCCTGACGGGCGCGCCGTCCCCGGTCGGAGCCGGGCTGGCGATGCTGCCGCTGTATCTGTGGTTCTGGACCGGGCTGGATTTCTGGCGGTCACCATTGTTGGTCGCGCCCTGGGTCGCCGCGATGGCAGTGCTGATGATCTCGAGTGTCGCGACCTTCAGCTGGTCATCGATGCGGTTGCGGACGCATATCCGGTTCGAGGCAATCGCGGTGGTCGTATTGCTGGGCGCGGCATTGATTTCCGCGCCCTGGCATACGCTGACCTTCCTGTGCGTCGCCTATCTGGCAACCTTGCCGTTCAGCGTCGTGGCATATGGTCGGGTCAAGCGGCTGCGCGCAGCGTCTGGCGCGGTACCGCGGTCACCGGCGCCAGCCGTGCCCGCGCCCGAACCCGGGCTTCATTGACCGAGAGCATTGGCCGCGCACCGGTGACCGGTTCTACGCCATCGCGCAGCAGCGAAACGATCCGCGGCATCGCCGGGGCCAGCGTCTGCCAGAAAACGGCTGCGCTGGCAGCGAATGCGCTTGCGAAGACCAGAAAGCCCGTCACCATCATCATCGCCTATATTCCTCTGTCTCGACGCGAAAGGTTTCAGGGCTAACCCACAGGCGTGGGCATCGTTCCCTGTTCCGTACGTGAGCATGATATGTTCCATGTTCGTTCCACTCGTCAAGCGGTTTCGCGCCCTTGCGTTTGCCGAAGACATTGGGTAATGGGCGCGCCTTCACACCGCATGGGAAGCACACATCACCGGTGTCGTGCAGGGGTTTGACCCCGAACCGATTACTCGCTTCCCAGAGGACCAACCGGAAAGGAATTATCTATGGCGGCACCTGTCGTTTCCATGCAGCAGCTGCTCGAGACGGGCGCACACTTCGGCCACCAGACGCACCGCTGGAACCCGAAGATGAAGCCTTACATTTTCGGCGACCGTAACGGCGTCCACATCCTCGATCTCTCGCAGACGGTTCCGCTGTTCGCCCGCGCGCTCGAGTTCGTCTCGGCGTCGACCGCGGCAGGCGGCAAGGTTCTGTTCGTGGGTACCAAGCGCCAGGCGCAGGAGCCCGTCGCGGACGCAGCGCGCCGTTCGGGCCAGCACTTCGTCAACCATCGCTGGCTGGGCGGCATGCTCACCAACTGGAAGACCATTTCCAACTCGATCAAGCGCATGAAGACGCTCGAGGAGCAGCTCTCGGGTGACACGGTCGGCCTGACCAAGAAGGAAGTGCTCCAGCTGACTCGCGAGAAGGACAAGCTCGAGCTGTCGCTCGGCGGCATCCGCGACATGGGCGGCATTCCCGACGTGATGTTCGTGATCGACGCGAACAAGGAAGAGCTGGCGATCAAGGAAGCGAACACGCTGGGTATTCCGGTTGTCGCGATCCTCGATTCGAACGTCTCGCCGGACGGCATCGCGTTCCCGGTCCCCGCAAACGACGACGCAAGCCGGGCGATCCGCCTGTATTGCGAAGCGATCGCGATCGCCGCGACCCGTGGTGGCAACGAGCAGCTTGCGCGCCGCCAGGACATCGGTTCGATGGAAGCGCCGCCCGCCGAGGAAGCGCTGCTCGAGACCGCACCGGCTGAAGCCGGCACCGAGCCGACCGCAGCCAGCGACGTTGCGCTGCAGGCCGAAATGGTCGCAGAGGCCGAGCGCCAGATCGACGCATAAGCGTCGCAGAACTGACATAGGGACGGGGTAGGGCATCGCTCTGCCCCGTCCGAAACCGCATCTGACACACAAGAGGATAAGTGACATGGCCGACATTACTGCCGCTGCGGTGAAGGACCTGCGCGAGAAGAGCGGCGCGGGCATGATGGATTGCAAGAAGGCGCTGACCGAAGCTGCGGGCGACATGACCGCCGCGATGGACTGGCTGCGCGCCAAGGGCCTCGCGGCTGCCGCCAAGAAGTCCAGCCGCACCGCGGCCGAGGGCCTGATCGGCGTCGAAGTCGACGGCACCATGGGTGCAGCGGTCGAAGTCAATTCCGAGACCGATTTCGTTGCCAAGAACGAGCAGTTCCAGACCTTCGTTCGTGACGTGACCGCGGTCGCGCTTCGTCTCGGTGACGACATCAACGTCATCAAGGCAGCATCGCTCGGCGAGAAGACCGTCGAGGAGACGCTCACCAACAACATCGCGACGATCGGCGAAAACCAGAACCTGCGTCGCGCCAAGCGCCTCGAAGTTACGCAGGGTGCGGTGATCCCGTACATCCACAACCAGGCAGCGCAGGGCCTCGGCAAGATCGGCGTGCTCGTCGCGCTCGAGAGCGATGCCGGTGCCGACGTGCTCGAGCCGCTTGGCAAGCAGATCGCGATGCACATCGCGGCCGCTTTCCCGCTCGCGCTCAACGAGGACGGCCTCGACCCCGAGATCGTCGCGCGCGAGCGTGCGATCGCGACCGAGAAGGCAGCCGAGAGCGGCAAGCCTGCCGACATCGTCGCCAAGATGGTCGACGGTGCGATCGCCAAGTACCGCAAGGAAAACGCGCTCGTCAGCCAGCTGCTGGTGATGGACGGCAAGACCAAGATCTCGGACGTCGTTGCCAATGCCGCCAAGGCAGCAGGCAAGTCGATCGCGCTCAAGGACTATGTCCGCTTCCAGCTCGGCGAAGGCATCGAGAAGGAAGCAACTGATTTCGCAGCGGAAGTCGCTGCGGCCTCGGGCGTTCCCCAGCCGACCGCCTAACCCTCTTGCGTAGGGGTGTGCCGCGCCTTCGGGCGCGGCACACCTCCACCGTACTTTAACGTAAATTGCGATAGCGCGCCGCTTGCGCGCGACCGATTTGCGCACAAGGCAGGGCCATTGCCCGCCTCGCACAGTTTCCGCGCTTCCAATCGCTTCGCGCCCCCGATAAGGTCCGCGCGCCCCGTCTTCTTGCCGTTCGGATTGTCGTGCCAAACCCTAATTTCAAACGTATCCTGCTGAAACTGTCGGGCGAGGTCCTGATGGGGCCCGAGGGCCTCGCGATCGATCCGTCGGTGACGGCACGCGTCGCGGGTGAAATCGCGGATGCGCGTTCCAAGGGCTTCGAGGTTTGCGTCGTCGTGGGCGGAGGCAACATCTTCCGCGGGCTTGCCGCTGCCGCCAAAGGCTTCGAGCGTGCGACCGCCGATTACATGGGTATGCTCGCGACCGTGATGAACGCGCTCGCGGTGCAGAACGCGCTCGAGCAGATCGGCGTCGACACCCGCGTCCAGTCCGCGATCCCGATGGCAAGCGTGTGCGAGCCGTTCATCCGCCGTCGCGCCGAGCGCCATCTCGAAAAGGGCCGCGTCGTGATCTTCGCAGCGGGCGTCGGCAGCCCGTATTTCACCACCGACAGCGGTGCCGCGCTCCGCGCCGCCGAGATGAAGTGCGATGCGCTGTTCAAGGGCACTTCGGTCGACGGCGTCTACGATGCCGACCCGAAGCTGGTGCCGACCGCCAAACGCTATGAAACGATCAGCTACGGCACCGTGCTGGCAAATGATCTCAAGGTGATGGACGCAAGTGCCATCGCCTTGTGTCGTGACAACAATATCCCGATCGTCGTCTTCAACATCCGCGAGCCGGGCAATCTTGCCGCGGTGCTGCGCGGTGAAGGCGTGTCGACGATCGTCCAGGCAGAGACAGGAGCATAACCATGGCAGCCTATGACAAGGCCGATCTCGAGCGCCGCATGGCAGGCAGCATCGAATCGTTGAAGGGTGACCTCAGCGGTCTGCGGACCGGTCGCGCGTCGACCTCGCTGCTCGATCCGGTGACGGTCGAAGTGTATGGCGCGCAGATGCCGCTCAACCAGGTCGCGACCGTCTCGGTCCCCGAGCCGCGGATGATCTCGGTCCAGGTGTGGGACAAGATGAACGTCGGTCCGTGCGACAAGGCGATTCGTTCCGCCGGGCTGGGATTGAACCCGATCGTCGACGGCACCACATTGCGGTTGCCGATCCCCGACCTGACCGAGGAGCGCCGTAAGGAACTGGCGAAACTTGCGGGTAAATACGCAGAAGACGCGCGCATTGCGGCGCGAAACGTGCGTCGGGACGGCATGGATAGCCTCAAAACCGACGAAAAAAAGGGTGTATACAGCGAGGACGAGCGCAAGAAGCTCGAGACCGAGGTCCAGAAGCTGACCGACAAGACGATCGGTGAGATCGACGCCGCTGCGACCGCCAAGGAAAAGGAAATCCTGGGGAAGTGAGGCCCTTCGCCGCCCCGGCAGCTGATCGGTCGACGACGATGGACCCGGGGGCGTCTGACTCCGGGGTCGGCGTTCTTCCGCGTCATGTTGCGATCATCATGGATGGCAACGGTCGGTGGGCAAAAAAGCGGCATTTGCCGCGACTTGCCGGACATCGCCAGGGAGTCGAAGCCGTCCGCCGCGTCGCCCGCGCGGCGCGAACGATGGGAATTGAGGCCCTTACGCTCTACGCCTTCTCGAGCGAGAACTGGCGGCGTCCGGAAGACGAAGTCAGCGATTTGATGGGGTTACTGCGGCTGTTCATCCGCAGCGACCTGGAGGAACTCATCCGCGAGAACGTTCGGCTGCGGATTATCGGCGATTATCGTCGTTTCAGCGCCGATCTGGTCCAGTTAATCGACGATGCCGTCGGTCGTACCGCCGCAAATACCGGCCCGATCCTCGTGATCGCGCTCAATTACGGCGCGCAAGCCGAGATCGCCTCGGTCGCGCGGCGGCTGGCCGAACGCGCCCGCGACGGGCTGCTCGATCCGGCGACGATCGACGAGGCAATGTTCGAGCAGGAGCTCGAAACGCGCGACCTGCCGCCGCTCGATCTGCTGATCCGCACCTCGGGCGAAGTCCGCCTCTCCAATTTCCTTTTGTGGCAAGCGGCTTATGCCGAGTTGCTGTTCGTCGACACGCTGTGGCCCGAATTTGACGGGGATACGCTCGCGCGCGCGATCGCTGCGTTCGGGCAGCGACAGCGGCGGTTCGGGGGCCTGTGAAGCCCGGTTTTTCGCAACGAATGTCGTCCAACCTCGCACTGCGATCGGTGGTCGGCGCAGCGTTGATCGGGGTGGCGCTGACGAGCGTGCTGCTGGGCGACATCGCCTTCTGGCTGCTGTGCGTCGTGCTCGGCCTTTTCATGATGGCGGAATGGGCGGATCTCCACGCAGCGCCGCTCTCCACCAAGCGGCTCGCGCAATACGCGGTGTCGGTGCCGCTTGCGATCATGGCGCCGCATCTCGGGGCAGGGCCGGGGTTCTTCGCGCTGGGACTGATCGCCGGTGCTGCGTTCTTCATCGTGATTGTCACGCGTCGCCAAGGGCTTGCGACCGGAATCGTGTACGTCGGATTACCCATACTCGCGCTGCTGCTGATCCGCGGGCAGGCCGACGGGATCGTGCTGACGATCTGGACGCTCGCGCTGGTGTGGGCGTGCGACATCGGGGCCTATGCCGCCGGGCGTTTCATCGGCGGCCCGAAGCTTGCCCCGGCGATCAGCCCGAACAAGACTTGGGCGGGGCTTGGCGGTGGTGTTCTCGCGGCGGGACTGTTCGGCGCGTTCCTGCACTGGCAGTATGGCCTGCCGACGCGCCTCGCACTGGCGACCCCGTTTCTGGCGGTACTGGCGCAGGGCGGCGATTTGTACGAAAGCTGGCTCAAGCGACGTGCCGGGGTCAAGGACAGCGGCACCTTGCTGCCCGGGCATGGCGGCGTCCTCGACCGGCTCGACGGGCTCGTCCCGGTCGCGCCGATTGCCGCGTTTCTCATCCTGTTACCGAAAGTTTATTGGTGGTGAAGACGATCACGATCTTGGGCGCGACGGGGTCGATCGGCACCTCGACGCTCGACCTGGTGGAGCGCGAGCCCGACCGGTTCAAAGTGCTCGCTTTGACGGCCAATTGCGACGTCGCGCGCCTTGCCGCGGCCGCGATCCGGACCCGCGCGAAGCTCGCTGTCGTCGCGGATGAGAAATGCCTGCCCGATCTCCGGCAGGCGCTGGCGGGGACCGACACGGTCTGCGCCGGCGGGCGCGCGGCTGTCATCGAGGCGGCGACGATGGGCGCGGATATCACGATGGGCGCGATTGTCGGCTGTATCGGTCTCGAGCCGGTCATGGCGGCGATCACTGGCGGCAAGACCGTGATCCTCGCCAACAAGGAACCACTCGTCTCGGCGGGCGATGTCGTGCTCGCGGCGGCGGCAAAGCATGGCGCGACGCTGCTGCCCGCCGATTCCGAACATAACGCGATCTTCCAGTGTTTTGACGCCGCGCGACCCGAGCGCGTACGCCGGATCATCCTGACGTGTAGCGGCGGTCCATTCCGGACCTGGTCGACCGAGGCGATGCGCGGTGTCACCCCGGAGCAAGCGGTCGCGCATCCGAACTGGTCGATGGGCGCGAAAATCTCGGTCGATTCGGCAACGTTGTTCAACAAGGGCCTCGAACTGATCGAGGCGGCACGGTTGTTTCCGGTGCCGCATGATTCGATCGAGATCGTCATCCATCCGCAGTCGGTAATCCATTCGCTGGTCGACTATGTCGACGGATCGGTACTCGCGCAGATGGGGCCGCCCGACATGCGCACCCCGATCGCACATTGCCTTGCGTGGCCGGACCGGATGGCGACGCCGATGGCTCCGCTCGATCTCGTGGCGATCGGACAGCTTGATTTCGCTGCGCCAGATCCGGAACGCTTCCCCGCGCTGCGCCTGACGCGGGAGGCGCTCGACGCCGGGGGCGCGCGGCCTGCAATCCTCAACGCGGCAAATGAAATCGCCGTTGCGGCTTTCCTCAATCGCGAAATCGGCTTCCTCGAAATTGCCGCAATCGTGGACGATACGCTGTCTGTCTATCATCCGGCCGCACCGGGAACGTTGGGCGACGTTCTCGCGGTCGATGCCGAAGCGCGCCGTGTGGCGCAGCGGCAGGTGGGGCTACGCAACGGGGCGTTGATGAAGGATAGCGTCGTTTGAGCCAATCGCCCGGATTCCTGCTGACCATCCTCGCGTTCGCGCTGGTGATCGGCCCGCTCGTCTTCCTCCACGAGATGGGACACTACCTTGCCGGGCGGGTGTTCGGCGTAAAGATCGATGCTTTTTCGATCGGCTTCGGAAAGGAACTGTTCGGCTGGACCGACAGGCTCGGGACGCGTTGGAAATTCAGCGCCCTGCCGCTCGGCGGCTACGTCAAATTTGCGGGTGACATGAACGCTGCGAGCGTTCCAGATCCCGCCTGGCTCGAGCTTCCCGCCGCAGAACGTGCGCGGACCTTGCAGGCGCGTCCTGTCTGGCAACGCGCGATCGTCGTCGCAGCAGGACCGGTCACCAATTTCATCATCGCGGTTCTTATCCTTGCTGGCTTCGCAATGACCTATGGCGTCGACCGGACGCCATCGGTGGTTGGAATCGTCAGCCCGGGCAGTGCGGCAGCCAAGGCCGGGTTGCAGACTGGCGACCGCATCACCGCACTCAACGGTCGAACGATCGCGACGTTCAAGGACGTCTTCCAATATGCGGTCCTTCGCCCGGGCGAGCCGGTGCGGGTCGACTACGTTCACAACGGCGTACCGCAGAGCCGGCAGACCGTCCTTGGCGTGGCGACCGAGCGTGACCGGTTCGGCAATGAATTCAAGAAGGGTCTGCTCGGGATCGGGCCGACGGCCCCCGTCGCGCATCCGGTCGGTCTGCTCGAAGCGCCGCTGGTCGGAATCGGCATGACCGGCGAAATCCTGCGGACCACGGTCGAGGGGCTGGGGCAGATCATCTCGGGGCGTCGTTCGGTCGACGAGCTTGGCGGGCCGTTGCGGATCGCCAAGGTGTCGGGGGAGCAGCTTTCGCTCGGCTGGCCGGTGCTGATCTTCTTTATCGCCGGGGTGTCGATTAATCTGGGATTCATCAATCTTTTGCCAATCCCGATGCTGGATGGCGGGCATCTTTTCTTCTACGCGATCGAGGCTGTTCAACGGCGACCGGTGACGCCGTCGGTTCAGGAATGGGCGTTTCGCGGCGGATTGGCAGCGATTCTGGCATTGATGGTCATGGTAACGTTCAACGACCTCGGCGCATTCGGCCTTTGGAAGACCCTCGGCGGGTTGATCGGTTGACGCAGGTAAGGCAGGGCGGGCCAGCGTATTTGGCCACGCGGGTATTTTCTCCGATTTGGGGTGGGATGTGACAGCGATCAAGGTTTCTCCGTTCAGGGCACGGGCCACCGCCGTGTTGCTGGCAAGCACGATGTTCTCGTGCCTGCCCGCCGATGCCCAGACCACGTCGCCTGCCGGCCGTCGCGCGGCCCCGGCTGCAGCCGCCGCTCCGACACCGGCACCGGCCGCTGCCATCGCCCCCGCCGTGACGCGAACGATCAAGTCGATCCGTGTCGAAGGATCGCAACGGCTCGAGCCGGAGACCGTGCTGTCCTACACCAAGCTGCGCACCGGGCAGGCCTTTACCAACGAATCGCTCGATCAGGCGATCAAAGACCTTTACGCCAGCGACCTGTTCGCCGACGTCTCGATCGCTGGTGCCGAAACGGGCGACATCGTGTTGCGGATCCGTGAAAACCCGGTGATCAACCGGATTATTTTCGAGGGCAACAAGCGGCTCAAGGAAGACAAGATCAAGAAGGAGGTGAAGCTCGCCCCCCGCCAGATCTTCACCCGTACCGCGGTCCGCCAGGACGTCGCTCGGATCATCGAACTGTATCGCCGCCAGGGCCGGTTCGCCGCGGTGGTCGAACCCAAGATGGTCAACCTCGACCAGAACCGCGTCGACGTGATCTTCGAGGTGAGCGAAGGGCCGAAGTCCAAGGTTCGCCAGATCAACATCCTCGGCAATCAGGAATTTTCGGACAACAAGCTGCGCGAGCAGATGGCGACCAAGCAGGCGCGCCTGATCACGTTGCTGAGTTCGAACACGAGCTACGACCAGGATCGTCTCGCCTACGACCAGCAGAAGCTGCGGCAATTCTATCTGACCGAGGGCTATGCCGACTTCAAGGTGACGTCCGCGGTTGCCGAGCTGACGCCCGACAAGAAGGACTTCATCATCACGTACGTGGTGGAGGAAGGGAAGCGCTACAAGTTCGGCGACGTGACCGTCGACAGCGACATTCGCGATTTCGACAACAAGAAGCTCGCCGCCAGCCTCGGGATCAACAAGGGCGACTGGTATAACGCGAAGAAGGTCGAGACTGCGGTCGATTCGCTGAGCGAGGCAGCAGGCGCGTTCGGTTATGCCTTCACCGAGGTGAACCCGGACTTCCAGCGTGACAAGGAAACGCTGACGATGGGGATCAATTTCCACATCGCCGAAGCCAAGCGTTCCTACGTCGAGCGGATCGACATCAACGGCAACACGCAGACGCAGGACAAGATCATCCGCCGCGAGATCCGTCTTGCGGAAGGCGATGCGTTTAGCAGCTTCCAGGTCAAGCGTTCGCAGGATCGCATCAACTCGCTGGGCTTCTTCCAGGATAAGTTCGAGATCAAGCAGACGCAGGGCTCCTCGCCCGACCGTGTCGTGCTGACCGCGAACGTCGAGGAGAAGTCGACCGGCGAGCTGTCGCTGTCGGCCGGTTTCTCGAGCCTCGAGCGGTTCATCATCCAGGCGTCGATCCGCCAGCGCAACTTCCGCGGCAAGGGGCAGGAGCTTCGCGCCAGCGTCAACTACTCGACCTATTCGAAGTCGGTCGAGCTGGGGTTCACCGAACCCTATCTGTTCGACAAGAACATCGCGATCGGTGGCGACATTTTCCGGCGCGATTACAACGCGTTCAACTTCACGACCGGGAACGAGCGCAACACCACCTACACGCAGGTCTCGACTGGTTTCCAGCTTCGCGCCGGTATCCCGCTCACCGAATATTGGCAGCTCGCCGGGCGTTATGGCCTGTCGTACGATCAGGTCGGGCTCGACGAGGCGACCTACTTTACCAACGGCGTGTGTGATCCGCTTCGTGCCGGGCGCTATCTGTGCGATTCGATCGGCGATCGCTGGACGTCGTCGGTCGGCTATTCGCTCTTGTACGACAGCCTCAATAGCCGTCTGCGTCCGACCGCGGGGCAGCGCTTCATCTTCAGCCAGGACTTCGCCGGGCTGGGGGGCGACGTGAAGTATATTCGCACCAAGGTCGAAGGCTCGAAGTTCGTCAACGTCGGCAGCGGGTTCATCGCCTCGCTCAACGTCGAGGGCGGCTATATCAAGTCGCTCGAAAAGAGCCGCGGCCCGGGGATCGACAAGGTCCGCATCACAGACCGCTTCTACCTTGGCGAGCCTGACTTCCGTGGCTTCGACATTCGCGGCGTCGGCCCGCGGGTCCAGCGTATTCCGTATCAGACCGATGCCGCGGGCAACCAGACGCTGGTGACCGGGCGCAACAACATCGTCGACGATGCGCTCGGCGGTAACGCTTATTACCTTGGCAAGCTCGAGCTCGAGATCCCGCTCGGTGCTGGTGCGCGTGAGCTCGGTTTACGGCCGTCGATCTACGTCCAGGCGGGCGCGCTGTTCGGGATCACGCGTCCGTTGCCGACGGCGACCTTCCAGACGACGGTCGATCCGGTCACGAAGCGGACGATCGTGTTGCCGCTTAATCAGGCAGTGCTCGCGACCAACGGCAACCCCTATTATACCGTGCCCGCCACCGACGGCACCAATCCGTCGGCCAACACGACCTGCGCGGTCGGCTATTCGGTGACGATCGGCGGCGCCTGTACTGGCAGTTCGGTCAATACGCCGCTGACAACGCAGGTATCGGCACCGTTCCTCGAACGGTTCGTCGGGGATTCGGCGCGTCCGCGCGTGTCGGTCGGCGCAGGGGTAAACTGGAATTCGCCCTTCGGCCCGCTCCGTATCGATCTTGCCTACGCCCTGCTCAAGAGCAAAGGCGACGACAACAAACTCGTAACTTTCAACGTGGGGACACAATTCTGATGAAGACCACCTATCAAGTTCTGCTCGGCTGCGTCGGCCTCGCGATTGCCGGCTCGGCACAGGCTCAGGTCGGCGGCATCGCGATCGCGGATCCCGAGACCGTGATCCTGACGGCGAAGGCGCTCGACGCGGCGAACACCTCGATCGCGACGACCTACAAGGCGCAGCTCGATCAGGCGACCGCACGCGCACAGGCGCTTCAGGCGCAGCTCAACACGCTGTACGCTCCGCTCGATCTCAACAAGGACAAGCAGTTGTCCGACGACGAGGTCCAGAAGGCCCAGGCCGCGAAGAACCCTGCGCTCACGCAGATCGAGACTGCCCAGCGCACCGGGCAGGCTGATGTCGCACGCCTGCGTGGCCCGGCAACGCTCGCGCAGGCCTATGCGATCGAGCAGATTTCGCAGAAGTACGCCGCCGCGATGCAGGCTGTCGTCGCTTCCAAGAAGCTCAGCCTGTTGCTGTCTGCAGGGACCGTCCAGTTCAGCACGCCCGCCGTCGACGTGACCGACGACATCAAGGCAGAACTCGACCGCGCCAACCCGACCGTGCCGTTCACGCCGCCGGCCGGCTGGCAGCCGAGCCAGCAGACCCAGCAGCTGCTCCAGCAGTATCAGCAGCTTGCCTATATTTCGGCGATGCAGCGTCAGCGTGCTGGCGGTGCGACACCGGCTGCACCGGCAGCGGGCACCAAGGCACCGCAGGGTCGCTGAGCGTCGCATGGCAGACGGTGAAACCGAAGGCCGTGCCGCCTTGGGCCCGCTCGATATCGGGCGGGTCATGGCCGCGCTGCCGCATCGTTATCCGATGCTGCTGGTCGACCGGGTCGAGGATCTGATCCTCGACCGGTCGATCACCGCGATCAAGGCGGTGACGATCAACGAGCAGTTCTTCCAGGGGCATTTCCCCGGACGTCCGATCATGCCGGGCGTGTTGATCGTCGAGGCGATGGCGCAGGCTGCGGGGATTCTCGCGGTCGAATCGCTCGGGCTCGCCGGGTCGGGCAAGCTCGTCTATTTCATGGCGATCGACGGGGCGAAGTTCCGCAAGCCGGTAGAACCCGGCGTGCTGCTCAAGCTCGAGGTCGAATTCGTCCAGAAGCGTTCGAGTGTCTGCAAGTTCGCGGGGCGCGCGACGATCGACGGCCAGCTTGCCGCCGAAGCGAACTTTACCGCGATGATCGCCGATCCACCCAAGTGAGTGCGTCGTGGACGGCCTGACCTGGTTCGGGTTGTTCGCGGTTTCCGCGATGTTACTGTGCTATGCGCTGGAGGACCGCTCGCCCTGGTGGGTGTTGGGGTTCTCCGGCGCTTGCGTGCTGGGCTCTGTCTACGGGTTCCTGCAAGGGGCGTGGCCTTTCGGGCTCGTCGAGGGAATCTGGTCGGTCGTTGCGTTGCGGCGGTGGTGGACGATCCGCACGATCCCCGTCGCGCGATAGTTGCACTGCGGGCGTGTCTCTGATACGGCCAGCGCCTTGTTTGCTGGTCGGAAACCAGCGGCTTTTCGGAGAATTCAGTCGTGAAGAAGAACATCCATCCCGATTATCACACCATCACGGTGCAGATGACCGACGGCACGCAGTTCCAGACCCGCACCACCTGGGGCAAGGAAGGCGATCTCATGACGCTCGACATCGATCCGCTTGCACATCCGGCCTGGACCGGCGGTCGCGGCACGATGCTCGACGCAGGTGGTCAGGTTGCCCGCTTCAACAAGCGTTTCGGCGCGATGTCTTCGATCGGCAAGAAGTAAGAGCGATCCGGGCAGGGGGCTAAGGCCGGCCCCGCCCAGACGGCTACAAAGCAGGCTCTCCCCGCGATCATGCGGGGGGAGCCTTCTTTTTATCCGACGGGTCCGTGTGGGATTGCGCCCTGTCACGGTGCGAGGGGTGCCGTTCTTCCCGGCTGATTTCGGACGCGCTTGGCAAGTTTGATCGCGCGCGACCAGCGATGCACGGGGCGTTCCAACCAATAAAAGTACAGCGCTGCGGCGAATATCGATGCCACGACGATAGCGATCAGGGTCGTGACGTCGGCTGCTACGCCATGCCCGACAATCCTGTGAACCAGGAAGCCGGTCGCTCCGGATACGGGGTTATGCAGCAGATAGAGGCTGTACGAGATGAGACCGAGCAACTGCAGCACACGCGCGCGCAAACCGCGATACAACCACCCCGTCAGCCCGGCGCCGAACAGCAATACCGCGGTTCCTGCACTGAACATACCGAACCCGTAATCTCCACGCGGCGTCGGCAAGGCAACGATCACAACCAACGCCAGCAGCGGTATGCGGAACATCGGCCGCGCCATGCTCCAATAGGCCAGCACACCCAGGAAAAAGGCATACCAGAGACCGAGGAACAACCCGGGCAACACTGTCGTCCACAAACCCGTCGCGCTCCATGCGGCCAGACCAAACAGCAGCGCCAGAATGACCTTTCTGGCAGAGATAATGCCGTACCGTTCGCCGATCGTCGCGCTCATCAGCGCCCCGCACAGCACGAGGTAGAACTGCACTTCATAGGTCAGCGTCCAGAAAACGGTATTGATCTCGGGCAGTTGTAAGATGTTTTGCAGATAAACGAGATGCGCTGCCACGGTCGACGCCGATGGCAGCGAAAACGGTTCATGTTTAACCGACGCCGAAACCCATCCGAACAGGATGCAGATTGCAATCGCGCCCCAATATGGCGGGTCGAGACGGATCGACCGGCGGACCACGAAAGCGCCAAAGAACGCACCGTCGACGCGGGCATCGCGCAGGCTGTGCGCGATCACGAAACCGCTGAGTGCGAAGAATATCGCAACCCCGTAATGTCCCCAGTCGAAAAGCGGGATCGAAATCGCTGCCGGCAGGGCGGCAAGCAGGGAGTCGACGTGGTGGCCGCGTGCCGCGTGGAACAGAACCACCCATAAAGCGGCAAAGCCGCGTAGTGCTTGCACCACGGTCATATTGGAAGACGGCGGCGTTTCCCTTCGCCATGACAGGATCTGCCAAAGTCGGGCGGGAGGTGCAGCGCTGGAGGATCCCGTCGATCGAGGCTTGCCCATAGTGTTTGCCCCTCGCAGGTTACGCTGACTCTTACAAGATAATGGGCTGGCGGTGATGGGAGACGTCACGACTTTCAAGACGTGGCCAAAGCCTCCGTAGCGCAGGGTTCTTAAAAAGACGTAAGGTGGCGTGGAGTCCCGTCGGGCACCACAGCCGCGGGCTTACCGCCCGGGCACAGTCTTGCCGGTGCGTCCGCGGTAGAACCAGACTGCGACGGAGCGTTACGCAGGCTGCCTGAAGCGCGCCAGAAACGTCTCATACCCCGGCAACCGCTCGACCGCCGTCGCAATTCCGTTCCTCAGGTCGTTCATGGCGCCTTGCAGTTGCGCGGTCGGCATCGTCGCGGGGAGGCGGTGATGGCTGCGGGGGGTCACGCCCTGACCCAGCATCACTTCTACCCAGGATTCAATGCGGAACAGCTCGTCCTTGTCCTGATAGGCCATCGCCGATTCCCGGAACAAGGCGATCCGGCCGGCAAGGCTGTCCGGGATCGGCAACGTACGACGAGATTGCCAGAACGGCGTGTCGTCGCGTTCGGTCAGCACATAATGCAGGATGATGAAGTCGCGCACCTGTTCCCACTCACGACGCGTGCGCGCGTTGAAGCGTTCCGCAAGCGCAGCACTGTCGTCGCCGAAAGGGAAATTCTGGACCAGCCATGTCACCGCGATCATCACGAGATGGATACTGGTCGATTCAAGGGGTTCGACGAACCCGCTGGCGAGACCGAGCGACAGGCAGTTGTGGTTCCACACGCGCCGTCGCATTCCACTGGTGAAGCGGATCTGGCGTGGTTCAAACAGCGGTTTGCCATCGATCCCCGCAAGGAGGCGATCTCGCGCAACGTCATCGGATAGATGCGCGCTCGAATACACCAGCCCGTTGCCGGTGCGATGCTGCAGCGGGATTTTCCAGCGCCACCCTTCGCCGTGCGCAATCGCTCGCGTATAGGGCAGAAGTTCTTCGGGCGTTTCGCTCTGCACCGCGAACGCCCGGTCGGTCGGCAGCCAGTGTGACCAGTCCTCGAACCCGGTCTTGAGGCTGTCCTCGATCAGCAGCGCGCGAAACCCGGTGCAGTCGATGAAGAAATCGCCGTCGATCCGCGCGCCCGAGGCAAGCACGAGCGTAGCGATTGCGCCGCTTTCGCCATCGCGCTCGACCGTGGCGATCCGGCCCTCGACACGCTTCACGCCGGCAGGTTCGGCGATGCCGCGCAGGAAGCGGGCATAGGCGGTCGCATCGAGGTGGTAGGCGTAAGCCAGCGTCGGATCACGACCGAGCGAAAAGCGCGTTGCCGCCGCCGCCTGTAGTTCAAGCGAATAGTCGCCATACGCCCCGCCGAAGCCACGGGCGCGCGCTTCGAGCCAGAAATGCTGGAAGTCGGCAACGAAGGTGGATCGCCCGACCGAACCGAAGGCGTGGAAATACCTGGCGTCGACCCGGTCCCAATGTTCAAACGAGATGCCGAGCTTGAAGGTCGCGTTGGTCGCGCGGATGAAGGCATCCTCCTCGACGCCGATGAACTGATGGAAAGTCCGGATCGTCGGGATGGTCGACTCGCCGACGCCGACCGTGCCG
>Ga0160428_1001102_pt1 | contig 22523 bp, 21 predicted proteins | sample SolpanmetagenomM_FD_108198 | JGI IMG/M metagenome (GOLD analysis project Ga0160428, IMG submission 108198) | Solar panel surface microbial communities from Lawrence Berkeley National Laboratory, California, USA - M | ecosystem: Engineered > Built environment > Solar panel > Unclassified ... | reverse complement strand
CGTGGTGTTCGCCGCGGCGGCGACCGAGATCCTGCCGCTGGTCATGCACGGCGGATCGCCGACTGCGACGCTGATCGGCGGCGCGATCGGCGTCGCGGTGATGCTCGGCCTCAAGGCGGCGGAAGGCCGGTTTGAAGGCCCCGTAGCGCTGCTCGCCGCGATCGGGCTTGATCTGGCGATCGACGGCATGGTCCTTGGCCTCGCTTTCATCGCCGGCGAGAAGGCGGGCACACTGCTGGCCGTCGCGCTGACGCTTGAAGTGCTGTTCCTGGCGCTGACCCTGACCAACGATCTGGCGAGCCGATATCGAAAGATGAAGGCCATCGGCCTGACCTGCGCGCTGGCGCTGCTGGTGCCGATCGGCGCGCTGGTCGCACAGCCGGTGGCGCTCCTGTCACCGGTGTGGATCACCGGGTTCCTGAGCTTCGGCCTGATGGCGCTGCTCTACCTTGTTACCGAAGAGCTACTGGTCGAGGCACACGAGAAGCCTGACTCGCCGCTCATCAGCGCCATGTTTTTCGTCGGCTTCCTCGCGCTGCTGCTGATCGAAGAGATCGCGATGTGACCGGCCTTATCGTGGGCGTCGTCGATAGGCGTTGCAACAAACCCCGTCAGGAGAAGAGAATGTCGATCGTCACGGCGCGGTGCGCCCTTCTGGCCGCCGCGGTTGCCCTTTCCGCGTGTTCCGGCGGCAAACCAGCAGGGCAGTTCGCATCGAACGAAGCGGGTGCGACCGATGCCATCCACGGATCGAACGCTGCCCATGGAAAGGCCGGGATGGCGATGCAGTCGACCGGCGATCCCGATGCCGACTTCCTGCGCGGGATGATCCCGCATCATGAAGGTGCAGTAGAAATGGCACGCGCCGAGATTGCGAACGGAACCGATCCGAAGATCCGTGCGATGGCGCAGGAAGTGATCCGAGCGCAGCAAGCCGAAATCCAGACAATGCAGACATGGCTTGCCGAGCGGCAGGCCGCGAAGAAGGAAGCCCGATAATGGCGCACGATCACGGCGAAGCCGGACACAGCCACGACCATACGGCCGGTGCCAACGCGAAGATGCTCAGATGGGCACTGGCGCTGACCGCGACCTACCTAGTTGCGGAGGTGGTCGGCGCCTTCGTGTTCAACAGCCTCGCGCTGTTGTCCGACGCAGCGCACATGATGACCGACGTCGCCGGTCTCATTATTGCGTTGATGGCGATCCACCTTGGCAAGAAGGCTGCCGACGACAAGCGGACGTTCGGCTACAAGCGATTGGAAATCCTCGCCGCAACCTTCAACGCGATGCTGCTGTTCGTCGTTGCCATGTATATCCTCTACGAGGCGATCCAGCGCTTCCGCGAACCGCAGGCGATCCAGTCGACCGGCATGTTGATCGTGGCGATCATTGGCCTGATTGTGAACTTCGCATCGATGCGCCTGCTGACCGCCGGCAAGGACCAGAGTTTCAACGTCAAGGGCGCGTATCTGGAGGTCTGGGCCGACATGATCGGCTCGGTCGGCGTCATCCTGGGGGCGCTTGCGATCCGCTTCACCGGGTGGACCTGGGTCGATCCGATCATCGCCGTCGGCATTGGCCTATGGGTTCTGCCGCGCACTTGGGTTCTGCTCAAGGGCACGATCAACGTACTGCTCGAAGGCGTGCCAGGGGGGCTGAAGCTGCCGGAAATCCGGTCGGCGATCGCCTCTATTCCGGGCGTTGCCGGCGTTCACGACCTGCACGTCTGGTCGATGGCGACCGATGAGATTAACTGCACCGCGCACGTGACGCTCGGCGAGGGTGTCGATCCCGATGGCGTCAGGGTCGTTGTCACGAAGACGCTCGAAGAAAGGTTCGGTATCGAACATGCCACGATCCAGACCGAAAGCGCTGATAAGCAATGCGAAGACGACCAACACGTTCACCGATGATTTCGCCGCGTCGGGGAGTGGAAGGACGTCGCTTCAGCGCAGCTTGACAAACGACCCGCTGTGCGGCTTTTAGTCGGCATGGGGACCGCGATCTCCCCATGAGGCGACAGGCTAGAGTATCGCGTCCCTTCGTATTCGAGGACGCCCTATGCCTGCGATCAACACCATTACCGTGGACAAGCTTATCCGCTTGATCGGCACCCCTAATTGCCCCGACATGATCGATATCGGTGTTGATCCCGACCGGCACATGATACCCGGATCGCGACGGCGAACCGTCGCTGCTATGCCGGACTGGACCGGTGGATATGGGAGCGGTCCGGTGGTCGTCGTATGCGACGACGGCGGTCCTGCCAGCCAAGGCGTCGCCGCATGGCTGCGACAGGCCGGCATCGATGCGGACCATGTGGAAGGGGGACGGGGCGCCTGGATTGAGGCGGGCTTTCCGACGATCGACCCGATAGCACTACCGCCGCTCGATGCGGATGGCCGAACGCTCTGGGTTACGCGTGCGCGTCCGAAGGTCGACCGGATCGCCTGCCCTTGGCTGATCCGCCGCTTCGTCGATCCGGCTGCGATGTTCTTGTTCGTCGCCGCGCCACAGGTGGACGCGATAGCCGAGCGGATGGGGGCGACGCCGTTCGACGTCGAAGGCGTCCGGTGGAGCCATGACGGCGATCGCTGCACGTTCGACGTGATGGTCGAGGCTTTCGGGCTGGGCAGCTCGACTGCCTTGATGCACCTCGCCGCAATCGTCCGTGGCGCGGATACCGGACATCCGGACCTAGTGCCCGAAGCCGCAGGGCTGCTCGCCCTTTCGCTTGGCCTGTCGCGCATGTATGCCGACGATCACGAACAGCTCGATGCCGGGATGCTCGTCTACGACGCGCTCTACCGCTGGTGCCGCGACGCGACGACCGAGACGCACAACTGGACCTCGCATGTCGCGCCACGTTCGCGCGAGCGGTCGTGATGGTGCCCGCTCCAGCCTCCGGCGCGGCGCGCGCGCTTGCTCGACCGGCGCCCGTCACCTTGGGCGCGGCTTTCTGGGTGTGGCTGCGCATCGCTGCGCTGTCGTTCGGTGGTCCGGCCGGGCAGATCGCGGTGATGCATCGCATCCTCGTCAACGAGAAACGCTGGATCGGGGAGCAGCGGTTTCTGCACGCGCTCAACTACTGCATGTTGCTGCCGGGACCAGAAGCGCAGCAGCTTGCCACCTATATCGGCTGGCTCATGCACCGGACGAAGGGTGGCATCGTCGCTGGTGTACTGTTCGTGATTCCCGGCGCAATCGCGATCATGGCGCTGAGCTGGATCTACGTTCTCTATGGCCGGGTCGGTATCGTCTCGGCGCTCTTCTTCGGTTTGAAAGCGGCGGTGCTGGCCGTGGTTCTCCAGGCCGTCGTCCGGATCGGCGGTCGCGCGCTGAAAAGCACCGCATCGCGGTTGCTCGCGGCTGCGGCCTTTATCCTCATCTTCTTCTTGGGCGCGCCGTTCCCGGTGATCGTGCTGGGTGCCGGACTGATCGGCTGGTGGGCGGGGCGTCAGGGCTATGCCGCGTTTCGGGGCGGCGGGCACGGCTCGGCCAACGGCGCGGTTGTCGCCGATGCCGACACGCTGCTCGGCGAGGATCTGCCGGCACATGCGCGGCCAACGTGGCGCGAAACCGTCCGCACCGCAGTCGTCTGGCTTGCGCTGTGGTTGGTGCCGGTCGCTGCGCTGCTGATCGTACTCGGCCCCGACAGCGTGTTCAGCCGTATCGCGACCTTCTTCTCGACGATGGCGATGGTGACGTTCGGCGGAGCCTATGCCGTTCTCGCCTATGTCGCGCAGCAGGCCGTCGAGAATTACGGATGGCTCGCGCCTAAGGAAATGCTCGACGGTCTCGGCATGGCGGAGACGACGCCGGGACCGCTCATCATGGTCCTCCAGTTCGTAGGCTTCCTCGGGGCTTACCGCGACCCCGGCATGATGTCACCGCTGCTGGCCGGAACGCTGGGCGGCCTGCTTGCGACCTGGGTGACGTTCGTGCCGTGCTTCCTGTGGATATTCCTTGGCGCGCCGTTCATCGAACGATTGCGCGGCAACGTGGCAGTCGCGGGCGCGTTGTCCGCGATCACCGCCGCGGTGGTGGGCGTGGTCCTCAACCTGGCCGTATGGTTCGCTCTGCACACGCTGTTTCAGCGCACGGCCATGATCGCGGTCGGCCCCGTGCGGTTCGATGCACCCGTCATTGCCAGCATCGATCCTTGGGCCACGCTGCTGGCTACAGGGGCTGCCGTGGCGGTGTTTCTGCTCCGCGCCAACGTCATCGTCACCCTGCTTGCTACGTCGGCTGCCGGCGTCGCGCTGCACTCCCTGGGGCTGGTCGCCTGATGCGCGTTCCCGGCTGGACGCTGGCGCTCGGCGCTTTGTCCTGCACCGCCCCCGCTGCCGCGCAGGACGCGGCAGCGGACGGCTGGTCGCTCTCCGGAACGGCGCGACTGCGCTATGAAGCGATCGACGGTCAGGCCCGCGCTGGCTTCAACGAGTCCGACGATCTGGTGAACCTGCGGACGACGCTCCTCGCGCAATATCGGGACGGCCCTGTCTGGTTCGCCGCGGAGCTATGGGACAGTCGGGTCTATGCCGACGATCGCGGCACGCCGGTCAGCACCGGCGAGGTCAATACGGTCGAACTGGTCCAAGCCTATGTGGCAGTGAGGGCTCCTAGCCTGCTTGGGGCGGGCAGCAACACGACGATCCAGGCCGGCCGTTTCCTCCTCGATCTCGGCTCGCGCCGCCTCGTCGCCAACGACGATTACCGCAACACCACCAACGGCTTCACCGGCGCGCGCGCCGACTTGGGCGCTTCGGCCTGGAAGGCGACCCTGATCTATGTGCTGCCCCAGCAGCGCCGGCCTGACGATGTCGCCTCTCTGCGCCGCAATGCGGTCTCCTTCGATCACGAAGGCTTCGATCTCGTGCTGTGGGGTGGCCTCGTAAGCCGCGCCCATGCGATCGGTGCCGCGACTGTGGATGCATCGTTCTACCACCTCGGCGAGCGCGACACCCCCGGACGACCGACGCGGGATCGGTCGCTCAATACCGCGAGCCTGCGGGTCATCCGCGATCCCGCGCCGCGCCATGTCGACGGCGAGCTGGAGGGCATCGTCCAGCGTGGCGAGATCTCGGCCAACCTTGCGGCCGGCGCGCCCAACCAGGCGGTTCGCGCCTGGTTCGTCCATGTCGATGCGGGCTATTCTTTCGGCGATCCGTGGAAGACGCGCGCGTCGATCGAGTACGATCATGCAAGCGGCGACAAGCCGGGCGGCGCCTATGGCCGCTTCGACACGCTCTACGGGATGCGGCGCGCCAATCTCGCACCGGCTGGTCTCTATAATGCGGTCCTACGGAGCAACCTCGTCAGCCCGGGCGTGCGGATCGAGACCGCTCCGAGCAAGCGCACCGACTTCATGGCGACGCTCCGGCCGATGTGGCTCGCGGCGCGGGAGGACAGCTTCTCGTCGACTGCGGTCCGCGATGTCAGCGGCCGGTCCGGCAACTTCGCCGGCACCCAATTCGATGCCCGCATCCGGCACCAACCGGCATCATGGCTTCGCCTTGAGCTGGACGGCGTGTTGCTGGCCAAGGGCCGCTTCCTGCGTGACGCGCTTAACGCGCCGTCTGGGCGATGGACGCGCTACCTATCGATGAACGCGACGGCTTTGTTCTGAACGTGATGGAGGACGTAATGGTGGATATGAATCGGCGCACAGCATTGGCGGCGGCAGGGCTGGCGGTCGGCGTCGCGGCACTGCCTGCGGTCGCGGAGGCGCAGACGTCAGCGGCGCCCGTGCCGACGTTCTCGCCGCGCCCGCTGCCGTTCGATGCAGCTACGGTTCCGGGGCTCTCGGCCAAGCTCCTGACCAGCCACCACGACAATAATTATGCCGGGGCGGTGAAACGACTGGGCGCGATCAAGACCGAGTTTGCCGCGCTCGATCCCGCCAAGGCGCCGGGCTTCACGATCAACGGGCTGAAGCGCGAGGAGCTGATCGCCTGGAACTCGATGATCCTGCACGAGATCTATTTCGCAGGGCTCGGACGCGGCACGTCTCGACCGGAAGCGACTCTCGGAAGCGCAATGGAGCGCGACTTCGGCAGCCACGCCCGTTGGGCAGCCGAGTTTACGGGCATGGGCAAGGCGCTCGCCGGCGGTTCTGGTTGGGTACTGCTCGCATGGAGCGAGCGCGACGGTCGGCTCACCAACCAATGGGCTGCAGACCATACGATGACGCTCGCAGGCGGCACGCCACTCTTAGCGCTCGATATGTACGAGCATGCCTATGCGATCGACTATGGCGCAAAGGCGGCCGACTATGTCGATGCCTATATGAAGGTGCTGAACTGGGAAAACGCCAGTCAACGGTTCGCCCGGGCATCGCGCGCCTGACGGGAGAGATGGAACGGATAAAGGTTGGTGCCAAAAGCTTCTAGGCCCATCCGAGTCGTTGGCCGAGGCTGAAGCGACGTATCACAGCGTCAATATCGAACAGCTGGCGCCCCAGAACCGGAATGACCGGCCCGGGGCGCCGCGCATGCTCTAGACCGCGACGGGGTGTTCGACCGCGGGGCGTTCTCTCCGGTGCCCTGCGAGGCGCGACACCCAAGCGGTGATCGCGGGCAGCACGACCAGCGTCAGCACCGTCGAGGTAATGAGCCCCCCGATCACGACCGTAGCGAGCGGGCGTTGCACCTCGGCACCGGTGCCGGTGGCGAGCGCCATCGGCACGAAGCCGAGCGACGCCACCAGCGCGGTCATCAGGACCGGGCGAACCCGTTCCATCGCACCATCGGCGATAGCCTGATCTTCGTCTTCGACCTCTTCGCGATGCTTACGGATCGCGCTCATCATTACGAGCCCGTTGAGGACTGCGACACCTGACAGGGCGATGAACCCGACCGCGGCGGTGATCGAGAACGGGATGCCGCGTAGTAGGAGCGCGAACACGCCGCCAGCGAGCGCCATCGGCACCGCCGAAAACACGATCAGGGCAGGGATGAAGCCGCCCAGGGCCATGTAGAGGAGCGCGTAGATTGCGAGGAAGCAGATCGGCACGACCAGCATCAAGCGCAGACGTGCCGATTGCAGGCTCTGGAAGGTGCCGCCCCAATCAATGTACATGCCGGCCGGGAGCTGCATAGAAGCGATCTGCGCCTGTGCGTCGGTGACGAAACCGCCGAGGTCGCGCCCGCGCACGTTGACCTGCACGGTCATCATGCGCTTGCCGTTCTCGCGGCTGATCTGGTTCAGGCCCTCGGTGTAGCGAAAACGAGCCACCTCGCGGAGCGGAACCGAACGGGCGGTCTGCCCCTCCGCCGCTGGCAACATGACCGGGATTGATCCCAGCGTGTCGATGTCGTCACGCTGCGCGTCGGGGAGACGCACCACGACCGAGAAACGCCGATCGCCCTCGAACAGCAACCCGGCTTCGCGACCGCCGAGCGCGGCCGAAACCGTGTTCGCCACCTCCTCGACCGACAGGCCAAGTCGTGCGACCGCTTGGCGATCGATCTGGACGTCGAACGTCGGTGCGCCGTCCGTCTGCTCGACGCTGACATCGCCGGCACCTGGGATAGTGCGGATGACGCCTGCGATTTTGCGCGCTTGCACGCTCATCGCGTCCAGATCGTCACCATAGAGCTTGACCGCAACGTCAGCGCGGACGCCGGCGATCAGTTCGTTGAAGCGCATCTGGATCGGCTGCTGGATCTCCGTCCGGTTGCCGATCGTCGATTTCATCCGCTCCTCGATGCGGCGGATGATGTCTGCCTTGCTGTGCACGTCGGCCGGCCATTCGCTTTCCGGCTTGGGGATGACGTAGGTATCCGATGCGTTAGGCGGCATCGGGTCGGTGCCGAGATCGGCGTTGCCGTTCTTGGAAAAGACCAGCGCCACCTCCGGAAGGGTCTTCAAGGCGTCCTCGATCCGCATCTGCATCTGCGTCGATTGATCGATCGACGCTGAGGGCACGCGGAAGTTGGTGACAGTGATGTCCTTCTCATCAAGCTGCGGCATGAACTCCTCGCCGAGGAAGCCGAAGCAGAAAATGGCCGCGGCGAAGACGCCAATGCCGCTCAATATGAAGGGTAGTGGCCGGGCAATGGCCTTGGCTAGGATCGGTGCGTACCGCTCCTTGAACCAGCGGACCGGCTTCACCTCCGTTTCGCTGACGCGGCCCTTGATAACGATCGCGATCATCGCAGGGACGAAGGTCAGCGACAGGATGAAGGCGCAGGCGAGCGCCACCATCAGCGTGATCGCCATTGGCGCGAAGGTCTTGCCCTCGACCCCTTGGAAGGTGAGCAACGGCGTGAAGACGAGGAAGATGATGAGCTGCCCGTAGACCGTTGGGCGGATCATCTCCTTGGCCGATGCCGTCGTCGTCTCCAGACGCTCATCGAGCGTCAGCAACCGGCCTTCGGCCTGTTGCCGTTCGGCGAGGTGCCGCAGCGCGTTCTCGACGATGATCACGGCACCGTCGACGATCAGGCCGAAGTCGAGCGCGCCGAGGCTCATCAGATTGCCCGACACGCCGAGGCCGTTCATGCCGGCAGCCGTCATCAGCATGGTGATTGGGATCACGGCTGCGGTGATGAGAGCCGCGCGGACGTTGCCGAGCAGCAGGAACAGCACGACGATGACGAGCAGCGCGCCCTCGCTCAGGTTCTCCTCAACCGTGGCGATCGTCGCGTTGACAAGCTTGGAGCGGTTGTAGACGGCTTCCGCAAACACGTCGGGCGGCAACGCCTTGTTGATCTGCGTGAGCTTGTCGCCGACCGCTGTGGAAACGATGCGACTATTGTCACCGACCAACATCAGCACGGTCGAGATGACCGCTTCCGAGCCCATCCGACTTCCCGATCCGGTCCGGACCGCACCCCCGATGACCACTTGGCCGACGTCCTTCACGCGGACCGGCACGCCGTTGCGGGTAGCGACAACCGCTTCCTGTATGTCCTCGATCGACTTCAGCCGGGCGTCGGCGCGAACGAGGAAGCTCTCGCCGGCACGGCGGACATAGTTCGAGCCAGCGGACAGGTTGGCGCGCTCCATCGCGTCCGCCAGTTCGGTGATCGAGAGGCCGTAGGAGGCGAGCGCGTTGAGGTTGGGTTCGATCAGGTACTGCTTGACGTAACCGCCGTTGGAATCGACGCCGGCAACACCCTTCACGGTGCGCATCTGCGGCCGGATGATCCAGTCCTGCACCGTCCGTAGATAGGCGGCCTTGGCCAGCTCTGTGGTCAGCCGCTCACCTTCGGGGGTGAGATAGCTCCCGTCCGACTGCCAGCCCGGCTTTCCGTCAACGGCTTTCACGCCCTTGCCGTCGGGATGGCGGAAGGCGATCGAGTAGAAGAAGATTTCGCCGAGGCCCGTGCTGAGCGGGGCGAGGCCGGGTTGCACGCCGGCGGGCAGGCTGTCCTTGGCCTGGCCGAGCCGCTCGGTCACCTGAGCCCTCGCGAAGTAGATGTCGGTCGCGTCGGTGAATACCGCCGTCACCTGGCTGAAGCCGTTGCGCGAGAAAGATCGCGTCATCTCCAGCCCGGGGATACCGGCGAGCGCCGTCTCGACCGGGAAGGTGACCTGTTTCTCGACGTCGATGGGTCCGAGCGAGGGCACGAAGGTGCTGATCTGCACCTGTCGGTTGGTGACATCGGGCACGGCGTCGATCGGGAGCTTTGTGATCTGCCATGCGCCGAAGGCGATGACGGCAAGAGTGAGAAAGGCGACTAGCCAACGCAGTCGCACCGACGTCGATAGGATGCGCTCGATCATTCCTCGCCTCCCTCGTTCTTCTCGAGTTCGGCCTTGATGAGGAAGGCGTTGATTGTCGCGATCGGCGTGCCCGCCGCGAGGCCCTCGGCAACCGCGACCATGCCCCCCGATCGGCTTCCGATGCGGATCGGCTGCGACTTGAAGCCCTGACGGGTGCGGACGAACACGACGGTCCGGTCGCCAAGCGTCTGCACCGCGTCCTGCGGAACCATCACGCCGCCCTTGGTGGCGCCGCCACTGGCTGCAATGCGCGCCTGGACGAGCTGACCGGGGACGAGCGTGCTGGTGCCGGCGGTCGGCGTCACCACGACGGTCGCGGTGCGCGACTGCGCGTCGACGACGCCAGTCGCGGAGCGAACCCGCCCCTCGATGGTGCGGCCATCGCTGGTTGTCAGCTCCACGCGATCGCCGGCCTGAACGCGGGCAGCGTCCGCCGGCGGCACGTTGGCGGTAATCTGCAAGCGCCGTGGATCGGCGACGCGGAACAGCTCGCTCTCGGCTGCGACGAACTGGCCGAGATTGGCAACGGCACTCGTGATCCGGCCGGAGATCGGGCTGACGATCGCGACCGAGCGGCCATCGCTCGATACGCGCGCGGCTCCTGCCGCGGCGCTGGCGCGACGCGCGTCGGCTTGCGCGACCGCAAGGTTCGCCTGGGCAGACTCGTAGTCGGCGCGGGGCGATACGCCTTGGGCGAGCAACGTACGCTCGCGGGCGAGCTGGCGTGAGGCCAGAGTCACCCGTGCGGATGCAGAGGCGCGATCCGCGACGATCTGCGAGGCGTCACGGCTTTCGACCAACGCGATCGTCTGGCCAGCACGAACGGGATCGCCGATCCGCGAGAAAATGCGCGTGATGGTGCCCGGGGCGCGGGCGGTTAGCACGGCTTCGGCGTCGGGCGTCGAGGCCACGGTTGCGGAGGCGAGGACCGCGGCGTCCAGCTCGCCTGTGGCGGCAGGCGCAACGGTGATCTGCGAGGTGGCGATTGCCTGCGGCGAGATCGCGAGTGCGTCGGCCGCTTTTTTCGGCGCGTCGGCTGTCGTTGCCGCAGAGGTGGACGGGGGCGGGGCCTGGGTGAGGCGCGCCGCACCGAACCCGAGCGCGGCTGCGGCGACCAGCGCGATGGCGGCGCCCGTATAGAGTCGATTTTTGTCAGTCATTGGACCGGTTCTCCGGTGATGCTGAGACCCGACAGGCGGGCGAGATTGGTGCGGGCGTCGAGACGCGCGACAGCGGCGTCGAGGATGGCACCGCGCGCCACCCCAAGATTGTGACGGGCAGCGAGCAGCTCGATCAGCGGCGACTTGCCAGCTTCATAGGCAATACGTGCGAGCCGATACCCTTCGTCGGCCGTAGCCATCGTCCGCTGCGCGGCTGCTGCGCGGTTGTCTGCTGCCTCGATCAAGGCGAGCGCAGCACGGCTGCCGGCTTGGGCGTCGAGCCGCGCCACGGCGGCGCGTGCCTCGGCGCCCTGTAGCTCGGCCCGTGCTGCGTCGATGTTGCCGCGATTGCGGTCGAAGAACGGCAGCGGAATACCTACGCCGGCGACGATCGCCGGGCCGCTCGCGATCCGGAGCTGGCGAACGCCGAGCTGCGCGGTGATGTTAGGAATAGCGAGCCGTTGCTGAACCGTGACCGCTCGTGCCGCTACCTCTCGTTCGGCGTCGGCGACCTTGACGGTCGCTACCTGCATCGGGTCGATCGGCCCGCTGGCAAATTTGGCGTCCAAGCGATCAAGCAGCGATTCCGATAGACCGGTGAAGGGCGTCGGCGAGCCCGCCAACGCCGACAATTGCGCCAGCGCTGCCAGCTTCTGCGCGCGTGCCGTTTCGAGGTCGGATTCAAGGGTGTTCAGCTCGGTTTCGGCCTGAAGCTGGCGCAGCCGGGCCTCCTTGCCGGCACCGACGAGCGCGCGCGCCACCTTCAGATCGGCGGCGGCCTTCTCTACCTCGTCTTCAGCCAGAACAATGCGCCGACCGGCGATCTCCGCCCCCGCATAGGCGCGCGCCAATTCGGTAGCGTAGAGGAGCCGCCCTTCGAGGTTACGCGCCTGCGCAGCCGCGATGCCGGCTTCGCCTGAGGCGATCCGCGCCGAGCGCTTTCCACCCAGCTCGATCGGTAGATCGACCTGGAAGGTAGTCTGCTGCTGGTCGCGGGCATTGTTCCTCAAGTCACCCGCGAAGCTCTCCGCATAGACGTTGACGGTCGGATTGGGCCGCGCCCGCGCCTGTTCCGCAAAGCCGCGGGCTCGCGCCACGTCGGCATCGAGTACCGTGACGCGCGGAGTTGTCTGGGCCTGGCGCAAGAGTTGCGCGAATGGGGGCGCGGTTTGCGACCACGCCGTTCCCGCGGGGCATAGCGCCGCGAGCAGACCGGCCAGCGCAAGCCTGCGCGGCCGGCAGATTGAGCCGTTCATGATGTTCCTTCCAAGGGCTGTGAGCATGTCAGCGCCAGGCGCCGGCACAGATCAGCCTTGGGGGGGCCGCAACAGTTCGGAAGGTCCGATGCCGTCACGCAGGCCAGCGATGTCGGTCGGCCACGTCCGATCGACGACCAGGACCGGTCGCGTCGTCGGAACGACGGCATCGAAGGCAATCCATTGCCCGGCCGCATGGGCTAGAGCGTGGATCGGCGCGTCGGGATCGGTTTGGCTTGAGCCGCTGTGGCTAGTCTCGACTGAGACGGCGTGCAGTGGATCGTCATCATGGACGACCGCATTGTGCCATCCTGACGCACCAATCATACCGAGCATGGCAACAAGCGTCAGCACGGCGCAGAGCAGCGCGGATCGGGATCGCCGGGTTGCCATTGGCCGCAGGGTAGACGGCACATGTGTCCGCGACAAGTATTTCACTGACCCGGCCATTCCGGATGCCGGCCATCGATGACGTAAGGGTGAGTCTTGCCGGCTGCGTGAGCCTGATGATGTTTATCGTCTGCCGCCAAATTACCATGCTCATGGTCGATCACGTCAGGATCGTTGGCAGGCCATAGCCACAGGGCCGCAACGACACCGATCGCGGACAAGACGGCCATCGCGACAAAGGCCGCCGCCATGCTGACGCGCGCGCCTAGTTGTCCGACGAGCGGATAGCAGACCAGCCAGCAGACGTGGCTCAGTGCAAATTGCGCCGCGAACAGCGCGGGGCGATCGTCGGCGTTCGCCGAGCGACGCAGCAACCGTCCCGACGGGGTGACGCTTGCCGAATAGGCGATGCCTAGGACCAACCAGCCGCCGAGCAGGACATGCCAGTAGGCAGGCCCGGGCGTCATCGTCGTGGAGATCGCGGCGAGGGCAGCGAGGGCCAGCGTCAGCGCGACTGCGGCAACCATCATCACCGTTCGGTCGGCGATCCGATCGAGGATTTTTGGCAGGGTAAGGGCAGCGGTGATCGAACCGCCTCCGAAGGCGGCGAGGGTCAGCGCGACGTCGCGCTGGTTGAGCCCCATGCCCCGCACGATGACGACGGTGTTGACGATGACCATCGCACTCGCTGCCGCTGCCGAGAGCGTCAGCGCCAGCAGGCCGCGCAGGCGCGGGGTCTTGAGATAGATGCGGATGCCCCGCGTCGTCTTGTCGTAGATGCCGCCCTGATTCTCGACGGGGGCGGGCTTTGGCAGCACGGTCGAGACGACGAGCAGCGCGGAAGCGACGAAGCCGACGGCGGTGCCCGAAAAGAGCCAATGGTAGCTCATCAGTGTAAGCAGCCCGGCCGCCAAGATCGGGCTGGTCAGGCTTTCCATGTCATACGCGAGACGCGAGAGGGAAAGCGCTCGGGTGTAGTCGCGCTCCTCCGGCAGCACGTCGGGGATCGTAGCCTGGAAGGTCGGCGTAAACGCGGCGGATGCCGACTGCAGGACGAAGATCAGGACATAGACCTCCCAGACCTGGTTCACGAGCGGGAGGCAAATCGCGACGGCGGCGCGGATCACGTCCATGCTTACCAGCAGGGCGCGTCGGGGAACTCGGTTGGCGAATGCGCCGGCGATCGGCGCGACGCCGATGTACGCGACCATCTTGATGGCGAGTGCCGTCCCCAGCACGGCACCGGCGCTGCCACCTGCGATGTCGTAGGCGAGCAGTCCGAGCGCGACGGTTGCGAGACCGGTGCCGATCAGCGCGATGATCTGCGCTAGGAACAGATGGCGGTAAGTCCGGTTGGCGAGGACGCTGAGCATGCGATGTCAACTATCCCCCCGGGGGGATAAAGTCTATCCCCCCCGGGGGATGCTCGACAAAAACACCGGTTCTATCCTACATTGGTGACATGGCTCACACCGCTCACTCCAGTCACCCGGCGATCATCAAGCGGCTAAACCGCGCAACTGGCCATCTTCGCAGCATCGTCAGTATGATCGAGGAAGAGCGTCCCTGCGTCGATATCGCGCAGCAGCTCCAGGCGGTCGAGAACGCCATCGCCAGCGCCAAGCGCGCGCTCATCAACGACCATATCGACCATTGCCTTGTCCATGCGGAAGAGGGCGAAGGAACCAGGGCTGCGGTGGAACAATTTCGAGCCATTTCCAAATATTGGTAACGGGCAGCACGGTGTCGAACCAACTCAACTATTCCGCCACAAACGTTAACTTCGGCAGAGGAGTTGATCAGCCGGCTACTGGTGCTGATCTCGTTGGACCGGTAGGGAGCAAGCCTGCCCATATCGTAATCACCGCCGTTTCTCTTCGAGGAACGGCCTCGACGCCGCTGGCGGCTCCACGCCAATGATAAACCGACATCGAGAACGCCCGCGTCACCCTTTCCGTTCTCTCGGGGGCTCGCTTATATCGGTAAACGCAAACCGCTTTACGAGGTAAGTCATTGCAATTTGACGTGTTGACGGGCGGCGGGTGCATGGGCGCAGCGATGCGGGCACACGACTGGGCCAAATCATCGCTTGGCGTACCCGACCAGTGGCCGCAGCCCTTGAAAACCCTTGTTGGCGTCCTGCTCGCGGCGGATCAACCCATGTTCATCGGCTGGGGTGCGGATCACATCCTGCTCTACAACGATGGCTACGCCCCAATGCTGGCTGATCGTCACCCCCTTGCTCTTGGCCGGCCGTTCTTTGAGGTGTGGCCTGAGGTGCGCGAAGAGTTGACGCCGCTGTTCGACGCGGTGAGCCGGGGCGAGCCGGTTCATATGCCCGACTTGTCGCTCGAACTCGATCGTCCGGGCCGGGGCAGGGAGGCGCACTTTGCCTTCAGCTACACGCCTGTCCGTAGCGAGGCAGGCACCGTCGCAGGGCTGTTCTGCGCCTGCACGGAGACGACTGAGCATGTCATTGCCGAGCGCCAATCCTCGGCTGCGCGCGACCGGCTGTTCGCAATGACTCGTGACCTCTTTGGCGTGGCGACTTTTGAGGGAGAGCTGAAAACGATCAATCCGGCTTGGGCCGCCGTCCTCGACCGCACCCACGAGGAGCTGACCAGTCGCCCGTTTGCGGACATCATCCATCCGGATGATCTCGCGACCACCGCCGAAGTGGTCGAAACCCTGATGCGGGGCGAGCCAGTCCACCAATTCCATGTGCGCTTGCTAAAGGCAGATGGCACCCCGATCGCTTTTGCATGGTCGGCAGTGCCCGACGCCATGCCGGGCACGGGCATCTTCTATACGGTGGGACGCGACATCACGGAGGATCAGAACCGTGAAGAGATGCTGCGGCAAAGCCAGAAGATGGAGGCCGTCGGCCAGCTTACCGGCGGCCTGGCGCACGACTTCAACAATCTGCTGACCGGCATGATGGGCAATCTCGAACTGCTCCAGATGCGCGTTGCGCGTGGACGCACGGACGACCTCGATCGCTTCATCTCGGCAGCGCAAGGGGCGGGTCGCCGCGCTGCTTCGCTAACCCAACGCTTGCTGGCCTTCTCACGTCGGCAGACCCTTGATCCCAAGCCGACGGATGTTCACCGCCTCATCCACGGCATGGAAGACCTGCTCATGCGCACGGTCGGTCCGGAGACGGCTGTCGTGGTCGCCGATGCCGCAGACCTCTGGCCGGCGATGATCGATGCCGCGCAATTGGAAAGCGCCTTGCTCAATCTTAGCATAAACGCGCGTGACGCCATGCCTGGCGGTGGTCGCATCACGATCGAGGCCGGTAACAAGCATCTGGATCAACGCGGCGCTCTCCGGCACGACATGGACCCCGGCGATTACCTGTCGATCTGCGTCACAGATACCGGCACCGGCATGGAGCCGCAGGTTATCGAACGTGTGTTTGAACCGTTCTTCACGACCAAACCCATCGGACAGGGCACTGGGCTTGGCCTCTCGATGGTGTACGGCTTCGCCCGTCAATCCGGCGGTCAGGTCCGCATCTATTCTGAAGTCGGAATGGGCACGACTGTCTGCATCTACCTTCCCCGGTATCATGGCGAGCCTGTAAATGACGCGCCGGACGGTTCGCCTTCCGGGCAGATCAAAGCCGGCGGGGAAACCGTGCTGGTGGTCGATGACGAAGCGACCATCCGACATCTGATCGACGAGGTGCTGGACGAACAAGGCTATACCGTGATCGGTGCCGGGGACGGCGCGGCCGGGATCAAGGTCCTGCAATCCGGGGCCAGGATCGACCTTCTGATCACCGACGTCGGTTTGCCCAACGGGATGAACGGTCGCCAGGTGGCCGACGCAGGAAGGTCGCTCCGGCCCGGACTGAAGGTGCTGTTCATCACCGGTTATGCTGAGAATGCAGCGGTCGGGAATGGCTATCTGGAACCTGGCATGGAGTTGCTGACCAAGCCTTTTACGCTTGAAGCACTGTCCATGAAGGTTGCAGACATACTGAAGCTACCGCTGTCCAGCTAACCGACATTTCCTGAACGGCCTGCTATTTGTGGCGCAGCTTCCATCGGACACCTTTCTCACAATCCGCCTGTTGATTAATTCCTTGTTTCCTATTTCTTGGAAGTATCGAATCGGACAACGGAGGAATTATGAAGTCGCACCTGCTGCTAGCCGCGTCACTGATCGCCGCTCCCGTTTTCGCCGCCGATTCTGCGCCGACACCCACGGTGATGACCGTTACCGGTGAGCCGGGTGCCAGTATGCAGTGCCACGTCTTTCCCAAGAACGGCGATGAGTATGTCCGATTTATCGATAGCGGCCGGACCAGCGTGTCCGCCCCGATGCTACGGAAGCTCGAATGCGAGTATAAGGGCAGTCCGCACGGCCCCTCCACGATCACGATCAACTCGCCGACGCTTGCCTGCCCGTTCAAGGACGCGAGCGCAGACGCCTGTGCCATCACGCTCCGCAAGGGCGCGGTCGGCTCGTTCCAGGCCAAGGAAAAGCGGGGCTGATCCACGCGCGTTCGTATGGCGTTGCTCGTCCGTTCGTTTCCGCTAAAGTCGAAACATGGAAATAAAGAACGCAGTCGCTGGGCTTTCCGCCTTGGCTCACGAAGGGCGCCTCACCGTTTTTCGGATGCTCGTGCAGGCGGGTCCGACCGGAATAGCTGCCGGTGAAATCGCCCGGCAGATGGAAGTTCCGCCCAACACGCTGTCCGCGAATCTCACCATCCTGTCGCACGCCGGCCTGATCGATAGCCGTCGTGAAGGCCGGTCGGTGATCTACACCGCAAGGTACGAGAATATGACCGATCTGCTCGAATATCTGATGAAGGACTGCTGCGGCGGTTCGCCTGAAATCTGCGCATCCTTGGCCGATGTCGTCTTGCGTAGCCGCTGCGACGTGCCGGCCTCGGCATGAGCGCTACCGTAACAAACGTCCTGGTGCTGTGCACTGGCAACAGTGCCCGCTCGATCCTCGGCGAAGCGATCATCAATAAGCTCGGGAACGGTCGCTTTCGCGGCTTCTCGGCCGGATCGTTTCCCAAGGGCCAAGTGCATCCGGGAGCGTTGCGGATCTTGGAGCGACATGGCTATCCTACCAAGGGCCTCCGCTCGAAGAGCTGGGACGAGTTTGCCGGCCCGGACGCGCCGGACATCGATGTCGTGGTCACCGTATGCGACAATGCCGCAGGCGAGGTTTGCCCGATTTGGCCGGGCCATCCCGTCAAGGCGCATTGGGGCTTGCCCGACCCTGCTGCCGTCGCGGGTGATGATGTAGCTGTCGATGCCGCGTTCGAGGCTGCTCACGACGCTCTGACCAAGCGCTTCGCGAAGCTGGTCGAGCTGCCGATCATCGACCGGGAAGTGCCCGCACTGGCCGTCCGTCAGCGCCTGCAGGCCATCCACGACGACTTTGTCGAAGACGAAAACATTAATTCGGGAAACCAGGCGTGACCGACATCGTCATCTATCACAACCCCGACTGCGGCACGTCGCGCAACACGCTCGGCCTGATCCGCAATGCCGGCATCGAGCCACATGTCGTGGAATATCTCAAAACCCCGCCGTCGCGCACGCTGCTGGTCGAACTGATCGACCGCGCTGGCATGGCGCCGCGGGATCTGCTGCGCGAGAAGGGAACACCCTATGCGGAGTTGGGCCTGGACGACACGTCGCTATCCGACGATGCGCTGGTCGACGCGATGATGGCGCATCCGGTCCTCATCAACCGGCCGCTGGTCGTCTCGCCGCTTGGCGTGAAGCTCTGCCGACCGTCCGAAGCCGTGCTTGATCTGCTGCCGGTCGATCAGCGCGGCGCATTCGCGAAAGAAGACGGACAACAGGTGGTGGACGCCTCGGGCCAGCGCGTCGCCTGATGCTTCTTGCCGTCCTGATCTTCGTCGCCACGATCGCGCTCGTCATCTGGCAACCTAAAGGTCTCGGCATCGGATGGAGCGCGATGGGTGGTGCCGTCGTGGCGCTGCTCGCCGGCGTCGTCACGTTGTCCGACGTGCCGGTAGTGTGGGGCATCGTCTGGAACGCAACGGCCGCGTTCGTCGCGATCATCGTCATCAGCCTCTTGCTCGATGAGGCCGGATTTTTCGAGTGGGCGGCGCTCCATGTCGCGCGCTGGGGCAGGGGGCATGGTCGACGACTGTTCGTTCTAATCGTGCTGCTCGGCGCGGCGGTGTCCGCATTGTTCGCGAACGATGGCGCGGCGCTTATCCTCACGCCGATCGTCATTGCCATGCTGAGGGCACTAGGCTTTAAGGACAAGGCGACGCTGGCGTTCGTCATGGCGGCCGGGTTCATTGCCGACACGGCCAGCCTGCCGCTGGTCGTGTCGAACCTCGTCAACATTGTGTCGGCCGACTTTTTCAAGATCGGGTTCGGCACATATGCGTCCGTTATGGTGCCGGTCGATCTGGTGTCGATCGCCGCCACGCTCGGCGCGCTGCTGCTGTTCTTCCGGCGCGACATACCGGAAGACTATGACGTAGGCGCGCTGCGTGCGCCCGGCGAAGCGATCCGCGACGTCGCGACCTTCCGCGCCGGATGGATCGTGTTGGCGCTGTTGCTCGCCGGCTTCTTCCTTCTCGAACCGCTTGGCGTGCCGGTCAGCGCCGTCGCCGCTGCCGGTGCAATCCTCTTGCTGGTGATCGCGGGGCGGGGCCACGTGATCCAGACCGGCAAGGTGCTGCGCGGCGCGCCGTGGCAGGTCGTGATCTTCTCTCTCGGCATGTACCTCGTCGTCTACGGGCTGCGGAACGCGGGCCTGACCGACCATCTGGCCGCGCTGCTCGATCGCACCGCTCAAGGCGGCGTGTGGGGTGCTGCTTTCGGGACGGGCGTGATCGCGGCCGTCCTGTCGTCGGTGATGAACAACATGCCGACCGTACTGGTGGGCGCGCTATCGATCGACGCCACCCACGCCACGGGCGCGGTGAAGGAAAAGATGATCTATGCAAATATCATCGGCTGCGATCTCGGCCCCAAGCTGACGCCGATCGGCTCTCTCGCGACGCTGCTATGGCTTCACGTCCTCGGCCAGAAAGGTGTGCGCATCGGATGGGGCTATTACTTCCGCGTTGGCGTGACGCTCACCGTGCCGGTGCTGCTGGTCACGCTTGCCGCCTTGGCACTGAGGATCACGATCGGATGACAGCCCTGATCTACATCGGCGCGGCGCTTGCCGAGATCGGTGGATGCTTTGCCTTCTGGGCATGGCTTCGCATGGCGAAGTCACCCTTGTGGCTTGCTCCCGGCGTTGTCTCACTGATCCTGTTCGCATGGCTCCTGACCCGCGTGGACAGCGATGCCGCGGGACGGGCGTATGCCGCTTACGGCGGCATTTACATCTGCGCATCGCTTGCTTGGCTCTGGGCTGTCGAGGGCGTGCGACCCGATCGCTGGGATGTCGGTGGAGCGGCGCTCTGTCTGGTCGGAACCTGCATCATCCTCTTGGGACCACGAACCGCCTGATGCCGCTACGCACTCTCCACGATCCCGACACCTTGCCGGCGCTTGATCCTGCCTATGCCATCGAGCGGCCGGCCCTAGGGCTCGGATCGCTCGATCCCGCGCCGCGTATCCTATTGCTCTATGGCTCGCTGCGCGAACGCTCCTTTTCCCGGCTGTGCGTCGAAGAAGCGGCGCGCCTGCTCTGCTTCTTCGGGTGTGAAACGCGCATCTTCGATCCGTCCACCCTGCCGCTCCCTGACCAACACGCCGGCGACGATCATCCGGCCGTCCACGAGTTGCGCGAACTGTCGCTATGGTCGGAAGGTCAGGTGTGGTGCAGCCCCGAACGGCACGGCCAGATCACCGGCATCATGAAGCTGCAAATCGATCATCTGCCGCTGTCGATGGGCGGGATGCGCCCGACGCAGGGGCGTACGCTGGCGGTCATGCAGGTGTCGGCAGGATCGCAATCGTTTAACAGCGTTAACACGCTGCGCGTGCTGGGTCGCTGGATGCGGATGGTCACGATCCCGAACCAGTCGAGCGTCGCCAAGGCGTTCAACGAGTTCGACGACGCCGGGCGCATGAAGCCGTCCAGCTACTATGACCGGATCGTCGATGTGATGGAGGAACTGGTGCGGTTCACGGTGCTGCTGCGCCCTCATGCGGTTCAGCTCGTCGATCGCTATTCGGAACGAAAGGAAGTCGGCGTGCCGATCGACAGGGCGACGGATCTGTCGAGCATTGCGACCGTTCGTCAAGGATAGCGTGACAGGTTTCGGGGCCAGTCGACGCGAAAGCTGCCGAGGCGCAACGAGCAGCGGCCTTGGTGTACCTGCGCTGGCGGTGCCTCCGGGGGGGGCTGCGGCGCTCTACGGACTAAGTGCCGCGCATGGGCGCGGGGCCATAGGTGTGCCACGTGGCACACCTCATGCGAGGATCGCCACCCGGATGTGTCGAGACGCCGGCACGGTGGCTCGGTCGGCGCCATGCGCCAATAGGGCTGTGCCCGGCAGGGTCGCGCCCGCGGTCCCCTCAGATCAGGTCAGATCGCTTCTGCGTGCCACCCCAGCAGGAACCCGCTTTGGACGGGAGTTGCGAACGGCATAGTCGGGAACGCTTGCCAGTGCGCCTTTATGCGGGACAATCACGACAGGGAGCCGCGCGGCCCGGCCCGGCATCGGTCCGCTATATGCCGTCGTCCTCCGTACAGCCAGACAGGCGTGATCGAAGAGAGTGTGTGCCACGTGGCACACCTGCAACGTCTGCTGGATGCCATTCGGCTGCTATTGTGGAACGTGCTTTGATATCAACGTCGATCGAGCAACCCGCTGTAGCGGCGAGAGACCACAGGCGTTATCTTGAGATAACGATCAAACCTAGCCACAGGAGGGCAAGATATGGCGACCAATGCGATGATTCAGCCCGGTAAGCGCAAGGTGAGAAGGCACACGACCCGTTTCGGAAGCGTGACGGTGACTGCTCCTGCGCCTTCCAAGGCGACGGTCCAGCGTAATGTGAAGGCCAGCACACAAGCGCTCGAGCGGGTGACGGGACGCTTGGCCAAGGCCGGCGTCCGGCTTTATCCCAAGAAGGATGTGCCGCTCTACTCGCTCGACAGCGACAATCCCGACGTCATGATCCGCAAGCTCAACGGAAAGGTCGAGCGAGGCAGCTTCGTCGATGGTGCCTTCAAGGCAGCGGGTTGACACCGGCGATCAAAGCAATCCGCCAACTTCGCGAGTCCCAAGAAAAGCACAAGAGCCCTCGCGATCAGTCTCGCCGGACTGCCAGGCCGTAAGGCCGGTATCGCGGTTGTTCTTCTCCGCTGTCCTTATATATAAGGATTGGACCTGCGGTCGCTTATCGGGCGTGTCCGTTTCCCGAGAGGGTACTAGCGGACCGGGGCCGCCTAAAACGGGCGGCCCTCGGTTTATCTGCTCTCAAGGGGTGCCAGTCAGCGGCAACTCAGTCCCGGCGCTTGATGATTTTATTTCCGCAACTTTAGCCGCAGCAACTTGCCACGCCCCCGGTCAGCCGCGCCTCCTGAATGGGCGGGCATGGGACGTCGGCGAACGAACAGTAGACGCAGCAATCACCAGCGTTCGGCCGGAGCAGAGCGGCACACCCCTTGCAATCGTAGAAAAATTGGCACGCATTGGTCGGCATCGTTTCGGTTTCGACGTGTCCGCACTTCGGACAGCTAATCGTCGACCTTGGTTCGATCGCCGTGGCGTCAGCCCCCCGGCTCATCGGGTCGCAATCCGTGCGGGGTAGCCGACCTTGGTCGAGGCCGCCGCGATCGCTACAGGCGTCGCGCGCGCCGGGTCGTAATTCACTGTCGCGACCTTGGTCGACAAGTCCACTGTAACGTGGGTGACGCCGGGCACGCGTCCCATCGCCGCCTTCACCGCGATCGGGCAGGTCGGGCATGTGAGATTGCTGACCGCAAACGTGACGCTTCGTTCAGGGGCGGCGATGGCCGCTGAGGGCAGGCAGAACGCAGCGAGTGTGAGCACGAGATGTCG
>Ga0160428_1001098_pt1 | contig 22584 bp, 20 predicted proteins | sample SolpanmetagenomM_FD_108198 | JGI IMG/M metagenome (GOLD analysis project Ga0160428, IMG submission 108198) | Solar panel surface microbial communities from Lawrence Berkeley National Laboratory, California, USA - M | ecosystem: Engineered > Built environment > Solar panel > Unclassified ... | reverse complement strand
TTCGATCCATTACTTCGACCACTTCCTGGAATTCTCCTCACTCTTCAGTGCATAACTAACACCCTCTAAGCCGGTACGCGCTACGCCTTCAGCCGTGATTTCAAGAAGAAGGGTTACATTGCGCTCTCCACCTACCTCCGCCAATACAAGTAAGAGCCGCGAAAAAGGATCAGCAAGAAATCAAGCACAGGAAGAATTAACAAAATATCTAGGGTTGGTGATATCGTCGATGTCGTCGCAAACGGTGCTGTTCAGAAGGGGTAAGCCATTCACGTCCTTCGCACAACCATCCAGGTCTAGGCCGCACTTTACGATCACCACGCTCACGACCGCCTACCACTCTCATCAAGAGCTCACTAACCCACCTCTAGTATGCCCTACAAGGTCTACCACGGCAAGACTGGTGTCATCTACAACGTAACCAAGTCCGCCGTCGGTGTCATCCTCATGCGCCAAGTCGGCCACCGCTACATGGAGAAGCGCATCAACGTCCGCATCGAGCACATCAAGCTATCCCGTTCGCGAGACGAGTTCCTCCGCCGTGTCAAGGCCAACGCCGCCGCACGTAAGGAGGCTAAGAGGAGTGGAAAGACTGTGCAGTTGAAGAGACAGCCCGTTATGCCAAGGGAGGCCAGGACGGTAAAGGTGGACAACAAGCCGGAGAACGTGACGGCAATTCCTTACGAGACTACGATCTAGAGAGGTGGATGTTGAGATGAGGTCGTATGGGATGGGCGTCGAGATGATGATGGTGGAAAAGCGGAGGTGGGTTGTGTAAAATATACCATGATGCACCGCGCTGCTGGCTTTGTTTCCGAAGCATGGAATGAAACAAAACATTGACCAAATGTTTGAGATCCTACTCGAAAGTGACTCGCAAAACAGCACGACGTCTTTGTGGTTTCGAGCACGAGTTGATACAGACTGCAATGGGGCTGTACCCTGTCGAGGACCCATGCATACTTTATTGGATGAGAGGCTTACGAGGATTGTGCTCTATGATATGATCCCATGCTTTCCGTGCCTTTTGCGTCATGCCATCTATCGAAAACTCGTTCGAGTGACTTGCTAGCCACTATACCCAATGTCTTGTAGTCGTCTGGAGAGCAATGCCAGCTTTCTGATTCACGAAGCTGCATGCAAGAAGGTTGCTCACAATGATTTGTCCAGTTACCACAGTACATTCCAAGCTGTTCGCGACAGGAACATAGAAGGAAACAGATTCAGGTTTCAACTGTGAAACAAGGCTCTTGAACATTTTGTAAAGGATTGTTATTAAATGGTCAATGTGCGTGATGCCCATATATCTTAGTTCTCGTGTCTCCTTGTTACACTCGCACTTGACACTACTTCTTTGCATTCGGAGCATCTTCAACCTTGTTCGGGAAAATGAAGTGAACTCCCTGTCCATGCAAATGCTTCGTCCATATCCCTGGTTCGTAAATCATAAAACACACTGCTTCATCTTCAGCATCACCACCAAGTCATCATTAATAAGCCATATGCTCCGCATAGAACTCTGGATACTGTGTCTGTATCATAGTCGCAACCCTTTCCACCTCTTCCGCCAACCCCTGCACCGCAGCATCCCATCTCCTCAACTCTCCTCCACTCCTCACATGCTGCTGCACTGCTCCCTGCGCCTGTCCATCCACAACAGCACTCGCCGTCGACAATCCCGCCAAATCGCCCTCGAAGAAGATGACGCCATCAATCTGATCAATACTGCCGGCAAGACGACCCTGCTCGATCATCAAGGCCGCGTACTCTTCCGCACGTTCACCACTGACACCAAGAAGAGCGCCGAGATTGGTGGTGCGGATATTGCGGTAGAGACGTGATACACCGAGGAGGTTGTGTTCGAGGACTGCACGATCGAGAACGGTGCTACCATCTGCTGTCTTTGCGAGTTGATGTGCTTGGAGTTTTGCGGCAAACGAGGAGACTTCTGTTGGCGAGAGGATTTGATTTAAGTAGATGGAGGATAGGATGCTGTATTCCTCAATCTGCGTCGCACGCTCGTCTTTGTACAGTCGACCGAGCATGCGTGCACGTTGTGGACCTGCTGGAGCGAGTACGGCGCAGGTGGTTGATGCGGAAAGAGCTTGTAGCCGATCGTCTTCGTCGACTAAGGGCTCGTTTGACATATTGTAGTATGCGACGCTTGCATCTAGGAATTGGCGTTGCGAATCGAGAATGCGTGCTTGACTGATGCTGAATTGGAGACGGGTGGCTTTGTCGGTCACGTTGTGGAGCACGTTTTTGGCGCGGTTGATGCTGGCGAGTGCGGATGTCGGGTCTTCTTCTTCGAGGTAGCAGCGCGCGATGCGCACCCAGATGCGTGCTTTTTCGTCGTCGGTGATGGTGCGTTGGGTGCTGTCGAGGTTGAGAGTGGATAGAGCGCGGGCGGAAAGGGTGAATGAGTCGGTTTGTTCGTGAAGGTCTGCCAGTAGGAGCTTGAGGGCGTGGTCTTGGGGTTCGAAGGATGTGACGCGTGGACGGAGGAGACGAATGCTGGTCTCGATGATTTGGATTCTGGCGTCGGTGTCGATAGTGGTGGAACTGCGCAGCTTCTCGACGAAGTTGTCAAGGAGAGGGCGAAGAGCCGTGATGGAGAGGGTTTCTGCGGTCAAGGTGACTCCGGATACGTCGACATCGCCGCCGATTAGTACGGCGATGTAGGCGTTGACGTTCTTGATGGTGCTTTGATTGTCAATGAGGGATGAGGTAAGGATCTTGTTTAGAAGGTCTCGGAAGGCGGCCTGTCTTGCCTGAGGCGTGTCTATGTTGTTGACGGCATTGAAGGCGTCAGCAAAGTCGGTGTGGAAGCTGTCGATGTCCATGATGGGTGATTGATAGATTGGTGGTGGTGAGGGTGGTGTGTTTCAAGTGATGTTTCATCTCATGGTTCAACCACGGTTCATACTCTGCGGAGTCAGGGTCTCAAACAGGATTGTATACACTTACGTACCTGGTACTGGCTGCTCACTCTGCCAACACCTTGCTAGCTTGTGCCGACTCTGCCGCTACATATTACTTCGACTACCCAATCCTTCTTTCCTCACGTCGTATAAAACCCCTCACGACCCATGAGACCACACCTACTATAACGCGCCAGCACTCGTGACCACTGCCATGGCTGGTCAAGGCCCCTCCTTCAAGACAGATATACACCGCAACAAGACTAAGAAATGGGTCGAAGCTCCCCGTAATGACTACGGAGGTGACGACTGGGGTGTAGCTGACGAATATAATGAGTATGGTACTTACGACGAAGATGAAACACCCCAAGCACCCCAAGCAGCTGCTGCGCCACAACTACCAATAGGTTTTCGACATCATGGCCAGTCAGCTTCCATTGGCAGTGCAAAAGGCCGACCCAGCTACGAAGCTTCCATTGGCAGTGGAAGAGGACGAGCTAGTTACGAAGCCCCTAATGGCCGGCCTACCTTGCCCTCATTGCAAAGAACAAACTCATTCGATGCTGGTGACGAGAGGCGTACTTTTTCAGCTGTAACCAGTCCTGCAGTCGCACAAGGAGAAATACCTCATACACTGCCTTCACAAACCTTCGAGTCGCAAACGCGACCAGCCCATCCGCAGCAAGATCAGTCGTACGAAAGCTATCATAGTGCACAGTCGCAACGTGCATCGTATCAAACTAGCGAACCTTTTCCACAACATATGTCACCCCGATTCCAATTTCAGCATACCGAACCATCTCATGAGCCAGAATACGACGATCGCGACTACTCTGATAATGGTGGCCAAGCAGGTCTAGGCCTGACGCCGAACGATGAAGAAGACAGCCAGCGTCATTCTTTTCTACCTCCTCTGCGATCAGAAGTTGAGGATGACCCGTATCACTATGCAATGCCTGGACATCATAATAGACTGCCGCCATATCCACCTAGGAAGAGCAGTCTGACTTCACGAAGTCGACCTGACCTGAATGAACTATATCAAGCACAACAAGTCCCCAATAATGAACCACTTCCTGGACCAATTCCTTCTCATTATGGACCCAGTTTTGGTAGCTCGAATGAGCAAGAGGGAGAAACGGTGCGGCAGGAAGAGAACTCTCCAGCAGTACGAAGGTTTATTGCACCTCACGAAATATACAAGAGAATGGAGGAAGAGAAGGAAAAGGCGCGTCGTGCATCTGATGGATCTAGACGCAGTCCTGAAAGGCCTGAGGTCCAAGCTGTTCCAGAAGCAGTACCATCGCTGCAGTCTGTACATGAGGAGCCTAGCTCTAGACAGGGAGTCGCATCGAGTCGCACATCCAGCGTTGCTGCTCCTGCGCATAGCGATACCTTCCACGCTTCGACGTCGGATGAGGCTCCAGAAATGCATTATCCTCAAAGTCCTAAGCTACAATCAACGCCTGCTAGCAACGCTCACCCAGATCAGCCTGTTACATCATCTCCGACATCTCATAGCAGTAAGCCGTCACTTCTAGGATTCACCATCTCTAATCCTACGTTGGCTCGTGCGCTTGGTGCCGATGCTCAAGAAGATACGCAGCCTGCTCAAAGATCAATTGCTTCTGATCCCTCGCCGATATTACCTTCCCTTGGTCGGTTTTCTGGTTTCGGTAGTCTGGTAGACGGGATCTGGCACAACCAATCCCTCAGCTCTGGCAACGATACAGCCAGCGTTGACACAGGAAGACAGTCCTTCGACAGAGCATCGACACGCTCACATTCACCAACTAAACCTCAGCCTCTAAACTTCCGTCACGAGGATAACCGTATGGAGTCTCCTGCCGAGCGTGGACCGGAGAACAGACATTCTACCTCTCAATCAGCGCAGGAGGCAAATCCGGAAGCACATCAAAATCCATCAGTACGTGCACTGGGGCAAGATACCACCCACTCAGAATCACCTCTCGGCTCCCCCACAGATTATTACTTCACTGATCAGGCCGGATCGCTGGATGATAGACTTTACAGTAGTCAAGAGGATGACGGCGACGTCAGGTCATCTGACATTCACTCAATCCAACACCACACGAGTGGTGATTATGGCTCAAACACAGAGCACAGTCGGAGATCACTCGAGGAACGTGGCGCGGATCTAGATTCGAACGAGCTCACGCCTGATACTGAACGGCGATCTGCAGAGCTCCCAGCTCCTGGGCGGCTACCCGATTCAGCACAAGCAATTACACGTGCAGACTTGGATGCTGATGAACGAGGAGTAAGTAGCGTTGACGACTCTGGTAGTTATGAAGGACAGAGCGAGGATCATCGTTTCGAAGCTCGACCACAAAGTCTAGATGAGCATGATGGGCTTTCGAAACCTCAAGCCATACCTGGAGATTCAGTGGCACACAGTGACCACACTCGAGCAGAGCTTGAGGCTCCGGTCGTCCTACCACAACCAGCACAAGCTTTGAGCCGACATGAGCTTAATGAAGGCTCTGCTACAAATGACGAGTACGGCGGTCCTGATCTTCAGCAACATGATCACCAAGCCCGTGAGCTTATACAGGCATCAAATCCTCTCCATCTTGCCACCTCTCAAAACTCATACAATGCGCAGTCACGAGAAACTGGCATGTTCAAGAATGTAGACAGAGTGAACTCTATGCGAGATGAGAACATGAATGACTATTCTCCCTCGATCTATACACCTCAATCTGTCAGGTCCGGATTGGAGACAAGGGAAGCTGATCTTGCAGAAGTCATGGCCTCCCAGCCTGAAGAACGATCATCTGATATTGCTCACTCTGCACGAATGGCCCAAGCTAGCTTTCTGAACACGCGCCAACCACCTGCGCCGATTCAGAGTCGCTTCTTGCAGCAGCCACAGTCCGATCCCATCTCCAGAGCTACTTCACCAGGTGGAAGAGTGAAGGAACTCGCCGGCAAGTTTGACGAGATCCACACACTATCTCGCCAGAGCACCTTACAGTCGCCAACAGGTAGCGCGTCTGGTAGGCGAGAACGAGGCGGTCATGATAGTGATGACGTTGGCAATACGTCCTCGCTGCGCAGTAATCAAGATTTTGAACGACCGCGACTACCTGGGGAGTGGATTTCTTATGCTGACACGATCGAGTCTGCCGAATCTAGCGATGACGACAGAGGTAACGAGGAAGATGAGATCGATCATGCTGATCAATCAGCTCATGTTCCTGTCGAAGACGAGATCCCTACGCCCACTGCTGAACGTCCTGAATCCCCAATTGACTTTTCGCCGAATACAAAGAAGAAGTCGTTATATGGTGCAACTAACACGGAGGAAACCGAAGGTCCTATGGCTACTCTGGCTGCTGCTGGCCATGCTCTTGCAAGTTCTCTGCAATCAATGGTAGGTATAAAGACAGAGCACGACAACGACAATGACGATGACGATGAAGAAGACAATAGATGGGATTCCGACTCCAACGCTACAGAGTCAGCATTACCGACACCTGATATTACTTCGGATGTGCGCGATCGCTCTTCCAACAGCTTTCAGCATGAACCCTCATCCCTTGCTAGGGACATCCCTATCTCGTCACGCGAAGGACTTACTATTGAACATGCTCGTCAATCATCCAGTGATGAATACGATTCGCGAATGGAGCATGTTGAGAAAACACAAGCGGAAGAGTCTGATATTGCAGAGTTTGACCATGTCGTTCCTCACAATGAATCTGCGGAGCCACGATCAGAGCATGAGGAGAATCGGGAAGAACAGGATGATGACGATGATAAAGACTTTCTCGACGAGTATAACGACGCCGATGATGAACCGGTGGCATCTCCAGCTCCTCTTAGACCGCATAGTCATGCGTTGCGTACAGGTACCGAGAGCATGCCACAGCGGCCAATTTGGCCATCGCAAGCATCAGCAATGAGTATCAATTACTCTCCAGATGACAGTCAGAGCGATCAGCTTCGTAAGGACATTATCAGAAGCCTGAGTCCAAATCCTGAGAGTTCTCGGAAGAGCATCGACATAGAGTCTAATCCAAGGTCGTCCACAGAGTATCCACAGTTCAGCGCCATTCCAGACACAACGCCAGAGAGAAAACTAGCCTCAACCCCGTTACATCTCTCACCACCGTCCGCACTAGCAGTAGGCGGTCATATGGCCAGAGATGCCGACTCTTCCATCGACAATGCTCCGAAGACGAACTTCTTGACTGTACAGCCTACACAGCCAACTGGAGGTCCACGTGAAAGCGCATTATTACCGCAGATATATGATAGTTACTGGGCAGATAGAGACTCCCAGGATGATGACCAACAGTACAACAGAGACGCGAATGACCGACCAGTCAGTCAAACCATATCCGCGCTGTCTTCGGTACGCGAAGATCGAACTCCGGAAACAGGGGCACTTCATGACGAAGGCTCAAAATCGAGAGACGATTCTCCGTCGAGGCCGAATTATCTTGCACAACGATTCAGCTGGGAAGGTCAAGACGAAGGATCGACCTCATCAACAGCACTAATCCAGCAACCTACTCAGCACGCTACTAGCGACGATGAAAGAGGACTTGACTCGTATGGCCTTGATGATATCAGAGCAAACACAACCACGAATAACATTGGTCCATCTGATTCTACATCAGTGTCAATTCCCAGCCATGATCAGTCGCAGAATGTCCTGCCTGAGTTACCACCGGCGAAATCTCCGATACCAGCAGCCAACGCTTCTCAATCATTTGGCTCGTTCCCTCTGCCAGTGAATACCTCAGTACATACCCCTCGCAGCCCCAGTGACGATATGTCCAGTGCATCTCCTGCTCAATACAAGTATGAGCGGCCATTCCAGCGCACGCCGAGCGAAAGTGCAGGCACACGTACAGGTCTTCGTAAGACTTCTACAGCCGCTCTCCATCCACCCCCTTTCGAGCGGAGCCGCACTGTATCATCAGCCCAGTTCTCGATTCCTGGGGAGACAAGCCTTTCTGGTTTCAAGACTATCGCATCGATTCGAGACACACCAGATCGCATTACAGCTTTTGACAGAACTCGAGAAGGGTTTGCAAACCTGGACACTGGACTTAACCAGTGGTTAACGTATATGGTTCGTGCCAATCCGGAGCTGTTGGACGATTCCGATACTCCAATCAAGAGATCAGCCACTACTGGTTTTGCCGGTTCTATGAGACATAAGCTTGTGCCATCCATTAACAAACTAACGAGAACAAATGACAACATGTCCACTTCTAGTATACCGGAGTCGTCGATGCCGAGTATGAGCACGAGAAGCCCAAGCATGACCATGAGAACACCAAGTACATCTGAAGCAGGATCGTCGAAGGGCAAGGCTTTCTTGCAGAGCGCGGGTCAAGGAGCGAAGGGATTCTTTGCAAAGAGCAAAAGCAAGATGAGAGGGGCTTCAGGTCAACAAAAGGTAGAATGATCTTCTTATCTTCGTTGTTGGATTACGAGTCAAGTCAAGGTGCGAGAATGGTTTTTGCGTGTTTGTGCATGATTGCCTCTCGTCGCCATGCTTTGTTGTATGGTTGAAAACGATTATGATTACCAAGAAGATATTTTTCTATTAGTATAGCGACGCAATGAAATTATGTTAGCAATCAAAGAATGTTCCTAACTCGTTGATCTTGTCAGGCTGAACCACCTCTGCCGCCAAACCGTCCTCAAGCTAGGCCAGCATTGCACACTGCTGCCGCGCAAGGAATACGGCAAGAGCCTGTCGAGCTCAGGAAATCGTCTGCTTCTGCTACGCCGATCAGGGCCACTCGCAATAATCCAGCAGTTGAGCAGATATCCACATCGCACTCTATTGCTTCGCCCACAGCCACTCGTAACGAGAATGTCCGGCCAGATCGCACCCAGACACCGATGTCTGCGGTGTCAGAAACAGGTGTAGACATGTACAACAGTATGAACACAGAGACTCTACGTCCACTTGCATCGCCGGGCAAGCCGCAATTCTCCACGCAGAATGAGGATCATGCAAAGAACAATGATCTACCAAGCACAAAAAGAGACTTCTGGGAAGCACTTGCTGGAGATGAACCTCCCATAGACAGCTCTCGTAACGAGCAGAGAAGCGTTATACACAACGAGAAGCCCTTGCCTACGGCAACTTCAGCCACAGCTACGCGCCACGACACGTCGGACGACCTACCGAGAGCAATATCGCCTCTGAAACCGCCTTCGGAAATTGCACAAGAATTCACAACGAGAGGACTCGAGCTGTTCGAAGTGCCCATCTCCCCGATATCAGCCCAGCCAACAACCACTTTTCAATCTTTTCCAATCCTTCCGATATCTCCTCAGCCAGTGTCGGAACAGATTCAGACTCCACAAAGACGCAGTCTTGCGCTGGAGAAGCAAGACTCTGTTGCTGTTAGCGAGACGGAGATACATCCTGCTCTGTTGGGGAGATCGGATAGTAGTTACTCTATTGCTAAATTGGTGGGTAGTACTGCTAGTGGGGAGAATGTCCCTGCTATGCCTGCCCTGCCGAGCCCACCCTCGCCCTCAGAGACCCCAGTGGGGACAAGTGGAGAGCTGCAAGGTGTCTCTTCACCAATAGCATCAACTGAAGCTGGTAGAAAACGAAGCAAATCCCCTTTCGCGCGTTGGCGGAACAGATCAAAGAGTAGGGATGCTCGTGCAACACATGGGAAAGGGCAAAGCGCTGTAGGGGATCTTGACACTGCCTTAACCACAGCCACCTCCCCGAACTCGGACTCGAGAATGCCCGCAATACCATCAACTCACCCTTCAATCAGGGACCATGATGCATCTCCAACTGGACCCGAGAAGAAAAGCCAATCGCCCTTCCGTTTCCGTTTTCGCTCTCGTTCGCGCAGCCGGGCCAGGAATACTTACGGAGCGGGACAAGCGGCATCCGACACGAATGCCAATCACCCTCTGCCAACATCGCAAAGTGACGCTATAGCGCAAATTTCCACTAATGTTGCGCCAGATCAATCACAAAGCCACCGAGGCAGATCAAGATCTCGTGATCGAAACAAGCTGAGAAAGAAGAGCGTCAGTGCCAATGGTCTTGACCTCCAGAACAGCATAGAAGGAGGCGTAGCAAGGGAAAAGCGAAGGAGTTGGTATGGTGGATCCATTCGACCTTCCCTGCCAGGGGCTGGTAGTGAGGTGCAAACTGAGAAGAGAAGGAGTTGGTATAGCCGTAGCTCTTCTATTGGCACTATGACTGTGACCAGGACTGATACGAGACCGTCGTTACCTGGACAGAGCGAGACAGAGGGGAAGAGGAGGAGTTGGTATGGTGGCTTGTTGTGTCATGATGACAGGACCCAGCATCAGGATTATGATGTGCAGGATACCTCGCGTTTTGCTGCTGTAGCTACAGAGTCAGACACGCCAGGTCGTCCAGTAGCTCGGTATCATGGACCAGTACAAGCTGATGGCACGACTCCAGCACAAGACGCCGAACGACGAGCCCGGTCACGATCTGCGAGTGCGATAAAAAGGATCAGACTCACATCAGACATGGATCTCGAAGAGCGAGAAAGACACTTGAGCTTTTTGCGAGAGAATGCCTCATTATTCCCTACCAGGAATGGTGACCAAAGCACGAACAAAGAAGGCGGCGCGGTTCGGCGCAGCTTCATAGGTCCAGAGCCAATCCATAGCAGTCAGCACAGACGTATTTCGGGTCAAAGTGGAGGAAGAGGTACTTACGACCCGTACTACTCGCCTCCTTCATCCCCACAATCAGCACATCAACAACATCGTCCCTGGGCGAGTCCGAATCATGCGCGACAGAAGCCCGTATTTCTTGAGCACAAGCAACGCCGGCTGCAGCAGGAGCAGCTACAGCATGCTCAAGCGCTGTCGTTGGACATGGTATCTGATACTCCACAGCCAAAAGCGGATCTTGTGCCAACAGAGCCTGATAAACCACCGATACCAGCTGATGCTCGACAACCTGATGATCGACAACCTGAAGCTCGACAATTTGAAGCTCGACAATCTGAAGCTCGACAATCTGAAGCTCGACAATCTGAAGCTCGACAATCTGAAGCTCGACAATCTGAAGCTGATATTCCACGAGCAGAAGCTGATGTCCCTAAATTTCAGAACATGGCAACGCCGTCACTTCCAGCACAAATAAAGCCACAGACCTTAGTGTCTGAACCTAGCCTTCCACACGAAGAAGCACACAATCCGCGACTGGACATCAGTGCCACACAATTTCCAAGACAGTCAATTCAAACGCCAACGGCGACGGCGGCATACGATAGAAACTCAACAGCATCCCAAACCCAGCAGCAGCCACAGCTTCAGCCCGTTCTCGAACAACCTACCAAACCCTCAACCCACTCACCTCTACCACAACAATCACGCATCTCCGGCCTCCCAACCTACCTCTCCCACCTCTCCCTCAACCTATCTCCACCTACATCCCCTACCCCTTCCACAACACTCCCTCATCCAAATCCTTCCTCACCCGACTCCATAATGATGCGAGGTCGCCCGCCACGCCGACCTCGTGCGTCTTCTCTAGCAGGATCACTAGCAACTTCCGTGAATGTGAATATTGGACATCATGATGATAATGTGCCTGTCCCGCCGCTACCTGCGGCAGTCTTGATTGCGACTACACCACTACACGACACAATCGTTGGCGAGCAAGAACATGAAGTCGATGTCGAGGAGACGCATGTGTCGGATAGACGCACGATGAATCGTGGAGTTGTTGGTGGTGGCGGTGGTGTTGCTATTGCTAGGTGGCGCGATGGTGTGGCTGAAGCTGGTGCGAATAGAGATCCAACGCCGCAGTGGCCGTTGAGCGATGATAGGGTGGTTGATGAGGTCGGTGTATCACGTGGAGTAGGCCAACGGTACGTAGGGTTTGCTGAGATTGGAGGACGAGTTGTAAGTGGTGAGGATGAGGTAGAGGTAGAGGATGTCGTGCTGAGTCCGACGCTGGATGGGCCTGGATGGGAGTGGCAGCCTGTTATTTGAGCTTGTGAGTTGTATTCAGATGGTTCTTTTGTGTGATAAGATTAGCTATGCGAGTTTTATAATTCGGTCTGCTCCTACCCCATCTCACATATTAGAGTGCGTATGCCCTCGATAATAATTATCACTATAGGTTCCATTATTCCCGTCGCTATATTTCGCAGTCCTTCTTGTAGGGATCTTCCTCAAGTCTAGGACGATTCTATAGCTTACTTTAGGTTGTAGAGACTGCTGCCAGTACCTTTGATTTCAAACTGCTCGCGCGGACACTGCCTTTCACATCTCGGCTTCTAGACCTGGCAGAGAGCAGGGTCATCAGCTACATACGCGGTATCATACCTAGACAGATCTGTGAAGATCAAAAGCACATCACCCGGCCGATCCATACATATCGTCATCAAGCGGGATAGCGTCAACCGCCGCAGCTTCACGGAGATCATCACCGGTATGCATTCTTCACCGAAGATCTAAATGCCCTTACAGACTCGGAATAGATTGAAGAGCACAACCGGACAATCAAGTCGACAAAGGGCAAAGGAAAGCTAGACCGAGGAGACTCAAAACGAGTGACATGGGAGTACAGGGGTTCAAAGGATGGACTTGGTCTTATTTATCAATTGCTAAAGATGACTACAACAAAAAGACAAAATATCATCCTCATATTCCATCACATCATCTGTAGCTGCTTGCCACGTCGTCGTCAGAATTCGTGGGGTAGATCAAAAGTTGGATGCCTGTGAAGAGTGCCTGTAGACCTTCTGATTTTACGCATGTATTAGATCACAAATATCGTTTAAGCAAGAGCTTAGGATATTGGGGACAGGCATAAGGTGAGTAGCCCGAAGAAAATTAGGGTACTCTTTCACAGCAGTCCCGGCCCACGAATTCTGACGACGACGTGTTGCCTCCTCACATTGACGTCCATCACCACATACTCTCATACGCATGACGTGATGTTGTCTCACATATGCTTCCCAATTATCAATTCCTTTACTTGAATTTGCCCGCAATACACATGCTCACAATCGGCTGGTCGACACTGCCATTTGGCGTCTCAGTAAGGACATACGAGGTATCGAAAGATCCTGCACGACATTAGCATCAAGGTCAACAGCATGGCTATAATGTACTTACCTGCTCCCCATCCCGTCCATCCAAGGTATACGTCACTGTTCTTGTTCAAGAAATCCAACGTAGAGCATAGATAGGTCTCACAGCCAGCATTGTTGGCAGCACCAATCTCAGATACAAATGCCATGCGCTTGTTAGCACGGAGGTAGGTGGCAAGAGGGCTGAAGGAGTCGGAGACGCGGTCAGTGACGCAGGTGGATGAGGTACCCGAGCCGTCGCTGTCGAGGTAGCGGTGGACGTCGTAGATTAAATTGGTGTTAGAGCCGTCGGGGTTGGTGACTTTGGAGAGAGCGGGAGCAGAGTTTGTGGCGAAAGTGCCGGCGCCTTTGGGGAAGTCCTTGTTAGCAAGATGTCGTTCCAAAAGGTGGGAAATTCGTTATTGTGGAGCGTACTGACCGGTGTAGTCTGTGCCGGGCAGGAGGATTATCTGGGAGGTTGCACCCACATTGCGAATTGCAGTAATGACCTTTTGAACAGTAGCGGCCCATGTTGCGCTAGAATGAATAGCTGGTCAGTTCTCTGATCGGAAGAAAAGTGTTGGAAGGCAGCAGAAGACGTACATGTTGAGGTCGTGGGGTTCATTCATAATGCCAAACACAACATTAGAGTTTGACTTGTATTTGGTGGCGAGTTGAGTCCAGAGTGACACGAATTGGGCCTATGGAACCGTCAACTTCCATGTGCGAACCCCAGTAGGAAAGAAACTCACATCAGTAGGACCTCCCTGTCCAATGATACCTCCATTCCAACGAGCGTAGTTGTGCACGTCAAGGATACACTTGGTGTTGGAGAGAGCCAAGCAAGACTGCATGATGGCATCATATGTTGCGAAGAAGGTAGAGTCAAGAGTACCACCAAGTTGCTTAGTTAAATACTGCCAGCCAACCGGGAGGCGGAAGATGTTGAGGCCATCGTCGTCATGGAAGTGCTTCATTTGTGTGGGACCGACGGAGGAAGGGCAGACAGGAGCTAGGTGTATAAGTCAGCATGGTAAATGGTACGATTGGGATGCAGTAGTCTTACTGCCAGCGTTCCCAGACGTGTCAATGCCAAAGTCACATCCGGCGATGTTGACACCAGCGTATGCTACCTTGCTGGAAGCAGGGGCAGCAGCAGTAGTGCTGGTGGGTTTGATGGATGTGCTAGCAGGCTTAGCAGTTGTAGTAGCAGTGGTGCTAGCAGGCCTGGTAGTGGTAGATGTGACCAGAGTCGAGGACTTTGCTGTGGTGGTGGGTTTGGCTAGAGGATAATGTTAGCTCAGTGTTTGCAACAAGGTTAAATCCCGTAAGAGTGAACAAAGTCAAGCTGGAAAAGAAGCACATACATGTACCAGGAGTGCACTGAGCATAGTAGCCATTCGCCTGGGTGCTACAGGTGTATCCAGCTGTGCAGATGCTTGCTCCAGTGTAGCCAGACCCTCCACATTGACCGTAAGCACTCTGAATAGATTGAGCACCTACAGTCGTGGCTGCAAGAGCAGCAGCGATGATTGTAGTCTTCATGATGAGTGTTGCGTATTGTTGTACTAGGTGGAGACGAGTATAGTGATGATTATTGATGTCCACAATAAGGCAACAGCAGGCTCGCGACGACCACTATTATACACACATCCAACCCCAACCCACTCCCTGATCAACAAAGAGGGCGAAGATATGAACAAGGATCTCAGGGATTGACAGGCCAGCATGACGGTTGTTTCATGTTTCGAAGCTAGAACACCACGTCCACCGTTAGTGATCCGTCAGCACTTAAGTCCAGCGATCCAAGACCTAGGATCATGCTTTAGCGAGATTCGAGGGGACCTCGTAGACGGCGTTTCATCGTAGTAGTTCATCCAAGCCGGATAAGCGGGAATATACTAAGTCCTAAGATGACACACACGTTACATCCACGTCTAGAACGTGGTAAACGGAAGATGATCAAGCACGTACAAGGTAGCGAGACATGTTGGATCCCTAGTCCGCCACTAGTTGCAAGCACAAGGACTAGTGAAAGGAATTGAAACACTTAGCTTGTCCCTGCATATCTTGGAAAAAGAACGTCTGTTGAAGAGGACCGATCGAGCGTTTGATACATGAAACAAGGATGAGGCTTCCCCGAATCGTACCTTAGCGTGGAACAGACGCCATCGCGGCAACGGCCTCGCTTAGAATTGTGGCTTTTTCCTCCAAGATGAAACACAACACTGCGATCGCAGTCTGCACGCGTGACATGATGATAGTAGAATGCTATACGTCCGTCTGTCAAAGCAAGTAGAGACAGAGCAAAAAATCTTGGGTGTAGTACTGGGTCCGTGGAGGTTCATGTCATTGATCTTGCGCGCTTGGCCCAGACCGTGGACCCATACTTCTCAGCATCAATCTTCCATGTAGCCACGTTAACGGGTGCAGAAGAAGCAGATCTTTCGAACAAACAGTCAATCTAATCGAGGACTTAATACTTTAGCCGCGAAGCACGAAATGCCTGAGATGATCTGCAGTGACTTGCTGTCTTGCTGTCTTTCTTGGTGATGTATTGTATACAAGTTCTCGATGACGAAATTTGCAAGGAAGTACAGGGTGGTGAGCCTAATGTAGGCAGCCATTGGAAGCGCTAGTCTGAACAGGTGATCTGGGCACTAGTACTATCACTCATCTCTGTACAAACGTATTTGGCGAGGAGTGATCACTTTAGTTTCTGGCTTTCGGAGTACTGAAGTTCTGTATCTTACAGTATTTCTCTCAATCCCAGCGTCGTATAATAGGCCTAGCCGGGTCCCACGGTCCATAGATCTCGTTTTTATACCTCTGCAAGCCAATCAGCCACCAACTGCAGAGTCCCATCACGAATGCCGTCAGAAACTGCCCAAGCACGATACCCACAACTGCAGATTTCCAGCCTCCATCTGAAACAACAAGGGCAACACCTCCACCTGCACCCATGACCAGGAACCATGTCAGGAACAGATGACCCCGGATCGAAATGTGGCGGACATATCTGCGAAAGACAGGGAACAGCCCAAATACCTCGATGGAGAAGAGTGTTAACGAAAAAACGTGGCGAGTTGATTCGAGCCGTGATGCTAGGACTGTCGACGCCATGAGAGCAGCATTTGTTGAAAGCGATGCAGGAAAATTTGCGCCAGGTCCATGGCCATAGTCGAAGAAGACGACATTGGTACACATCAGCCAGAAACTGATCGCCCAGATCGAGTCACTGGCAGTGGATCGTGTCAAAGACTTTAGGATCGGGCTAAGACCTAGGAGTGCACAATAGATCAAAATGGCAGACTTGGCCGTAGCCATACGTTGCTGCGTCCGAGGTGACCATCGTGAATTAGGATCGCTGTAAGCTGGATAGTTGTAGTTGATAGATATCTGTTTGGGAGTATTCTGGCCAGTGGTAGGCACTTCACTTGGAGGTTCCGTGATCGGATGTAGCCTCGTCGACTGTAAGCTCGTCCTCCTGGAGAGATTCGGGGGCATCCTAGGCAGAGAGACATTGCTATTTGTGAGGCGAAGGCTGAGTCCTGCTAAGTCTTTCTGGCTGATAGATCTTGACATTGTCTCCGAATTCTCCTTTTCTGCTTGGGCTACCTTCATAGCTTCTGCTTGCTCCTGACCAACCCACATATCCCAGAGTACCCAACCTAACACAGTCCCAATAGTACCGATGCTGACAATCGTGATTGCAGAGACCTTCTCCTGAATAATTCCCGAGAAACAGCATACAAACACGATCATAGTACAGACCTGCTGTACGATGACCGCAGAGTCGCCAACAAGTGGCCAAAATTCATATTGTTGAATGCGCGGGTTGCGTTGAAGAGCGTCTAGAAATGTCTCTTCATCGGTGTAGTTATCGGGGTCTTGTATTATTGGTTAGTATGGAGATACTGGCATATCGTGGAGAACATACACGACTGTTTCACCCAAAGCAGCTTCTTCCATGTACGGTCACGCTTCCTACTTCTATCTCGATGCCGGCGTTCTTGCGGTTTACGGCGCAAGCGGCCGTCTGCATCAGCTACCGGAGCACTAGTGTCCAGGACATGACTGTATTTGAGCGCATCCTCTGGCGCAAGTCTACTAGGATCAGAGGCGACGCTGGTGGCAACGGTGGACATGAGGCTTCATCCTTGTCGGTACAGATCAATCGTGGTTGATTGTTGATGTAGTGAGTGTTGTTGTTGTGAATGCTCCGTCTCTTGAAGCTCGCCGAGGTGGATATGTACCCTGCACATCAATGGGCCGTGCTTAGGTCTGTCAACCCTGGTAAACCGTGAACCGGGTTAAAGGCAGCAGATAGCTTGTTTTTGCATTTCATTATTCCTCGTAAGTTATGACGGCAGACACGTTCGTTGGGACGTGAAAGATGATAGTCGCAAACTATTACATTACTACAATACTATGTGTATCTACAAAAACAAAACGACTGCGGGTCTGCTGACCAAGTGTAGCGAGTGACTGTGACGAGAAGATGGCTCTCCAAGTGAATGTTCTATCCTTATGCTGCTATCAAAGCAAACAGACTGAAACGAGTGGTTTTCCTTCCAAATGATGCCCTGTGTGTCGATGCAAAATGTCGTTCATTGTGTCATTAACCGAGTTCGTGCCATAACATGGTCATCCCTTCCACAACTATGCCGTGGCACCGAACCAGGTAGCTCCCCTCCTCTCATTGGGTGCAGCCTTTGCCTTCTTGGACTTCTTAGCTTTCTTCTCCTGACTAGCAGATGCCGTTTCGGTCGCCTCTACATCTGAGCTATCTGTCGTGTCAGGAATCTGTGAGTAGGCAGTCTTCACTGTTGTTGTCGTCGTCACACTTCCAGTCGCAGCCAGGTTGCCCATGGCTGCAATTGATGTTGGTGTTCCCTTTGTTTGCTTGGATTTGACTGTCTTTGACTGCTTTACAGAAGAGGTGCTAGTGGTCTCCCCTTGGTCGTTTAAGGCGCCAGAGTTGGGTGCCTTGGCAGCCTTGCTCTTTGCAGGTTTCTTGGCAGATGTGGTGCTTTTGTTGGCGACATTACCTTTGCTGGGCATGACAGAGGTAGTTGTAGGTTTGCTGGGCTTGCTATCCTTCTTTGGTTTGCCAGTAGAAGTAGAAGCAGCGGTTGAGGTGCTCTTGCCAGGCTTGATGGATGTTGATTTGGATGATTTGCCGGAGGTGGATATGGGTTTGGTGGAGGATGTTGAGATGGTAGATGACGAGGATTTGAGAGTTGATGATGTTGAGGTTGAGGTTGAGGTTGAGGTTAATGAGGTCTTCGACGATGAGGAGGCAAGCGTTGGTCGGGGAAGAGCAGGTGCCTTCTCACCAGCAGCAAGGTTAACGTACGTGCTCAATCGCCATCCAGCACCACAGTACTCGGTCTTGTTACCAGCACAAGTCATGCTGCAGTCGGAGTCTGATGCCATAGGCCCGTTGATTGTGTTACCAGTATAACATTGGCTAGCGTACTCGATACCGAAGTACTTCTGACCTCTTTGCTGAGCGTATGCCGCGCAATTTTCCAAAGTCATGCCTACACTGTCGAAGTAGTTGGGCCCGGTTAGTGCGCGTGCTGACTGGCTGTCAACAATACATGCAGCGTAGTTCCAGCTGCCATTGTTGTGGCCGCCTTGTTCAGCAACCATTGAGACAATGGATGGCGGTGTAGGCATAGAAATGGTGGTGCTGTTGAAAACAGAGAGTCTGTTGCCTCCACCACACGTTTCAGCTTTGGTGCCGGCACACGTCATAGAACAAGATGAGTTATCGGGGAGCATTGCTCCGCCATTTGAGAAACTGTTGCCACAATAACACTAGTAGAAATGTTAGTAATTCATCACCGTATCATGAGCGGTCAACATACCTGGTTAGCATATTCGGCACCAGAGAAATAGTAGCCCTTGCTGTCGCAGAATGCGCGACACATCTCGAGCGTCATGTTGCTGGAAGTGGTGGAAGGACCGGTCAGGGCACGACCGCCATTTGTTCCCTCGGTTGCACAGCCAAAGTATGTACCAGCTACGGCAGGGGTAGGTCCAGCGCCAGGCGCGAAGAAAGTTGCTGTGCTGCGTGTGAAATTGTAGACCTGAAGTGTACCGCCATTTCCACAAGTCTCCTTGTTGTTACCAGCACATGGAAGGAGACTGATGGTGGATGTGACGTTGGCCCAAGAGGGGATAATACTTGAGCACCAGCATTGATTACCGAACTCGACACCTGCGAAACGTTCACCTTGGCCGAAACAGTAGTTCTGACAGTTCTCGATGGTCATGTTGCTGCTTTGCCAGCTTGAGCCGCTAAGGACACGGACAGAGCTGGTGGTGCTGTCAGAGTACATGTTGACGAACTCCCAACCAGGAAGGCCGACCGCATCACCAGTTTTAGGTATTTTGTATACAATCGGTGTCTGAGCAGGCTGTGCATTGAGAACGGGCTCCGGGTACCCAGGTGGACATTCGAGAGTGCTGGGGCTGGCTGCTTCAGGGCCGTCAGTAATCTGAATACACCCAGGCAATTGCTTCAACCCTGCTCCACGCGCGGTCTCGTTGAGGGTAGAGATTCCAAAAGGAGCATTTTGAGGGCAAGTCTGGTAGTATGTGGAGGTATCACTGGTCGAGATATTGCCAGTATTGAAAGGAGCACATTGGCTGATTTGTCCGTCGTTGTCGGGGTTAGCGCATTCAGCAAGGCCTGCCTTGAGAGTGTCAGGATCCCAGCCATTAAGGAAATCGCCGTGGAAACCTAAGTCGAGTTAGCATCTGTATTTTGTTATGTCAAGAGGTTAAGATGTAATACCATAGCCAGTAGGGTCACCATTAGCGAAGACAAATCGTCCACCGCCAGTTTGATCAATGCTGTTAACGCCGTAGAGGACCTCGAAGAAGAGGTGCACAAATTGCACGGGATGTGTTGGCGGGCACACTCCATTGTCAATTTGGCTCATGTAAGCGACGTGGCTGTTATCAGAAAGATACAGGTTGACACCATCCCAGCAAGAGGGAAATTGGAGCTGAGCACGAAGACCGTCTGAACAGTTGGTCCTCCACAGGTAAGGGAGTTGCGGCAACGGTCCTTCTGCATCCAAACAGTTGAAGGTAACACGATTGGCGAGGAGTTCACCAGGATAAGTAGCATTACCCCAAGCTCTTGTAACGTTATCGAATGATCTGGCGAATGGGCTTCCAGAGATCATTTTGAGACCAGGTGGGAAAGGGACGATATTTGCACGGTTTACACCCCTACCCAAGTAATAAACAGTCATGCCTGAATTGGGCACCTCCTCAAAAGTGCCATCGTCGTAGTGTTCGTAGTAGAGCTGAGGATGCCAGTACCCGGATTTGTCTGCTTGAATTTCGCACGAAGTACAAGCTGATTCTCGCATACTTTCGAACGTCGAGTTGAGGTTAATATCTGATACTGAGGTTAGCTATATTCGTGCAGTAAATAATCCGAAGGAAGTTTCATACTAGAGCCACCAGAGATTTTGTGTACATGACTACTGATCTGACCCGGTGAGATGATGGGATCGATACGGCCAGTTTGAACAACGCCACAGTTCATGCCTAATGTTTCATCAGCAACTGCTGTGCGGTGAGTCTGAATGAACTTTTCAACTCACGCCAGAAGGCATCGGCTGTGTTAGAGAAGGCAAATGCCAGCGGAAGAAGTGAACGTGGGAGTACCATGATGGTAATGGCTATGTGTCAGTAAATTATGATGATGCAGTACCCAATGAAAGACTTTAGAAGAGCACTGCCAGCAATGCCTTCAGGTTGAACTGGTACGAATGATTAGGATGAAAAGACTTGGAAATGCAGATACTGCTACATCTATATAACACCAATGTAAGGTACGAAGGATCGACAACCTTATTGCTGAGGACCGGCACGTGGAGTATTGCATTATCCTCCTCTCCAGCTGGGTTGCAGTGCAGCAGGGAGAAGATCAGTGGCAACCGTTGTAATTGTGGCTGAAATGAAGGCCACGCTCGTGTAGTTGAGGCAAAGATGAGCATGGCTTTAGGTTGACTGAATCGTAGTGCCGGAGGCTGGACTCACAAAGTAGGAATAGAAGATTTTCGGTGTTACGACTGCACAGCATACAGAGCCTATATTACAGTAGGAGCCGATTCGCAATACCTACGATGTGGGCGGCAAGACTGCGCTGGACTTGAATGTCACTGGCTACGCCATCATGTTCTCGTATCCCGGTGTCTAGTTGAAGACGATGGCCGAGAAAGCCTACAAATCCAGTCGGAAAGAGGCAAACAAGCATTCGGAGGGTTAGCAACCAAGCTCGTGTCAGACTGCACGCCACTGCGCTTGTAGGGCAAATCCATGCGTAGACTTTTCACAGGGCTGCATCACGAACGTTGCCCTGGAAGCTCGTATTTCTTCTTGCAACACTGCTTCTTCGAGCCGGCGACAGCTCCATTATGCTCAATTTAGTCTTTGACGACCAGACTGGTTCAAAGCTAACTCAGTAAAAGAAAGTTCTGATGCTGACGCGTCAAGTTAGATTCGTCCTCCGAAGCTGAAACAAGGTGAAGTTGAATTTGAGTAGTGGGTCACTGAATTTGTCACGTGAAGATCGGGTTAGGAATTTCCAAGCGCTAGAGTTGCGAACGTGACAACCAATCTTGACTTCGAACATTTCATGGCCAACATAGTGCTCCGTAAGCTATAGATCATGAGACAGGCAAGGGCTCAGCCCCATCCTCAGGTCATTCATCTGAGGCGCAATTATTGCAGCACTCTCGGCTGTTATCCTTTATTCAGTTATGATCTCCTGCAATCTCCTTTCGTCACACTGTCACAAACAGACTATTTGCACTTGCTGTCGATGTATTATGGTGATAAAACTTCAACAGCGACTTTGAGTTCCCTTTTAGACGACTAGGTGCAATGTTGACTAACGATATAATGACGATCGCTTGTTGAGTAGCAAGATGACAAATAAGCAAAAGAAAATGGTAGTGGTAACGAAAGGAAAGATGAAAATGTAGCATACACTATTTCACACATGCCCCCTCCTCCCCTCACTCTCCCACTGCTGCACACGCCTCTTGTGAATCTCTTCCGACTTCAGCCCTTCCAATCCCAAACCCTCGACCAGTCCAACGTCCCACTTCCCCAGCAGCTTTTCTCCGCGCCACGCAAACAAGCTCACCATGGCCGCACTCGACGCCCCTTCATTGACTTTCACTCGAGGCACCTCCGCTGCAGCCACTTGTGCAACGTAGAAATTACCCGTAGGACTCCCATTCCCATCATTCGTACTCCCGCTCGTTTCGATAACAGGAACCAAATCTGCATTTGTGATCACCCGTGGCAAAAAAATCTGACGGGTCCCTGCGAAGGTGAACACGACCTGTAGCCGCTCGGCAGGATACAGTGGGTTGCTGGGACGTGCACCGGGCAAAAGTAAAGTGAAGAGGAGTGGCGATGTTGCGGCGGCGGGAGATCCGGCGATGAGGGGCGAGCGGTAAGCTGTTGCGGGGATGGAGGCCAAATCCGGCTGGGGTGGGAGCGTAGGAGGGGTCAGGGAGTAGATAGAGAGGGAA
>Ga0160428_1001097_pt1 | contig 22601 bp, 19 predicted proteins | sample SolpanmetagenomM_FD_108198 | JGI IMG/M metagenome (GOLD analysis project Ga0160428, IMG submission 108198) | Solar panel surface microbial communities from Lawrence Berkeley National Laboratory, California, USA - M | ecosystem: Engineered > Built environment > Solar panel > Unclassified ... | reverse complement strand
CCTGGGTTGAGCGGGTCACCACCAGTGTATGTCAACAGAGCGAGCTTGTAGTCCTTGGTCCATGATCCGGCACAACTGTAGACGATACCCTTCCAATGACGTTGAGGTGATTCTAGCCATTGAGGACCTTCATTGACACCGTGGTCGCCGTCGGAGAACTCCCACTTGTGCTGGGGACGTGAGATCATGATGGGATCCGATGCACCAGTGATGGGGTCTGAGAGACGCATGATGAAGAGCTCTTGCATCTTGTCGGAGTCATCGCCAAAAGGCCATTGAGACCAGACAATGTAGTATGCGCCATTGAGGGTGACAATGGTTCCATCAATGGACCAGCGGTCGCTGTGGTGATGTTAGATGGTGTTCTGTGAGGAGGTCCAAAGTGAAACTCACGGCATGCCCTTAATTCCACCTAGGAATTGCCATTGAGAAGGGTCGAGGGGATCCTGGTCTGAAGGACCTCCTCCAAGAACCCACATGCGGTGGGATGGGTTGCCGCGTGCAGGGTGTGCAGCAGCAAAGTATATGTACCAACGACCGTTCAAGTCGTGAAGCTCGGGAGCCCAGACACCGTCAGAGTAGGGTTGGTCTGGGGGAGGGCGCCTGTTAGAGAACGAGTGTTAGTGGTGGATGACAAGACAGGTCAATTGCTTTAGTTAAACATACCAGACGACACTCTTCTGAGGACTGCGAAGACCATCAAGGTTGGCGGCAGACCAGATCTCGAGGCGGTCACCAGCTGTGAAGGTGAGGAAGTATCTTCCGTTCTTCTGAATGAGCCATGGGTCTACCAAGAACGTGAGTAATGAATACAAGACCTCCGCCTGATGACAGCATACCAGGAGTGGCTTCGTTGACGACCGTAAAGGTCGAGTTGTTGTATTGGTTAGACATGATGATTGATGATTGTTATTGCAAGAAGAGAAAGAAAACACGGCGTGACAAAGCTATAAGCTGAAACCACCACATTGGCCCACCGCACGTCACTTCGTGCCACGTCTGGATGACGTAAGGTCTAGAACCCGGGCAAGCTCTTGGTAAAGAGGCGCTTATCTGAAACAGGTTTACAAATGAATAAATGAGCCTCTCGAAGGTACGCGGATATAGAGTTCGTGATTTCTCGCTTGAAGCCAAGGGAAGTCTATGCGAAGGAAGGTGTCGTTGCGGTAAGTCTATTTTGATAGCTTGTGGAAGATTCGCCTGATATGGTGAAACCACCGTCTGTATTCCCCTCCTCCAGCGCTCGTTCAGGCACACGGTGACATTCCCGGAAATCTGAATTGTGCTCCAAGCTAATAAATATACACATATGGGTAGAAGCCAGCGAATGTTGAGCGTGAAGGATTTAGGTTGGGAGTTGCTTGGCTATTGAGGCCTGCTTCGCCTTGCATCGCATACCCCCTTCCTCCAGTGAATGGCATATCAGAATATTTGAATATTTCTTGCTCCAGCTGCGGTATACGCCACCAATTCTGGTTCCAGCCTCAAAGACAAGCAGCAATCCTTCTTCCTATCACTGGTCACAAACCCAAACCTTTCAACAACACAATGTCCTACATTACTACAGGCACAGTGGCTGGTTGCGGCCTGGCTCGTGGACCTGTACTCTGCATTCTGTTCTCTTCGTAGAACTCAAGGCGTATGTAGGCAAAGGTTCATAGGCAGAATCCACATGAAGTAGATACATCACTATCCTATCTTCAAACCTCAAGGTTTCAGATCCCTCTTTGCCCAGCCTCTGGCCAAACATCCCACGACATTACCCCAGACGCCTTCCTCCGCAACCTTGCCTCCTTTTCCAGACACATAGAACCTCTTCAGAGGCCTCCAATCATACCAATTCCTGGCGTCAAGCACAGCTTGTGGCACGTTCCTCCTCAATGTCATCGCTCCTACTTGGTTCTTGTAGATATACAGCTCCGAGGCTTGTAGTCTTGTTACACGAGGCCATATCCATTTGATGGTTGTGATGTCAATGCTGGCTGTGCTTGGTAAATGTTCAGAGTAGCGAACGAGGCGAGGGTATGAAGCGCGAGCCCAGGTTGGAAGGGTGAGGTGGACCTGTCCGTATGGGGGATTAGGTCATGGAGATTTCAGAAAGGTATTGAATCTGCGTACATAGGTAACGAATGGGGCTGTCGTAAAGGTCATAAGTAGAATTGGGACAGCGCCTGCCCCGAGGACTAGATCTTTGGTTAGTACTGCCTTCAGTGGGAAACATATTACTCTTTACATACCGACCGCAGCCATCCATGTAGGCTCGTACTCTGAATAATAGTATGCTGGAGCAATGAGAAAGGCCGAAAAGATGAAGATGAAGATTCCTGTCAGCCGCACGGCAGAGATGAAGACAGTCCTTCCAGTACCAGCATTATAGATCAGAAGACTTGCTGGATAGCCTCCTGATATTACAGTCAAATCTCTATTCTTGAGCCTTGAACACCCGAAGTATACACACCTTTTCCTCCTCCTGGAATGGACGCTATAGGTGTTTGTGCAGGGCTGAAAGGCTTGGCTGCCGGAATTGTTGGTTGTTTCGGTTCTGTTGTGAGAAGTGGTCGTTGCAGCGATTGTTTTGCTAGTGCTTGTCGCGCTGACGGTGCGGCTTTTTTGGCCGATGCAAGATTTCGCCGGAATGTGGAATTGAGTGGTCGCGCCGGGCGAAGATGAGCGCAGAATATTACATTGTTTGGTATTCGACTGGCGACCTGCGCAAGCCTATGCAGCTGTCGGGCTTGGAGCAGCATCGTGGAAGACGCAGGATGATCGTTTTGAGGCTGAAACACATTGGGAACATGAAACAAAGGGTCCAATTTCAGGTCACGAAGGTTCGCATCCGCCATAAATATTACAACTTTGACGAGACGAGACTACTAGCACGACGCGCTGTATTTAACATCAAAATCATGGCGTCCACTCTGAAAAGCATGAATGTATGGTTTGTGACATCAAAGTTAACCTATCGCGTTGCAGTGCGTGCCGCTCTGTTAGCTATTGCAGCCGTGAGCATCAAGCTCAACATCGTCCATCTCACAAGACCATATGTAACCATATCAAAAACAGCCGTGATCACACCGAATTTGAAGAATACAAACTTCGAGCACTCCCTCCAGGTTGGGACGTACCTGCTCACATTTTCGAAGAACGTGAAGATGGCAACGGCGGTGTTGGGCGCTTCTGGGGACTGTTGAAAACACGCGACTACATGGGAGCACGTTATGCTCATATCGAGTCTCTACAGAAAGCCAACACGTTCGAGGCTGTTGAAGCGGCGGCAAATCACTGCCTTGATATGCACAGGTTGAATCGAGGTGACAACCAGGGCATCCGCTACCTGACGCCCCATGTCCTGATACGCATCGGCAAGGACCAAGAGGCGTACGATTTCATGATGTGGTGGTCGACTACAGGACAAAAATCCAACTACAACTGGGCAGACACGAAAGTTCCTTTCCTTGACGTCAAGAATGCCGATGTCTTTGAAGACCCCAGTGGCATCTTCCTGCGAAAGTACTCCGATTCAAGCCATGCCATTGCCGTCGCACTCATCAAGCTCAGATTGCTCATCGACCTTCGAGCATTGCAAAACTCTAACATGATGCGTTGCAAGTTGCCGCAGGAGGTGATTGATCGAGTCCGGGAACAGCTTGTGAGCAACCCTGTGAGGAACAACAGGGAGATCCTTCACAGTGCCGACCTTACTCCACAAATCACCAAACTAGAGGCCCAGGTGGATCAGTGTTATGAGTTTGTCAACCGAGAAAACAAGTACTTCTGGCCAGCACTGCTGAATCCAGAGCCTTACTTGGGTCACAGCAGGGGAGATAAAGGAGAGATGCTGCTCTACTTGAACTATTCCTATGCTGCGTGGGATGAGACACCAGGAGCCATCGATGCGATTAGGAAGAAGATGGCTGGCGTTATGTGACCGATTTGTTCTGTTCGGCATACTGATTGCCATGTGAGGTCGACGATCGCTATGCTATGTTCTCCTTGTCATTTCTTTCCTATCTACTATCCTACGATAGTTGTGTTATTATTGGCATAGTACGATAAGCGATCCTTAGCCTTAAAAACGCACTCTAGGCCGGAGCACGGCTATCGACAAGTAGCTGAGGAAGAAGGCTAGAGGTTAGTAGAGGTATGCTGCGCTCATCAGAAGGAGGCTAGGTCCACGGCAAGGATTGGAGAAACAAGAGTCTTGACATGTGCGGCTGATCATGCACCAGGCAACGAAGCCGAGACCTTGTCTATGGCTATGGCTATCTCCACGGCTCTCCTGCATGCATCTCGTGATAGCATGTCGATCTAGGAGCATGTGGTTCGCTCGTCGTTGTGCCAATCTATCGGTGTCAGAGCTCAGTCACACCATTCCTGGTCCGCAAGCCAGTAACCTGCACGCATTACTTGGAAGCAGGGAAGCTATACCTTAGCGTGTCATCGCTCGTCGGACGCCTAGTATATTGAACCATTCTAGCCATTCAATTATAAGACACTGGCGGCTGAAACCCGACACCAATACCACAACTCTAATTTATTGGGGAAGAACGCGCCAGACATGGTCCCGTATGATCTCGTCCCATAGCAAGACTTATCTGAATTGGAGCAATCATGCATTTGGGTAAAGATACCTTGAGACGTGGACTTTAGCCGGAATCATGGCTGCATAATCTCGGGCTTAGGTGCGTCTGCTAAGCATCGAAAGTTTGGCTTTAATGCGCTGGATGTTGTGACTTTGGGTATACCTAAAACCGGCTAATACTGGTGGTACTCAGGTACCTTAAGCTTCCTTCCCCAGATCCCCGCACGGAATGACACCTCAATCCACTTTCTCCGCAAAGTAGCCGTGCCAGATTCTGGGACAGCTTCAATACTAATCAAGAACGAGTGCAAAACTAGCAGAGTCACGAGGTAAACAGACCAAGGCTATCTGGCAAATATGCGCTTGAGAGCTGTTCGCGCTGGCTTTACGGCTATATGCAAGCTGTGCGCCCGAGATATATAAGTCTACAGCCCATGCTTTGTGTACCTGTTTGTGAATTCTTAGTCACAGTTCATACACTTCCAATCCTGCCATCGTTGCTACCTACCAGTACAGCAATCCAAGATGGCGACCACCAAGGCAGAGATCGCGGAGCTCTCCTCCAAGACTACTGTCTGGTATAAAGATGCAGGAAGAAGACGTCTTTATGGTCTTGTCTTCGTAGCTATCCTGTCATCCGCCACTAATGGTTCGTTGCCTTGTCTGCGTAGCTATTCTGTCGTTCGCCACTAATGGTTCGTTGCAGGTTACGATGGTTCTCTCATGAACGGACTGCAGGCTTTACCTTCTTACCTATCTCGTGAGTCGCGCCTCAGAATTCGTGAGATTGACTAGGCTTCAAAGACTGACATCATGCGAAAGACTTTAACAATCCTGCTGGAGCACAACAAGGTCTACTCAATGCCATCCAGAGTGTTGGAGGTATTACCAGTAAGGCCACTCTCCATCGCTATTGCAGATCCTAAGATACTGACGCCACCTAGGTTTGATCATCGGTCCCTACTTGGCTGATTTCCTGGGTCGCAAGTGGACAATTGAAATTGGTTGTTGTATTGTCGTTATCGCTGGTATTGTTCAGGCAGCTGCCGTTGATGTCAAAATGTTCACTGGAGCTCGTTTCTTGAGTATGTCCTATGATCCTAATTACACGTTTGACATACTAAACCTATCACAGTTGGTATGGGTTCTGGTTTCTCTGGTTTGGCTTCTCCTATTCTCATCACGGAATTGGCTCATCCCGTTGAGCGTGGTAAGGTCACTGCTTTGTACAAGTATGTTGTCGTCCTTCCGGATAGGGATTATTCTATGCTGACAGACATATAGCACCATGTACTACTTTGGCGCCTTCCTCGGTGGATGGATCACTTACGGTACTCTGCGCATCAATGGCAACTGGGCTTGGAGACTTCCTTCACTCATGCAAGCTGCTCCATCTCTTGTCCACGTCTTCCTTGTTCTTTTGCTTCCCGAGTCACCTCGTTGGTTGGTATCTCGTGGCAAGGACGAGCAAGCATTCAAGATTCTTGCCAAATACCACGCTAACGGCGACGAACAAGATGAGTTCGTTCGCCACGAGTTTGCTGAACTGAAAGCTTCCATTGCCAATGACTCATCTGGAAAGGGTCGTTGGGCCCAGCTCTTCAACACTAAATCTGCACGCAAGCGGACCGCGATTTCGATGGCTTGTGGTGTCTTCTCGCAATGGTCCGGAACCTCGCTCACCGGTATGTCTATCATTTTAGTCCAGCTCTGCATAGCTGACAGTGGTGGTGTTTATAGGTTACTACCTCAGCGACATTCTCAAGGGAATCGGTATCACCGACCCATGGTATTCCAACAGACTTAACGGTTTCCTGCTCATGGTCAACATGTTCGAAGCTTGGTTTTGGGCCCTCATGGTCGACCGCGTTGGCCGCAGACCTCTATTCATCACCGCGGCTTCTGGCATGTGTGTCACTTTCAGCATCTGGATTGCTCTCACGGCTAAAAATCTTGCTACTCACGAAGTCAGCTACGGACAGGGTGTCGTCGCTATCATCTTCTTCCACAGCTTCTTTTACAACTTCGCATGGTACCTAGTCCTGATCTTCGAGTATCATCTGTGTTTTAGAATCATCAACTAATCGCGCTTTCAGGATTTCTCTCAACGTAGCCTATCCTCTTGAGATTCTCCCCTTCAACGTACGCGCCAATGGTCTGCTCATGCAGAATGTCGCGACCTATGTCTGTCTCTTCCTCAACCAATACCTCATCCCCATCGGTATTCAAAAGGGAAGCTGGAAGTTCTACTTCCTATTCCTCGGAATGCTTGTCATCCAGCTGATCACTGTCTACTTTTTCTTCCCCGAGACTCGGTATGGTTTAGGATCTTGCATCTTGGTGATCATAGCTAACACTAGAATAGTGGTGCCACCCTCGAAGAAATCAACAGGACCCTCGATGGCGCGGACGCGGTCGACGCACTCAAGGGAACTGAGCTCGACGCCTACGGAACCAAGGGTAGCGTCTCCCACATCGAAACCAAGGGCGGAGATGATGACGATGTTGGTGGTGTCACTTACCTCAATGAAGTCGCGGGCTCCAAGAACGGTCTCCAGGTTCAGGATGACCGTAATCTTAGGAGACGCTCTGTCGAGGCTGCTCACGATTCCAGGTTCTCTTAGACACTGGGAGGTAGTGTGACGGAATTCAGGTTTTGGTGGGAAAAGGGTTGGAGGTGGTGTGCGGTTTGAGGATGGCTGTTGGAGGTTTGATATAGAATGATAGCTAGATACCTATAAATCATCTTGCTCTTTTCTCGCTGGCCAACATGATCTGTTCGTGCGATATTAAACTGTTGACAATGCTTGTTCTTCTTCCGATATCGGTGCTCTTTTACGTACTACTTTGACCTAACACGACATAGGTATATAGCTAAGACTTGTGACAACATAAAAAGCAGCGGCAATGCCGAAGCAATCTTTCCCAGCACATATCTCGTTTCGTGGCAAGCTCTTGCTACTAGCATGTATCACAGTCAAGACTCGACGGTAAAACGATAATGCCGTTCCATTTCCCAATCCTTGCAGCCTCAGAGCAGAATGGTTTTACCAGACACGCCGTATCGTGATTGATTCAAATGAAGTGCGATGTAGCGAGGTCGACGCACGCGTCTGTAGTCAAGAATGTTGATATGTCACAAATCTATCAGTGCTGAAAAATGAGATCGACCTGTAGCACAACCTGAAACACATCTCGAAGCCAAAACCGGCAAGAAGTGGGGAACGGGGTTACTCGTCCTCGTCCTTCATTTCCCCCACAGCATCCTTGACATCCAGCGTCACAGGGATTGCATTCGCTGAATCCTGGCACTAGCCTCCACTTCAGCTTCTTCATACACTCAAATCGTGAAGTCATGGGAGTCTGGACAAACAACTATGCCAGCTGGGGTCATCGCTGGGGACAGGACGAATACCAGAAGAGCTGGGCCAAGAACAACCTCGAATGCGCGAACGAGATGGTACCCAAGCTCAATCAGATTGCTTGCACCAAGTAAGCTTATAGGATGATCATGATATCACGGGGGCTGACTGTTTCACAGTTTCTGTAGTGCTGAATCACTCAATATCCCGACCCTCCCTTCTGATGTCCTTCGTTTGATCGCTCTTTACGTGGCGGAGAACTTACCTATTGGCGGGCACAACAGCCCAGCTTTTATCTCGCCATACCTCTACAAGTTTCGTCTCATTTCACACGCCTATGCAGAAGTTGGCTTGGGCGTAATCAAGACGCTTCTACGAGATGACAAATATCGCAGATACCGAGTTCTGCACCTCCCATACAAAGACTTCGCTCTCTCGAAGACGACGCAGACTTTGCAGAGCCTTGATGTGCCTGCTTTCGTTGATACAATCGAGATACAACCCTTCTCTGTCCCTGCTTGCGACATTACCGAGCTTGAAGAAGAGAGGAACCACGAGATTGAGTGCGCAACATACGGCGGCTGGTCTGAGGATGAGCCCGATCCACTCGGACAACTTCAAGAGGAGCGTTGGATTTTCCTCCGCCAGTCGGGTCAACAAGACCAATTTCTAGAAACTGTAACCTCTCCGGAAGGGACAGAAGATTCTCGATGCGATTCTCACCACTCTTCCCAAGCGTCTTCAACTCAACGTCAGGGTCTACGAATACTGGAGAAGATATACCCTGATCGGCCTAGCAAAGAGACTTGAGATAGCAAAGCAACAGAAGCGTGCTAAGGCGTTCCATTGGCAGTTCCTACCCATCATCCTGCGAACCATTGATATCTGCAATGTGTCCTCGCTCTACCTGACAGCCGATTCATCCATGTTCCAAGACATGACGATCGTACAAGTGCAATCAGCATTCCGTGGCCTAAGCTCTCTGGTATCATTGAAGATCGAGATGAGTAGTTTGGACTTTCTGCTAGACGGCACCTGGACCGTGGGAAAGCCACTAGCAGCAGCTGAACACTTCAACGCTTTTCTCGCTTGCGCCACAAACTTGGAAGAGCTCGTACTTGACTATCATGAACTTGAGCTTGCAGCGTTTGGTTATGAAATTGATCACCCTAAGCAATGGCCTCCAGCAGCGGAGGATGAGTACTGGCTTGCGTCCGTGCTTCGACAGCAGCAATGGTCCAAGCTGAGGACTTTCGAAGTCCGTCATTTTCCTGTCGGTTGTGCGATGCTGCTGAATGTAATAAAAGCTCATGCACAAACACTGGTGAATGTTAAGTTAACTGACTTGTTGAGCGAGGATGCGGACAAGGATGAGCTGGAGCTGGAAGAATATTTGAACAGCCTCAATCTCAAGGTCTGCAAGTTTGCGTTTGAGTGGTAATCCAGTGGAGTTGTACTTCTGAGCTGTTATATCTACAGTTCTTGTAGATTTGACAAGCTGGACATAGCGGTTGAGGACGAAATTGTAACGGTTTACCAGTGGACCATCTGGCGAGGAAGTCATGAAGTTTACTGAATGTACAATATGACATCGAACAGGTCTAAAAAAGCTTATTTAATGCTAATACGACCAGTTCCTCTTGATCATCGTTATGGTGCTGACCACCAACACTGAGCATGGTTCAAACGAGCTTATCCACTCCTGTATTGACAGTTAGCACGACTGCTGTTTGGTCAAACGCGCCGGCCCAGCCAGGATTGCTGAGCATGCAGACATCAAAGCCCCAAAGTGCACAGATGTGAGTGTCAAACGTGATGAAGGGCAATTTAATCCATGTTCAGCGTTTGACTAACAACATGACGCTGCCAGGGAAGGATCAACCAACCGCTCCCTGCTGTACGAACGACAGTTGCCCTTAGCCAAGACGCTATCTTTTTTTGCTCATCGCCAATTTGTTATCTCTTTTCTTTGACCTCTCCCTCGTTGACGCTAGCTTCTGCCAATTTCCAGGAAAAAAGTGCTTGTTTGTGATGTTGTGCTTGCCTGTGGACATCCGCACATCTGACGTTGTTTGCTGGTGTAAAGACTGTCGTCAGTAGAGTTGTCCAATGCTATCACTCGTGTTTTCTAATCTGTTTCCACACATGCGGACTAGCTTGAGCTCGCATTAGTAAGTCAAACTACTCTCATCCTCATCCATAAAGACCCAGGCCTCCTCTCCGACGGTCTTCCTGCAACCACACTCCTCTCTTCTCACCCAATATCCCGAAGACGTCAAGCAACAGCTCTGGAGCACTGAAAATGACAGAGCTTAATTTCCAGCTTTTCATGCTGTCAGCCAGAATCAAAGGTACGCGATGTACGCAGTCTTTATGGCATGACTCTCGGCTATGAAGGTGCTCAAAAAGGCTCCATTCTCAACAACTTTCTGTCCAGTCACGACAAGAAGAGGTGTGTGGTTTTTCTGGACGAGTTCGACAAGACTGACCAGAAGGTCCGTGAAGCTCTCCTTACCATGCTAGACACAGGTGTGTTGTCATCAGTAGAGGTTGAGCTTTTTCTATGCTAATAGACTGCAGGTCTCACTGTCGACCTACGCAATAACACTCAAGTCAACGTCTCCAAGTCCATCTGGATCCTGGCGACCAACAAGGGCGATCACCTCGTCACGAAGTTCTTCGACAAATCACTTGCTGGTAAATCTCACAAAGAGAGGCAGAACACTTCCATTGCACCTCTCCAAGAATCCCTCTTCCGTCTCTTCATCCAAGAGTACACTGTAAGTTAAGCACAGAGACCCTCTTGCCCTCGGACACGAACCCACTGACACGTTGAAAAGCCAGCCTTTACAGGCCGTATCAGCGCTTGTGTGCCCTTCTTCCCGTTCACTCGTGACGAGGCCGCCGTCATCTCTCACACGTTCCTGCAAAAGCTCTCCGATAGCCTTCGCAAGCCAATCTCTCTGGACACTCACCCTCCCAGTCTTATTGGCCGCATAAAGCTCTCCCTCATCGATGATGGCGCTATCTGCAAGTTTCTGGCTGAAAGACACTACATGAATCTTCGCGAGCTTGGAGCAAGAGTCTTGCAGAATGCTGTGGACGATAGTGCAGATGATTTGTTTTGGGACTATGTCGATACGGATCATGTGATCAGTGAGAAGACCAATGATAAAGCTTTCGAAAGATATGTCATACAACTTCATCCCGTCGAGGATACTCAGGAGCTTGTGGTCTTCAAGGAAGCTGATGTCGTTGCGGACGAAAAATTGTAGGTAAAGGAAGAAGTGTAGGTGGAGAAAAAAGTGTGGGTAAAGAAGGAATTGTAGGATTCCATACATGAGTACTCTGTTAGATTATAGGGAGGCCGGGAGCTTCTCATGTTGAACTTGGAAGCGAAAAAGATGAAGATGTGTCCATCACAAACAAGATACTACGAAGGATCAAGGAAGGACATCGAGCTGAAACAAATCTGAATAATAGGTAGCACGAAAGCATCAATGAATGCCACTGGAGTGATAGTCTCCAGTAAGCAAAAGCATTTGGGTAAGAGAGCCTCTGATTTGCCTTCTCCCCGCCAGTCTTCCACACCTGCCCTTTACTGCTTCCTCCTTGACTCCTGCCCCACTCTACCTCGTTCGCGTCCATCTTCCTCACCTTCCAGCCTAGCACACTCTTATCCATCCCCATTATACTTGTTCCAGCTCATCTCTCTTGTGAGGTTGGAGGCTGGTGGTTGAGGTTGAGGCATATTTGATTCCATTACGTTGCCAGCACCATAAGTGGGAAATGACGAGAAAATTAGAATACCTAAGCTGGAAAGTGACAGCGTGGGCCTGGCTGAGCAGCTAGCGACAGCCACTGTCCACGACAGGTAATGGCAGGCGGGCTTCATCTAGTTATAAGTAGACGAGCAGTGGATACAACATGGAGCACTGCTAGGCGTAGCATAAAGTACTAGCACTACAAGCATGTCATCCGCAAGGCCAATCCTTCAATAATTTCGTCTATTCATACACATCAATACGCCACTCGAACCTCTGCTCCGCCTAATCCCGTGCCTCAGCCTGGTGAACACTTCATAACCAAGTTCTTGAATGTCACTAACGCCTTCATTACGCGAGTCTCTCTGCTCCAAGTCCGGATGTTACGACCTAGAGCAGTAGCTCGCAAGTTCGTGGTCGTCACATAACAGTATCGCACCGTTATCACTTCTTGGCCCCACTACTCCTTCTCGTCTTCATTTCCACCGGAGGGTCGTCCTCATCGTCACTATCATCTCCAGCCAGACCCCACTGCGCCAGTAGCCTTTGTTGTTCTTCCTTCTTCTTTCTAAGCATTTCCGCTTCGTGGTCTTCAGTGGACTCTGGTGTCGATATCGTCGTCTGTGCGGGTGGCTGTGCAATACCAGACGTGGTGTTGTCGCTCGTGGATGCTGCTTGCCCATCCTTACTTCTCGCTATCCCAATGTCTTCGTCATCTGACCCGTCACTCAAAGGTCTCCTCTCCACCGTTCCCTCTGAGCCAAATGGTTGCAAGCCAAGGCCAGCCAAAGCACCACCATGCTCATCGTCCTTACTAAGAGGCATATCCTGTTCTTGACTCGCACGTCTCCGAATGCCCGACGGAGTTCTGGAACTCATCTTTCTCAAAGCAGACAGTATATCGGCGTGAGGCACATCGTCGTCATCATCTTCAATATTCTCCGGTCCTTCATCCGAATCGACATCGAAGCCTTTGAAATCTTCCGCAAATCCTGCATTACTAGACATCCCAGCTATGGCGTCGTTGCGGCCATAGCCATGTTCCGGATCCTGCCCCTGGTCGGAACTGGGAGATGAGGAAAGGCCTTCGCCAGCATCATCGCCAAAGCGGACGCGACTGCGATGTTTGCGGACGAATTTGCCGCGAGATTTTGTGCGGCGCGTCGCACGGAGCGGCGCTGGTTTAGGAGGTAAATTGCTCAGGTCGGGTAAGCGATCGTCGTTATCGTCCAGCTCGACCGATGGGTTGAGATTGGCGTTGCGCTTCTTGTCTGCAAGGATAGCAGCGAGCTGGCGACGAGCGCGAGAGCCGGTGGCGGGGAATGTGAGTGGTGCCGGCATAGACGAGGAGTCTTTGAATGTGTCCAGGTCGATCTGGGATTGCTCTGTTAGCCGTGGAACGAAAAGGATTGTGGAGAATGGAGCAGAGCAAAGAATGACAATGACGGAAGTAGTGAAAACGAGGAAGCAAAACAACGGCAAGAAGAGGATCGTCCGAATGAAGACTCTGCGGAATAGGAAATACAATGTTCTTTCGTCTGACTTTTTGCTTGTATTTACTCGTACAGAACACATGAAGGTGCCGTGAATCGCGAAGGATAGTTGTGAAACCAAAGGTTCCGTACAATAAAACAGAACGATATAGGCTGGGGTATATGTGTAAGATCTGCGCGACTCGGCTTGAAAGGCAGTTCACACCTAAAGCTGGTGTTCTTCGTCTTCCTCATCATTGACATCGATGCTTTCTTCTGCAATAGTGACTTGACGTTGCAGGGAAGGATGAGTACCCACCTGATCATCAGATTCAGGCTCTGTCGTGAGCTCGTGATGCTCACTGATCTCCCTGTCCTCCAGATCGTCCTCGTCATCTTCATCCGAGCTACCGAAACCGCTGACTATAGGACTGCTGTTGAGGTTGTATCCGGGCGCGGCACCAGCGGAGGCCAAGTCCATGCTATCCAGGCCAGGACTACCACCTTCACCACCAGTCAACCCTGCATTGGCCAGAGCTTGCGATCCTGCATTAGCGAAGCTGTTCTGTGCGGCAACAGAGTTAAGTACTGCTTGTCGCGGGCCTCCAGTAGGATCGGGCCTGACTCCACCAAGGATAGCGTTGTCTCGTTCTCTTGTTATGGCCAATGTGTGCTCAACGTAATGAATCCAGGCCGGGTCCATCACTTTATCGGCGATAGGACCTGCAAGTAATTCCGGCGCTTGACGTTCGGTAAACTTGACAATTTCTTCGGCAATGAGCGTCAAATGACCCATATAGCCTAGACGCATCTTGTCCTCTTTTTGTGATTGATCACTTTGGTCTTGTCCTTCGATTACACGGTTTGTGACACGTCCTGTATCAAAGAGATCGACACAGACATTGCGGTTATACCCTCGATCCATTGCACCATTGAACACTTGTTGTACAACATCATACACGACGTTGTGAAGAAAGTTGTTCCAGGGGAATCTGAAGAAGAATTCCTAAGAACAGTAAATAAGTTGAGCACTTCCTTGGGTCAACACCTAGACTCACCAAAATTGTTGGAACGACGTGATGCTCAACAAATTGCATCTTCAGTAAGTCTCCTAGAACAGGTTCTCCATCACCTTCTCGCTGAACTTCAGGACCTGGTAATTCGCTTTCGTCTTGAGGATACTGCTCAGCATCAGAGGAGACTGGTCTCACACCAAGTTCAATGTTGGCTTGAGTAAAAGGACTCGGTGTCTCAGAAGGCTGTTCTGTGGTTTGACGTTTTGCAAACAATGGTGGAGGAGTGGCAATGTCTGCAGCCAGAGCCTCAGTTGCCGGATTGTGGCCTAATGGATGTGTAAGTGTATATAATTTGGATTGGAATCTTCGGCGAACTCGAAGTCGGAGCTTACTCAGAGGTCGCTGGCTATCGTTCTCGTTGTCGTTAGTTTTGTTGCTAGAGTTAGTCATGTCAATGTCGTCCTCAATATTAAGTTCATCAATCTTTTCATTTAGTGCCGCATGCTCATCTTCCTCACTCAAATACTCGTTGTGCACAGCAGGCTTCTCATCAAGGTCATCCATAGGTGCGTCGATGTCTGCGTCATCAAGTGCTACCTTCTCGAATCCGTCATCTTCATTGTTGTTCTGCATATGCATTTCGAACTGTTTGATCTTCTCTGGCGATTCTCCTAGAGGTGAGAACGGTTCTGCATGATGGAAGCCCGAGCTGTCCACGCTGCGCCCGAACTCTTCTCCATTGTTTGCATCACTGACAGCTGATGCCAGCTTGCCCTCTGCTTTCAGCTTTTCACGCTCAGCATCACGCTTTTTGACCTCTGCCTCGGCGCCTTTTTCGTTAAGCAGAGCCATGTTGCTGCAATGCAGCAATTCCGCCATGAGTTCGCAAGTCTTGAACCTGTCAAATCCTAATGGCTCAATCTTTTTGCCCCATGCCACTCGCAGATCTGCCCTTTGGACGGTCTGGCTGCCTCTATTGGTCATGATCGTGTGCTTGGGACTATGAAGAATGTCCATGAAGTGTGGTACTGCATGAGCGAAGAGACGTAGGAGGTTGCCTAGATATATTGGATCGGAGCTCTTTGGTTCTGGTCCTGCTTGACTCTCGGAGTCATAGTCTGAGTTGTTCTTCCGGATGACCTCGATGACAATACCGACACCCACAGTGAGTGAGTTGCCACCTTTCAGCATTTCCTCGAGCAGACTGCTAATACATTGCTCCGAGACGAGCTCCCTTGTCAACTCGTTCGGTCCGATAACCGTCTGATCAGTACCAGTGGCGTTTGCAGATATGGTGATGATGGCCTTGAGGAAGTCACCAGCTGCAGTTTGCGTAGCCGCTGGGTAATCTGGGCTTATGAAAGAGACGAGTGTCGGAATAAGCTTCTGTGTCTGCATCCAGTCCACAATCCCCTGGCCCCCGACATCCTTCTCCAGACTGATGAGCTTGAGCAGCAGATCCATAATCATAGGGCAGTCGACGTGTTTCATCATGTTCGGTATCATATTATCCAATGTCTTCACAAATGAAACCATCCTCGCTGGCTGCTTCTCGATCAGTGCTTCGTTCACCTTGGTGAAATAGCCTGCTTGTAGGTTGTCCAGAGGTGCATCCGTCTTTAGGAAGTCCCAGAATGGCCTTAGCTGAGCTGTGTTCTCCAGGATAGACTCAGAAAGCGACCAGACATCAGACGACAAGATCTCGCAGGAAACATAGGCATATTTCATCTTCTGCCTCTCCAACTTCCCTCGTTCTGTTTCATTATCCTGCTCACCTCCTGACTTTGACCTCCCTTTGCTCAGTCCTTTGAACAAGCCTACACCCGTGCTCGGTTTCTCTGGTGTCGATGTTACGCTCGATGGTGAAGCTGGCTGCTTTGGATCCGCAGTAACATATTCCATCAGCTGCTTGAGTATATGCTCTTCTCGCAGGAAATCAATGAGCTTCGCATTCTGCCCCTTCAGCTCAGAGATGGTATCCGACTCATCTAGCACCTCTTCCAAGGTCACATCAGGCTTGTCGAGCAGCGTATCGATGGACGAGATGTTAGCATATCCGCCAAATCTCCAGAACATGATGGTCCTTTCTTATGTTCGCAGGATCAGGGGAGCATAGATTGGAAGTGGACTTGGTGGAGCGACCTGCGCATGCAAAGAGGTAGGAGAAGGCGAGGTGGGAGTGCTATCTCCAGTCCAGACGTGTAGATAGAGCTATTCCATACGACCTCACAGGTCTGCCGTTCACGTGCTTTATGCGTTGTGTCAGCTCATGCGATTTGATCTCGTGAGGTATCGCAAACTGACAGGAGGATCGATGTGGGACTTTTAGACCTCCCACAGTAGCTTAACAGACGGTGTCTATGGTATCTTCGATCGTATGCACTGCAATAGCTGATTTGGATTAGGCAGAAGTGACCTTGAGGTCGGTGTGTGCTGTTTCCGCCTCTACGCCAGGGTACGTGCACGGTGATGTGGGCCATGGGCGTGTGGGGAAGCCGCGACCAATCTGATTATCTGAAACACCCGACCGACGACGACATCAATACACCAAACATTGTTTTCTCACCAAGAAGTCTACGTATTTACTTACACTGCTCTACGACCACATTCGCCCGAAGACGTCCACATCATCAACGCGAGCAACATACGAATACTGCCCACACCTTGCCACTATTCGATCCTCCCAAACAACCTCTGTCTGCCTGCCAGATTTGTCTGCTGTCCGATCCAAGCTTGCCTATATTCCTAGCTCACCATGAACCGCCTCTTTGGCGCCCGCAACAACGCTCCCAAACCAACACTACAATCCGCCATCAGTAATGTCGACTCTCGCATAGAGACCATTGACGTCAAGCTGGCTAAACTCAATGCCGAGCTCTCAACATACCAAACCAAGCTGTCAAAGATGCGGGACGGTCCTGGCAAGAGTGCAATAAAACAGAAAGCGCTTAAAGTCCTCCAACAACGAAAGCTATACGAATCACAACGAGATCAATTGCAGAGTCAAGTGTGGAACTTGGAATCTGCTGGCATGATGCAGGATAATCTGAAGAATACAATGACCACGGTCGATGCAATGAAAACTACAACGAAAGAGTTGAAGAAGCAATATGGCAAAGTCAATATCGACAAGATTGAACAGCTACAGGATGAGATGGCAGATTTGATGGATGTGGGCAATGAGATACAAGATGCCATCAGTAGGAGCTACGATGTACCAGATGAGGTGGATGAAGCTGAGCTGGACGCCGAACTGGAGGCTTTGGGCGAGGAACAGGACTTTGAGGGACTAGGATTGGAGTCAGAAGGTGTGCCGAGCTTCATGAACGACGAGTTGAGCGCGCCGCAGTTTGTCGATGAGCCACCAACTCACAACAAGGTCAAAGAAGCTGCAGGATGAAGATAAATACAACGTAGCTGGTCCCGCCAGCCAAGTATCCCGCTGTACATTAATGGAATTACTTCTGTCCGATTCGTCACCATACTCAGCCAGGTTGGTTTCCTTCAGTGTGTGAAGCTAGGCTTCAACACCTTCCCCGTCGTCAATGGTCCACACCATCCATATAGATCACATCGACACTGCTCATAATCAGGACAGTTAATCGCTTCCATCCCAAACACAATGTCCCACACTTTCTCAAACACCCAGCCAATTCCGAAATCGACTTCCGTGGTGTTCTCAACCCATCGTAGCATTCTCTCATAACCACTTCTTGGCCGTTGCAAGACGCGAGCTCTCGTAATGGCAAATTGCGCACAGCACACATTCCCAATATGCTGTGGTATCCGTTCGCGTGTCACATCGAAGAGATCCATGTAGAACTGCGCAAAAAATGCTCTAGTATCATGGTTGCGACGATCAGTCTCCGTAGGATCAAGCGGGTTCACGCCTATAGGGCATCCAGGATACAAAGAGCAGCGTAGGTTGACAAAGCCGGTGCCATTGATGTGCTCGAAGCGAAGGGCTCTGAGCGTGTCTGCCGACTTTGTGCTGAGGATGTCGTTGTGCCATTGTTCATCTTTCGAATGCATGAAGATGGAGAATTCTGGGAGCGAGTCGTAGTTGTCGAGGATGTAAGAGAGGTATGGAGATACTTCACGGCCTCTTCTCGAATAAGGAGTTAGACATCCAGGCTCGGTAGTAGGCTCCATGGAATAGATGAAGGGTCGAAATGGCAAGTCTTGATGGAGGTCTAGCAACCAGTTGACGTCTTCGAATCCGGTTTTGGCCATGACAATTCCTATGTCATGCGGCGCATGCTGGGCAATCTTCGAGCGATTCTCGACAAGTTCGTGAAGTTCTGGTCTTAAAAGAAATTGTCTTGGGACCAGACTGAAGGTGAAGGACAAAGCCTATACAAAGCAGGCACAAAGCAGCAGTTGCAGCATATCGAATCACAATACTTCGAGGCCATTTGCCGTTCATTGTTGGTTTGCGACTGAAGGCTCGTGCGAACCTTGAATAAGTGAAAACCACACAGTAATGCTCGAACAATGATTCATGTCAAAAGATTCCCGCCGGACTTAGCCATGTCACATCTGGGGCCTGTGTCGGTGGCACACAGGTGAATCTGAGCTGCGCTGAAGATAGAAGGCACGAGAATGCCAGACAAGGCAGAGAGAACGCCTAAGGTTCTTCGGACTCGTAAGGTTATTCGGACTCGGCCTTTCATGGAGGTTGAACCAGCGCACGTGATCACGCATCACAACGTCGATTTGCGTCCTACGTAGGCTTTACCTCTAGGCACTCCTCACTGGCTCCTCTTTCGCAGACCACCCTTGATATCGTTAGTGCATCTGCTGAAGTGTGTTTTTGGGATATAACATCTACCACGTTTTTACGACTATTTCTACACCGCCTGATCCACCTTGCACCTTCTGGATTTATGGGTCCCCACTTCACATTCCTGATCAATACAGTATAGAGTTTTATATAGGTAAAGCAGTACTTAGGTATTGCTAAAGTCTTCAAATACTCTGCTCGTCCTTAGATCGCTGTCAGCGAACATCTACATTGTCTTCTGATCGAAGATCATTGTGACTAAATCATCATGGAAAGGCCATCGTACTGCGACAAGTTCGCACCTGCTCTACTCAGATTGGACCCAAGATTCGACAGAGATCCTGATAAAATTGATGTTGACGATAAGAAGAAAGAGGCCGCACTTTTAGCCGAATATATGCCTCGCGTTCAAAGTGGTTTTACTGCTGATTATCACGGGAGTCATTTTCAAAATCTGCCACCTGAGATACTTCAAGCTATCGCTATACAGACTTCGATTCCCGCCATCATCTGGCCTGGAGGCACAACGATATCGCACCATCTGGCCCGATTCCGAACCATTTGTCGAGAAACCTCTGAAGCTGGTAAGGCGGTGTTGATCAGATTGTCAAAGCGTGAACGCGACTTCAGCCCGAAAAGCTTGTACTTGCCTCTTAGACCTGGTCGAACTTTCGATGATGTGCTGCGAATCTTTCAGAACACCGGGATTGGGGAGGTCGTGCGTGAATTGGAATTCTTCACCTTTCCAGTCATTACCAATACTACCTTGCAGACCTGGATACAGGACTTAATCAATGACGGTCTCAGTGGGCACGAAGCCCGGACCGAGAATTCCATAGTTGTCTCCAAAGAGGTGGTGCGAACTTTCACGCCCATGATAGCTCACCAGAAGGACTTCTTCAATGTCATCAACTCTAAGAAAGGGTTCGAAAAGCTCGTCGACATCCTAGATTGTATGCCGAACTTAAGAGAGCTGCATTTCAGGGTGATGAGTTTCTGGAGTTGCCACCGGGCACCTGAAGCATTGATTCATCTTGAGAGGTTCGTTGCAGGTCACGAAAGGGAGAGAGCGAAAGTCATTCATTGGGGATGCTTCCCACGCATTCTCGAAATTATCAAGCGATATTCCATCAGCAAGGTCACTCTAGAGGCAGATTCTTGCATGTTTGGTGATCGGTGCAACCAACCAAGTATTCTACCTCGGATCAGCGATGCGACGCTAGTGGCTAGCTGCGCGAGCATAACGGACCTCAGACTGAACATGACTCCTATGGATTTAATGTCACTCGGACGATACGACAGAGATGATCCGCTCCCACTGAAAAACGCAGACAGATTCCATACCTTCCTCGCTAGCGCTCCCAATCTGCGAAAGCTCAACATTGGCTACTCTCGAGATGCAGTCGAGCTCGGAGAGATCGATTCACTCTGGCTCCGGTCAGTATTACGAGACCAGTTCTTCCCCAAGCTAGTGATGTTGGAAGTGTCCCATGCACAAATTGAAGCAGATATTATCCTACCTTTCGTCACAAGACACAAGGATACATTGGAAGCATTAGCTATCTGGGCCTTTTATATGCCGACGCCGCGGGATCTTGTAGACATGCTTAACGGATTACGAGCACTGCAATTGTCGCTTTTGAGATGCGAGATCCAAGTGAATGACTTTTATGATAACGACGTTGATGGGAAGTCTGACCTTTACGATATTGTTCGTCAATACAAGGAATCCAAGTCACTGGAAATGGACTTTGACACAGAAGAATCCGAGTTTGAGGACGATTACGACTTTCATACTCCAGAATTGGACAATATTGATCCGGGATTGTATGCCTTGGGCAAAGAGACAACAGGCCGATACCTTGATGACGCACTGGCTAGCAAGGAGTATGCAACCCTGAGGGATGAGCTCAAGTTGTAGTATTGAATTCCTATCAGAAGTTCCACATCAACTAGCAGACAACGTCTCCATCTGCCTCATCATCTGCGATCCATCCGCATCATCATCCACACCCACATCCACCACCATCTTCGGCCTGTTCCGATTAAGCCCTTCCAACAACATGCACGCTTTGCATACTGCTTGTGACGAAATGTAGCCGCAGCGTTGGCATTGGCCCAGTTGTTGACGTGTTGCTTTGCGGTTCTGCTTGTCGTAGATTGTGCGTGTCGGCGGTTGTGATGTATGTTGTGACGATTGTGGTTGGGTGATTATAGGTCCTGGCAGTTGATGTATTGGTGTGGCGTGCGGGATTTGAGATTGAGCGGTTTCGTGTCGATCATGTCGCTGTCCCTGCTGTGTTACACCCTTCGAGCTAACGGAAGCGCTTGTAATCTCAGTTTCTAGCCCGTCCGCTTGAACTCTTTCATCTTCTTGTAATTTACTCTCCATATCTGCCATCTCGCCACCACTACTTCGTCCTCCCGCACCACTCCCACACCCACCACCAGCTTCACCCTCGTCTTCTTGCACTGTCGTTGTTGGTTCCACAGCCTTCGTCTTCGCACCACCCAGCTCACTCGGAACCAACTTCGCCATATCCTCACCACTCCTCACAACATCCAAGATGGCACTCGGCCGAATACGTTCCAAATTCTTGATCAGCGCACGAGCTGAACCTCGAAAGGCTTCCGGTGAGTAAAGACATTCGGTGGAGAAGTAGTCGAGCTTTTTGTGGTGAGCATACAGGACGATTTCTTTTTCGTAAGCGTATTTGAGTGGTTTGCTGCGTTTAATTGGGGAGGAGGTAGAGGATGTCAGGATTGAAGTTGCGCGGGCGAGACGGGGAAGGTCGCCTCTTAGTACTATGACGAAATGAGTGATTAGCGGGCGGAGAAAGACAAGAAAAAAGAAAAGGAAAGGGAAGAGCAAACATACAATTCATCAACACTGTCTCCGCAATATCATCGGCATTATGCCCAGTAACCACATGCTGCACCCCCAACTTCGCCGCCCCTCGATCCAAAGCCTGCCGCCTGAAAACACCACAATACGTACAATTCCCCTTCTTGCCGACCTGCTTCACCACCTCATCCATCGTCCAGCCATATAACTCTTTATACCCCAAGATCTCCAACTCCATGCCATACTGCACAGCATTTCTTTTCACCGTCTCCAAACTGTCGTCGCGGTACCCAGTGATGCCTTCGTCGATGCTGAGGAGGATTAAGTCGAGACCGTAGTCGTAGCGTTCGTTGAGTGTTTTGAGGACGGAGGCGAGTACAGTGCTGTCTTTGCCGCCGGAGGCGCCGATGGCGATGCGCTCGCCGGGCTGGAAGAGGGAGTGCGAGGTAATGGTGTGGTGGATTTCGAGCTCGAAGGTGGTTAGGAAGCAGGTGCGGCAGAGGCGGTGGTGGTTTTTGGGGCGGAGGATGAGGGCGCGTTGGTTATTACAGGATTGGCAGAGTGTTGGTGGCATGATCAGTGATGTGCGACAATATGCAGTGGTGTATCAGATTCGCCGCTTGAGTGACTGAGTGTTTCAGAAATTATGGTTTCACATGCTTGGTTTCATATTGAGTCATTGGCTCGGTTTAGCTTTAGCCGAGAGGTTGTCTGTGCATTTTCGGTGTTGATAAGGATTTTCTCGGGCTGCTCAATCGTGTCCAACATGAAAAAGCT
>Ga0160428_1001096_pt1 | contig 22610 bp, 20 predicted proteins | sample SolpanmetagenomM_FD_108198 | JGI IMG/M metagenome (GOLD analysis project Ga0160428, IMG submission 108198) | Solar panel surface microbial communities from Lawrence Berkeley National Laboratory, California, USA - M | ecosystem: Engineered > Built environment > Solar panel > Unclassified ... | reverse complement strand
TCGCCGCCGACGATGCCCGGGTCCCGGTGCGGGCCCGGCAGGCGCTGCTGGCACCCGCCTGGTACGGGGCCGCCCTGGCGGCCTTCCTGGCCCTGTACTACGTGGGCCATGCCGCGCTGTTCGGCGGCCTCGGCGCGATCCCGATCATCTGATCGCGCGCGACGCTCAGCCTCGCGCCGCCACGAGCGGCGCGAACACGTCCGTGAGTCCGTTGATCAGGATCTGCGTGCCGACGCACAGCAGGAGGAACGCGAACAGGCGCCCGGTCACCCGGGCCCGGGCCGGCCCGATGAGCGCCACCACCCGGTCGGCCGAGGCGTAGAGGAGGGCGACCGCCGCGGCGACCACCAGGGCGGCCAGCGTCACGCCGAGATAGAAGCCGAACCGCTCCGCGTAGGCCTCGGGGCGGTTCGCGCCCAGGGTGATGGCGACCGCGATCGTGCCCGGCCCCGTGGTGAACGGCAGGGTCAGAGGGAAGAACGCGATCTCCGCGAGGGGCCCGGGCGCCTGGTCCGGCTGCGGTTCCGACGGGGCCGGACCGCGTGCCGTGGAGCCGGACGCCTCGGCCTGCTTGCGCGCCTCCCGCGCCTCGGGCCGGTTGAGCTGGTTCCAGGCCGAGGACATCACCACCAAGCCGCCGGCGACGCGCAGCGCGCCGAGGGTGACGCCGAAGAAATTCAGGATCGGCGTGCCGGCCCAGAGGGCGCCGAGCATCACCAGGGCGGCGTAGACGCCGATGCGGCGCGACAGCAGCACCCGCTCGGCATGGCTGTAGGCGCTCGTCACCTGCGCGAAGATGAAGGCACCCCCGATCGGGTTCACGATCGAGATCAGGCCCGAGAGGGCGAGCAGGAACTGCTGGACGGTGAAGTCGATGCTCATCCGGGCATCGTACACGACAGGTCCGCCGGACGGCGTGTCGCGCCGGCTGCGACGATTCCCCTTGCCCCGCGGTTTCGTGGCCCCGGAGCGCCGCAGGCCCGCCCCGGTCCGGGATTTGCCGGCGCAGGCTGCCGGTCGTGCCGCGCCGTTCGGGATCGCGGCCCCCGCCGCGAAGTCCCCGAGCTGCCCGCCCAGGATGCGGCGCGACCGCGACCCCGATCTTCCGAATCCCTCCGCGCGCGCCGTGCTCAGCCCGGAGCGGGCGCAGGCACGAGGACCCGGGCGGGTGCGAGGCGGCGGGCGCGCCGCACCTGCTGGACCGCCACGGGGCGGTAGAGCTGCTTGGTCGCATCGACCACGTGCAGCCCCGCGAAGGGCAGGGCGAGGCTGCTGCCGAGGCGTTCCCACGCGGGTCCGGTGCGCAGCATCAGCCGCGAGCGCACCGGCGGCATGTAGAGGGTCTCGGACCAGCTCACGGGCGAGAACAGGGTGTCGCGCATCAGGCGCGCCAGCTGCGACCGACTGTAGGGCTGGCCGTGCCCGAAGGGCGTCGCCTCCCGGCGGGCCCAGACCCCGCGCCGGTTCGGCACCACCAGGATCATCCGGCCGCCCGGCGTCAGCGTCCGCCAGACCTCTTGGAGCAGCTCCGTCGGGCTCTCGACCGATTCGAGGGCGTGGACCAGGATGACCCGGTCGATGGCCGCCTCGGGCAGGGGCATCATCGTCGGATCGGCCAGCGCCGCGCAGGAGCGGCCGGTGCTCGGCCAGTTCACCACGCCCTGGGTCGCCGGCATGAAGGCCAGCGTGCGTTCCGCGATGCAGTGGACCGGGCCGAGATACGGAGTCGCGTAGCCGATCCCGAGCACGCGCAGGCCGGACACGGAACCCAGGAACTCATGGAGCGCCCGCCCGACGACGCGGTGCGTCGTGCGGCCCAGGGGGCTGGCATAGAAGGCCCGCAAGCCGTTGACGTCGAGACGCATGAAGGGACAAGACACCGGGGCCGAAACGTTCACCGTACTCAATGGTGAGACAAGCTGCCCGCGGCAAGCGCCGAAGGAACCCGGCCCGACCGCCGCCGGTTCACGGCGACAGCTTTCGCGCTCAATGGGACCCACTCCGATGGCTGCCGAGACCGAGATCCGCACCTTTTTGTGCCGCAGCGACAATATCGGCGTCCTGGTCCGGGATCCGGCCACGGGAGCCTGCGCGGCGATCGACGTGCCGGACGCCGGCCCGGTCCTGAAGGCGCTCGACGAGACCGGCTGGCAGCTCACCGACATCCTCGTCACCCACCGCCACGGCGACCATGTCGAGGGGATCCCGGAGGTCAAGCGGGCCACCGGCGCCCGGGTCGTGGCGCCCGCCAAGGCGGGGGACGCCGTTCCTCAGGTGGACGTCACCGTCCGGGAGGGCGACACGGTGCGCGTGGGCGGCCTCGAAGCGCAGGTCTGGGAGACGCCCGGCCATTGCCTCGACCACGTCACCTATTGGTTCGCCCGGGCCGGGCTCGTCTGCGCCGGCGACACCCTGTTCACGCTGGGCTGTGGCCGGGTGATGGAGAGCCCGCCGGAGACGCTCTACCGATCGCTGCGCCGCTTCGACGACCTTCCCGACACGACCCGGGTGTTCAGCGGGCACGACTACGTACTCTCCAACGCCCGCTTTGCCCTGACGGCCGATCCGGACAATCCGGAGCTCAAGGCGCGCTTCGCCGAGGCGGAGCGTGCGAAGGCGGAGGGGCGATTCCTGGTTCCGTCGACCATGGGCGAGGAGCGCGCGACCAATCCGTTCCTGCGCAGCGGGCTTCCGAGTCTGGCCCGATCGGTCGACATGCCGCCAGAAAGCGAGCCTGAAGCGGTGTTCGTCGCCTTAAGGGCGTGGAAGAACCGCTTCTGAGGCAGGTGATAACGAGAAAAATTTGTTGCCTTCTCAAGGCAAACTGACACATACGGGTTTTTAAGCGGTCTTAATCCGCTCAGGTCAAACGGGCTCCCGGGGGGAAGCCGTAACGTCAACGCGAAGCGCCGGGACGCTTCAGCCGGTATGATGGGGGTCCGTCTCGCCCTACCACCTGTCCACTTCCCGCCTTCCTCTTCCGTTCCATAAGCCAGAGCCTGCCGGGTCCAAGGAAGAGTCGCTCGCCGTCAAGGTCAAGCTTCCTGGAACCGACGACGCGGAGACCGGCCCGCTCGGCGACGTGGCCGGCCCCCAGCGCGCCCGTGCACCGGTCGCGGCGGACGTCCGGCTCCTCGGGATCGCCACCGAGCATCTCTCGCGCCTCGGGCCCAAACGCGTGACGGTCGTGGCCGTCGCGGCGGAAGCCGGCATGACGCACGCCAACGTCTACCGCTACTTCCCATCCAAGGATGCGCTGCTCGACGCCGTGGCGGGCCGCTGGCTCCGCGAGGTCGAGGCCCGGCTCGCCGGTATCGCCGACGCGCCCGATCCGGCCGACGACAAGATCGAGCGGCTCCTGACCGCCCTGGCCACCGTGCAGCGCGATGCGCTGGTCGACGAGCCGAACCTGTTCGCCGTCCACCTCGACGCCACCGTGTCGGCCCGGCCGATCGCCCGGCGGCACCGGGTGCGCCTGCGCAGTCTCGTCGAGCGCGTCGTCGAGGAGGGCATCACGTCCGGGATCTTCTCGGCGCGCGACCGGGAACGGGCGATCGCCTACATCTTCGACGCGAGCTACCGCTTCACGCACCCGCTGGCGATCCAGCACGATGCCGAGGTGCCGCGCGATCTGATCGAGGCCCGGTTCGGGGCCGTCATCCACGCCATTCAGCGGGTTCTGCGTTCCGGCGTTCTCTGAATCACCGCGCAGCCGATCGACCCGAGAGGCCCGGACATCCTGTCCGGGCCTCTCGCGTTTTCGGCCACCGGCCGGTCGGCTCAGCGACTTCCGGCGGGCGAAATGACAGCTTTTCGAATCTGTCATCCAAGCGTTGCCGCACCACAGGCTGTGGGTGCAGTGCACCTAAAACCCTCCCGACGTTGACGTTTCCAGACATCCGCCCGGGCCGTTCCGGGCCCGGCCGCGTGCCGGGGGTGACCCCTTCCCATCCGCCATCGGGTTGAAGCGGCGGTGCTTTTCGGCCACACAGCCGCGCAGATTTTCGAGCGGCGAATCCGGTTGCGGACCCAGGCTGACGCGCAGTTCCGGCATCGTCCCACGCATCATCGCAGTCGATACGCAGCGGAGACACATCCGACATGGCTCGCAACAAGATCGCGCTCATCGGTGCCGGCCAGATCGGCGGCACCCTGGCTCTTCTCGCTGGCCTCAAGGATCTCGGCGACGTCGTCCTGTTCGACATCGTCGACGGCGTGCCGCAGGGCAAGGCGCTGGACATCGCAGAGGCCGCGCCCGTCGAAGGGTTCGATGCGACCTACGCGGGCGCCAGCGACTATTCCGCCATCCAGGGCGCCGACGTGGTGATCGTCACCGCCGGCGTGCCGCGCAAGCCCGGCATGAGCCGTGACGACCTGATCGGCATCAACCTCAAGGTGATGCAGGCGGTGGGCGAGGGCATCAAGACCTACGCGCCCGACGCCTTCGTGATCTGCATCACCAACCCGCTCGACGCCATGGTGTGGGCGCTGCAGAAGTTCTCGGGGCTGCCCACCAACAAGATTGTCGGCATGGCCGGCGTGCTCGACTCCGCCCGCTTCCGCCACTTCCTCGCGGAGGAATTCAAGGTCTCGGTGGAGGACGTCACGGCCTTCGTGCTCGGCGGCCACGGCGACGACATGGTCCCGCTGACCCGCTACTCCACGGTCGCCGGCGTGCCCCTGACCGACTTGGTCAAGCTCGGCTGGACCACCCAGGAGAAGCTCGACGCCATGGTCGACCGCACCCGCAAGGGCGGCGGCGAGATCGTCAACCTGCTCAAGACCGGCTCGGCCTTCTACGCGCCCGCGGCTTCCGCCATCGTCATGGCGGAAAGCTACCTGCGCGACAAGAAGCGGGTCCTGCCCTGCGCGGCCTACCTCGACGGCCAGTACGGCGTGAAGGGCATGTTCATCGGCGTGCCGATCGTGATCGGCGCGAACGGCGTGGAGCGCGTCCTCGAGGTGACCTTCGACGCGGCCGAGAAGGCGATGTTCGAGAAGTCGGTCGCCTCGGTGACGGGCCTCATCGACGCCTGCAAGGGAGTCGACAGCAACCTCGCCTGAGGCCATTCGAAGCCGGGCGCGCCCATCCCGGCCCGCCCGTCCGAAGCCATCCGTTCGTCCGACGAGGTCCCGATGAACATCCACGAATACCAGGCCAAGGCCGTGCTGAAGGAGTTCGGCTTGCCGGTCTCCCGCGGCGTGGCGATCTTCAACCCGTCGGAGGCGGAGGCCGCCGCCAAGGAACTCGGCGGCCCGGTCTGGGTCGTGAAGAGCCAGATCCACGCGGGCGGTCGCGGCAAGGGGACCTTCAAGGGCGCGCCCGAGGGGGCCAAGGGCGGCGTACGCGTCACCAAGTCGATCGACGAGGTGAAGCAATATGCCGGCGAGATGCTCGGCCAGACGCTGGTGACGATCCAGACCGGGCCGGCCGGCAAGCAGGTCAACCGCCTCTACATCGAGGAAGGTGCCCAGATCGACGAGGAATTCTACCTCTCGATGCTGGTCGATCGCGTCACCGGCGGCGTCGCCTTCGTGGTCTCCACGGAAGGCGGCATGGATATCGAGGCCGTCGCCCACGATACGCCAGAGAAGATCCACACCATCGCGGTCGATCCGGCCACCGGCGTGATGCCCCATCACGGCCGCGCCGTCGCCAAGGCGCTCGGCCTCACCGGCACCCAGGCCAAGGAAGCGGCCGCGCTGACGGAAAAGCTCTACGCGGCGTTCGTGTCCAAGGACATGAGCCTTCTGGAGATCAACCCGCTCGTGCTCACGGCCGACGGGCACCTCAAGTGCCTCGACGCCAAGATGGCCTTCGATTCGAACGCTCTTTATCGCCACCCCGACATCGTCGCGCTGCGGGACGAGACCGAGGAGGACGCCAAGGAGATCGAGGCGTCGAAGTATGACCTCGCCTACATCGCGCTCGACGGCACGATCGGCTGCATGGTCAACGGTGCCGGCCTCGCCATGGCGACCCTCGACATCATCAAGCTCTACGGCGAGGAGCCGGCGAACTTCCTCGATGTCGGCGGCGGCGCCTCCGAGGAGAAGGTCACGGCGGCGTTCAAGATCATCACCGCGGACCCGAACGTGAAGGGGATCCTCGTCAACATCTTCGGTGGGATCATGAAGTGCGACGTGATCGCCAACGGCGTGATCGCGGCCGTGAAGGCGGTGGGCCTCCAGGTGCCGCTGGTGGTGCGCCTCGAAGGCACCAACGTCGAGGAAGGCAAGGCCATCATCCGGAATTCGGGCCTCAACGTGATCCCGGCGGACGACCTCGACGACGCCGCCCAGAAGATCGTCGCCGCCGTGAAGGGAGCCTGATCATGTCGGTGATGATCGACGCCAGCACCAAGGTCATCTGCCAGGGCTTCACCGGCAAGAACGGGACCTTCCACTCCGAGCAGGCCATCGCGTACGGCACCAAGATGGTCGGCGGCACCTCGCCGGGTAAGGGCGGCTCGTCCCATCTCGGCCTGCCCGTGTTCGACACCGTCGCGGAGGCTCGGGAGGCGACGGGTGCCGAGGCCTCGGTGGTCTACGTGCCGCCGCCCGGCGCGGCGGACGCGATCTGCGAGGCGATCGCCGCCGAAGTCCCGCTGATCGTCTGCATCACGGAGGGCATCCCGGTCCTCGACATGGTGCGGGTGAAGCGGGCGCTCATCGGTTCGAAGTCGCGCCTCGTCGGGCCGAACTGCCCCGGCATCGTGACGGCGGGCGAATCGAAGATCGGCATCATGCCGGCCAACATCTTCCGGCCCGGCTCCGTCGGGATCGTGTCCCGGTCCGGCACCCTGACCTACGAGGCGGTGTTCCAAACCTCCAATGCCGGCCTCGGCCAGACGACGGCGGTGGGCATCGGCGGCGATCCTGTGAAGGGCACCGAGTTCATCGACGTGCTGGAGCTGTTCCTGGCCGACCCGAAGACCGAGTCGATCGTGATGATCGGCGAGATCGGCGGCTCGGCCGAGGAGGAGGCCGCGCAGTTCCTGAAGGACGAGGCTAAGCGCGGGCGCAGGAAGCCGATGGTCGGCTTCATCGCCGGCCGTACGGCGCCTCCGGGCCGCCGCATGGGCCATGCCGGCGCGATCATCTCGGGCGGCAAGGGCGGCGCCGAGGACAAGATCGCCGCCATGGAGGCCGCGGGCATCCGCGTGTCGCCGTCGCCGGCGCGACTGGGCTCGACCCTGGTCGAGGTCCTGAAGGGGTAAGGAGCCGCGCGCCTGCGTTGCGGCCATCGCAGGGCCGCAACGCCCATATCGGGTGTGCAGATCAACTCAGCGGGGCGGACACCCGCCCCGTTCCGGTTTGAAGGCGTTCCGCCGTGCTGACGGAAAGCCTGAAGGGCAGGGCAACCGGCCCGCGCGACAGGATGGACGCACCATGGCACGCCAGGACGTGAACGAAGCGCTCCTCGAAACCTCGTTCCTCTACGGCGCCAATGCCGCTTACATCGAGGAGTTGCAGGCGGCCTACGCCCGCAATCCCGCCTCGGTCGATCCCGCGTGGCAGGCCTTCTTCAAGGGCCTCGGCGAGGACGAGACCCTGGTCGAGAAGAACGCCGCCGGCGCCTCCTGGGAGAAGCCCAACTGGCCCGTGCCGCTCAACGGCGAGCTGGTCTCGGCGCTCGACGGCAACTGGGGCGCCCTGGAGAAGGCGGTCGGGGACAAGATCGTCGCCCGCGAGGCCAAGGAGCCGAAGCCCGGCAAGCCGCTGGACAGCGTCACCGCCACCACCGGCGTCTCGGTCGAGCAGGCCACCAAGGATTCCGTGCGGGCGATCATGCTGATCCGCTCCTACCGGATGCGCGGCCACCTGCACGCCAAGCTCGATCCCCTGGGGCTGGCACCCCGCGGCGACCACGAGGAATTGCACCCGCAGCATTACGGGTTCCAGGAGAGCGACTGGGACCGGCCGGTCTTCCTCGACAACGTGCTCGGCCTGGAGTTCGGCACGATCCGCGAGATCGTCGACATCCTGGAACGGACCTACTGCCAGACGCTCGGCGTCGAGTTCATGCACATCTCGGATCCCGCCGAGAAGGCCTGGATCCAGGAGCGCATCGAGGGCAAGGACAAGGAGATCTCCTTCACGCCCGAGGGTCGCCGAGCCATCCTCAACAAGCTGATCGAGGCCGAGGGCTTCGAGAAGTTCCTGGATCTCAAGTACACGGGCACCAAGCGCTTCGGCCTCGACGGCAGCGAGGCGATGATTCCTGCGCTGGAGCAGATCATCAAGCGCGGCGGCGCCCTCGGCGTGCGCGAGATCGTGCTCGGCATGGCCCATCGCGGCCGGCTCAACGTGCTCACCAACGTGATGGCGAAGCCCTTCCGGGCGGTGTTCCACGAGTTCAAGGGCGGCTCGGCCTCCCCGGCCGAGGTCGAGGGCTCGGGGGACGTGAAGTACCACCTGGGCGCCTCCTCGGACCGCGCCTTCGACGGCAACAACGTCCACCTGTCGCTCACTGCGAATCCGTCGCACCTGGAGATCGTCGATCCGGTGGTGCTGGGGAAGGTCCGCGCCAAGCAGGACCAGTGGGCGAAGCCCCACATCCAGCGGGCGAGCGTCCTGCCGCTGCTGATCCACGGCGACGCCGCCTTCGCGGGGCAGGGCGTCGTGGCCGAGTGCTTCGGCCTGTCGGGCCTCAAGGGCCACCGCACCGGCGGATCGGTGCACTTCATCATCAACAATCAGATCGGCTTCACCACCGATCCGCGTTTCTCGCGGTCGTCGCCTTACCCGTCGGACGTGGCCAAGATGGTCGAGGCGCCGATCTTCCACTGCAACGGCGACGATCCGGAGGCCGTGACCTTCGCCGCCAAGGTGGCGGTGGAGTACCGCCAGAAGTTCGGCAAGCCGGTCGTCATCGACATGCTGTGCTACCGCCGCTTCGGCCACAACGAGGGCGACGAGCCGGCCTTCACCCAGCCGAAGATGTACCAGCGGATCCGCAAGCATCCGTCGGTGCTGGAGAATTACGGGCGCAAGCTCGTCGAGAACGGTTCCGTGACCCAGGAGGCCCTGGACGCCCGCAAGGCCGAGTTCCGCGGCATGCTCGACACCGAGCTCGATGTCGCCAACAACTACAAGGCCAACAAGGCCGACTGGCTCGACGGCCGCTGGTCCGGCGTCAAGGCGGTCCACGAGGACGTGGACGATCCGCGCCGCGGTCGCACCGCCGTGCCGGCCGAGACGCTGCAGGAGATCGGGCGCAAGATCACGCAGGCGCCTCCCGGCTTCCACCTGCACCGCACGATCCAGCGGTTCATGGACAATCGCGCCAAGGCCGTGGAGACCGGCGCCGGCATCGACTGGGCGACCGCCGAGGCGCTGGCCTTCGGGGCGACGCTGCTGGACGGCAACCGCGTCCGGCTCTCCGGTCAGGACGTCGAGCGCGGCACCTTCTCGCAGCGCCACGCCGTCGTGATCGACCAGGAGAACGAGCAGCGCTACACGCCGCTGAACGCCATCCGCGAGGGCCAGGCCTCGATCGAGATCATCAACTCGATGCTCTCCGAGGAGGCGGTGCTGGGCTTCGAGTACGGCTACTCGCTGGCCGAGCCGAACGCGCTGGTCCTGTGGGAGGCGCAGTTCGGCGACTTCGCCAACGGCGCCCAGGTGGTGATCGACCAGTTCATCGCGAGCGGCGAGCGCAAGTGGCTGCGCATGTCCGGCCTCGTGCTGCTGCTGCCCCACGGCTACGAGGGGCAGGGGCCCGAGCACTCCTCCGCCCGACTGGAGCGCTACCTCCAGGCCTGCGCCGAGGACAACATGCAGGTCGCCAACGTCACGACCCCGGCGAACTACTTCCACATCCTGCGCCGGCAGCTGAAGCGCGACTTCCGCAAGCCGCTGGTGCTGATGACGCCGAAGTCGCTGCTGCGCCACAAGCGCGCCGTCTCGAACCTCGACGCCCTGGCGGAGGGCTCGACCTTCCACCGCGTCCTCTGGGACGATGCCGAGGAGGAGGGCGCGCAGAACAAGCTGGTGCGCGACGACAAGATCCGTCGCGTCGTGCTCTGCTCCGGCAAGGTCTACTACGACCTCCTGGAGGAGCGGGAGAAGCGCGGTCTCAACGACATCTACCTGATGCGCGTCGAGCAGCTCTACCCGTTCCCGCTCAAGGCGCTGGCCAACGAGATGGCCCGCTTCCGCAACGCCGACGTGATCTGGTGCCAGGAGGAGCCCAAGAACATGGGGGCGTGGTCCTTCGTCGAGCCCTACCTGGAATGGGTGCTCGGCCAGGCCGGCTCCGCGGTGAAGCGCGCCCGCTACGTCGGCCGTCCGGCCTCCGCCTCCACGGCGGTCGGCCAGATGTCGAAGCACCAAGCTCAGCTCCAGGCCTTCCTCAACGAGGCCCTGGCGGTCTGATCATCCGGCCATGGCCTACTTCCTGCTCCGCCTGGACCCGCCGCGCCCGAGCTTCCCGTTCGACGCGACGGAGGCCGAGATGGCGCTGTTCTCGGCCCATTCCGGGTACTGGATGGCGCAGGCGGAGGCCGGAACCGCCATCGCGGTCGGACCCGTCTTCGAATCCGGCGGCACCTGGGGCTTGGCCCTGGTCGAGGCCGCCGACGCGGCCCAGGCCGAGGCCCTCGGCGAAGCGGATCCGGTCCTGATGGCGCAGGTAGGCTTCCGGTACACCGTCTCGCCCGTTCCATCCTTGATCCTGCGGCGCTGACGTCGCGGCCCGACATCCAGAGGAGGCCCCCCGCGGGGCAACAGAGCATGGCAACCGACATCCTCGTCCCGACCCTCGGCGAATCCGTGAGCGAGGCCACCATCGGCCGCTGGTTCAAGAAGCCCGGCGACCCGGTCGCGGCCGACGAGCCGATCGTCGAGCTCGAGACCGACAAGGTGACCTTGGAGGTCAACGCTCCGGCGGCCGGCCAACTCGGCGAGATCCTGGTCAAGGACGGGGAGACCGTGGAACCGGGCGCCCTGCTCGGCTCGATCGTCGAGGCCGGTGCCGGCGGCGGCACGGCCAAGAAGGCCGCCCCGAAGGAGGTCCCGAAGGAAGCCGCCGAGACCAAGGCCGAGAGCCGGAGCGAGGCTCCCAAATCCGCGACGCCCGCCAAGGCCGAGGCGCCGGCCCAGGAATCCTCCGCCGGCTACGGCAATCACGGCGATGCCGCGGCTCCGGCGGCCCAGCAGCGCCCGGCCGGCGACAATGGCCCCGCGGTGGCCAAGCTCGCCCGCGAGACCGGCGTCGACCCGTCGGGCGTCAACGGCTCCGGCAAGGACGGTCGCGTGACCAAGGGCGACATGCTCGGGGCCATCGCCAAGGGGCCGGCGCCCGCCGCCGCCCCCGCTCGGGAGGCCCGGCCGACCCTGCCGCGCGCGCCCTCGGCTCCGGATGACGCCGCGCGCGAGGAGCGCGTGCGGATGACGAAGCTCCGCCAGACCATCGCGCGCCGCCTCAAGGACGCGCAGGACACCGCGGCGATGCTGACGACGTTCAACGACGTCGACATGTCCGCCGTGATGGCCATGCGCAGCCAGTACAAGGACATCTTCGAGAAGAAGCACGGCACCAAGCTCGGCTTCATGGGCTTCTTCACCAAGGCGGTGATCGGCGCCCTGAAGGATGTGCCGGCGGTCAACGCCGAGATCGACGGGCAGGACCTCGTCTACAAGAACTACTATCACATCGGCATCGCGGTCGGGACCGATAAGGGCCTCGTCGTGCCGGTGGTCCGCGACGCCGACGACCTGTCGATCGCCGGCATCGAGAAGAAGATCGCCGGCTTCGGCAAGAAGGCCCGCGACGGCAAGCTCTCCATCGAGGAGATGCAGGGCGGCACCTTCACGATCACCAACGGTGGCATCTACGGCTCGCTGATGTCGACGCCGATCCTCAACGCGCCGCAATCCGGCATCCTCGGCATGCACCGCATTGAGGAGCGGCCGGTGGTCCGCGCCGGCAAGATCGAGGCTCGGCCGATGATGTACCTCGCACTGTCGTACGACCATCGCATCGTCGACGGTAAGGAGGCCGTGACCTTCCTGGTGCGGGTCAAGGAGGCGCTGGAGGATCCGGCGCGGCTCGTGCTGGACCTGTGAGGCCATGATGTCGGACGCTGAGAACAGGGTCGCGGTCGTCACCGGCGGCAGCCGCGGCATCGGCCGGGCGGTGGCGCTGCTCCTCGCGGAGCGCGGCTACGCGGTCTGCCTGAGCTACGTGTCGGATGCCGCCGCAGCACACGGCGTGGTCGACACGATCACCGCCGGTGGTGGTCGCGCGCTCGCCGTGAAGAGCGATGTCGGCAGCGAGGCCGACGTCATCGCCCTGTTCCGGGCGGCCGACGGGCTCGGACGGCTCGCGGCGCTGGTCAACAACGCCGGCGTGGTGGACGTGAAATCCGACGTTGCCGACATGAGCGCGGCCCGGCTTCAGCGGATGATGACCACCAACGTGGTCGGCAGCTTCCTGTGCGCCCGCGAGGCGGTCCAACGCATGTCGACCAAGCGAGGCGGGGGCGGCGGCGCGATCGTCAACCTGTCCTCCGTGGCGGCGCGCCTCGGCGGCCCCGGGCAGTTCGTGGACTACGCCGCCTCGAAGGGAGCGATCGACTCGCTGACGATCGGGCTCTCTCGCGAAGTCGCCGGAGAGGGCATCCGCGTCAACGCGGTGGCGCCCGGCATCATCGCCACCGAGATCCATGCCAGCGGCGGCGAGCCCGACCGGGTGGAGCGTCTCGGCCCCGGCGTCCCGATGGGCCGGGCCGGCACCGCCGAGGAGGTCGCCGCGCCGATCGTGTGGCTCCTCTCGGAGGAGGCCTCCTACACCACGGGCGCCATCCTCGACATCGGCGGCGGCCGCTGAGGCCGCAACCGATCCGACATTCCCTGCCCGTTCCACACGCGGCACGACCGAGCGGAAGCGAACCTGCATGTCCTACGATCTCGTCGTCATCGGCACCGGCCCTGGCGGCTACGTCTGCGCCATCCGCGCGGCGCAGCTCGGCCTGCGGACCGCGGTGGTCGAGAAGCGCGCGACGCACGGCGGGACTTGCCTCAACATCGGCTGCATCCCGTCGAAGGCGCTGCTCCACGCCTCGGAGGCGTTCGAGGAGGCCAACACGCATTTCGCCGATCTCGGCATCGACGTCGGCACGCCGAAGCTCGACCTGAAGAAGATGATGGCCTTCAAGGACGAGGGCGTGGCGGGCAACACCAAAGGTGTCGAGTTCCTGCTCAAGAAGAACAAGGTCGACACCTTCCACGGCACCGGCCGTATCGCCGGCGCGGGCCGCGTCGAGGTGATCGCCGAGGACGGGGGCAATCAGATCCTCGAAAGCAAGAGCATCGTGATCGCGACGGGTTCGGACGTGACGCGCCTGCCGGGCGTGACGATCGACGAGAAGGTCGTGGTGTCGTCGACCGGCGCCCTCGAGCTGGACCGGGTGCCGAAGAAGCTCCTCGTCATCGGCGCCGGAGTGATCGGGCTGGAACTGGGCTCGGTCTGGCGCCGCCTCGGCGCCGAGGTCACGGTGGTCGAATATCTCGACCGGGTGCTCCCCGGCATGGATGGCGAGGTCGGCAAGCAGTTCCAGCGGATCCTGACCAAGCAGGGCATCGGCTTCAGGCTGTCCACCAAGGTGACCGGCGTGGAGGTCGGCAAGAAGGGCGCGAGCGTGACCGTCGAGCCGGCCGCGGGCGGCGCGGCGGAGACGCTGCAGGCCGACGTGGTCCTCGTGGCGATCGGCCGGGTTCCCTACACGGAGGGTCTCGGCCTCGACACGGTCGGCGTCCAGCGGGACGACAAGGGCCGGATCCTCACCGATTCCCACTACGCCACCAACGTCACCGGGATCTACGCCATCGGCGACGTGATCGCCGGCCCGATGCTCGCCCACAAGGCCGAGGACGAAGGCGTGGCGATCGCCGAGATGTTGGCCGGCCAGTCCGGCCACGTGAATTACGGTGTGATCCCCAACGTGGTCTACACGTTCCCGGAAGTCGCCTCGGTGGGCAAGACCGAGGAGGAGCTCAAGAAGGACGGGATCGCCTACAATGCCGGCAAGTTCCCCTTCACGGCCAACGGCCGCGCCAAGGCGAACGGCACCACCGACGGCTTCGTGAAGGTGCTGGCCGACGCCCAGACCGACCGCGTCCTCGGCGTCCACATCGTCGGCGCCGATGCCGGCAACCTGATCGCCGAGGTCGCGGTGGCGATGGAGTTCGGCGCCTCCTCGGAGGACATCGCCCGGACCTGCCACGCGCACCCGACGCTTACCGAGGCCGTCAAGGAAGCCGCCCTCGCGGTGAACAAGCGCGCGATCCACGTCTGACGGGCCGCGCGCCTCGACGGGCGGATCAGGCGATCTTGCGTCGGGCGTTGGGGAGGTCGGCGATCCGCAGCAGCGCGCTCGGCGCCGGGGGGGCCGTGAGGGCGTTGAGGAGATAGGGCCTGCGCAAGCCCAGGGCGTTGTGCAGGGCCAGATCGATGTCGCGCGCGTAGAACGGCATCCGCAGCACGGCGTCGACCCCGAAGTAGCGCCCAGCCTGGGCCACGGGCTCCAGTTCGGACGTGGTCAGCAGGGTGATCCGGGTGGCGAGGCCCAGCGGCTGGATCTGGCAGGCCAGTTCCATTCCGTCGATGCCGTTCAGCTTCACGTCGATGAAGGCGAAGTCGTAGGCCGCGTGCTTGAACTGCTTTAGGGCGTGGCGGCCGTCATCCGTCTCGTCGAGTTCGATCGCGAAGCCGCTGCGGGCCACGACGCGGCTGATGGCCGACCGCCCGGCCGGGGTCGAGCAGGCCAGCAGCGCCCGGGTCGGCGTGCGACGCCGGGCATCGGCGTGCAGGAGCTGCTCGATATGGCCCGGGTCGAGGGGCGTCTTGAGAACCTCGTAGGCCCCGAGGCTGGTGGCGATCTCCTGCCAGTGCGGCATGACGCGGGTGGCCACCAGCACCAGGCATGGCGGTTCGGCCCCCGCCCGACGCGCCACCGCCACGGCCTCGGGTCCGCTCAGATCCTCGAGCTGGAGACTGACGAAGGCCAGGGTCGGGCGGCGTTGGAGGAGAATGTCGCAGAGTGCTTGGCCGGAGGTTGCCTCTTCGATCGCGGCCTGCGGATCGAAGCGCTGAACGACCGCCCGCAGAGAGGCGCGACGGCCCGCATCGCAGTCCGCGATAACGACCCGTGCCGACGTCCCCCCGTTATCAAGCCCCATGGCGCCCGTCCAAGTCGATCCGATCCCTGCCGCCAAGAGTGGGCTTAGATCGTGACGAAGCTCTTAAAGAAACAGCTGTTCACCTAACCGCGAGCATCACATCGCTATTCCATGCAGGAGCGACCCCGATAACAGCTCCTATATCTGGCTAGATTAGCGACTAAACCGAGGATGGGCCGACGCGTAGGCACTCATCAGCCGCGCGGCATCAACCTGCGTGTAGAGCTGCGTGGTCGACAGGGAGGCGTGGCCGAGGAGTTCCTGGATCGCGCGCAGTTCCCCTTGTCGCGCAAGGAGATGCGTCGCGAAGGAATGGCGCAGGGCGTGCGGCGTGGCGCTGTCGGGCAGGCCGAGGGCCCCCCGGGCGCGGGCGACCGTGTACTGAATGATCCGCGGCGACAAAGGGCCGCCCCTGGCACCGACGAAGAGAGGCCCGTCCGACGGCAGCGGCAGCGGGCAGGCGGCGATATAATCGGCGACGGCCTGTGCCACGATGGGCAGGATCGGCACCATGCGCTGCTTGCCCCCCTTGCCCAGGACGGTAACCTGATCGCTGCCCGGCAGCGGCGCATCCCGGCGCGCGAGGCCCAGAGCCTCCGAGATACGCAATCCGGCGCCGTACAGAAGCGCCAGCACGGCGGCGTCCCGGGCAAGCACCCAGGGCTCGCGCTCCTCGCCGGCGCGGATGCCGGTATCGGTGAGCGCCACGGCAGCCTGCACGGGCAGGGGCCGCGGCAGGCGGCGAGGAACCTTGGGCGAACGCACGCCGCCCAGCGCCGAGACCGTCCCGTGCCCCTCCCGCTCGAGGTAGCGCGCGAAGGAGCGCAGGCCCGCGAGCATGCGCATCAGCGAACGGCCGGACACCGCCTCGGCCCGCCGTGCGGCCATGAAGGCGCGGATGTCGCGCACCTTCAGAGCGATCAGCATCGGGATCGTCGGGGTACCCTGCCGCGACGCGAGGTGAAGGAGAAACTGGCGCAGGTCGCGCCCGTAGGCCTCGACGGTGTTGGGCGACATCCGCCGCTCGCGGGCGAGCCCCTCGGTCCAGGCCCGGACGACGTCGCGGAGGCGCGCGTCGCCCGGTATCAGTATCAGGTCATGGTCGGTCGCGCGTGCAGCCATGAGTCCACTCGACCGGATGTGTCTTGCCGAGCCCTTAACGCCGGACCCGGACCCAGCCGCCTGTCGCCACGCTCGCCCCCTGCGGCGCCCCGTGCCAAGCTGCCCCGATGACAGCCCTCGCTTATGCCGGCGCCGCCCTCGCGGAGATCGCCGGATGCTTCGCGTTCTGGTCGTGGCTGCGACTGGGCCACTCAGTCTGGTGGGTCCTGCCCGGGCTGGTGTCGCTCGCGGTGTTCGCCGCCCTGCTGACGCTCGTGGACACACCGGCGGCGGGGCGCGCCTTCGCGGCCTATGGCGGGGTCTACGTCGCCGCGTCGGTTCTGTGGCTGTGGCTCGCGGAAGGCCACCGGCCCGACCGCTGGGATCTCGCGGGCAGCGTGGTCTGCCTCGCCGGGACGGCGCTGATCCTGCTGGGTCGACGGGGCTGAGGCGGTCTCACCGCCCCATGGCGTAGAACTCGACGTTCGGCCGCAGGTCCGCCACGCTCGCGAGCCGGTTCGACAGGGCGAAGAGCGCCGTGATCGCCGCGATGTCCCACACATCGTCCGGGCTGAAGCCGTGCTCGGCGAGTGCAGCGTGATCCTCTGGGCCGACGGTCTGGGAGGCGGTCGCCACCGTCACCGCGAAGGCCAGCATGGCGCGCTGGCGCGGCGTGATGTCGGCCTTGGCGTAGTTGACCGCCACCTGATCGGCGAGGAGCGGGTTCTTGGCCCGGACCCGCAGGATCGCCCCATGGGCGACGACGCAGTAGAGGCATTGATTGGCCGCGCTGGTAGCCACGACGATCATTTCGCGCTCGGCCTTCGAAAGGCCGCCGGGCCGATCCATCAGCGCGTCGTGGTAGGCCATGAAGGCGCGAAACTCGTCGGGACGGTGCGCCAGTGCCAGGAAGATGTTGGGCACGAAGCCGGCCTTCTCCTGCACGAGAGTGATTCGGGCGCGCAGATCCTCCGGCATCTCCGAGAGCTTCGGCACCGGGAAGCGGCTGATCGGGGCCTCCACGCTCATGATCGTCCTCCAATTCCTGTGCCTTGGTGAAACCAGGCGTTCACGATACGTACGGCAGCGTCGGGCTGTTCGTCGAGCCGGAAGCATCATGACCAGCCCCATCCGCATCCTCGGCATCGATCCCGGGCTCCGCCGCACCGGCTGGGGCCTGATCACCGCGCAGGGGACGAAGCTTACCTACGGCGATTGCGGCGTCGTCACCTCGGACGGCGACCTGCCCCTGGCCCTGCGCCTGCGCGAGCTGTTCGAGGGCATCAGCCGGATCGTCGAGGCCGTCCGGCCTCACGAGGTCGCCGTGGAGGAGACCTTCGTCAACAAGGACGCGCAGGCGACGCTCAAGCTGGGACACGCCCGAGCCATGGCCCTCGTGGTCCCGGCGCTCGCCGGCCTGCCGGTGTTCGAGTACGCGCCCAATCTCATTAAGAAGACCGTGGCGGGCTCCGGACACGCCGAGAAGGTGCAGATCCAGGCGATGGTGCGCTTCCTGCTGCCGAAGGCCGAGTTCCGGGTGGCCGACGCCGCCGACGCGCTGGCCATCGCGATCACCCATGCCAGTCACCGGGACGCGCACGCCCTCCGTCAGGCCCACCTGCCCGGTGGCAAGCGCCGCAGCCTCACCGGCCAGGCGGCCGCGGGGCAGGGTCTTGAAGGGAAGGGCTTCTCGGCGGCCGCAGCCGCGCGCATCGAGGCCGCGCTGGCGAAACAAGGCTGACGGGATCGGGAAGAACTTGGTGGGGGAAGTAGGACTCGAACCTACGAAGCTTACGCAGCGGATTTACAGTCCGCCCCCTTTGCCGCTCGGGACATTCCCCCAAGGCGGGTTCTTCACCCGCGGCGCCCTTATGGTGAGGGGTGGGCCGGGTGTCAACGCTTGTGGTGGCCGGATCCACGTCTGAGCCTGGGTGGGGACCGCCCTGCGTTACGTTCGGCGCGGGATCCCGGATCGGCTTCCGCTTCGCGGCGCCCATCCCCGGCCGCTCCGGCGCAGGCTGGAACGCGACGCCCGCGACAGGCGCCTGCCGCGCGAGCGCCGTCCGCGTCCCGGAGCGGGCACAGGACGTGCGGCGTGCGCGACTCGACGCGTGCGGGACGAAAACGCGAACGTTCTGCGACTCCGGGGGATTCACAAAGGAATTCCGATCGGTCACGGTGCGTGCATGTCGCCCAGCTTCGTCGGCCTTTGACCCGCCCCGCCCCGTCCTTGCGGTCGCATCAGCGCACGCTGATGGCTCTGGTCGACGCCATGGCGCGCGGCGAGGCGGCGCATGTCGGGAACATCCTGGCGGCGGTGACGCCCGGCGGCGGCAAGTCGCTGCTGCCCGTGATCGCCGCGCACCGGCTGATTGCGGCCGGTCTGGTCGAGCGGGTGGTCTGGGTGGTGCCGCGCGACTCCCTGCGGCTGCAGGCCGAGGAGGCCTTTGCCGACCCGCTGTGGCGGGCGACCTTCGGGCACGCGCTGAGCGTCCGCGCGGCCGACAACGAGCGGGATCCGGCCCGGGGGCTTGCCGGCTACGTCACCACCTATCAGGCGGTCGCCGCCGCCCCGGCACTTCACCTGGCGGAAGCGCGGGCGCACCGCACGCTCCTGGTCATCGACGAGGTCCACCACCTCCCGGTGGCCGGGCGACCGGGGTCCGACGAGGCCTCGGCCGAGGACCGCGAGGCGGGCGCGTGGTCCCGGGCGATGCTGCCGCTCATGGAGGCGGCCGCCGTCCGCCTTCATCTGTCGGGGACCCTGGAGCGGGCGGACGGGCGGCGCATCCTCGGGCTGCCCTACCGGCCCGCCGCCCCGGGGCACGGGCCTGAACTGGACCTCGACGCCCCGGGGCTGGCGGTGATCGGCTACTCGCGGGCGCAGGCGCTGACCGAGCGGGCCGTGCTGCCGGTGACGTTCGGAGCCATCGACGGCGAGGCGAGCTGGCTGGAGGGCGGACAGATCGCCGGGGACAGCCCCCGGGTCGGGCCGCATCGTCTCGGCGCGGGTTCGGTGCGCGTCACCACCCGACCGGCCCTGTTCACGGCCCTGAGGACCGGTTTCGCCCGCGATCTCCTGAGCGAGGCGTTCTTCGCCACGAAGCGGCTGCGTGCCCGGCGCCGGGCGGAGCGCTGCCTGCCCCTGGGCGAGCCGGCCCGGGGGCTCGGCAAGCTCCTGGTTGTGGCGCCGGATCAGGCGAGCGCCCGCTCGTACCTGACGACCCTGCGGGACTGGATGCCGGCCGGGCAGGGGGAGCGCGATGTCCGTCTGGCGACCTCCGGGCAGGGGGATGCCCACGCGGCGCTCGCTGCTTTCCGGCTCACGCCTGAGCCGGCAATCCTGGTCACGGTGGCCATGGCATACGAGGGGCTCGACGCTCCCGAGGTCTCGGTGGTCGCGGCCCTGACTCATATCCGCTCGCGTCCCTGGCTGGAGCAGATGCTGGCCCGGGCCACCCGGGTCGATCCGCACGCGGGATCCTACGACGCGCAGCAGGCTCTGATCTTCCACCCCGACGACCCGCTCTTCGCCCGGTTCCGCCTGGAACTCGAGACCGAGCAGGGCAGCAGCGTGCGGCCGCCCCGGGAGCGCCCGGTGAGCGCGGTGGTGCCGGAGCGCACCCGCTGGCGGGACGACGAGCCCGCCGGGATCACTCCCCTGGAGAGCAACGCGATCGGTCTTCGCTACGCCCTGCTGCGCCCACGCCTCGCGGAGCCCGCGCCGGCGTCACCGGCGCCGGAGGCCCCGTCGATCACCGAGCGCACCCTGCGCCAGCGCCTCGCCGCCGCGGTGGCGGGGCAGGCGGTCGAGGACGAGACCTCCCTGCGGGTGCCGCGCGGCAGCAACCTCGCCCACCGCTACAACGCCGTCCTGAAGCGCGTCCTGGGCAAGGGCCGCGCGACCATGACGCTCCCGGAGCTGGAGGCGGCCCTCGCTTGGCTTGAACGCCATCGCCTCTCCGACCATCTCGACCGCCTCGACGGCGACGCGCGCTACGCATGGTCGGCCCGCCAGCGCCGGGGCCGCTGGCAGCCGGAGCGGGCCGCGGGCCGGTGACGCGGAACGGGAAGGACCATCCTGATGACCGAGAGCCTGCCCGCAGACTTCGCGTTGGCCCTGGAGAACGAGGCGCCTCCGGCAGCGTGGCCGGCGCCGCTCGCGGCTCTGTGGTGGCTCGCCCGCGATCCGGGGGGACCCGGCACGGAGGCCTGGGCGCGAGCGCACGCCATCGTCCAGGACGCGTCCGGTCCGGAGGCGGCCTGGGTGCACGCCCATCTCCACCGGCTCGAAGGCGATGCCGGCAACGCGCGCTACTGGTACGGGCGCGCCGGTCGCCCGGAAGCGTTCGGCCCTCTGGCATCGGAGCGGAACGCCATCATCGCCGACCTCATGGCCTCGGCCTGATCCGCCCGATTGCCAGGGATCGAAAACGCGCTCGTCGCCGTTCCTGACGCGGTGCGGGCGCGGGTCCGTGCGCCGCATTTGCGGAGAACGACGGATTCACTTTTGTCGCGCATCCTGATGTTTGCGGCGTAGCGGCAGTTCTTTGCCGACCAACCACGATCCCATGATCGTCGCACCTCTACAACTTCAGATTTAATAATGTCTGCTTTGCCTTATCGGGCTCTGTCTGAGTGCCGGTAATTGATTTTTATCGCCCCGATTTGTATTTTTTTATTCAACATTCCTTGGAGTCTGATTATGCCTAAGGGTACCGAGTCCGCAATCAGGGGAGCATACTGGTCACCGTGATGAGCATGGGGTGTCTATTCTGCGGCGTTTGTCTGGCGGGCCTTTCACTGCGCTATCCGGCGCGCGCGGCCGTTCTGGAACGCTGGAGCGGGATCTGCCTGATGCTCGGGCTCTGCCTGCTCGGGGCGGCGCTGCACGGCGTCCGCGTCTAGCGGACTGCCGCAGACGTTCTCTCCCGTTTCGGCCCCCTGGCGAAACGAGCGCGTGCGGGCCAAGACTGCTCCATCGGCAGCGGCTCCGGGCTGCCCAGGCGCCGGTCAGGCCTGGATCGCGGCGGCCTCGCGGGCGCGGCTGCCGCAGGCGGAGCAGAACCGCTCGAAGGTGCTCTTGCGATGCGCGCAGGTCGGGCATCGCTCGAACAGGCCGATCCCGCAATGCGGACAGAAATTGGCATCCGGGCTGGCCATATCGACCGGCCGCTCGCAGCCCGGGCAGACCTTCTTAGCGAGGCGCAGCAGCGCCTGATCGGTGGCGATCTCGGTGCGGCGTTCCACGTCGGGCCGCGCCTCGGCCATCCGTTGACGCTCCCGGTAGGCGTAGAGGGCGTTGATCGCTGCGCGCCCCGCCACGAGCGTGACCACCACGCCGACCCCGTAATGAACGTAGCCGCCGTAGCTCGGCAGATACGGCACCAGTTCGACGAAGAACGCGAAGGCGGCCGCCAGCGCGAAACCCCAGACGAACGGCCAGTTGCGCGTCTTGCGCCGCTTCAGCAACAGCCACCCGGCCAAAACCAGAAGTGGTAGGGTCACGGCGAGCCGGTAGCCGAAGACGCGCAGCTCCTGCGTGCGTTGGGACGCCTGGAGACTCTCCTGGGCCTCGCCACGCTGCGCGCTGTCGTCGGCCATCAGGGCCGCTTCGGTCTGCGCGAGGCCGAGATCCGCCTGGGCCAAGCCTTCGAGCTTCTCCTCGACGCTCCGTTCGGCGGCCTTCAGGGCGTCGAGCTGCCGCGTGCGCGCGATGAGGTCGGGATCCTGGTCGACGCGCTGGGTCGAGTCGCGGGTCTTCAACCAGTTGGCGAAGGTCTCGCGGGCGGCCGCGGAGGCCGCGCGCGCCGCGTCGAGGGCGAGCTGCACCTGATCCGTCTGCGCCTGCGTGTCGTTACGCGCCCGGCGGACCTGCTTCAGGGCCGTCGTGGTGGCCTCGGATTTACCGGGATCGAGGAACTGCTCCAGGGTGTAGCGATGCTCCACCTCCGGGAGGTCGCCGACGACCAGGGAGCCGAGACCGATCAGGAACCCCGCGAAGGCGAGGGCCACCAGCCAGAGGACGAAGGTGAAGGATCGCTCGGACAGACTGACACCTGATCTCAACGCGCGATCCTCGGTTTTTCAGGCGGCTGACGGCACCGGACCAGGCTGGTGGCCGGCATGCCGACTGCGCGGCCGTCGGCGTCCGACGCCGAATCGACTTCCCTCCGCCGGGAGCCGCGGAGCTTAGCAGGCCGCCGCGAGCGCTGTCCCACGCCTGCGTTCATTCCACGCCCGCCGTCGCGGCCTGCGCGGGAGCGGCGATTCGACGGCGCGCAGCCGTTTCCGGCATCCCGGAGGCCGCCAAGCGGAACGCT
>Ga0160428_1001095_pt1 | contig 22612 bp, 18 predicted proteins | sample SolpanmetagenomM_FD_108198 | JGI IMG/M metagenome (GOLD analysis project Ga0160428, IMG submission 108198) | Solar panel surface microbial communities from Lawrence Berkeley National Laboratory, California, USA - M | ecosystem: Engineered > Built environment > Solar panel > Unclassified ... | reverse complement strand
GGCAGCACGCTGGTGTCGCTCAACAACGCGCTGGCGGCGACGCAAGCGCGGCGGATTGCGGCGGAGCAACGCTATCGCGAGGCGGTCACGGGTGGCCCGTCGACCGAGGGCAGCACCAATTCCGCGCCGCTGCGCGCGCAGATCGCGTCGCTCAACGCGCAATATCAGCAGAAATTGCAGACGTTCCGACCCGATTACCCCGACATGGTCGCACTTCGGGCGCAGATCGACGCGCTCAAGGCAGCGGTTGTCTCGGAAACCCGCACCAGCAACGCCGATCGCGCCGGGTCGCTTCGCCAGGACTATCAGGCGGCGCGCGCCGAGGAGGACCGGCTGCGGTCACAGGTCGCCGGACTCAGCCGCTCGGTGCTCGACCAGCGCGGGCGGCGCATCCGCTACACAATCCTGCAGCGCGACGTCGACACCAACCGCACGCTGTATGATGCGCTGCTGCAGCGTTACAAGGAGATCGGCGTTGCCGGCGGGATCGGGACCGCGGTCGCATCGGTGGTGGATCGCGGCGCGATCCCCGGCGGGGCCTATTCGCCCAGCCTCTACCTCAATCTCGCGATCGGTGCTGGCCTCGGCCTGCTGATCGGGATGCTTGCGGCCATCGTGCTCGAGTTCGTCAACGATACGATCAAGGTCCCCGACGACGTCCGCAACAAGCTGCAGCTCGCATTCCTCGGTGGCATTCCCGTCACCAAGGGCGGCAAGCCGGTCGACGAGCTCAAGGACAATCTGTCCCCGCTGACCGAAGCCTATCTGTCGACCGCATCAGCATTGCAGTTCGTCTCCGAAGGCGGCGTTCCCAAGACGCTGCTGGTCAGCAGCACGCGCCCCGCCGAAGGCAAGTCGACCTCAGCCTGGGCGCTGGCGCAGAGCTTCACGCGGCTGGGCAAGCGCGTGCTGATGATCGATGCGGACATGCGCCGTCCCGCCTTCGTCACCGGGCGCGACAAGGTCGGCCTGTCGCACATCCTGACCGACAGCAGCTCGCTCAGCGAGCATGTGCTCCAGTCGGACGTCGAGAATCTGTGGATCATGCCCTCGGGCACGATCCCGCCGAGCCCGCCCGAGCTGATCGCCTCGCCGCGCTTCGCCTCGCTGCTCGCCGACGCCGCCGCGACCTTCGACATCGTCGTGATCGACGGTCCGCCGGTGCTCGGGCTGGCCGACGCGCCGCTGCTGTCGTCGCTGGTCCAGGCGACGCTCATGGTGATCGAGGCCGGCCGCACCCGCACCCGGGCGGCAAGCGAGGCGCAGAACCGCCTGCGCACCGCAGGCGCGCACATGGTCGGCGCGATCCTGACGCGCTACCAGCCGCAGGCGTCGTATGGTTACGGCTATGGCTATGGCTATGGCCATGAGAAGAGCCAGTATCGCTATGTCGCCGATGACAACAACAAGAAGCGCCGGATCCTGTTGAGCGTGCAGAATGAGGACTAAGGCACGCTCGCGTACGTGGGGGATCGTCTCCGCAGTTGCGCTTGGGATCGCCGGCGTTTCGATCGCATCGCTCAGCCTGCGCACCGCGGCGGTGCGGCTCCTGCCGGCGGACGCACCCGCGCTTCGCCAGATCGCGCCCGACAACCCAGACATCGCGTTGCAGCGGGCGACCGCGGCACTCGTCAAGCAACGCGGTATCCTCGATCCGAAGATGCTCGCGTCGGTCAAGCGTGCTGCGCTCGCCGCGCCGCTCGACGCGCGACCGTACCTGATCCTCGGCCACCAGCAGTTGCTCGAGGCGCAGCCCCAGCGCGCGGTCGCGACGCTTGAGGCGGGCCAGCGGCTCGATCCCCGCCAGCGGCTGATCCACCTGCTGCTGCTCGACCGGTATCTGCGGACCGGCCATTACGCCGATGCCGCGACGCAATTCTCGGTCTCGGCGCGACTGGTCGGCGCCGCGGGCGAACAGATCGCCGCGGCGATGGCGCAGATGAGCCTCGCCCCGCAGACGCGCGACGCCGTGCGCCAGACGTTGCGTTCGGATCCGCGGCTCGAGCGCACGGTGCTTGTTGCGCTGGCAAAGTCCAGCACCGCGCCCGCGACCATCTTCGGGCTGGCAAGCCCGGTTGCGCTTGCCACCGCTGGTGCCACCGACAGCTGGGGCGCACCGCTGATTGCCCGGCTAGTACAGAAAAACCAGTATGGCGAGGCGCACGCCGTCTGGCAGCAAGTGTACCGCGTTCCGCCCGCGCAGGTCGCTGCACCGATCTATGACGCCGGCTTCCAGAAACTGCCTGGTTCGCCCCCTTTCAACTGGACGCTCGCCGGTGGCACCCTCGGGGCCGCCGACATGCAGAATCGCGGCCTCAATGTCGAATATTACGGTCGCGCGAGCGGTGAACTGGCGGGCCAGCTGCTGGTCCTGCAGCCAGGACGTTACACCTTCTCCGTCACGATCGAAGGCAGCAAAACCGCGGCGGGCGCGGCGCTCTCCTGGTCGCTGCGGTGTGTCTCGGGCAGCAATTCGCCGCTGATGGCGGTCCCGCTTAGCGGGACCGGCGTACGGCACCGGGTCACCGCGACGGCGAACGTGCCGGCAAATTGCCCCGCGCAACGTCTCGTCCTTGCCGGAGAGGCCGGCGAGTTCCCCGCTCCGATGAATTTGACGCTCCGCGATCTCGATTTACACGCGGCGTCGGAAAGCACGTCATGACCCGGCACTCCGTCGTCCCTGCCTATCTGCTGGCATGTCTTCTTCTGGGCGGGGCAAATGCCGCCGGGTTTCTGCCCAACCTCCTCCTTCAACTTGCGGCCTTGCCCCTGATCGGATGGGCGTCGTGGCAGCTCCTTCAGGAACCTCCGACGAAAGCCGCTCGCGGCGCACTGGGGTTGCTGGGGTTGCTGCTCCTTTTGATTCTGCTGCAGCTCGTTCCATTGCCGCCCGCGGTCTGGACGCTGCTGCCGGGACGCGGGCCGGTCGTCGACGGGTATCGCCTGCTCGGGCTACCCCTGCCGTGGTTGCCGGTGACGCTGGCCCCGGCAGGCGCGGTTGCCAATCTGCTGTGGTTGCTGCCGGCCATCGCAACGTTCCTTGCCATGCTCGTGCTGGGTGCATTTCGCGGACGCTGGATCGCGGGCGTCGTCGTCGCGGTGACGCTGGTGTCGGTCGCGGTTGGCGCGCTGCAGGTCATCGGTGGTGCCGATAGCGGACTGTATTTCTATCAAATCACCAATATCGGCCAAGCGGTCGGATTCTTTGCCAACAGCAACCACAATGCGACGTTGCTGCTGGTGAGCATCCCGTTCCTCGCCGCGTTGCAGGCCACCTTGCTGAAACGCAGCAGCGCCCGCAACGCGTCGGCGATCCGGCTCATCGTGATCGGCAGTTTCGCGATCCTGCTGGTCGGGCTGGTGATCAACACCTCGCTGGCGGGGATCGGTCTCGGCATTCCGGTGGCGTTCGCAAGCTGGCTGATCTTCGGGCGGCAGCGTCCGGCGATCCGCAAGCTTCTGTCCGTCGCGACCGCGCTCGCCTCGGTTGCCGCGCTGGTCGTCATTGTGGTCGGTCCGTTCGGAAACAACCTGATCGGCAAGCAGAATGCCAACAACGAACAGTCCCGGCAGACGTCCTTCACGCTGACCTTGCGCGCCGCAACGGACTATCTTCCGCTCGGATCGGGGATCGGGAGCTTCCAGCCGGTCTACCATACGCAGGAGTCGCTGGGGATGGTTTACCCGACCTACATGAACCACGCGCATAGCGACTGGATCGAGATGCTGCTGGAAACCGGGATTCCGGGCGTGCTGGTGGAGCTGATCTTCCTGCTGTGGTGGGGTCGCCGCACGCGCGCGATCTGGCAGGCGGAAGATCGCGACCCCTTCGCCCAGGGGGCGGTGATCGCAAGCGCGGCGATCCTGCTCCACAGCCTGGTCGATTATCCGTTGCGCACTGCAGCCATCTCGGCGGTGTTCGCAGCGTGCATTGCCTTGATGTCCGGCGTGCGGCCGTACGTTCGGCGCAGTCGCACGGTTTCGACCGCGCGACATCTGAGCCTCTGAACGTCGGGGAACGCGTTCAGCGTTGCGCGACCCCGGTCGCGCGGCGGATGGCCTCGATGTAGCGATCTTCGACCAGCGCGACGTCGAAGTCGCGTTCGGCAATTTCACGACTGCGCGCCCCCATTGCGGCAAGCGATGCGGGATCGAGTGCGATCAGCGCCTTCATCGCTTCGGCCAGCGAGGCCGCATCGCGCGGCGCGCATAGGAAGGCGTTTTCCCCGACGCGCGCGATTTCCGTGCAGCCCGGGACGTCGGTGGCAATCAACGGTCTGCCCATCGCCGCCGCCTCGAGCAGCGAACGCGGCATCCCTTCGCGGTAGGAAGGCAGGACAACCGCGGTCGCTCGCTCCAGATATGGCCGCACATCCGCGGCTTCGCCAAGATATTGCAGGATCCCTTCGCGTTCCCAGCCGTCGACCATGCCGCGATCGATCGCGGTCCGGTTCTGTACGTCGAGGAAGCCGAGAAGCTCGAACCGCGCTGCCGGGCACGTGGCGCGAACCATCCGCGCGGCATCCGCAAACTCGACCACGCCTTTGTCGCGCAAGAGACGCGCGACCATGAGGAAGACCGGCGCGCCGGTTGTTGTTCTGCCGGGCACGAACCTGGTGAGGTCGATGCCCGACCCGGGCAGCAAGATCGTCTGGTCAGGCCGGACCATCCGCTGCTCCACGAACAGATCACGATCGTGCGGGTTCTGGAAGAAGACGGTCGCGGACCGCGTCAACGCCGCGCGATACAGCGACCGGACGATCCGGGTCAGCAAGTTCACCTTGATGAACGCGGTCCCCAGGCCGGAAATATTGTTGATGACGGGGATGCCCAGCGCATGTGCCGCGAGCGATCCGTAGACGTTGGGCTTGATCGTCCACCCTAGGAAGGCGGCCGGCCGGAGACGCTTCAGGATTCGCCAATATTGCAGCGCCAGTTTGGCGTCGCGCACCGGGGAAAGACCCTTGCTGTCGACGTCGATAGGGATGTGGCGCACGCCCATCTCGACCAGCGATGCGCTATGCGCATCGCGAGGTGCCACCGCGACCACGTCGAACCCCTCGCGCTGCAGCCGTCCGATCAGGTCGCGGCGAAAATTGACGAGATTCCAGCTCGTGTTGATCGACAGGACAAGAGTTTGCTTCATCGGTGTGCCAGGGCTGGAGACGTTGTCGGCTGTGGCCTTATCGGGTAGGTCCCTGCGATACGAGGACATTCGCGGTAGCCCGCGGGGCCCCCCATTCAATGAACGGCTATCATGGTTCCTTACTGGCTTCTTTTTGGATTGTGGCTGGTCGGAGCCATTCACTTCGGTCGGAGGTCCGAGAAAGCGAACAGCCCGCTACCGTTCGTCGCTGCGTGCATCGTCACCGCACTGATGATCGGGCTGCGCTACCGGGTCGGCGGGGATTGGGAACCCTATCTCAACATCTATGAGATGATTTATTTTCAACCGCTCGGCCCGGCGCTTGCCATTACCGATCCGGCGTATGCCGTACTGAACTGGATGAGCGCGCAGATGGATAGCGGGATCTGGTTCGTGAATCTGGCCTGTGCGATCCTGTTCGTGGCGGGCATCGGACGGCTTGCCTCGCGCCAGCCGCAGCCGTGGCTGGCCATGCTCATCGCGGTTCCCTATTTCATGATCGTCGTCGCGATGGGGTATACGCGGCAGGCGGCAGCGATTGGCATCGTCTGCTTCGCGATTGCGGACGCGACGGATCGCAACATCATGCGAACCGTCATCTACATTGGTATCGCCGCCCTCTTCCACAAGACTGCACTGCTGATGCTCCCGCTGGTCCTCGGTCCAGTCGCGATGCGCCGGGTTTTCACGGCGATTGCGGGTGTCATCGTCTTCGGTGTGCTGTTCGTCTTTCTGCTGAAGGACAATTCGGACCAGATGATCGCAAACTATGCGCAGAGCTCATACGATTCCCAGGGTGCCGGCGTCAGGCTCGCGATGAACGCCGTTGCGGGTGGGGTGCTTCTGGTCTTACGCCAGCGCCTCGGCTTTGAACCGTATCAAAAATCCTTCTGGACGTTCAACGCCAGCCTGTCGTTCGTTGCGGTGCTCGCGCTGTTCCTCCTGTCGGCATCGTCGGGCGTCGACCGGATCTCGCTGTTCCTGATCCCGTTGCAGATGGTGGTATTGTCGCGGTTGCCGCTTGCGCTTTCCGGCTCGCACAAGCCCGTGCTGTCGGTGACCCTGGGGGTTTTCGCCTATTGCTTCGCTATCCAGTTCGTCTGGCTCAATTTCGCAGACAATGCGAATTCATGGCTGCCGTACAGCACGGTCCTTGTGCCGTCGTGACGCGCGGCGTCAGGACGTTTGCCTTGGATATGCCCCACCGCTACCGCCGGTTGACCGGACCCACTTCTTCAAGGGGCGACATCCCTGTCATGACGAGACTTTTGCCGGCCGAGCCGCGTGGCTTCGCGGATCGGTCGCGTTGCCGGACCGAAACGTGAGCGACCGTCGCATGACGCGCGTGCTCGCCTTGACGAAATACGGGCAATTGGCGGCAAGCACGCGCCAGCGTCTCCTGCAATTCGCGCCGACCCTGTCCGCAGCAGGGTTCGAGATTACCGCTTCGCCCTTCTTCGATAACACTCACCTCTCCCGCCTGGCGCAGGGACAGCCGATCCGCCCGATCGACATCCTGCGCGCTTATGGACGCCGGCTTGCGACGCTTGTTCGGACATCGTCGTTCGACCTGATCTGGGTCCAGTATGAGATTTTGCCATATCTCCCGGGCCTGATCGAACTGCTGTGGTCCCGCTCGAACATCCCGATCATCGTCGATCTCGATGACGCGATCTTCCACATGTACGACACCCACGCCAATGCTGCCGTCCGCACCGTGCTGGGGCGCAAGATGCACCCGCTGCTGCGGAACGCCACCGCGATCACCGTCGGCAACGCCTATCTCGCCGCCTATGCCGCCGCGGTGAACCCCGCCGTCACGATCATCCCGACCGTCGTCGACACCGCCCCCTATCGCCCGGCCGATCCACGCCCTGCGGGTCCGCTGACCGTCGGCTGGATCGGCTCCCCATCGACCTGGCGCTATGCCGAGCAGATCCTGCCCGACATCCTCCCGCTTATCGAGGCTCATGGTGCCCGCTTTCTTGCGGTGGGGGCCGGACCGGCGGGTGATCGCTGGCCCGGGATCGAGAACCGCACCTGGACCGAAGCAAGCGAGATCGCGTCGGTGCAGGACATGGATATCGGGATCATGCCGCTACCGGACGAGCGCTGGGCGCGGGGCAAATGCGGTTACAAGCTGATCCAGTACATGGCGTGCGGCCTGCCGACGATCGCCTCCCCCGTCGGCGTCAACGCCGATATCGTGGTTGCCGGCGAAACCGGCTTTCTCGCGCGTGACGCGACCGAGTGGGCGGCGGCGCTGGAACGGCTCATCGCGGATCCGACGCTGCGCACGCGGCTTGGTGCTGCTGGCCGCACCCGTGCAGTCGAGCGATATTCGTTGCAATCGCAAAGCGGTACGGTACTTGCCATATTCCAGGCTGCGGTCAGTCGGCGCAGCTAGCCGCTTTGGCCAAGGTGCATGCGATCCGTGTTGCCGGTCTGCCCCGGAAGGGTTCAGGGGTTCCTGAAGCGTCCTTATTACTTGTGCTTTAGTGCTGAATAATCTTGAGGTTAGCGCCTCGCTTGATGGTATTTTGCGGAGTATTGCGTGTGATTCCCTTGCCGGCGGAATGTGAGTTGGTCGAGTTGCAGATCCGCGGTGATGACAGGGGTAGCCTGATCGCGATCGAAAACGGGTCTCAAATCCCCTTCGACGTGAAGCGCGTCTATTACATTTTCGGAACGACGGCGGGCACGTCGCGCGGCTTCCATGCACACCATGATCTTCGGCAGTTCGCGATATGCGTTGCTGGTTCATGCGTGATGACGCTGGACGACGGTGTTCAGCGCTATCAGGTCAGGCTCGACCGCCCCGATCTCGGTCTCCAGATCGGATCGCCGATCTGGCGGGAGATGAGCGAGTTCAGTCCAGATTGCGTTTTGCTGGTCCTCGCCGACGCACCGTATCAGGACTCCGATTACATTCGCGATTACGCTGATTTTCAGCAAATCGCGCGCAAGAGCGCGGGAGATGAAGCGTGACGGTTCCGTTCCTTGACCTGAGCGCCGCTTACGGTGCGATCCGTCACGATATCGACGCGGCGGTCGCCCGCGTTCTTGAATCGGGCTGGTTCATCGGCGGGCCCGAACTCGACCATTTTGAACAGCAATTCGCGTCCTATTGCGGCGCGGCGCATTGCGTCGGCACCGGCAACGGGCTCGACGCGCTGCATCTCCTGCTCCGCGCCGCCGACATCGGTCGCGGTGACGAGGTCATCGTCGCAAGCAACACCTTCATCGCCACTTGGCTTGCGGTCAGCATGGTCGATGCGACACCCGTCGCCGTCGAGCCGGATCCGGCGACCTACAATCTTGACGTGGCGAAGGTGGAAGCCGCGATTACCGACCGGACGCGCGCGGTCCTCGTAACGCATCTCTACGGCCAGCCAGCAGACCTCGAACCCCTTTCGGCGCTCTGCCGTAAATACGGGCTTCGGCTGTTCGAGGACGCCGCGCAGGCGCATGGTGCCCGGTATAACGGCAACCGACTGGGCGCGCATGGCGACGGCGTTGCATGGAGCTTCTACCCGAGCAAGAATCTGGGCGCGATCGGCGACGGCGGCGCCATCACCTGCAACGATCCGGCGATTGCCGCCAGAGTAAGGACGCTCGGGAACTATGGCTCCGAGCGCCGCTACGTCAACCGCGAGCGAGGCTATAATTCGCGGCTAGACTCGCTGAACGCTGCCGTCCTCGCCGCCAAGCTGCCGTACCTCGATGCCTGGAATGATCACCGCCGGGCGATCGCCGGTCGCTACACCAGCGCCCTGCAAACCGCAGCGATCACGCTTCCGTATGTTCCGGACTGGGCTGATCCGGTGTGGCACCTGTTCGTCGTGCGGACCCCCTCACGCGATGCCTTCCAGGCGCATCTCTCGGCGGCCGGCGTACAGACGCTGATCCATTACCCGATCGCGCCGCACAAACAGGAAGCATATCGGGATCTCTCCCGGGACACCCCGCTGCCCATCGCGGAGCGTGTCGCCGACGAAGTCGTCAGCCTGCCAATGGGACCGCAATTGAGCATGGAGAATGCAGATCGCGTTATCGACGCGGTCGCAAGCTGGCAGGGGTAAGACCGTCCCGACACGCCGCCGGGACAGTCGTCCCGGCAGCGTCAGCCCCGCCGGCGTTTTTTCTGCCGTGCCGTATACAGCGGACCGTCGGCGATCAGCACTTTCGCCGGCACCTTGTAGTTGGTCAGTTCGGCGAGACAGGCGGCGCGGATGCGGCGCTTGAGATCGCCGACGCTTTCGGGCTCCTGCGTCAGGACGTTGGCGACGACGATGTTGCCGAGCAACGGATGCGGCTCGCCATAGACCGCGACGTCAGACACGTTGTCCAGCCGCAGGATCACTTCCTCGATTTCGGCGGGGTACACCTTCTGGCCACCGACGTTGATGAGATCGGTCACGCGCCCGAGGATCCGGAAATAGTCCCCGTCGACTTCGACCCGATCCTGCGTGTTGAACCATCCCTCCGCATCGAATTCGGACGGCGCGTTGAGATAGCCGACCATCGCATAATCGGATTTCACCCACAGGATGTCGTCGACGACCTTGGTCTGGAACCCCTCGCCCCCGATCCGGACCCACAGCGACCCGTCATCGCGCGACTGCGACCGCATCACCCCGACTTCGGAGAGGCCATAGGTCTGTTGCAATTCGGCCCCGGGGAAGATGGCGCGAACGCGGTCCAGCGTCGTCTGCGGCATGACCTCGGTCCCGTAGGTGATCCGCGTCAGCGAGGTGAGGTCGTAGCTGCGGTACAGGTTGGAGGCGACCAGCATCGTCAGGAACGACGGCGTCGTCGGCAACAACTCGACATGGTGATCCTGGATCGCACGGCAGATATTGTCGATCGCACGATTGGCGACGGTCACCACCGTCCCGAGGCTCGCCACGATCGCGAGGATCGTGTTGATTCCCCCAAAATGGTCGATCATCAGAAAGGGAATGGCGACGATCGGCTTGCGCTGCTTGCGGAACTTGTCGGCGACGCGGTCGAAATCATGCAGGATCGCCTTGGGCTTCCCGGTCGAGCCCGATGAAAACAGGATCAGCCCGGGATGCCCCGTCTCGCGAAACGCGGTGAGTATCGCGTTCTCGACGACCACCGGATGCCGCACGACCGATGGCCGCGCATCCCCGTCGTCGACCGTCACCAGCCAGTCGCACCCCGAGATCGCGAAGGCGGACGCAAGCTCCACCACCGCCTCGCGGCTCAGCGGGATGACGATGTTGCCGTTCTGCGCCAGCGCAAGCAGGAGACAGAAGAACTCGGGCGAATAATCGCCCAGTACGGCGACCGTCTCGCCCGTCCTGACGCCCTGTTGCACCAGCATCTCCGAAAAGCCGCCGACCTTGTCGATCACGTCGCCATATGTGACACGCCGGTCGCGGTGAACGAACGCCGGCTGTTCCGGCGCGGTGGCGAACCGCTGCAGTAACCATTGCATAGACGTTTCCTCAAAAATACGCGGAGGCCGCGGAACCGCAAATCAGCACTGCACCAGGGTCGCCGACCAGGAGAGACCGACACCGAAACCGACCAGCACCAGACGCATGCCGGGCCGGATCCTCCCAGTGGCCAGCATGTCTTCCAGCAGGAACGGGATCGACGAGGAAACCGTGTTCCCGACGGCCTCGTAGAAGCGTGGCACCTTCTCGGCCGGTACCCGCAGCGCCTTGGCCAGCGCGTCGAGCATGAACTTATTCGCCTGGTGCAGAACGAAAAAGTCGATGTCGTCCCTGGTCAGGCCGGTCTTGTCGAGCAATTCGGTGATGGCAGCGGGCACGACCTTCAGACTGAAGCTCATTACACCCGCGCCGTTCATGTACAGATCGTCCGCAGCGCGCGTGTTGCCCGCGGCATCCTGCGCGGCGAGCGCGGTTTCGGGCGAGCGCGCGCGACGGGCGCCGCCGGTCGGGACGATCAGGCTGTTTGCCCCGCGTCCGTCGGTGCCGAATACGAATGGCCCGATCGCCGCACCGCGCGGAGCTGCGGGACCGACGAGTGTCGCCGCGGCGCCATCCCCGAACAGCGTCCGCACGCTGCGGTCCCCATCGTTGATGAACTTGGAATACGTGTCCGCGGTCAGCAACAGGACGTTGCGGGCGGCGCCCGAAGCGATCAGTCCGGTCGCGATCGACAGGCCATAGACAAAGCCGGAGCAGCCCAGATTGATGTCGAACGCACCGGTCGCCGTCGACAGGCCGAGCCGCGACTGCAGCAGGCACGCGGACGTCGGCAGGATATAGTCGGGCGCCTGTGTGCACAGGATCAGGAAATCGATCTCGTCGCGTGCGACAACGCCGCTGTCGAACAACCGGCATGCCGCCCCATAAGCCAGATCGGCCGCGGTCTCCCCGGGGGCGGCGATGCGCCGCTCGCGGATTCCAAGCTTGTCGAAGATCTTTTCTGCCGGACGATCCGGAAACGCCGCCGCCAGGGCGTCGTTGTCGAGAATCCTTGCAGGCAGGTACGTCGCAATCGCGCGGATCTCGGCCGCTACGGAATGGCGACGCGGCATCTCCGGCGCGCCGATCGGGTCCGGGATCATCGGACGTCACCGTAAGCCGGTGACGACCGGTCGCCCGGCTGGTCCAGACCGAGATACATCCGCACGGCGAGATTGTCGGAGCGGACGGTCGCGCCGGGCGCGCTTGGGCCGTGGCCGGGATGAATCGTCACTTGGTCCAGACCTTCCCACATCGCCCTGATGCTGGCGCGGAGTTGCTCGGGTTTCTCGCCCGGAGTCGGCGCCGGCCCCATGTTCCGGGCGTACAATGTATCGCCAGTAAACAGCGCGTCCGCGATGCTGATCGTACAACTTCCGGGGGTATGACCGGGGGCATGACGATACGCCAGCGTACGGGTTCCCGGCGCTGCCGTGAACCCGTCCTCGATCAGATCGAAGCGCGGCAGGGTAATGCGCTGGGGCATGCCCAGCATCAGCAGCAGCATGTTGCTCGACCGCGCGACCTTGTGGTCCGCGGCGTGCAGATAGACCGGGACGTCGAACCTGCGCTGGAGCTCGTCCGCACCGCCGATATGATCGAAATGCCCGTGCGTACAGAAGATTGCCGTGGGCCGCAGCCCGAGTCCGTCGAGCGCGGCGGCGACCGGCGGTGCTTCCATTCCCGCATCGACGAGCACCGCCATATCCGACGAACCCGTTGCGACGATGTAGCAGTTCGACGGATACGCCCCCGCCGTAACGCACCAGATTCCCTCGCCGACCTGTCGCGGGGCGGCGCTCATTGGTGGATCCCGCCAAGCCACAGGGTCTGCGCCGTGATATAACCGCTGTGCGGCGATAGAAAGAAATCGAGCGCGTGCGTCACATCGTCACGCGTGGCGAGGCGCGGGATCGGCAGGGCGGCGACGATCGCGTCGATCTTGTCGCGCGGCAACTGGTCGAGCATGTCGCTTTCGATCGCGGTGACCGCCAGAGTGTTGCACGTGATCCCCATCGGCCCGAGTTCCTTGGCGAGGACGTTCGCCATCACCGTAACCGCCGCCTTGGTGGCCGCATAAACCGAGTCGCCGGCGGGCTGCAGACTTGCCGCCATCGACCCGATCATCACGATCCGTCCGCCGGGACGGCGACGCATCAATCGCGCCGCCTCCCGCGAGACCATGAACGTCCCGAAGATGTTGGTATCGATCATCGCCTTGGCGGCGCCGGGCGCGAGGATCATCGCATGCTGCGCGGTCAGGACCCCGGCATTGTTGACCAGCACGTCGACGCCGCCAAAGTCCCTCCCTATCACCCGAAACGCTGCCTGGACGGCAGCGGCATCGGCAATGTCGACGCTGCGATGATGATAGTCGGGGGAATCGATCGTCGCTGCGCCGCGCGCAAGACCGATCACCGTCGCGCCACGTCCGAGCAGATGCTCGGCGATCGACCGGCCAAGGCCGCGTCGAGCGCCCGTCACCAGCGCAACTTTACCCGCGAGGCTCGTCACGAGCGGTCAGCGGGGCTCGTTGGCAAGGTCGACGACATAAGCGGCCAGCGTCGTGGGTGTCGAAAAAGGCGAATCCTCGAGCGCCATCGCGCGCTCATCCGACAGGCTGATCGGGAAGCCGAGCGCGTCCGACGCATCGCCCTCGACATCGACGATGACCGAGACGAGCGACAGCGAGTCGATCACCGAATCCGCCCCGAACAATTTGGTGTCGGGAGCGATATCGATCTGCTCGGAGGCATCAAGCTCGCTGTTGAGCGTCTCGAGGGCGCGCATTACGATCGCGAGCGCTTCTTCCTGTGTCATTCTTTAATCTCCGTACCGGCGACGCCCGCGCCTTGGGCGGCCATCGCAATTAAGGCATTCATCCTGGGCCGGGATATCGTGAGATATTCCTCTTTGAGAAGGCCTACGATGATGGCGTCGCGGAAAACGCCGTCGATGAAATAGTGGCTGCGCATACAGCCTTCCTCACGCATGCCAAGATACTTTTGCCATTTAAGCATGCGCGCGTTGCCGCCTGCGATCATGCCATGCAGGCGGATCAGGTCGAGCGTGCCAAATGCATGTTCGTACAGCAACTTCATCGCTTCGACCGCAGCCGGTATGCCCCGCACAGCGACTTCCTCGCCAAGCAGGAAACGCGCCGGTTCGGCATGCTTGTTTACCGTGTCGATCCCGACCAGCGACAGCATGCCGACGTCGCGACCGTCCTTCAGCTGGATGACGTAATTGTCCTCGTTTGCGGGGCGTGTCGCGATCCAGCGCGCCTGCTGCTCGACATCGACCGCACCTGAATTGAGCAGCCGTGCGCGGGCACCCAGCCGCCACCCGAGCGTCATCGCGGCATCCGCCGGCACGAGCGGTCGCAGGTCGACGAACGTGCCCCTCAGGATTTCATCATCGTTCATCGCAATACTGCCCGTTTTCCAACATCGTACAAACCCCTAGCACCAGCCATGTGCCCCCTAGATAAGCCGGGCCTCCGCGCAAGGTCTTTCACGCACCGGTATGGTCGGCGGGTTCCATCCGGGCCAACCCGAACCTGCGCATCGGCTCCAGCGCGACAAGATAATCCCGAATGCTTTGCTCCAGCGAAAAACTGTGGACGCCGACATCCCGCGCCCGGTCGCGAAATTCGGCCCGATCCGGCATGACCGTGTCGGAAAACCACCGGGCGGCGATGGCCACTCCCTGATCGTCGTGGAAGACCCCCGCCGCGACCGCCGCCGCCGTGTCGCCGACCCCCGCGGTCCCGACGATCGGCAATCCGCACAACAGATATTCGGACAGCTTGATGGGCGCGACGCCACGGTTCGCAAACGACGGCTGGCGATAGGCAATGCCGACATCGCCCGCCGCAAGGTACCGTGAAACCCGGTCGGGCGCGACGGAGCGGATGATCGCGGTGGCCGCCGTTTCGGGATCCTGCTCGGCGAGCGCCGCGCGCGCCTGCTCCCCCGCCCCGGTCAGGACAAGCAGGCGAACCCGGGGATCGATGGACCGGACCGCCGTCACGAAGTCAGCGAGGGTGTCGAAGCAATATTGCGGTCCGACCGATCCGGCATACACGATCACGGGCGCAGCCGCATCAATGCCGAGCTCGCGTCTGATGGCGACACGATCGGCTTCGCTCCCGGGTATGAAATGGCGTTCGTCCCGCCCGTTGGTGACGACATGGAACATCGTTTCCGCGCAGGGCGGCCCGGCCCGCGCGTGCAAGATCGTCGCGGCGGCCGGGGACCGGACGATGACCGAATCCGCCTGCCGCACCGCCTGCGCCTCGACATCGCGCAACAGGCGATAGGTCACGCCCTGCGGATCGAGCCCGGCAAACTCGACTCGTTCATCGGCGGCCAATCCGTCGGCGTCGAACACGATCGGCCGGAAGCGCGCGCCCCCCGCCGCGAGCGTCGCCATCGCGGGCATGAGGCTGCGGGGCATGATGACCTGCGATCCGAAATGACGCGCCGCCGCGCGGATCGACAGGGCACCGACCAGTGCCGAGGCGATCGGCCCGATGCCGCCCGGCCACCGGCGGATCGTGACCGAACGATACTCGCAGCCGACCGCCGCGCAATCCCGCGCGATCTCCTCGGTCTGCTCGCGGGGGCCCCAGCGGAACTGGAGGACGTCGACGGCGATCCCGTACGGGCGCAACCCGGCGAAGATCGGGAGGAACAGGCTCTGCAGATACGCAAGCCCGGGACCGTCCCACGTGACGAACAGCAACCGCAGCGACCCCGGCCCGGCACCGCCCTCGATCCTGTCGGGAAACGTATCCATGTCCATTCGGTCATCCGTACCCTGCTTGAGCCGCGCAAGCACTTGCAAAAGCGAGCCGAGTCCTGCCTGTCACCGTCCGCCCCCGGGATGCTGGTGCACCGAAAGATAAGCGATTACGAGGGCACCATGCAGGAATTCCCATCCGTCAGCTTCATCATCTTCGGCTATAATCAGGAAAGATTCATCGATGCCGCGATCGAGGGCGCGCTTGCGCAGGATTATCCGCACCTCGAGATCATCCTGAGCGACGACTGTTCGAGTGACGACACTTTTGCCCGGATGGAGGCAGCGGCTCGACAGTACGAAGGCCCGCATCGCGTCAAGGCGATGCGCAGTCCGGCGAACGCGGGGACGCTGGCGCACGTGTACCGGGCGGCGGGAATCGCGACGGGCGACCTGCTCGTTCTCGCGGCGGGCGACGATGTCTCGCGGCCCGACCGCGTCGCCGTCACGGCACGGCGCTGGCTGGAAACGAACGCCGCCGCGCTGTTCTCGACCTATGACATCATCGACGACGACGGCGCGCTGCTCGTCCGCGGTTATCGTTTCGACCATTCTTGGCTGCCCTATCAGGCCTATTTCCCCGACCAGCCCGTCACACCGATCCACGGGGCATCCTCGGCCTACGATCGCCGAACCTTGCTGGCCATTCCCCGCCCCGATGTTCCGATCGTGTTTGAGGACGCCTTCTTCACGCTGATGCTGCTTTCCGCCGGAAAGCGGATCGCGTTTATCGATCAGCCACTGGTCAACTATCGGCGGCACGACGATTCGACGACCAACGCCCGCGCCCCCTCGGGCGATCTGGCGACGATCACGCGGCTCGAGCAGGTCGCGCAGCGCCGCGCCGCGCAGTTCGGGGCCGTGCTGGAGCATTTCCGGGAAGCGATCCGGCGGTATCCACCGGCCACGCGCATCGATACCGCGCCGCTCGATCGCGACATCGCCTTCTATCGCTATCGCACCCGCTGGCTGGACGCATCGCTCGTGACCAGGCTGCAGGCACTTTCCCGGATACGACGCCGGGCGGATCGCCGCTGGGCCGTGGCGCGCGTCCTCGGCCTGAAACCCTATTTCTGGCTACGGTCGCTGCAACAGGCGGTGCGACACCGCCGCTAGCGTCATGACCATGCAGCAAGCCGCCTTTTGACGAACAGGTTGACTTCCCTGACCGCGCACAGCGCGGCGGCGTTTACCACCATCAGCAGGCTGCCGACGTCAAACCGTGCGACCCACGGGCGTGCGGTGATGATCGCATCTTCAAAGGCCTTGATCGTCTCGCTCCGTAATGCCGCCGCCTCGACGCAACGACCCGAGAGACGCCGACGATCGTCGTCGGCCATGTCGACAAAACGCTGGAGCGTTACCGCCAGGGGCTCGGTGGGGGCACCGGCAACCACGTCGCCGATACTGTCGCCCGGCGCTTCGTCGAGAAATCCATACCCCTGCTCTGCCAGTTCCTCCAACGCGCAGATCGACGGAACCCCGGCTTGCGCCGCTTCGAGCAGCGCGGTTCCCATGCCGACGAACACGTCGTGCGCGCAAACCTCCCCGTTGAACTGTTCATACGGCAACAGGCCCTTCAACGTCACGAAGGCGCGACAGTCATGCGCCTCGATTGCCTGCTCGATGATCGCGCGATCCTCGCCGTCGCCCCAGATCGTCCAGTGCGCATCGATTCCCTGCGCGCGCAGCGCGGCCACAATCCTGGGCGCGGCACGATTATAGGCCTTGAAGGCAACGAGACGCCCCACCGAGACAATCCGCAGTCGCGATCCGGGTGTTGCCTTCCAGGCCACGTCCGACGCGTTGAGCGGTAGACGCAGGATCGGCTGGAGCGACAGATCCTTGCCCCAATAGGCCGCGTGCGCGTCCCGCGCGGCGTCGTTCATGAAGTAGGTCGAGGCTTTCGGCGCTGTGGCGAAGACCCGTTCGAGCAGCCGGTTTGAGGTGCGCGTGCCGCTGAAGAACAGCGCCCGGGAATGCGGCACCAGATAGAAGGACCTCGCGCGTTTTACCCCAAACGCCTTCAGCACATATTGAATCACGGCGACGTTCACCAGCGACCAGGGATTGCAGGAAACGAAAACGATGTCGCGTCCGGGAAAGGTCTTCTGAATGTACCGGGGCAGCCGAAGCATGATCGTCGCCTCGTCATGCGTCTGGAAAAAATGGGTCCCCGCCGGAAGATGCTCGGTCATGCCGCCGGGGGAGCCGCAGACGACGACGTCGCCGTCCGCCATCAGTCCCGGCAGCACGCGAAGGATCAGCGTTTCGATGCCCCCCATCGGAAACACGCGCTGGACGATGACATACACCCGCGGGCGCGGCCCGACGTCAGCGGCTAATTTGATATCTGTCATCGTGTACGCCTGAATACTGGCTACTGAAAAAGAAGGCGTAAGAGTTCTACTGCCATAGCGTCAAATGAACCGCATGTTTCGGGCGGATCAGGCGCGCGCTACCGTCGCGACGGAAACCCCCGCAAGCGTGCCGCGACATTGCGGGCAAGCCGTTGTGCCGGGGATATTGCGCCGCTCTCGTTGGAAAGGGCCGCGAGCCGGTACACCGACACAAGCGCTATCCCGGCTGCAGCCATGACACCTGGCACCGCCACCAGAACCCAGGATAGATGACCGAGCACGATCAACGTCGCGCATGTCGTCGCCAATGCTGCCATCCAGACAATATTGCCGCGATCGAGCACGATGCGGTACCGCTTTATGCAGACCATCGCGCTGATCGAGAAATAGACCGCATAGGCCAGCGCATAGGCCACGCCCACGACTTCCAGGCCAGCGGCGGCGGTACAGATCATCGTCACGGCGAGATAGACGACGGCGAAACTCGCCTCCACCAGCATGAACACGATCTTGTCGTTGCGCGCGACCATGACGAAACCGAGCGCCCACCCGCCCATCTTGAAGATATCGCCCAGCAATTGCCAGCGCAGGAAATCGGCTGCCGCTTCAAACCTGGAACTGTACAGGACATGCAGCGCCAGCGGTGCCAGCGCCGTCATGCCGACGATCAGCGGGGCACAGATCAACAGCCCGACATGCAGTTGCTGGTTGACCATGTCTCCCTCGCGCAGCGGGTCGCGGGCCACCGCGCTCAACCTGGGGAAATAATCCGCCGACATCGCGGTCAGCACCAGCCCGATGTTGGTGACCGATATGGTCCATCCCGCCTGGTACAATCCGGCTGCGTCAAGCCCGAGATCCCGGACCACCAACGCCCGGACCGCGATCTGTACCGCCATGCCGATCAGGTTCGATACCATCATGGCTACCCCGAGCGACAGGAGAAGCCGCCAGCCCGACTGCAGCGAGGACGGCACACGCCGCAACAGCCGTATTCCCGGAACGCCTCTGCCAAACGCCATCGCCACGACGACCGTTCCCAGCGGCACCATGATCAGCGCGGGAACGATGCCTGCCGAACCGGCGGCCATGACGACCACGATCCCGCCGACCGCGCCCAGCAAGGCACCGCCGATCTGCACGCGCGCGATATCCGCGATCTGGCGATGCGCTTGCAGGACCGAAAGATGCGCGCCTGCGATGACGCTCAGGGCGACGGACACGGACAGCCAGCCGATCGCCCCCGCATCGTCGATCCGCCCGGACGCGAGTTGCGCGATTGGTAGGCGGAACAGCCATACCCCGACCATTCCGAGCGCGGCGAGAAGCAAGGTAAGAGCCCAGAAGGTCCAGCGCGCGTCCTGTTCGCGCTCCGGATCTGTCGTATCGACCGTCAGATACCGGACGCCGCTCGATGCGGTTCCCATTCCCGCCACCGCGGTTGCCGTCGTCTGGATCGCCGCCAGCAAGCCAAGCAATCCGATCCCGGCTGGACCGATCATCATCGCGAAAACCTTCATCCGGACCAACCCGATCAGGATGGAACCGGCGGTGGCACCGCCGATCACGGACGTGGCGCGCAGGATCTGACGATAGGAAGACCGGTCCGAACTCACCGCAACGCGATCCGCCGGATGGCGTCCTGTCCTGCCTGTCCGGGCGGTGGTGCCACGGGCGTCGTAGATCGGGCGAGCGTGATTTCGGTGTTCAAAGCGACACGTCCTATATGACGCCCCCTGCGACAACGGTGCGCAATCCCGCGCGCTTACCCACGCGGCCCTCCCCTGACAAGCAGCACGCGTTCTAAGGATCGACATCGGCTGGACATTTGCCGGCGAACCCGCTCTTGGACCCGGTAACTGCGCGTCTCGTCGCTGCCAGTAAAGAGGAACGCCCTGATGTGTGGACTGGCTGGATACTGGTCTCCCGCGCGACGCGTGCTCGCTGACCCGATCGTGATGGCGTCCGCCATTTCGCATCGCGGGCCTGATGACGTCGGGAGCTGGAGCGACGGCGACGCCGGCCTCGTGCTGGCACATCGCCGGCTTGCCATCGTCGACCTGTCGGCCGCGGGACACCAGCCGATGGTGTCCGCGACAGGGCGCTACGTCATCGTTTTCAATGGCGAGATCTACAATCATCGCGCGATCCGTTCCGAGCTTGACGCCGAACAGCCGACCCGGTGGCGCGGCCATTCGGATACCGAAACGCTGATCCACGGCATCGAACGATGGGGCCTGCGCAAGACGCTCGAGCGGACCGTCGGGATGTTCGCGATCGCGCTATGGGACCGGCACGATCGCGTGCTGACACTGACGCGGGACCGGCTTGGCGAAAAGCCGTTATATTACGGGTGGAGCAGTGGCGGCGGCTTTGTCTTCGGGTCCGAACTCAAGGCGCTGCGCAAGGCCCCCGGCTTTGCGAACGCGGTCGATCCGGATGCCCTGTCGCTGTACCTGACGTACAATTACGTGCCCGCACCCTTTTCGATCTTGCAGGACATCTACAAGGTCGAGCCCGGGACGATCCTCACCGTCCGGGCGGAGGCGGTCGAATCCGCACCGGCCGCCGCACCCGTGGCCACTTCGGCTGCCTCCGGACCGTTGCACTGCGAACGCTACTGGTCGCTGGCGGACGTCGTTCAGCGCGGCCCGGAAGTCACGATGACCGAAGCGGAAGCCGTGAACGGACTCGAACAGACGTTGCGCGACGCGATCCGGCTGCAGGTCGTAGCGGACGTCCCGGTTGGCGCCTTCCTCTCCGGGGGAGTCGATTCCACCACCATCGTGGCCTTGATGCGGGAGGCCGGGACGGTCGCCCGAACCTTCACGATCGGTTTTGAGGAAAGCGGGTTCGACGAAGCCCCTTATGCAAGCGCGATCGCCCGGCATCTCGGCACCGAGCATTGCGAGATGTACGTATCGCCCGAGGACGTCCGCGCGGTCATCCCGGAACTGCCCCGCATCTATGACGAGCCTTTCGCCGATTCCTCGCAACTTCCCACGGTGTTGCTAAGCCGGTTGACCAGGCAATCCGTGACCGTGGCCCTGTCCGGCGATGCCGGTGACGAACTGTTCGGCGGCTATAATCGCTACCGTGCCGCCGACCGCTATCATCGCCTCGCAAAACGCCTGCCTGCAGCAATGCGGAAAATGGCCGGCCATGCGCTGACATCGGTTCCGCCCCGGCGCTGGGATCGCCTTGCCGGACTGCCGTTCGTCCCCGCCATTCCGATGCTGGGCAACAAGGTCCACAAGGTCGGCGAGATGCTCGCGCACGGTGTCGATGCGATCGATCTCTATCGCGGCGCGACACAGGCGTGGAACGGCGCCCCGCCAATCGCGCTCCAGTCGGCAATCGTCCCTCCCGTGGAACTGTTGCCCGCGCTGCGCACGACCGCGGCGGAACAGATGATGGTCTGGGATGCCATGTCCTACCTGCCAGACGACATCCTTGCCAAGGTGGACCGGGCGTCGATGGCCGCCAGTCTCGAGACGCGGGTACCGTTCCTCGACCACCGCGTCGTCGAATATGCCTGGCGCATGCCGCTGGAGTTCAAGATTCGCGGCGGCGATGGCAAATGGGCGTTGCGCGAGATCCTCTACCGCCATGTCCCGCGCGAGATGATCGAGCGCCCGAAGGCCGGCTTTGCGATCCCGATCGGTGCCTGGTTGCGCGGACCGCTCCGGGACTGGGCCGAATCGCTTCTGTCGGAGCGCGCGCTTGCCGGGCAACCGTTGCTCGATGCCACCCGGATCCGCGCGCGCTGGAGCGAGCACCTTGCCGGCACGCACGACCGGACTGCGGCGCTATGGGGTGTGTTGATGTTTCAGGCGTGGGCACAGGCGTGGAACGCGCCCTGATCAGCGTTTCGTGAGCCGATACAGGAACGGACGACGGAACAACCCGGCGAAATGGTGCGGGTTGAAGCCGCCGATCGTGATGCGGTGGTGTCCCGGCGTCACCAGCCCCGACAGGTCGACGTTCCAGTCCAGCCGGTAATCGCCCGTCCACCATTGCACCCCGTACGATCGGTGCGCGACCATTCGACCGTCGACGTACAGCCATGCCTCGTTGAACAGCCCCGGCAGCATCAGGTGAAGACTGCCCGCGGCGTCTCCGGGCGCAAGGTCGATCGCTGTCTCCTCGCAATAAGAGCCCAGGTCGTTGGCGCGTCCGGGCCGAAGCACGCCTTGCCCCTGCAAATAGAGATCGGTGCGAACCATCCGCGTTTCGATAGCCGAGCCGCCGCCGCCGCCGCCGCCGTCGCCGTCGCCGCCGCACGGCCCGGTCCCGCCGATTTCGCCGGTGTACCGCCACCCCGTCGGCACCGGATCGCGCAAGGCCAGCGTCCAGTTCAACGGCAGTTTCGCGATCAGCGTTCCCTTCGAGCCATCGGTCAGCGCGGCCAGCTCCTTGAGCTGCGCGACTTCGCCCGGGAACCAGGCGGGGCCGCCTTCGGGTTTTTCGGCGAGCGGCCCGACGACATGCGTCGTGAAGATCGGGCTCAGCGCGGCGATCTGCTGCCGTGCCGCCAGCGCCCGCTCGCCCGCCCGGACCGCAGCCGCATAGTCGGCGTTGGTCGCGCTGGCCTCGATCATCGCGACATAGCCGCGGATGATCTCGAAGCTCAGCCGCGTGAACCGCAACCGTTCGGCATACAGCGCTTCGTCCCGCCCGGCCGAACCCTTGGCGCGGGCAAACGCCGCCTCGGCCGCATCGAGCTCGGGCGCGAGCCGTGCGACCAGTTCGGGCGTATAGATCGCGGGCGCGGCCATCGCCTCATGCTCGGTGACGCCGGTCTCGCGCCACGCCGCGAAGATCGCCCCCCAATAGCG
>Ga0160428_1001093_pt1 | contig 22641 bp, 28 predicted proteins | sample SolpanmetagenomM_FD_108198 | JGI IMG/M metagenome (GOLD analysis project Ga0160428, IMG submission 108198) | Solar panel surface microbial communities from Lawrence Berkeley National Laboratory, California, USA - M | ecosystem: Engineered > Built environment > Solar panel > Unclassified ... | reverse complement strand
TTTATCTAGGAGACTACCACTTTCTTAGGGAAGTGTAGTATATCTTCGAAACTAGAATTTCTATACCTTAGCGGACAATTTGCTAGTGTAATAGACCTCTATAGAAGCCTATGTACTGAATATCTAAGGAGGAAAAAAAGAAACCCGTGAGGAAAAAAAGAATATACCTAGAAAACATCTACTCTTATTAGTAAAGTTAGATGGTAAAGACTTGCTATAACTTTTAAACAATTTCTTGGTATACTAGTTACTATCTAATAGTATAGTTCTCAATATCTAAGCTATATCTCAAGTATTGATAGAGGAAAAATTAAAAGTGGTAAGCTAAAGCAACTCTCGGTACCCGTTCCGGGTACCTTCGAGTTGCTTTAGTAGGGCTTTCTAACAAGACTACTTTTACAGGAACTATATGCGGTAAGGTAAAGTTATTATCGTAGTAGTAGCGGTAAAGGATTCTTAGTAGTAGGGGTAAAAACGAGTGAAACGCAGGGTAAAAAAGCTTAAATTTTATAAATTTTATAAGGGAAGACTCTAGTTTCACAGGTGACACTAAGCGGGAATACTATTAGCTTCCGTAGATGTTTAGAAAGAAGAAGAAGAGTCTAGAGGGTTTTCAAGCTATATAGGTCATAAAGATCCTACTATAAATAAGCTAGTTAAGGAAAAGCTTCGCTATAAAAGACTTTAGCTATATCTTTATAAGTATACTTCGATAAGTTTATAGTTAAAGTAGAACTAACTCATCTTCTAGCCCTAGCTCTAGAACGTTGCGAAACTAATATAGATAATAAAAATATAGTTTTAGAGGGCAAACATCCTACTAAAGTGAAAATAGCAAACAAGCTTAAGCGTCGTGCTAAATTCCAGAGCAACTAAGCTGTTAGGGCAAATGAGATACTAAGTCATCTATATACGGAGCTTAAGAAATTTCCCGGATGATATTGACTTGCTATAGGTAAAACTACAAACCTTAGTAGGATCTGTAACCGACCTCAGACCGTGAAACTTCTAACCGCTAGATCCAATCGACCACTATAGAACTATAGAGAATACCTAAACGTCAAGTCTTGCTTGTCCGTGACATCGGCTCCAGGCTCGTACACTATAATTGCCGAGCCGAGCTTGTCCCTTCTACCGTTCTCACTCCATCCATTGTACCAATAGTAACCCATAAGCAAGACGAGGATAGCCCAATCCACCACCGAGACAATTAAGCCAGCAGTATATCGGGGCGCAGTCTGCGTCGTCCACAATTGCGAAAAGGCAATCAAACCAACACAGTACCCAATGAAGTATGCAGTGTTGACAACCGATCTCTTTGTGTTGCCACGTATGTTCGACGCGTTCAGACTCATCGTGAGTGAAAACACGCTCGAAATGCACGACCCGAGCCAAGCTCCAACAATGATAGGATAGCCTCGGAGAGGCAGCACTAACAGCATAATGCATCCGGTCAGAGGTATCGAGACGAGGCCAATTATGATGAGTGAGCGTTTCTGGGGCCAGATGAGGCATGCAATGATGCCGATCCAGATGGCTACGGTCTGGACTGCTCCCGATGGAGCTCCACGTAACAAGGTCTGACCAGAGGTATAACCTAGTTGTTTAATGATCAATGAGGCGAACTAAGGCAACTTGTTAGCACGGTGCTGACTTTTCCTTGAGATTGACGTACGGTAAGCACTGGAGCCGGAGCAGTCACGAGAATGCCGAATGCGAACGAAGCATATCTCTTAAAATCCAATGCAGCCTCCTTGAGTTGTGCCATTGAGAAAGAAGTCTTGTCACCACCATCGTGGTCCTCACGCAGGCGACGCCGAGCAGCAACCTTCTCTCCCGCATTCAAGAACCATGCTGTATCGGGTCCGTCGGGCATGACGAAGTAGAATGCCACACCACAGAGCGAGGTGGCTATGCCGCAGACCAGAAACATGAGTCTCCAAGAGGCCAATGATGATGTGTTGTGTTGCCCGATGCCGTACATGAGTAAGGAGCCGACGATTTGAGCCAGGGCGTTGCAGGTGATCCAACAACTGTTGTCAACCTGTCAGTTTATTGCTGCCAAGTTTGGTATATCATTACGCACCCTATGCGTAGCGCATGCTCGCTCTTCTTGTACCATATGCCAGTGATGGTAATGAATGCTGGACTAACAGCCCCTTCGGCGACACCCAGAAAGAATCGTACTGCGAGAAATGCAGGATACGTCTTTGGAGCGGCAAGGCACATACAGACTGCGCCCCATAAAACACTTGTGCCAGAAGTCAGAGAATTAATGCCAGATTTGGGTCATGTTGAACTCACATCGTGATACCAACAAATTTTGATAATTTGAAGCGACTCATGAGATAGATGAATGGGAACTCGGAAACAAGCTGTCCGACATAAAAGATTGAAGATGTCCATGCGAACTGATTTCCCTTCATGTCTAGATCGGTGATGAGTCCATATACACTAGCGTAGCTCAGTGATTGCTTGTCTAGGTCTACGAGCTGATTAGCAACGCTGGTCTCAACACACTTAGACCTTGTTCTTACACTGAAAGAAGAAGACGAAGCACATCTGTATTTATCGATAGTGTCAGCATGCGTCTTCGCTAAGCAGCATCTGAAGAATTACCATTGGCAAGACCACCATGTCGGTCTTCCTCAGAACTCGTTTCTCCAATGCCAACATGGCAGGATCGTCAATCTCTGAGCTTGATAAGTTTTCTGAATCATCATTGACTATGATGGTCTGCGGCTGTGCCTTCTCATTGCTGGTAATGATGGCCTCTGGCTGTGTTTTCTCAATGCTGGTATTTGGAGTGGCCATGTCGGTATCTCAGGCGGGATTGATGGAATATGCAAAGGGTTAGTAATTATACAGGATATCAGAGTATATATGAGATTCCAAAGTGACAGATGAAATTCGGTCTGGGCATGGGTCTGGGGTGCAGGAAGTACTGCCCCAGACCATACCTCTACTTGCTCGCTCTTGATAACAAGAAGAGGAGAGATAAAAGTGTAACAGATACCCGCGCCTGCTGCCCGAGCCGCTCGCCATCTAAATAACCCGAAAGGTTAAAGGGGCGCTTGCTAATGAGCGTTCGTATCAGAGTATCTTGGCGCGGCCAATATCTCTTGACCTTCCGATTTGGGAATAAAAAGTGAGGGGAAATATGTGTGTATCTTGGCTTCGGCCCAGGTCACTGAGAAGTGAGAAGTTGGGGCAAGACACACACGCGCGAGAAGATTGCCCAGGCGAGTGGAGAGAGGACCCTTGTGTTGACCACGACGCCGGGCAGATCGCCTCAAAATCAAACCAGTTTCGTGAGAGCATATATAGAATTAGTATCATATTTCCTCCAGTAGCTCTCGTCCATTCACTCTTCAACAGTCCACAACCTGTTGCGCGTGATAGATTGCCAATCAAAATGGCCTCTACATCCTATTCACTGAAGCCGTGGAAACCTCTAGTACAGAAAACTTTTGTATTCACGAATGTCAACCTCGTAGATGTTGAAGCCGGAGTAATCCATAAAAACGCTGCTATCAAGATATCTGGTGGACGGATCGACAAAGTCAGCCTCGACGGCGACATCGACGCACACAGCCAGTCCGAAGATGAGACACGAGTCAATTTTAGGGGCAAATACCTCTGCCCGGGACTCTTCGATTGTCACGTCCACATCATCGCCGTGCCAGGCGAGAGAGAGTGGCAGGACACCAAGAGCCTAAATCCAACAATGTCGGCCTATCGTCATGCATACGTCTGCCAGCAAATGCTCAATAGAGGCTTCACCACAGTAAGAGACTGTGGAGGAGCGTCGTTAGCCCTGAAGCAATCGATCGAAGATGGCCTTATTCAAGGCCCTCGATTATTTATCGCGGGTCCTTTCATAAGCCAGACGGGCGGACACGGCGATACTCGAGGCTCTCATGACCACTCAAATGTAGAATGCTGCGGTGGCGGCACATCCAACTTTCCGTCTTTCATATGTGATGGCGTACCAGAGTGCTTGCGGGCAACTCGAGACAACATTCGAACCGGATCCGACTTTATCAAGATTATGGGTGGCGGAGGGGTCTGCAGTCCGACAGACCGCATCGACAATGTCCAATTCACTTCGGAAGAGATCAGAGCCATTACAACTGTCGCTGCGAATAGTCAGACGTATGTTACCTCGCATGCTTATACTCCGCAGTCAATCCGACAAGCGATGGAGAACGGAGTAATGGGTATTGAGCATGGCAACATGATCGATGTCGAGACGGCGCAACTGATGGTCGAAAAAGTAGCGTATTTGACGCCTACTCTGGTCACTTATACATCTATAGCCGACAAAGGCTTTGCAGGATACATGCCTGCAGAAGCCATGGCGAAGAACTCAGAGGTATACGTTGCAGGATTACGAGGTCTGAAAATTGCTGCAGATGCTGGGGTGAATATCTGCTTCGGTACCGATCTTCTTGGCCATCTTGGTGTCACTCAACTCAACGAATTCGTTATTCGGAGTCAAGTGCTGCCACCTCTGTCGATCTTGCAGAGTGCGACTATTACGCCTGCGAAGATGATGGGGCAGGATAAGTTCCTGGGTCAGATTAAAGCAGGATTCGCGGCGGATATGCTTGTTCTGGACGCAAATCCTTTAGACGATATCACTATTTTGGCACGACCCGAACAACACCTCTTGGCTGTCATCAAAGACGGGAGAGTCTGCATGAGTAGATGGAGCTTGCTTATTGAAGACGTTCAGAGGAAACAAACGCACATAGAATGAGATAGTATGTATGAGCAGATAGAGCCTGCTTGATGAGGACAGTTCAGATGAGACGGCTGCACATAGAATGAGATCATCTAAGACTCTGTGGTCGACTTATTGCTGTGCCTGAATCTGCATCAAACAATTGGTGTGATAGCTCGCAATATATTTTGCAGCATTCAACGGCCAGACAGAAACACATGTGCTTCATCTATCAGAACTTCAGATCAGACCTAGTGACTATGCAATCCGATTTAACCAGGACCGTACGTAGTCTGACCAGTGTAGGTGTCCAGAAGCTGTGTCATGTTCAATACGTCTAGTCTGCTGTTATCCCATTCGAACCCTTGAGGGAACTCTCCAGGAGGCGCTGATCCATTGAACGCAGCTAGATTCCAGCTCAGATTTCCAGGGTCGAGCGAGAGATAGTCCAGAAGCATATTGTCACTGTAGCTAGCTTCGAAACCAATAGCAGGTCCATGATTACGCATCTCGGAAGCATCATGCAGAGTCTCTATGCCTATTGGAGAACATGGACTATCCGGATCCGATACGTGATCTTTAGGAGCTTCCTGCTCCGACATCCAGTTTACCCAAGCTTGGTACGAATTTGTTATAGATGTTGGTTGCATGAGAACTTTACTGGAAGCGTGGCTATCCTCCAGGTATGTATTCTGCCGTAAATTGGAAGCGAGCCTCCTTAATTGCTCGATAGTCTGAAGATCCGACAAAGCTCCGCGACAGCCACCACGTGCCATGTAGCGTAACATGTCGACACCATCGTCAATAATTCTGCTTGTTTCATCTCCGCTTTGCAGAATACTGTGGAGTATTAATATAATGAGTGCCGCGGTTGAAGCGTGATGATCTGTGAACGAGAAGCGGCAAAGCAAGTTGTGCTTCTTCAAGACGAGCACTAATTGTATCGTCGCCTTTGCAGCGTCGACACAGAGATTTGCAAGGTCTTTTCGGCTTTGAGACTGATCTTGAATAGGCGGTGTGGATTTTGATAGAGCTTGTATACGTTCGCGCGAGAGCTGGAGGAGTGAGGCACGGCCCATGAGAATCCACGCCCAGTGGTAGTGTATGTGCAAATGGACTGTTGTGCGAAAGTTTCTCTCGCTGGGAAGCAGGTCGTTGGGATGAAGATTGGAAAAGAGCTGACAACGCCATTGCTTTAGTTGCTGGGACAAGTCTCTGACACAGGATTCTTTCGACTCAAGAGGAATGTTCTGCACAATTTGCGTGATTATTCTGGTCAACTTGAGATATTCCACTTGGTGCTGCACATTTGACTGGTACTCCAGATTATCCAGCGATGGATGGTATGTTGGAAGTGGAGCATCAATGGCATCTTCTGCAATGCTCGAAGGGCGGCCTAAGGCAATACTTGTACGTTTGTCTATAGAATAAACACTCCACCACAAACGATTGCGGACCTCAATAGTCCGAGGATCCAATGTAGTAGCCAGCGTTTTGCGATGTAGTCCACAAGCAATTGACATCCTCATGGCCATTCCAAGATAGAGGTAGCACGTGTCCGGCAGATTGTGAGGTAGATTATACAGACCTGCCAGTAGACATACTTGGACTCCCTTCAGAGTACACGTGGCTATAATTCTGGGAATAAGTTTCTGAGCGCAGTCATAGAATCTTTTGCCAGGGTCTACTTCTGAAGGTAGCAGATCTTGAGACGTCGCCCTTGATCTCAAATGGGCGAACTGACTGCCAAACGCAAACACAAATAACGCAAAACAGATGAATGCATCGTCCGCGGCGCTTTCGGAAGCAGTTCCAGTAAAAACACTATTGAGAGTAGCATGGAACCATTCTCTGTCGCAGTAGAAAAATGTTGCTTCGACGTAATAGAAGAATGTAGAAACAAGGAACGCGGCAATTTCTTGAGGTGGGAACACTTCCAATGCTTCGATTGCCTCTTTGCTCCGAACGGGCTGTTTTGCGGCAGTGCGGGTCGCTTTCTATAACGGAGTGAGCTGAGAGACCTCACTAAGAAGATTGATGGGATGAATCTGACGCACCATGGACGCCCCTTCTGCAGGACCTAAGCTATCTCTTGGCGTGCTGGCATGCAGAACGTTTTGAACGCAAAGAAGAAAGCTCTCATTGGACCGGAGGCCTGTATATTCTGCACAAAAGTGAGTCCAAAGTTTTAGAATGCGTTATCGACACAGGATAAACTCACGGGTACGCCCAAGATCCTCGACAATCAGAATAGCACTTTCTGATGCCTCGCTGTCAGCAGGCGGGAGTTCTCCAGAGGCCCGTATTCTACAAACTGGCTTCGTGCCTGCTGGCCTCACTTCAGAGGTTGTCTCGACTGTGCTGGAAGCACCATGGGAGACATCACTAACTTGAGTTGTCTGCAGTGATGAAGAAGTGTCGTCGCCATCTCTAGTTTTGCACCGTGGCTCCGGAGTATCGGTGACAGCAGAAGATTGTAAGGCTTGAGCCGCCGCAAAATCACACTCTTCACCCTTCTCCACACATCTCTCGCAAGCACCTGCATTTCGTGTTATACAGCGGCTCTTGCGAGACCTACAGACTGCACATCTGCATTGCTTGTTAATGATTATTATGCTTTGGCTAGACAAATGCATCACTTACGCGCGCGACACTCGAACCCTGACTTCATCAGGTACGCGTCTTAGACGCGGCGTGCGTGGCATCGTCAAGTAGAGGTTTGACGTATCAAGGTGTACCTTATCAGGCAATGAAGTTGTTTTGATTAGTAACGTCGCCCGTGAGTCATGCGGGCAACGTCACACGATGTTTCATATTGGTCACGTGACGAGGCAGATCAGTTCTTGTAAACAGAAAATACACAAATATACCAGGCAACTACAGCTATGAGCACAGCATCATCAACACCGCTGCTCTCTACCTCGGCTGCTCATCAAGTCTTATTCAACCTCGAACTGTTCGAGAACATCCTCGTACAAGCTCCTCGCGGCGCTCAAAAATGGCATCACGATTCCTCAACTTGTATTCGAACATCTCACGTCGTGAGGAGATCAAGAGAGACGGCTCTCGCTGCACGTACGTCGAGCATGAGCCTCGCAATCAGACGTGGGAAACGATGTACTTCACATATCCACCCTTGTGCGCAGAGAGCAGCACCCTTTTCAGTTTAGTCAACCTCGTGATTGTTGAGAGTGACAACATGACTATACACGAGGGCTTGCAAGCTGCCGATATACGACAATCAGCTGGGAACGATTTTTACCAGCGCGATAGTGCTAGGATCAAGACTTTTTGCTTGAGCCAGTGGTTGAAGTTAGGGGACGAGGAGGCTTGTAAGGAGTGGGCGTTGTGGAGTAGCAGGATTCAGAGAGAAGAGGAGAACGAGGAGGAGGAGCAGGTAAAAAAGAACAAAGACGAAGATAATACAGCAGGGAGATGAAAGTGGATTAGGCAACAACCACCGATGATGCAACAATCTTTGCAGCATACTAGAGATTTCTGATTGGAGTAGATGTCGCAAAAGCCTTCTTGACGTCTGCGCCCGTAAAAGCGCTCGATATCGTGGTTCAAAGGCATCGCATGAGAGTATGGCTTGTGTCTTTTACACCTCATGCTTGAGCTGAAGCAGATTTGATTCATCACACACTCTGCAGTTAGGTATTTTCAGCTATCGCAGTCCAAGATTCTGGTTGAGCTGACGCGGTAGCATGTATTGCAGATATCAAAGCCCTTGGCCCCGCTTGCATTCAGCCGGTCTGGAAGACCCTCAGCTTCTGCTACAACGGACTCTGCGTAGTACTCACGAGAGGTTCGACCCTGGTCCTCGCAGATGTCTTAATCTAGGCAGTCGTGTGACAGACCTTTTTCGAAGTGAATGTTCTGGACCTGGACATGTCACGGCCGAAGAACGAGTTACAGTGGCCTCAAAGCATGGCTTGGCTGTGGCCATTCAGACACGTACATACCGTACAGATGTCGAAGTTGCATCTACCTGTCAAGCACGTAACGTTACGTGTGGCTCATGATAGGTCACAATACAGAGACTTAGGGACATGATCTTTCGAGGAGACACAAGTGAGTACGGACATATACATTAGTAGCACTGCTGTCTTCAACATATTGTTGCAATGACGATCCTAATCGTTGGACTTACAGTACCATGACATCCAATCAACAAACCAATCACCCATCCAAATCCTCACCCCACAACCAGCTCCCAGCTCGCCCCCAATTCGACTCAATCCCCCTCAGACCCCAAACAATTACCTCACTTCATAACACCCTAAACCCCACCCTCATCATCTCCCTCCCACCCCTATTCGCTCTCGCATAATACGGCACAAACTCCACCCTCTCCCTCCATCCCTTCTCCCACTTCCCCACTTCACTTACATCACCCGCCGGTGCACTCTCCAGCGTCTTACCAATCTTGAGCTTCCTCGCAGACACACGAATCCCGACGATCGTCTCATCACTCAACACGTCGTCTCGTTCGTACTCTTTTAGCTTGATGTTGTCTTTCAAGAGACAAATGGATTTGAAATGGTCGTCAACCCAGCTGTTATCGACATCTTCGGCGCAGTAGATTAGTGGACCGCGCGCTATGGCGACGATGGGTTGGTTGGTATAGGGATGTGGTGCGAGGAGGCGTGTCATCATTGGGAGGGTTAAGGTGAAGCGTGGATTGGATGTCAAGTACGAAGGTGGTAGGGTGAGGAAACCGAAATGGGAGGTGAAAGGTAGAGCTGGTGTGATCTGCGATGGAATGCGCGGGTGTTGTTAGTTTTGTTACTACAGATGATGTGTGGAGGATCTGGATTGTATGTTATTGTACGCACCGACCAATCTTTAGCCCACGCCGGAATGCGCAACTTGATCGTCACATTTATCGTCGTCGTCGATGGAGCGTCTAAGTGAAACGCAACCTTGCCGTCACGAGGATACTCGGTCTCCTGCGTCAACTTGACCCCTTCATCTCCTACCTTGAACGCCAAAGTCGCCGAAGCATACAAATACACATTAATCTCAACATCCCTATTATCGTTGTCATTGTCAACAATCCTATGATTCCAGAGATATCCACCCAGAAACCCCATATTTCTCAGCACATTCGGAGGACAGCATGCACAATCAAACCAGTCTTCCCTTCTTGACCCGTCACCGTCACTCGAGGCAAGCCGGTTTGTGTATGTGAATTTGGTCCCGTCATGGGACATGCCGGTAAGGAGGGCGTTGTATAGACTTAGCTCCATAATGTCTGCGTAGTGTCCGTTTTGTTCCAACTATAGAGAAGTTGAAGTAATTGTCGTCAGTATTGTGATAATAATTATTGTCAGGCTGTGATTGAGTTTGAGGCAAGGCAGTCACACATACCTGAAGAAGTCGTTCAGCCAACATAACCACACCAATAGCCGCGCACGTCTCCGCATAACATCCTCCTTCGTCCAGACCTTGCGGAAGCCAGTAATCTCTGCTGAACCCTTCCCATTGCGCTTCAGCCCCGATACCACCTGTTAGGTACATCTTCTTCTGCACCATATTATCCCAGAGTCCCTGCAGAACAGGCAGATACTTCTGTTTGGATTCGCGATCGATGAGACATAGATCCGCGACTCCTGTCATTAGATACATGCAGCGTACGGAATGCCCTTCTACGCTTGTTTGTGACACAACTGGCCTGTCAGCCTGATAGTAGCTCAATGGATTGCCCAGCGGTAGGTGTGGAGGCAGAGCGACCTCGCCTCGTCGCTTTGCTTCAAGCTCGTAATAGAGTTTTTTCCCTTCTCCGTTATGATTACCGCGTTCGTCTAGGAAGAAGCGAGCAAGTCTCAAATGCTCAGGGTTGTGAGTCACCTTGTAAAGTCGTAATAGCGCAAGTTCAATCTCTGGATGGCCACTAAAGTTCTGTTAATTGTTTCAAAAGGGAAGAAGGATTCTAAGATATGTAGCTGGAAACTTACGGATAACCTCGCATTTGACCTGGTCCGTTGCCAAATACTTTGCAAAGTAAATCGATGTACTTGATCATTGGTTGGAGGAATCGATCATTGTTGAAGCATTTGTGATGTGCAAGCGCGCCTTCAAGTAAATGACCGCAGTTGTAGCTATAGTAAGTACTTGATCAGTCATCCTGCAATAGATCGAATGCAGTTGCTAGCTTACAGCTCATGTTTGTCCCTCAAGTTTGTCCAGCGCATTCCTGGTTCGACAATCTAATAATGTAAGCGGGCATCTTGCATTAAACAGCATGGATGAGTATCTTCTAGCTTATTTCGAGTAGATCAGAAACACTATGGTAACCCTCAGGGGCTTATCTTCCATTGTATGAAGGACAGGAATATTCACGGACACTTTCACCAAAAGAGCACAGGACGACCATATCCACCAAGCATACCGCTTCACTCACCTGATAATGAACATTCAAATACCCATCCTCCATCTGCGCACCCCTTATATCCTCAACAACCTCTCTCACCGCACTTTCAATCTCATTCATCCCATCATCCTTCCCATTCCCATTCTCATCCATCAAAAAATAACAAGCCGCTTCAATCCACTTGCCGATATCAGAATCCCAAAACAAAGCTGGTAATCCATTATCAACATCATACGAAGGATGCCAGCGAAGTTTATATTGGTCGAACCGCCCTGTCTTTCGAAGATGGTCGAGTTGGTAGCGCAGTGTAGTTTTGCGCACGACAGAGCGCCGACGTCCCCAGAATGAATTGGGGGCAATGGTGGTGAGCGTGAAGGTGTCTTGTGGGTTAGGTGTCGTTTGTGAGTCTTTCGGTGAGGCTATTGAGCCTGGGGCCATGTTGAGGCGGAGATGCATGAGAGGCGTATGGTTTTGTGGTTTCACAATAGGTCAATCTATGATAAGAGGGATGTCGACGACAATCAATCACACACACGCACAGGTTTGGAGATATCTTGGGAAGATTGATGCGTGGAAGAAGGGTGGTGAAGGAATGAGGTGGGGGTGAGGGGTAGATGTTGTTGTCAGCCGCCCGCGTGATATCAAGACGTGGCGCAGTCCCGGCTATATAAAACCATGCTTTTCTGGAGAGGCGTCGAGACGACAGGGTTATACAAACATGAGCTTTGATTTCGAGGCTTAAGTGTTTAGGAGATGGTGTTGTGAAGGGTGAGGGTGAGGAGCGAAACTGGGAAAGATGTGCCCGCATCAATAGAGGCAAATCTCAGACAAGATGGAAGCTCACCATATCAGCTAAGTATCCTTTACTACATCTACATCAATCGAGTGATCTAGCCAAAGAAGATCCCGCACAAAGGAAGCTTGGAGAAAGACATTCGCCCAACCCAACGCCCAGTTCCTGTCGAATCAATACAGAGCTGAACATCTCTCAACACTCTACCTACCCTCAAGCAACTACATAAATCAACCCCTCCCAGCAAGCGGATTCCACCCTCCCTCAACTATCTCCACCGTCCTCCTCGTCGCCACATCAAGCTCTTCCCTACCCAATCCCAACAACCCATTCTGCTTCTTCGCTTCATGCTCGCCATCACCATTCGGAAACAATACCCGCGAATACATCAACTTCGCGAAACCCGTCATGATGCCATTCTTCAATTCCTCCTGGCCATCTCGATACCTCTTTTCCGTTGCCTCATGCGTAATATCCCAATCGGCGTCGGTTGTTCTAAGAACCCGGTGCAAACTATCCAGCATGTCGCGTCGACTAACATAAAAGCTGGAGAAGTAGAGACAGTCGTTCTTTCAATCTTGCAACGCTGGTCCTCCTCCTTCTTCTACATCCTCATTCTCATGCTCAACAGGTAAAGTCAACAACGCCGCGATCGCCTACCCACACAACAGCCACGTACTGGCACTAATCTTCGTCTCCGCCATCATCAAAAAATGTCACTTTCCTCTCTTTGATCGTGAACCCAAACCACTGCTCCCCTAGTCCCAAACTCCACTCATACCGAAACCCACACGTCATCACTACATAATTCATCCCTAGACTGACAATCTCGTCAAGCTTATCCTGAACCAAAAACATTGTGTCTGAGGCTAGCTGCGGCTTCCCTATAGTATCGAAGCCGTAGATATTGGGCATGATATATTTGATGCCTGCAGCGGCTGCAGCTCGCACGATGGTCGAGGGAAGTGTTTTGGACGCCCTGACACTCAGGGTGATGATCAGGAAGTGTTGGTCTTTGAGAGCGGAGACGTTGGAAGCTTCGTCTGAGTAGTTGACCTCGACGCTATGTACGCCTGCGGGAAGGGTGCCGGAGGAACAAGAGTGACGAAGCGCGGTGATTGTGTGGTTGCCGGTGGCTAAGAGTGCGGTTACCATGTGAGCGCCGACACGACCTGTAGCCTGTGTGAAGAGGAGCGTCTATCATTAGTTTGGAGAGGTGATTGGGTAAGACTGACGCTGATGATGCGAAGAAGACATACACCGACGATAGCCACTTTCTCGATACGGTTGTTGGGAAAGGACATGATTGTGGAGGGATTTATTTGAGCAGTCACACTGATATCTTGCTTATGACGTAGGTAGCACAATAGAGATAGGATAATGAGGAGGACTGTGAGACATCTTTCTTGGTGCATAGGAAGGAAGGAGCTTGTATGAAATTATACTTTTGCACGAAGAAGTGCTTAAGTAATCGCTCGAAGTAATCAATCTCATGACAAAGACTTGGGCACGTGCGCCTAAGTGATTCAATTGTTGACCCGTGTCCGATATCGATATGATGTAGTTGCTGAGAGAAACGATGCTCGTGAAGCTCATAAGAGACTGATTGTGTTGAGTCGATTTCGTGTGCCGCATACAGGTAGTCTGCCTCCAGGTATAATCATCAAACACAGCCAACCCAGATCCAATATTGTCTGTTCGATGCTGTGGCCAGTGCCCATCTTCATGCCATTTCCTGTGCCATCCCAATGCCAAATAACTTACGCCAATTCTACCAGACCATGTCACTATTTCATGCAGCCACAGCATCCACACGTCTCGTCACCTGTGCTCCGCCCAACCTCCCAGATTTCGCATTTTCGACCACACGCTCACTTGCTCTCTTCTTCAGCACATTCTCGATGAAGGCCTCACCAGCTTTGTAACTACTCCTGACGAGAGGTCCACTGGCAACGTACAAAAAGCCCATCTCCAGAGCCTTGTCCCGCCATTGGTCAAACTCTTCTGGCGTCACGTATCGCTCGACTTTCATGTGTCTCTTTGTTGGTCGCATATATTGTCCGAACGTTACCACGTCGACATTCGAGTCACGAAGTTGTTGCAGAGCATCGATAAGCTGCTCGCTCGTTTCGCCGAGACCGAGCATAAGTGATGTTTTTGTGATCAAGTCGGGTACCGTCTCCTTGGCAGTCCGTAGCACTTCCAAACTTTGCTGGAATGTCGCTCTTCGGTCTCGCACGAATGGCGTCAATGCTTCTACAGTTTCCACGTTGTGTGCGTACACGTCCAGACCGCTTCGTGCAACCACTTTCACTTGCTCGGTGTTTCCCCAGAAGTCGCCAGTTAGTGCTTCGACAAGCATGCTGGGCGCTTTTTGCTTGATCTTCATGATAGTTTCGGCGAAATGTGCTGATCCTCCGTCGGCCAAATCGTCGCGGTCAACACTCGTAAGCACGACATATCCTAGTCCCCATCTCTTCAGCGCTTCTGCTGTATGTTCAGGCTCGTGTGGATCCAAAGGCGCAGGCGCACGACTCGTCTTGACGCTGCAGAATCGGCAGCCGCGTGTACATGTATCACCCATCAGCATGATCGTTGCCGTAGCTGCAGCTTTGTCATCACCACCCCAGCATGAAGAGATGTTCGGGCAGCGCGCCTCTTCACAGACAGTGTGTAGGTTCAGTCCACGTAAATCCTGCTTGATCTGCTTGAAATTGTCTGATGTAGGTATGGGCGTCTTCAGCCATTCAGGTAGACGTGTAACTTCCCTGCGGTTGTTGGCAGGCCCGACCATGACTTTTCGTAGTTCACGGCCCGTTGTTGCATCGCCTATTCGTGGTGATTCTTCGGATGTGCGGAGTTCGAGAGCATCTTCGAGGCTGAGTTCGGCTTCTGGTTCACCACCTACAAAGTCGTTGAACGAGGGTCCGGTGTTGAGCTTGTTGGCAAACGAGGTCGGCGCACGGCGAGTGTAGCCTGCAGGTCCGGCCTGAGAAGGACTGCCTGCTGAGGAAACACGGGAGGGGACTGGGGCATCGTTGACAGTTGTGGCAAAAGTGCGGTAGAGTTGCGGATATCGTGAGATGGCATGACGAGGGATGGCGGTAGAAAGAAGCGTGCGGTATGAAGCCATGGAGATATAGGGGGAAGACGATAGAGGAATTAGGAGGAGGAGGAGGAGGGCGAGGACGAAGAATGGAACAAGTCAAGCTTGTTGCGAAGTTGTTGAAGATTACTCAATCCGAGACGGGTAGTTCTACGTCTCCGTAGATGTGAGTGGCAAACCCTTCACGACATCTCAACATCGCCACACGCAGCTCCAGCATGTGCCCAGGATCCTGCTCGTGCTATCAGAGCCTTTCTTGCCCATCATTGGCCTCGCAGTGTTATCTCGCTATTTGAACTATGTTTCACCTTCAAAGAAAAATCCCGCTGTCGTGTGACCTGCTGTCTGTCCAACCCTGCCCTCTTTGCATCTGGCTAAAATCAGCCCCGATATATTGATTACTCTGTCAACCCCGCTCGACGGTGAAAGGCGCTCAATTGCCACAGTGGATGTGCTTGTAACATCGCCGGTGACACTCCCTCCGCCCTTCTCGTTATGGTAAAGTCCGGTCGAGCCCCGTGGCCACAGATATACATCCTGAAACGAGACCGTGCTCCAAGGTTTCCTGATGATGCTTAACGTGGCTGAAACACAGCAAGAGCTATTGAAGCAGACATCAAGAGAGGATGCTTCACCCCTGCAAACCACCATGAGATTTTGGTCCAGCGTGCAAAACTTTGGCGAACAGAAAGTTGTCCTCGTGACGACCTCAATATTTGCCGGCTATGTGCTGAGACTACTGATCATCATCCTAGGACAGCAGTACATTAGCTGTGTGACTTGCGTGTGCGGAGGTGCTTGCCCCGGAACACATTGTCATGGATGAAGATACATGCCTTATCGCTTTGCCTCAACACCGACATGCATATGAGGGGTAGCTTGAATAACCAGACTATATCTTGCACTACTCTTCCTGCTCCGAAAGTGAATCCTGTGTACTCCGTCTTCTCATCACTCGTTGCATCTTCTCAGGCAGGCCCTTGTGCAGTGCAACTTTGTTGATCTTTCGCACTTGCCTACCGCCACCATGAACAACTCCAAGAAGGGCGATGTCACTTACATCGAGACATTCGACAATGATCCCACCACAACATCCACAAGCGGAGACAAAACCGTCCTCCAAGTGCAGGATTCTCGCTTCGGCACATACCTCGCTACACACAAGCCTAGTGCCTTGTCTAAGTCTATGCTGGCATTATATCCAATCTTGGCTGTAGCATGCATGAATAGTGCTGCTAATGGCTTCGATGGTAATACCTTTGGAGGCGCAAGCTCTCTTCCAGATTTCCAGGCTAGATTTGGTACTGGCGTGGCCAGTTCGCAAGGCTTCCTGGCTGCGATTTATATTCTGGGTACGATCAAAATCTATGTCCTGCTTTAGGACCATGCTGACGTGTCTATCCGGAATAGGAAACGTCATTGGCTCTTTCGTTGCTGGACCCCTTGCTGATGGCTTGGGTCGCAAGCTTGGAATGGTTGTTGCTAATGTGGTTGTCGTCCTCGGCTCGGTTATTCAGGCTGCTGCTTACAAGAGGAGAGAGATGATTGTGGGTCGTGTCATCTTGGGTATCGGCTCTGTAATGCTTGGTAAGTACAAGTTGTTTTGTCGACATACTCTCGAAACTGACACTTTAAAGGACCTTCTGCACAATCTTACACAGTTGAGATATCCCACCCTGCTTACAGAGGCGCCATCGTCGGATTTTATAACGGTTGCTACTTTGTCGGAGCTATCATCTCAACATGGCTAGAATATGGCATCGTGAATGCCACCAAGGTAAATTCTAACACTTGTGCATTGCTCCACCAACCTCACTCACCTGAAATTAGGGCGAGATCAACTGGCGTCTACCAATGGCTACTCAATGTCTTCCCTGCATCATTGTTCTTGCATTTGTTTGGTTTATGCCCGGTATACATCATCTCCTGCCCCTTTCACCAATAAACACTACTCTAACACCACCTGTCAGAATCACCTCGCTGGCTCATGTCCCGCGGCCGCGAACAAGAAGCCCTTGACATCCTCACCAAATACCACGGCGAAGGCTCACCATCCCACGAAATCGTACAACTCGAGATGATGGAAATGCGTGAAGCTATTCAAACCTCTGGTACCGACAAACGCTTCTGGGATTATCGTGACCTCTTCAGCACTGCTGGCAATCGCCATCGTATGTTCCTCGTGCTGTGTGTTGGCTTCTTTGCCCAGATTGACCTTCCCCCTACGAGCTATTATATGCCGCTTATGGTATGTCAACTTCACGCAGTCACATATTAAGCCTCACTAACCTTGATAGGCAAAAAACGCTGGTGTGACTAGTGTCAAGCAGCAGTTGCTAATGAACGCACTACAGAGTCCTATCATGATGATGGGTATGCCGAGTCAATTATCATTCATGGTATCAACAGAACTAATCTATGCATAGGAACGATACTGGGAGTCCGCTTCATCGACAAAGCCGGTCGTCGACCAATGTTGATGGGCTCAAGCACAATCTGCTCCTTCTGTGTCCTGATGGTCGTCATATGCTCTGCACTCCAAGGCACCCATCCAAACTTGGGTATGGTGGGAATCGCCTTTGTCTATGTCTTTTTGTTTGCATTCGCGTTTGTTTGGACGTAAGTGTTGCCCTTGTTGTGCGTTCCGTTCGTAATAACGAAGTGTACTGACGAACCAAACAGACCATGCCAAGCACTCTACCCCAGCGAAGTCCTCGCATACAACGCCCGCGCCAAAGGCCTCGCTATGAACGGTCTCTGGCTCAACATTGTCGCTTTCATCAACACCTACGCTGCTCCTGTGGGTATCACAAACGCTGGATGGAAGTTTTATTTGCTCTATCTCTTCGTTGATGTCCTTGGAATCGGTAAGTCCTCATCCTACTTACCTATCTCTCGATCCTCGCTCTGTGCTTGTCGAATAGAGCTAATATTCCCTCCCTCGCAGTTGTCATCTACTTCTGTTTCGTGGAAACCAAAGGAAGATCGTTGGAGGAGATTAATGAAATCTTTGAGGATCCTCACCCTGTCAAGGCTAGTTTGAGGAAGAGAAATGTGGTTGTAGACACGAAGGAAGGTGTGGTCGTTGCCGTTGAGGCTGCTTGATGCATATGTAAAGATGGGTTTATGCTGGTATGAGAATCTTTGAGGGAGTACACGTTTTACGACTTTTCTGTTTAATGCTTTGCCTTTGATATTATATACTATTTGTCTACTGGCTTTGCATTGTGCACCTTGTTGAAATGTGAATGTGATAGTGTACCTACTGCACCTCTACTGTTTGTACTAGCAAAGTCACGTGATCGACGGTGTGAGAAGAAGTGCCACCTGACCTCTCTGCTCTATAAGTACATGCAGAAATATATCGCTTCCCAAACGTTCCTCAGAAAGACATTCAGAGCATATCATCCATCTCGTAGAACCTTAGCTTCCTACACGATGTCACTTCCCGCCCATATTCCGATGCGAGTTGCTGGCGGCAAGACAGTAGACGTACCTTCAGTAGGCTATGGTACATGGGCAGCAGGTACGAACACAATATAGCATCAACCGCCACTCGAAAGCGTTCTAATCATATGATAGGAGAGACTGGTTGGTGCAAAGATGCTACCTTAGCCGCTTTGAAAGCCGGCTACAGACACCTCGACTGTGCCTGGATGTACGTCCTGCAAGCAAGCACTTCGTCAATCAGTCGCTGACCAACACAAGGTACGGCGTAGATGAAGAAGTCGGCGCCGCCATCCGTGAATCAGGAATCCCCCGTTCCGAAATCTTCATCACGTCCAAGTTCTGGCCACATTTCGCGGCGCCAGAAAATGTCGAGTTGTGCTTAGATCAGGTTCTGAAGAACATGGGGCTGGATTATGTTGACCTCTTTCTTGCACATGTAAGTAGCTAGATGATGAATTTGGCGCTTTTATTTAAGAATGTTCGGGATTCTAATATTATGTAAATAAGTGGCCTGTTGCTTTCAAGCCTGTCTCCCAGGAAGCTTTGCATAAGGCTGTTACTGGACCAGGCAAATCTGATGCCGAAAAGGGCATCCTCGTGGAGGGTGAGGAGACACTCAAGGACTGGGAGCATACTTCGAGTAATCTCGCTTCTCAAGAAGGTGAGATTATATGAGCACACCTCCAAGTCAGTACTTATTCATTATGTTCAGGCCACGAAGGAAGTTTTGTCCCAACCTGGAAAGCAATGCAGAAGCTCGTCTCCACCGGCAAAACCCGTGCAGTCGGTATCTCCAACTTCTCGATCACGGACATCAAAGCCCTTCTGCCTCACCAAGACGAGGTCCCTATCTCGTGTAACCAGATTGAAGTCCACCCTTGGTTTCCGCAGACACAGCTCATCGAGTTCCACAAAGAGCATAATATTTTGACTACATGCTACAGCCCTTTTGCCGGTCAAAAGAAGGATGGCGCTACGCTAGTCAAGGACGAAACTGTCCAGAGGCTTGCGAAGGAAAGCGGATTGGAAGAGGGTCAGTTGTTGCAGAGTTGGGCTGTGCAAAGAAGGACAATCCCCCTTGGAAAGAGTGCAACGGAGTCTCGCATCAAGTCCAACTTGAATGTGCAGAAGCTGTCGGACGAACATATAAAAGCGCTTGATCAGTTGGAGATTCCAAACGGTAAGCACTATCATCTAATCATGGGGCATTAAGACGGTCTCGAATTGAGCTTTAACGAGAATATAAAGCTAACATGTAGGGGACTACACAGGCATGGGCAGGACTATTGCCACGGATAGACCTTGGGGTGTCAACATGTTTTCAAACTAAGAAACACCGGTCTAAGAAGGATCTCGTTTGGAAAGTACTATATTTTGTAGACAGCAGTGCTACTAATGTGTAAAAGAGAAAGTACATGATCCCTGGATTTGTTGAGGCTTGATCTATGCATGACTGGTTTGCTCTTGCGCGCTTCCTGGCGTTTTGTCTTTGTTCGATAGTAGAGTTCTGTCCCTTTCATACAAGCACCTCTTTCTCCTGAGATCGCCGGACAAGAACGTGCTGAGCATGCTGATACCAGCTTGAAGGTATTCCTATTCGACTTTACCCACAGTCTCGATAACACGTCTCTCTCAGCAATCTTTCTCGCAATGAGAGGTGTATCCCGGATGCAGAAGGCAATTCCGCCCGCGGGCGAGGCAAACTTCGATGTCCGATGTGGTTGTGCACAGCTGGAAATATGGCAAAACCGGGTTATGGTTGAGGGCGAGTAAGCGCATCTCTTATGTCTACCTTACCGAATTATGTGACTATCGAGCAGTCCATGTTCTCATTGTCGGGCAGACCTTTTCGCTCATTGGCTAGTCATGGTTACTTTATATGTCTGGTAGTGTTAGAGAGACAACGATACCAGGTATGATACGGCTACGTAACATAGAGAAACCTTTCCGCGAAATGGTTACACTCTAATATTCCTGGTGGCATTATTCAGGATTAGTATACCATCGAAGATAGCTTCATGCCAGTTGCATTACACCGTCGTAAGAATAGTTCCCGTCTCATATTAGAACATAAGACTACAATACAGTGAGAGACTCTCCTTAGTCTGAGGTTTGTAGTTTCATTAAGCCTGGTACTGACAAGAGCTGGCACTTCCTTGTGGACAATGGTCGTTCGCTTGATTGATAGATATAGTGTCCACTTAAGCTGAAGGAGGTCAATATCAGGCTACTAAGGCACCGCAATCTGCCACGTGAACATTACAGTAGCTACATCACTAGAATCTCCAATAATATGACCAGCACCTCTTTGGCCGTGCGACTTCACTTCCAGACGCAACACTTTCTCATGACAGCTCGATTCGAGCCTCGTCTAAAGCGCACTCAAAACCATCTGCACACCAATACTTGCGGCATCCTCCCGTCTCATGATATACCCCCTCGCCTCCCTCCTGCCCTCCATTCCCGCTCCAAACACACCACCACCACCCGCACCACCCGCCCCTCTAACTCTCTCCATCAGGGCCTCAGGTCCAATAACAAACAAATTGCCCACTTCGACAAGCACTTCCAGACCCGCCAAAAACGACGGATTCACAGGCCAAGTCTTGAGCAATTCAATATATCTCGTGATATCCTTCGACACCATAAGACCGCCAGCGAGATTAACCTGGAATTTCTTGAAATGGTCAAAGAGCAGGACGCGCACGCCGATCGCCAGATCAGTGAAGAAGGGAGTTTGGTTCCCACTGCCATCTAGACTGGTGATGCACGATTTGTGCACACGGGACAAAAAGTCGTATACACTACTACACGTGCCGGTGCAGAGACTTTCCAGTCCAGCCATAGCCTCGTCGTCGCGAGGGCGGAAGTCGGATTTAGGTTGGCGGGCGAGCAGTTTGGATACCCATGCTAGGACGATATCGATTGTGCGGGTGCGGAGGGTAGCGATTTTGTCTTCAAGACGGGTGCGGTGCGTGAGGAGATCTTTGTCCATTTCGCGGCGGAGGGTTATGGTTGGTGTGGCGAGCGGAAGGAGGACGGAAGAGGAGAGGGTCAGTAACAAATGGAGGATTGTGATGCAGGGGCGGAGAGTGGGGATGAAAGAGAGGTCGGGTTCTGATTTTGAGGAGGAGGATTCTTGCGAGGTCGCTGATTCGATTGCTCTGTTTGGAGAGGAAGGAGTGAGTGGTTAGTTGAGTAGATGGAGGGAAGATGGATGGATGGGTGGCTGGAATGCGAAACTTACGCGTCAAGAGCAGTATCAAGGTAGATTTCGCCTAGATGCACAAGAAGGAGTTTTAATAAAACGGCGACTTCTTTTGGTGTTTCACTTCCACCACTGAGTTCTAATCCGCGGCCCACCGCTTCTGCTAGCCATTTCAGCATGCGTTTGGCGGTTGGTAGAGATAATGTGCCGTCTTTGTCTGAGACTTCGATTTCTGCTTTGTCGCTACTATCATCTCTAATACCAGCAATGCGCATCAACATTGTCTTCTGGAAGGCTGGAAGTTCTGTTGAACTAATGCGGTCGACGTAGTTGTCTCGAGCTGAGTTGAGAAGTTCCTTGCCTCGTTGGCCTAGTGAGCCAAGATATGATGTAGGTACTTTTCGTCGTCGTGACTTGTTATTCCGATCAGTATTGGTAGATCGATGCAGGATTAATAGCTCAACTTACGTGATAAACTGTAAAGCGATAGAGAAGCGAAGCGTATAATTCTTCTAGACTCCTTTTCTCCATATCAATATATGTTGATCCAGCGAAATAAGGTATAAAGAGATCTTCTACTTGTTGATCAAGTGTCGATGCAACATGGGGAGAAACAGGATCCGGGTGTTCAGTAAGACCATGTTGTTTCAAATCTTCCACGACCAATCCAATGTAATTCCGGGATGCTTGTAACGCACGGAGAAAGGCAAGTGGAGATATCGAGTTTGCTTTCTCAAGTACCATTTCCAGTCTCTGCTGTATAGACTGTTGAAATATTCGTTGCAGAAATGTGACCAGAACTTGTTCGTAGAAAGGAAAGACGTGCTTGATGGTAAAGGATTCTTCCTCAATCACAAGTTTGACCTCGTCGATTAAAGAGCGAAGACTTGATTCGACTGCTGGAGGTTCAGCGTCTGGATCTGCTGCTCTCTCCCATGCTTCTCTATCCTCGGCGAGCTCTTCCGTAATCATATGACCTCGG
>Ga0160428_1001092_pt1 | contig 22644 bp, 17 predicted proteins | sample SolpanmetagenomM_FD_108198 | JGI IMG/M metagenome (GOLD analysis project Ga0160428, IMG submission 108198) | Solar panel surface microbial communities from Lawrence Berkeley National Laboratory, California, USA - M | ecosystem: Engineered > Built environment > Solar panel > Unclassified ... | reverse complement strand
GTTGGGTTTCGGCTTGGCGAATCATCGGCTTGGCCGCCCGCCACAAGGCCGGCGAGCCCAGGACTGTGCTACTCAACCAGCGCGTAATCTGGTCGTGGCTGAGCGCCCCATCTAGCAACCGCGATAAGCCCGTGGCTGTCGTCGGGCCAGTAGAACTCACTAAATAATCGGTGTACAGGTCCAGCGTGCAAGTCATCACAAGATTAAACGGCGAAAGCCAACTACCGACTGCGTAACATCAGTTACTAAATAGCCAATAGGCGTTCACCTTTGGCCGACTACTTAAAAAAAAATAGCCCAGCCACCTTGCGGCGCCGGGCTATTGCTTATTCCAGCAGCCCTTTTCAATGCATTGGGCAAGAAATCAGCAGCCTACGCGGGCGTGGTAGCCTGGCGCGTGAGCCGGCCGGCCAGCCAGTAAGCTAGCCAGGCAAACAGGGGCGCGGCCAGCACATCGTACGTGTAGTGCACGCGCTGCACCAGCACTAGCACGCCAATGGCTAGCGTCACGGCAAACAACGCCCGCCGCCACCAGTAGCCACGCACAGCCAGCGCCAGAAGTGCCACCGTGGAGGTGTGACCCGAGAAAAATAAGTCTTTGGTAATGACTTCGCTAGCCGGCGTGTGAAATACCAGCGCCAGAAAAGGGTCGGGCATATCGACCAGTTGTAGCGGCGGGGCGAGTGGCACTAGCCAAATGGTGCCCATCCGTAGCAGGAGCAAAATAAAGTATCCCCATAACCCACGCAAAAATAACTGCGGCTGGCGCGTCAGCCAGCCCACCGCTGCCAGCGAGGCCCCGTACATGAGCATAAAAATGGGCACCGACACATCTTGGCACGGCAGCAGCGGCAGCAACGGGTCGGGCAGCAAGGTGCCGGGACGCTGCTGCACGATATGAAAGAATACCGGTACCAGCGGCACCATCACCCCAAACAGCAATATGAGCAGCAGCAGCCAGCTGCGCCGAAAGGCTGGCTGCTGGAGCGCCAGCGCCCATGCCTCGCGGCCGGGTGCAGCAGCTACGGCATCGTCGACAAACGGGGGAGCGAACAAGGTTGGAAGAACACGCATGGCGCTACGAGAAAAAGCTGGGTGCCAATGAGACTACAAAAATAAGCCCAGCTGCGCGGCTAGCCCAAGCCTGGCTTTAACAAGCAGTAACTAATTCTACGTTCCTCGGCTGTTATCTTTCTATGAAGTAATAGCTTGACGCTCCTGCCCACCAGCATGACACTGTTTTAGCGGGAGGAATGACACTTTACGCACTACCAGATTTGGGCTCGCAGCGACGCGACTGCCTAGGTGGCTAGCTTGGGCGGCAGTACCTTGGCCCGCATGAAAACTGCTACCTATTTCGTGCTTACTGGTCTGGGGCTCGCTCTGGCTGCCCCGAGGGCCCAGGCCCAAAACGCCGCTCTTCACGCCCGCATCGCGCAGCTAGCCGCCGCCGAGCAGACCAAAGTAGTGGGCTGGCGCCGCGACCTGCACGAGCACCCCGAGCTCGGCAACGAAGAGACCCGCACCGCCCAACTCATTGCCACGCAGCTCAAAAGCCTGGGCCTGGAAGTAAAAACCGGCGTGGCCCGCACCGGCGTGGTGGGCATCTTGCGGGGTGGCAAGCCCGGCCCCGTAGTGGCGCTGCGGGCCGATATGGATGGCCTGCCCATCACCGAAACCACCGGGCTAGCCTTCGCCAGCACCGCCAAGGCCACCTACCTCAGCCAGCCCGTGGGCGTGATGCACGCCTGCGGCCACGATACCCACGTGGCAATGCTGCTAGGCGCCGCGGAGGTGCTCAGCCAAGTTAAAAAAGACTTGCCCGGCACCGTCAAGTTCATCTTTCAGCCCGCCGAAGAAGGTTCGCTGCCCGGCACCGTGGGCGGGGCCAAGTTGATGGTGCAGGAAGGCGTGCTCGAAAACCCCAAGGTAGACGCCATTTTTGGGCTGCATATTTGGGCCTCGGCGCCGGTAGGCCAGCTACAGTACCGACCGCGGGGCGAAATGGCCAGCTCCGATCGCTTCACGATCAAGGTCGTTGGCAAGGGCGCGCACGGGGCCAAGCCCTGGAGCAGCGTCGACCCGGTGGTGACGGCTGCCCAGATTATCACCGGCCTCCAGAATATTGTGAGCCGCCAGCTTGACCTCACCCAAGACGCCGCCGTGGTCACGGTGGGCACCGTCAATGCCGGTGTGCGCTACAACATCATCCCGCCCGATGCCACGCTTAGCGGCACCATCCGGGCATTTAGCCCCGAGACGCAGCAGCGCATTTGGGCCGACATCCGGCGCACGGCCAAGGGCATTGCCGAAAGCAACGGCGCCACGGCCGAGGTTGGCATCGAGCCTTACGTGCCCGTCACCTTCAACGACCCGGCCCTCACGGCCCGCATGCTGCCCACGCTGCAAGGCGTGGCCGGCGCCCAGAATGTGGTTGAAATCAAGGCCGTGACCGGCGCCGAGGACTTTGCCTGCTACCAGGAAAAAATCCCCGGCCTATTCGTGTTCTTGGGAGGCACTACGCCCGGCACCGACTTCTCGACCGTGGCCGACCACCACACGGCTGGCTTTAAGGTCGATGAAAGCGCCTTCCCATTGGGGGTGAAAACGCTGGCTACTTTGGCGGCCGACTACTTGAGTAAAAAGTAAGGTGCCAGACCTAAAAAATGGCCGGTTGCGCAGTACGCAGCCGGCCATTTTTATTTCTATGCGGTGCCGTAGCGTTAGTCGAAGTGCACCAGCCGCTTGCCCTTACCCTTGTAAAAAGCAATCTCCATCTTGAGCGATATGGTCGCGAAATCATCCGTCAGGTTGGGGTTAGCGCGCTGGCTAATACCGTCGAGCAAGTCGGTGGTCGTGAAATAATAAAGCCCTTCGAGGGTGAAGCGCACTGTACGGCTCGCCCGCAGCGTGACGCCCGCGCCCACGGGCAACACGGCGGCCAGGCCGGGGTAGTCCCCACGCTTCTCGGGCGACAGGGTTACCACCCCATTGGCTGTGCGCTGGGTAACCACCGGGTCGAAGAGCGTCAACCCCACCCCGGCCTGCACAAATACCTGCACGGGCGTGGGCCGGTAGGTAGGCCCAACGTACATACTTTTATCGGCGTTTAAATTGTAGCGTACGAAGGTGGTCAGTAAACCATTGGTGCTAGTGAAGTTGTAGTTACGGCTTAGCACCTGGTCCTTAGCCTGAAGATTAAAATACGACAGGTCGACGCCGTACACGACGTGCGGGCTCAGCGACTGAGCCAGCCCGATGCCTAGTCCAAGCTCCAGGGTATTATTACTTAATCGATTGGTAATATCGCCGTTGTAGTATGCCAGATTACCGCCAAAGGTGAGGCGCACCGGTGGGCGGCGGTAAAGCTGGTTGCTGGCGGTATAGTAGGAGCGAAGTAAACGGTAACCGGGAGGAGCGGCTTGCGCCGCGCTAAGCGTAGCGCTTAGTAAAGCAGAAAGGAGAATAGAACGCATAAGTTAAAGAAAGGGGTAAATTATAACAAACATAGGTAAACGGCCTGTATTATTCTGCCAAAGACTGTCTATAAATCGGCGTGGCTGGTAAAGTAGGCCCAGCGGCTGGCAGTATCTTTCGGCTCTAAAACGGTTTGCCTACATGACGATTCATTTCTCCCTTCCGTATCGCACCACCTATGGCCAGCGCCTGGTGCTAAGTGGCTCGTTACCTGCTTTGGGTCACTGGGACTTAGCAAAAGCGCTGCCGCTGCACTACAACGAGGCAACTACTCGCTGGAGCGCCGAGGTGGCCGTACCTGCCGAAGCGGCTTCGGCGCCCATTAGCTACAAATACGTCTTGCTAGTTGAAGGTGGCGGCGTGGTATGGGAATGGGGCGCCAACCGCACGCTGGCCGCGCCCGCCAACCTCCTTGAGCGGCTAGAGGTACGCGACTTCTGGCGGGCGCCCGCCCAGGATGAGAATGAGTTGTTTACGGCCGCTTTCACCGAAGCTTTGTTTCGGCGGCCCGCCCACCCGCCCGCTGCCAAAGCTGCTACGGCCAAGGTCACTAAGGCCCCCAAGGGCAAAGCTGCTGCCGCTGACCCAACTGCTGCTTCGGCACCCGCCAACGTGCGCTTTCGCCTCGAAGCGCCGCGCGTGGCCAGCCAGCACCAAGTGTGCGTACTGGGCTCCGATGCCGCCCTAGGCGCCTGGGACCAGGGCTTGCCGCTCGTGCTCTCCGACGCGGCCTACCCCGCCTGGCAGGCCGGCGTGGCGCTGGCCACGCCCACTGCCGAGCTGCGCTACAAATACGGCATTTGGGACCCGGCTGCGCGGGCCGTAGTGCAGCTCGAAATCGGCGAAGACCGCGTGCTCCCCGCGGCCGATGTGGCACCTGGCACGCTTCGCATGCTCGACGATGAGGGTTTTCGCTACGAGGCCGGGCCCTGGCGGGGCGCCGGTGTAGCGTTGCCGGTTTTTTCGCTACGCAGCGAGCGCGGCCTGGGCGTGGGCGAGTTTCCCGACCTGAAGCTGCTCATGGACTGGGCCAGAAAAACCGGGCTGAACGTGGTGCAGATTCTGCCCATCAACGATACCACGGCTACCCACACCTGGGTCGATTCGTACCCCTACGCGGCCATCTCGGTGTTTGCGCTGCATCCGCAGTACCTCCACCTCGACGACATAGCTAAACTTAAGGACAAGAAAGCCGCCGCCGAGCTGGCTAGCTTGCGCACCGAACTCAACGCCAAGGACTTCGTAGACTACGAGCCGGTGATGAATGCCAAGTGGCGGTTCCTTAAACTCTTATACCAGCAGGAGAAAACCAAATTTCTGGCCGACCCTGAATTTCGCAGGTTCAAGGTCGAGCAGAGCGCTTGGCTGATTCCCTACGCGGCCTTTTCAGGCTTACGCGACCGGTTTGGCACCGCTGACTTTTTGCAGTGGCCCGCCGAGTTTCGCACACCCCAGGCCCTGGAGGAGCTGGTAGCTGAGCAAGGCCCCAATTTTGACGAGTTTGGCCTGCACTTCTTCACCCAGTTTCATCTCGATAAACAGCTGCGCGACGCCGTGAGCTACGGCCGCCAGCACCAGGTAGTGCTCAAAGGCGACCTGCCCATCGGGATCTACCGCCACTCGGTCGATGCCTGGACCCAGCCCGAGCTCTACCACCTCGACCAGCAAGCCGGCGCCCCGCCCGACGACTTTTCGGTGACGGGCCAGAACTGGCGCTTCCCCACCTACAACTGGGAGCGCCTGGCCGCGGACGGCTACGCGTGGTGGAAGCAGCGCCTGGGCCACCTGGCCCGCTACTTCGATATGCTGCGTATCGACCACATCCTGGGCTTTTTCCGCATCTGGGAAATGCCGGCCAACTCGGTTGAGGGCCTGCTCGGGCGCTTCTCGCCCGCCTTGCCCCTGCACCGCGAGGAGATTCAGCGCCGGCTCGGGTGGTTTGACTACGGCCGCCTGTGCGAGCCCTACATCCGCTGGCACTTGGTGGAACGCACCTTCGGCGACGACGCCCAGGCTGTGCTCGCCGAGTTTATGCACGCCGGCGACTACGGCACCATCCAGCTTAAGCCGCCCGTGGCTAGCCAGCGCCAGATTGAGGCGTATATTGACGAGGAAAGCCGGTTGCACCCCGAGCGCGAGGAGTTCTTGTTACGGGTGCGCCCCGGGTTATACCACTTCGTAAACGAGGTGTTGTTCTTGCCTGCCGGCAACGACTTTTACCACCCGCGCATTACGCTCGATAAGTCGGCTAGCTTCGCGGAGCTCGACGGGGAAGAAACCAAGCGCCGGCTCTACGACGACATTTACGTTGACTTCTTCTTCCGCCGCCATGAGGAGTTTTGGCGCGAGCAAGGCCTGGTGAAGTTGCCACCCGTGCGCTACGCCACCAACATGCTCATCGCGGGCGAAGACCTCGGCATGGTACCCGCCTCGGTGCCCGGCGTAATGAAGCAGCTCGGCATATTAGGCCTCAACATCCAACGTATGTCTGCCAACCCCAACGTCGAGTTTGGCCACCCCGCCGACGCCCCGTACCTCTCGGTAGTGAGCCCCGGCAGCCACGATATGAGCACCCTGCGCGGCTGGTGGGAAGAGGACCACGTGCGCACCCAACGCTTTTTCGAAACCACACTGGGCCACTGGCGCCAGCTAGCCCCCTACTATGCCGAGCCCTGGGTGATTCGCGAAATCATCGAACAGCACCTGCACTCGCCGGCCATGTGGGCCATTTTCCCGCTCCAAGACCTGCTGGCAATGGACAACTACCTACGCCGCGCCAACCCGCACGATGAGCATATCAACGTGCCTGGTAATCCGCAGCACTTCTGGAAATACCGCCTGCACCTACCCCTTGAAGAACTCAACGATGCCGTAGGCCTCATCGAACCCCTGCGAGCGTTGGTGGAAGAAAGCGGTCGGGGCAAAAGTTATTAGCCTATTAGCTCCTACTGCGACTGCTCGCGCTTGACTGCGATTAGAGCAGGTTCCAGGTTAGTGTACCCTACCCAGCCCTGTACTCAATTTCTTGTTTGAAACGACGTAACCTGCGCTGCTACGTCGTAAGTGCCAGATCGCCAGTATAGCGTTGCAGAAGTCGCTCAGTACTGATCAAAGTTGACTTTGCAGGCAGCCTCGTGGCAGGAGCCAAAGAAGTCGATTAGCTAATGTAAGACTGAGAATGCCAGCTCCGATCCGAAAAAGTACCCGAGCAGACATGAGGAGAAAGGCGAAAAAGCGATTTTTCCAGCCTAAAGCAGAATACTTAGATAAGTGAAATTTTTTAAAGGATTAGTAATTCCTCTAAAATTGCCTTACTCAAATCAACTAGCTTGATAACAGGAGATTAGCTAATTTTATTAAATTATAGCATAAATTATAAATTTATAATAATCAACTATTAATTTTTATAAAAAATACCATATTATATCTTCCAAAAATTAAAAAAAACAGCCGCTTTAAAACTATGTGAATCGCCTGGATTTGCGGCTCAGAAATCCGTTTGTAATTTTAACTTACTTATTAACAAGGAAGTGCTACCTGGTACTGTTCGCGCTTAGCCGAAATCCTTGCTAAAGTGCTAATAGATATTTCCTGAATTAATTAAATTAAGATTAACTGACAGTGATAAGGTTTTTGGCAAAAAAATTGCCTTGCAGAAAGCAAGCGCCTAGAGTATTACGCTCGACAGCTTCTATAAATAATTGGACCTTCAAGATCGATAACCTGGCCCCCGAAGCAATTAGTTTTATGTCGCTGCTTGATCGGCAGCCAGACAGCCTGGGTAAACGTGCACTTATCACCTACCCTACTATAGCTTTCTAATACTCACCGACTCTCTATGAGCAATACTTTACAAAAAAACAGTTTGTGGCTGCTTTGCTGCTTGGGGTTTGGCATTCATGCCAGGGCCCACAGTGCCTACAATCCCCAGAAAACCAGGGTATTGCACGCAGCAGCCGCTACTCCGTACGCCAGCCTTGGTGTAACTAGTAGCCAGTCAGTAAGTGCGTTAGCCAACGTGACGGTGGCCCTTAACGGCCCGGCTACCCTCAACGCGGGCCAGCCCACGGGCACGTACACAGTCACGTTTACCAACGAAGGCCCCGGCGCGGCGGCCAATGTGACGCGGGTAGTGACGCTGCCCACCGGAGCCACGCTCACGGCTACGCAGCAGACCGCTATCCAGGCCACGTACCCTTCCGCTACTTTTCCCTCGGCCGGCACAATCAACTTCGGTTCGATTGCTTTAGCTAGCACTGCGACTAGCGTCGTCTCGTTTGCTTTCACGGCGCCCACGGCCACTGGCTCGGCGAGCCTGAGTGGCAGTACCTCGACGACTTCGGATAGTGGCACCTTCGCCCCCACGACCAGCTCCCTTACCCTGACGACGGTGGCAACGGCCGACGTGGCGGCGACTATCACGACGAGCGCCACGCCTACCACGGGCACCTTCACCGTGACCTTTAGCAACCAGGGCCCGCAGGATGCGGCCGGCGTCACGCGCACCGTGCAGCTGCCGAGTGGCCTCACGGGCGCGGCCACGGCCACCACCAACCCCGATGGCAGCAGCAACAACGGCGTGAGCGTGACGGGGGGCGGCTATTATAACGCTACGACGGGCCTGGTAACTTATCCGTCCTCGCCTACGACTATCACAACTGGTAGCTCACTGACTTCAGCCATCAGCTACACCCTGGCCAGCAGCGCCAGCCAAGTGGCCGCCACGGCCACGGTGAGCACCACGACCAACGAGGCCGGGCTGACGCCCAACAACACGGCGACGGCCGTGATGCCAGCCCAGTTTGACCTGGCTACTACGCTCACCGGCCCCGCTACCACCATCTCGGGCTCGCCGGCGACGCTCTACGTGACGACGACCAACAACGGGCCCAATAATGCCCCGGTAGCTACGCAAACGATCACCATCCCGTCCGATGCGCAGCTCACGAATGTGTATATAACCAGAGGGGGCGTGTATACCTACAACACCAATTCAAAGAGTGGGACGGTCACGTTTCCAGACGTCGCGAACCTGCCGGCGGGCCAGACGATTACCAACAGCGTCAGCTTTACGGCACCGGCCGGCAACTTTGCGCCCTCGGCCCTGGTCACGCTCACGAGCGGCGACACGAACACCGCTAATAATACCGCCTACCTCAATGGCAACACCACTAGCACGGCGGTGACCGTCACGGGGGCGACGACGGCCATGACCAATGAGGCCCTCACCATCAGCACTGGTTCGGCCATCGTGGCTCCGGGCGCCGTCGTTACCTACACCGTGACGGCGACGAATAAGGGCTTCCTCAACACCACTACCGTGGCCAATGTGGCCGCGCAGGTGCAGCTGCTGGCTGGGCTTACCATGTCTTCGCTCACCGTCGGCGGCACTAGTGGCTCGCTGATGGGCACCACCCTTACGTTTACGACACCGGCGGGCACAACGACCTACAACACGACCACGGGCGTGCTGACGTACCCCGTACTGGCCAGCCAGGCGAGCGGAAATACCTATACCTACGACCAGCTCGCCGTCACGGTACCCGCCAACACGGGCAACAACGGGCAGCTGCTGGCTACGACTTCGGTGAGTACCGCTAGTAGCGACCCCGTGCCGGCCGACAACACGGCGTCGGTAGCGGTGAAAGTGCAGACGGCCGCCGACTTGGCTACCTCCATTACAGGCTCCACAACTACCGCAGCGGGCCAACGGGCTAGCTACACCGCCACCTTCACCAACCTCGGGCCGGGCTCGGCCACCAACGTGGTCGAAACGGTGCAGCTACCCGCGGGCCTGGGTAACGTACTCGTGCAGGATGCCAGCGGCAACGTCCTTACCAATGCCTACAACGTGACGACAGGCCTGGTCACGCTGACGCCGCTAGCCAACGCGCCCATTGGCACCAGCCAGACCTTCGGCATCACCTTTGTAGCACCGGGTCAGAGCTACGTGGTGAGCAGCACGATTAGCAGCGGCACCACCGACAATGCCACCACTAACAACTCGGCCCTACTAAGCGCGACAGTGAGCCCCACGGCTGATGTCGCCGTGTACGTGAGCGGCCCGGCCACGGCCGTGGTGGGCAATGCCGTAACCTACGCCGTCACGGCCGTCAACAACGGCCCCAACACGGCTATCGCGGCGCAGGCCACGCTCCAGCTACCCGCGGGCCTGTCGGGCTCGGGGCCCGTGGTGACCAATGCCGATGGCAGCAGCAACAACGGTGTGGTGCTGACGAGCGGTGGCACCTACAACGCCACTACGGGCGTAGCCACCTTTCCCAGTGCGAACCTGGCGGCTGGCGACAGCCAAGTGGGCGTGATTACGTTCACGATGCCAGCCAGCCCGACCAATGGGCAGATTGCGGCTACGGCCTCAATTTCGACGAGCAGCACCGATTTGGTAGCGGGCAATAATACGGCCGCCCTCACGACTGATATCGCGCCGACTACGCCTGACCAGGCTGATTTGGTCACGACCATAGCGACATCAACCTCCCCAGCCGGGGCTAGCTCGCAGGTGAACTATATCTTGACTTTCAGCAACAACAGCCCGACTACTGCGGCGAGCAAGGTAGTCCCCACTGCGTACTTGCCTGCCGGCCTCACCGCCGTAGTAGTGCGCACATCGAGCGGTGTAGTAGTGCCCAACGCGTACAACAGCACCACGGGCCAGATTACGCTGCCAACCATCGATAGCCAACCGGCCGGCGACGCGACTACTTACACGGTTAGCTTAACCGCCCCGGCCAATACAGCGGTTGTTGCGGCGTCGGCCGTGTCGTCGAACACGTCGGATTCTAACCCAGCCAATAATATTGTAAGTAGTACGGTCACGATTACACCAGCGTACGATGTGGTAACGAGCCTAGCGGGCCCCACTTCGGCCCAGCCGGGTAGCGTGGGCATCTACACGGTCACCACGACCAACAATGGTCCCTCCACGTCTTCGAGCACTGCTAATACCACGCAAACGGTAAAGTTGCCCGCTGGCTCTGTGGTGAGTGGTCTCGGCGCGGGCGCGTCTTATAATAGTGGCACGGGCGTGATCACCTTCCCGCCCATTACTACCCAGGCAGCGGGTGCCAACGGCGCGGTAGTTAACTCATTTACGGTGCAGATGCCCACCACGGGCAATCTGGACCTGACGGCCACCGTAGCCCTGAGTGGCGAAAGCAATCCCGGCAACGACCAAGCGTCCCTAACTACTACACCCGCCAACCAAGCACCGGTAGCCCAGAACATCTGGAACACCTTACAGAGCCCGCGCGGTAACACGGCTACCCAGCAACTCCTCTCGCTGTTTAACGCGATCGATGCCGATGGCAGCATTATTAGGTACACTGTCACGAGTCTTCCGGATGCCACCCAAGGGGTTCTGTACTACAACGGTGACCCCGTGCTGGCCGGGCAAAGATTCCTTGTAAAGGACCTGACTACTAATGGACTATACTTCGTGCCAACGCCGGGCTTCGTGGGCAACGCCACGTTCACATATACGGCAATCGATAATGGTGCGGCGGTGAGTAATCAGGCGCTCTACACCATCCCAGTAGCTCCCGACCAGAACTCCATCTACACCATCTACAACTCGGCGAAAGGGGGCAGCAACCCCTACGCTACCAACGACGTGCTTGCCCAAGTGCGGGATGCGAATACCGATACCTACAACAGCACGGGGGTTATCTACGACGAGCTGGGAGTGTTGCAAGCGGGAGCCGCTAATGGCTTGGCGCTGAGCGGCACCAACGCGGTGATCACCTCGGGCACGCTGCCCAGCGGCGTGAGCTTGGATCCGGCGACGGGCCGCATCTACGTGAGTGACGCTAGCCAACTGCCGCACATCACCCAAGCTACTCCCTACACCGTCAACGTTACCGTCACTGACCTCAATGGGGGGGTAAGCGCCATGCCGGTCACCTTTACCATTGGGGCGTATCCCTACCCCTTCCCGCTGCCGGTCGAGCTGACGGCCTTCACGGCCCGGGCCGTGCAGAACCGCGATGCCTTGCTTACCTGGACCACGGCCTCCGAGCTCAATAGCGCTTCCTTCGACGTGGAGCGCTCGCTCGATGGCCTGTCGTTTGCTAAAGTCGGCCAGGTAGTGGCCCAGGGCACCAAGCTGACGGCTACTAGCTACTCGTTCACCGAGGCGGGTATCGGCACGAAGGCCACGGGGCCCATCTACTACCGCCTGCGCGAGGTAGACCAGGATGGTACGGCCCACTATTCGGCCACCAAAACTTTGAGTTTCAGCAAAGATGCCAGCCTGGTCCTGAGTCTCTACCCCAACCCGGCTCAGACAACGACCACGCTCGACCTCAGCTCCTTGCCGGCCACGGCGAGCTACCAAGTGCAGCTGCACGATGCCACCGGCCGCCAGGTGCTGGCCACTACCCTGGCCGGTGGCGTGCCCCAGCTGCTCGACGTAGCCAGCCTGGCCAGCGGCGCCTACCACGTGCTCGTCACTGGCACCCTACCCGACGGCACCCTCCTACGGCAGGTGCTGCGCCTCACGAAAGAATAGGCGCTACTCCTATCGACACCAAAAAGGCTCCTCTCCCCGAGAGGAGCCTTTTTTATTTGGCTGAAACAGGCCTTTTTGAAACTTTGCCAAGAGTTATAGCTAGCCGGGGCGGGAAAGCGTACTTTGTGGTTTCGCTGGTTTACTTCCCCATTTACTTTCCTATGTCCGATTTAGCTCCCAAGCTTACGCACCTTAACGACGCTGGCCAACCGGCCATGGTCAACGTCGGCCCCAAAGCGGTAACGGCCCGCGTGGCCCGCGCCCGCGCCCGCGTGCGGCTCGGAGCCGATATCCTAGCTTTGGTGCAGGCCGGCGACCTACCTACCCGCAAAGGGCCGGTGTTTCAAACAGCAATAATCGCGGGCGTAATGGCGGCCAAAAAAACGGCCGATCTCATCCCGCTCTGCCACCCGCTGGGCCTCGACGACTGCCAGGTGCACATCGAAGTGCTCCCGCCCGATTCACTTCTGATTGAATGCACGGCCCGCGTCACGGGCAAAACGGGCATCGAGATGGAAGCCCTAACCGGGGCTTCGGTAGCCGCCCTCACGGTGTACGACATGTGCAAAGCCATGTCGCACGACATTGTTATTGAAGAGATTAGACTCTTGGAAAAGACGGGCGGCAAGTCCGATTTCCACCACCTGGGCTAGAAACAGCTTGCGGCTACGGGTGGGCGGCTACCCACACGGTACCGTCTTCGTATTCTTCTTTTTTCCAGATGGGGACGACTTCTTTCAGCGTGTCGATGATGTACTGGCAGGCGGCGAAAGAATCGCCCCGGTGCGGCGTCGAGACGGCTACTACCACGGCCACATCGCCGATTTCGAGGGTGCCGTAGCGGTGCGTCACGGCTACCTGGCGCAGCATGGGCCATTTTTCCTGGGCCATTTCGGCTACGCGGCGCAGCTGGTGCAGGGCCATGGGCGGGTAGGCTTCGTAGTGCAGCCGCACCACGCGGCGCCCGTCGCTACGGTTGCGTACCGTGCCGATGAAGGCATTCACGGCCCCGGCTTCGTCCGATTCGACGGCGTGCAGGGCGGCGGCTACGTCGATGGGTTGGTCGGTGAGGTCGATGTGGTGCATAGCAAGGCGAATGATTTTAAGCAATAAAAAAAGGGGAAACTAGAACGTCATGCTGCGCCTAGCGCAGCATGACGTTCTTTTATGAGATGCAGCGGCGGCCTTACCCGCCACTCACGGGTGGGATGAGCGCGATTTCGTCGCGCTCGTGCAGGGCCACCTCTTCGGCGGCGTACTCGTTGTTGACGGCTACGGCCAGGCTGCGGAGGCTAGCCAGCGCGGGGTATTGGGTGCGCAGGTCGGCGAGCAAGCCGGCGGCCGACTGGCCGGCCGGGACGGTCAGGTCCAGGGAAGACTTGCCCACAATTTCGCGGGCAATCCCAAAAAGGGCGACAGTAAGATTCACAATAACACTATTTTATCAGTGGAATAACTACCCGCCGATCGTGGCCATGCTCTCGAAGTTGAGCTGATGCACGGGGCGCAGGCGCTCGGCCTCAAAGCCGTTGGCGGCCCGGTGGTAAAAAGCCTGACTAAGCGCCTGAGCAATTTCGGTATCAGTCGAGCCGCCGCGCAGCATGGCGCGCAGGTCGAGTACGCCCTGGTCGTAGAGGCAGGTTTTGATGCCGCCCTCGGCGGTGAGGCGCAGACGGTTGCAAGTGCCGCAGAAAGTGCGCGAGTAGGCCGCAATAATCCCCACCCGGCCCTGGTAGCCCGCAATGGTATACTCGTCGGCGGTGGCGCCGGTGGCAGTGTAGGCCGGCACGAGCGCACCCAGGTGAGCCTCCAAATGCTGCCGGATGCGGCGGTGGTTCCAAGGCAGCGACTCGGGCGTGGCAATGTGGCTGCCGCCGTTAAAGGGCATCTCTTCGATAAAGCGCACTTCGACGGGCAAGTCGCGGGTGAGCTCGGCGAGCGGCACCAAGTCCTGGATGTTGCGGTCAGCCATCACCACCGCGTTGATTTTCACTTGAATACCGGCATCTAGCAGCGCATCGAAGGTGCGCATGACCTGCGGCAATTCGTCGCGGCGCGTGATTTCAAAGAAGCGCTGCCGGTCGAGGGTATCGAGGCTGAGGTTCACGGCTTTCACCCCTAGCCGGGCCATGATGGGCACGTGCGGCGCCGTGAGGACGCCGTTGGTAGTGAGGCTAAGGTCGTCGAGCCCCGGCAGGGCAGCTAGCCGCTCCATGAAGGGCACCAGGTCGCGGCGCACGAAAGGCTCGCCGCCGGTGAGGCGCACTTTGCGCACGCCCAAATGGGTCATTATTTCGACCAGGCGCAGCATTTCTTCATAGCTAAGCAGCTCATGCTTAGGCATGTACTTGATACCTTCTTCGGGCATGCAGTAGAAGCAGCGCAGGTTGCAGCGGTCCGTGACGGCCAGGCGCAGGTATTCCAGCGGTCGGCCGTGGGCGTCGTGCAGCGTAGTAGGCAAAAAAGAACTGCTCATGCAAAAGTCAAAAGTAAACCGGCTTAACCAGCCAATGCTTTACCCTAAACACCGCCCGTGTGTTTTCATTCCTTCTAAAATTTTTAGCGCTGTATAAGGCCGGATACAGCGGTAGGGATCAGTTACAGCGGCTGGGAGCGCCCGCAGTACTCTTCTTGGACGGCCCGACCACGAGCTTATACCCTGCGCGCCCTCAAAAACCGGGGTATTCCTCCAGCCCGCCGCTGAGGGTCTGCACGTTGTGGTAGCCAAACTCGCGCTGGAGCAGCTCCACGGCTTTGGCACTGCGCACGCCGCTTTGACAATAGACCACCACGGGGCGGGTGCGTGGCACCTCGGCGACGCGGGTGGCCAGCTCGGGCAGGGGCAGCAGCACGGCATCGGGCAGGTGGCGGCGCTGGTACTCCAGCTGGCCGCGCACGTCGAGCAGCAGCGGCGGCTCGGTCGAGGCGAGCCAGGCCTGCAAGTCGGTGGCGCTAAGGCTAATACTAGCCGGCGCGGGCGCACAGCTAGCATCGACGTAGTCGGCGGGGCTGGCGGTGTCGAGGTTGAGTTGGCTCTGCACGGGGTCGCGCCGGAAGCGCAGGGTGCGGCTCTGGAAAGTGAGAGTATCGAGTAGCCAGAGGCGACCGCTCAGGACTTCGCCCAGGCCGAGCACGACTTTCAGCGCTTCGGTAGCTTGCACGGTGCCAATGAGGCCGGGCAGCACATTGAGCACGCCGGTGGTATTGCAGTCGGGGGCCTCGGCGGCGCTCGGCGGCTCGGGAAAAAGGCAGCGGTAGGTGGGGCCACCCTGGTAATTGAATACCGATACCTGGCCTTCAAACTTGTAGATGGCCCCCGATACCAGCGGCCGGCCCAGGCTCACGCAGGCGTCGTTGAGCAGGTAGCGGGTCGGAAAATTATCCGAGCCATCCACCACCACATCATAGCTGGCCACGAGGTCACGCACGTTGGCGGGGCTCACCCGAATGGGGTGCAGCTCGCACGTTACCAGCTCGTTGAGGCGGGCTAGCGCGGCGGCGGCAGCCTCGACCTTGAGCTGGCCCACATCCTCCGAGCCGTAGAGAATCTGGCGGGGCAGGTTGGTCAGCTCCACGCGGTCGGCGTCGGCCAGGCCGAGGGTGCCCACGCCGGCGGCGGCCAGATATTGCAGAATGGGGCAGCCCAGGCCGCCGGCGCCCACTACCAGCACCCGCGCCTGGCGCAGGCGCTGCTGGCCCGCCTCACCGATTTCGGCTAGCTGGAGGTGGCGGCGGTAGCGCTGGCGCTCGGCAGAAGTGAAGTCAGGCATAGGTGAAACCATGAGCGAATAAACAGCCAAGCCAGCGCTAGGTTTAGGCCTCCTCGGGGGTCTCACTTTCGGGCTCGGGTGGTTGCCACAACTGCTGCGGGCTTACGATAGGCAGCAAAGCTTCCGAAAAGGAAGTGCCGGCCAGCCGGGCTTGCAGCAGCCCGCGCACTGTAGAGTAGGCAATACTCACGGCCGTCCAGCCGAGGCCCACGGGCACGCCGCCCTGTTGTCGCAGCAGCGGCAAGTCAACGTAGTGAAAAATAACGGCTATCGTGAGCTTAGCCGAAGCCTTGGAGCCAGTTTTGCTGGTACCGGCAGGACGGGCAGTAGCTTTTACCTGCACGTTTACGCGCAGTAGTTCGGGCTGGTCAGGGCTGAAAAAAATACCGCAGCTAGTCTTAAACTGGTACTGTGGCTCGGCGGTGATGCGGGGCAATACGTCGTCGAGACTCACTTGCAGCAAGTGGGTCTCGCGTAGGCTCAAGGCATTGACAGTGAAGCTGCCAGCAGCAATAGCGTCAGACATTTAGGCAGCGTCGGCGTAAAGAGAAAGCGTAAGCACAGTTGAGCTGGCCGGCCGCGCCCGGCCGCCGGTCGGCTCCTGAAATGAGGCTTGCGTCCAGCGGTCGGGCGTGGGTGCGGTGCGGCTCCCGGCCTGCTTGATCAGCACTACCGGAGCCGCCTGCGCGTCGCGGAAAGCCAGTACCAAATCCTCGCCCAGCACGGCCTCCAGCCGGGTAATCGTTTTCAGGGTAAAATTGTGAGTTCCACTCAGCCAGCGGCTTACCTCTGACTCTTGTTTCCCTAGTCGGCTGGCCAGCTCGCGCTGCGTCAGGCCCTGGCGCTGCATGGCTTCGCAGAGCAGGCCCGACAGCTGCATTGACTTATCTACGAAGCGCTTATCAGCTTCGGCAGCCGGTACTAGTTTCAAATAATCAGCGAGCAGAGTCATAATCGGCAGGTGGGGTAATAAGTAGCGATAAGGGCTGGCCGGTACTGGCCGGTAGTTGCGAGCTGGTTATTTTTCGGCGCTTCAACTCGCTGACTATACTATTCATTAAGTCAAAATGGGGCAGGCAATCCGGGCTTTCCTGAATGGTTGGTGCTTCTTTTAGGCCACCGCCACATAGTAGCAGATTTGCATCGTCTAGCCGGTAGCAGTAAAGGCGCAAGGGCCCCGCGTCAATCGGCAGGGCTAGCCCCCGCCCCTCCCGAGGTCGAAAAAATCGGGCGGCTTCCGGTTTTAGCTGCTCACTTAGCCGAGCGGCGTACAAAGTAGCCTTCGCTCCAGCCCCAAACAATTCGATTTCAACGCGAATCTTCACTTAAAAGTTAAGCAAAAGTAGTAGAGAATTAGCAATTGTCAACCGTGCTTGATGGATAAAGGTAGTTTACCAAGACAAATACCTATGCTTTCCGATCAAGAACTCCCATGATTATTTTCACCAAAAAGAAGTACCGCTAGGCAACAGTTTTTTTGTTGCTTAGCGGTACGCTTGTATTTACAATAAATTTACTACCAGCACCTTACAACCCGTACGTGACGGTGAGGTAGTACAAGCCGCCCACGCTGGGGCCGCCGAGGTAGGTGACGTAGTAGTCGTTGAGCACGTTGCTGGCGCCGAGCTTCAGGCTGACCTGCGAGGTGGGAATGCGGTAGCTCACCTGGGCATCGAGCGAGCTATAGGCGGGCACGCTGCCATTCACCAGGAAGGTCTGCGAATAGTAGCTTACCTGGTGGCGGAAATTCAACCCAAAGCCCACGTTCTTATAAGCGTTCTCGTTGGCAAAGCTCAGGTTGTAGGCCCAGCGCGGGGTATTGAAGCCGTCTTCGAGGCCGTCGCCGTTTTCGGTGCGGGCGAGGCGGGCGTAGGTAGCGTTGGCGCCGGCCAGGTAGCCGCCAGCCAGGGTATAGCGCAGGCCCGCCGAGCCGCCGTAGTTGTATACCTGGCTCTGCGAGTTGGTCCAGAGGCGGTAGCGGGCCTGGGTGCCGCGGGCGTTGAGCGCGGTAGCCACGGCATTGAGGTTGTCGCCGCTCACGGGCACGTAGGTGGCGGGCAACGGGTCCTGAATGGTGGTGCCGCCCGTAGCCGAAGCGATGGGCACGTAGGCTTCGACCTGGGCGATGAAGTCGCGGTACGAGTTGTAGTAAAAATCGACATCGACCAGCAGCCGACCCTCCGACCCGATGGCCGCCTTGTAGCCTACTTCGAGCGATTTGATGTACTCGGGCTTGAGGTAGGTATAGGGGTTTTTAACAAGCGTATTTTGATTAGCTAAGATGGCCGCGGCGCGCTTCTGGGCGGTGGTTTGGGCCGAAGTATTGGCGTTGATGGCGGCCGTCACGGCGGTATTGAAGGCGTCGATGCTGGTGCGCAGGTAGCTATTTTCAAACACGCCGTTCGACATCACGCGCAGGCCGCCGATGCGTTTTACCTGGCCGCTGTTCACGTTGGAAAAGCCTTCAAACAAGCTCGGGAAGCGGTAGCCGCTCTGGTAGCTGACCCGGAAATTCTGGCGCTGCGTGGGCGAGTACACCGCCGTGAAGCGCGGGTTGAATTTCACGTTGAAGTAGTCGTTCTTATCCACGCGCAGCGTGGCCGTGAGGCGTAGCTTTTCTTCAAACAGCCGCCCGCCGGCCTGCACAAAGCCGCCGGTTTTGGAGTACGTCAGGTTGTCGTTGAGCGGGTCTTTGCCGGGTTGGGGTTGACGAAGTAGTTGCCGTCGGGCACCACGATGTAGGTGCGGTGGTCGGCCCCGGCCAGCAGGTCGAGGTTAGCGGGCAAACTAGCGCCCTTGCGCCGGATGGCCTCGGCAATATTGACCTGCGCCTCGGCGTGGGCCAGGTTGGCGCGCACGCGCAGGGCGGCGCCCACATCCCAGTTATTGATGTCTTGCAGCGTGCTCAGGCGCTGGTTGAAAGCGTCGGTACCGGGCTGGAGGCGGCCGGCATCGGCGGCGGTGCGGGCCGTGGCAAGGGCCTGAGCCACGCTTTGGCCGCCGGCCGTGGCCGCGTTCCAGGCATTGGTAAAGTCGGCATTCCAGACGGCATCGGTCTTGTAACTGCGGTCGATGTTCTCACCCATCGAGCGCAGGTTGTAGCTCTGGCCGGTATTTTCCTGGGTGAGGTAGGCGCGGGCCTGCACCACGGGCGTGGTGAAGGTAAGGGCGTGCTGCTGAAGCAGGTAGTTTTGCAGCCGAAAGCGGTTCGAGCGCTGGTACACGTTGTCGAAGCTCGCCACGCGGTAGGTGTAGGCCAGCTCTACATCGGGCCGAAAGCGGTAGTGCAGCGCCAGGTCGGCCTTGAGAGTCTTGATGTTGTAATCGACCAGGTCACGCTCGTCGTAGCCGGTGCGGGCCACCGAGTAGCTCTTGCCGCCCAGCGTGAGCGTAGTGCGGTCCGACGACTCGTTGCCGTAGCGGTTTACCTGGTCCGGGGCGGGGTTGTCGGCGCCAAACAAGCCTACGCTGCTATTGCCGGTGGGGTTGATGTCGGTCTGGTCGTTGGCCACCCAGTCGTAGGCCCGCAGGTAGGTGCCATTCACCTTGATGGCCAGCTTCTCGGGCACCAGCACCTTGGCAAAGCGCACGCTGGTTTCGGAGTAGCTTTTTACCGGCGAGGCGCTCGCGCCAAAGGTCTTGACGTTGGGGTCGTTGACGTGGTTGATGCCCGTTTGCTGGCGCACACTCAGGCCTTCCGAGTTGAAGGGGTTTTTGGTGGCAAAGTTGGCCAGCCCGTTGATAGCGTTGAGGCCGTAGAGCGCAGCGGCCGTGCCCGGCACAATCTCCACGCTGCTAATGTCGAGGTCGCTCGGCCCCAGCACGTTGCCAATAGGCGCACCAATGTGCGGCGCCTGGTTGTCGACCCCATCCACGAGCTGCGCAAAGCGCACGTTGGTAGTATTGGAGAAGCCGCGGGCGTTTATCACCTTAAAGCCCAGGCTGGGCGTGATAACCTGCACCCCTTTCAAGCCCTCAATGGCGTCAAAAAATGAGGGCGCGGGCGATAGCCGAATGGCGCGGGCGTTGAGCTTCTCGACCGTCACCGGCGACTGCAAGAAACTTTCTTCTACCCGCGAAGCCGACACCACCACCTCGTTGAGGTCGGTGTGCAGCGTGTCTTTGGGCGCGGGGCGGCGGGGCGGCCGGGTAGTCTGGGCAACGGCGGGGCTAGCCAGCGCCAAAGCCGACGCACAAGCCACCGAGCCGCGCAAAATACGTAGCTTATTTTTCATACAAGTTTTTTAGGATCAACTACTTACTACTGCATCTTCACCACACGCAGGCCCGTGACCTGGCGCACCCAGCGGGCCGGCTTTTTCTCCAGGGGCACGATGAGCTGGTAAGGGCCGTCGTGAGCGGGTAGGGGCTGGCCGTCGCGGCGGTCGGCGAGCAGGATGATCTGGGGCGAGAAATCGGCGTCGATTTCGGGTAGGGCAAATACGGCCTGGTAGCCGTCGGCGGCAGTGGCGAGTACGGCCTCGGCCAAAACAGCCCCGTGGATGCCCTTGCCCGCTGGCGCCCCAGCCTGGTGTAGCACGTCGGCTAGGGCCACGCCACTGTACACGTGCTTTTTGCCGTCTTTGTCGGTGGTAGTTTGCTCGCGGTGGGGCAGGGCAGCGAGCTCGGCAGCTGTGAGGGTGCGCGGAGTAGTCACTAAGCCATCGAGGCGCAGGGTAGCTAGCGGGCTAGGCACCGCCTGCCCGTAAGCATTGGGCAGCGAGGAGCTGGCCAGGGCTATTACCAGCGGCGCGACTAGCGAGTGCTGGCAGCCAGCAAGAGAAAGTAGCATTTTCAGAATAGCAAAAAGCGTTATATTGGGGAAAATATAACGGTGAACACAGTGAAAAGTTTAGGTCCTTTTCATTCGGGCTAGCGGTATAGCCGAGCTGTTTCGTCGGCCAGGAACTGCTCAAAGCGCGTTTGCAGGGCCCGAAACTCGGCGACGGCCTGTGCGCCCGCTTTCGTAAGGGCGGCCCCGCCACCGTGGGCGCCGCCAGCCTGCGCGCCCACCAGCGGCTGGCGGGCCTGGGCATTCATCGAACTCACTAAATCCCAGGCTTTTTTGTACGACATACCCATCTGCTTGGCAGCTTTGGAGATGGAGCCCGTGGCTTGAATCTGCTCCAGGAGCTCGAGCCGGCCGATCCCCAAAAAACGGTCGGTGGGGCCTTCTATCCAAAGGCGGCCGTTGGCGCGAAAGGCCTGGTTTTCGGCGAAAAGCTCGTGCATGGCGGGGAAGTTGGCGTACGGCTGATTTACGCAGCCGTGGCGAGTAGGGTGGTAAAAATACCGGCTAGCTGCTCGCCACGCCTTAGCCCGAATATAACCTTCGCCCCCGCCCACCTAGTATAGCCAGCCAACAAAGCAAGCTAAGTTTCAATTTCTAGCCGGTAACCAGGATGGAATACGACGTTATCGTAGTAGGCGCGGGCAGTGCCGGCCTGAGCGCGGCCCTGACCCTGGGCCGCTGCCGCCGCCGAGTGCTGGTGGCCGACGGCGGGGCGCCGCGCAATGCGCCGTCGGGCGGGGTACACGGCTTTCTATCGCGCGATGGCATCGAGCCGGCGGAGCTGCTGCGCCTGGGCCGCGAGCAGCTCCGCCCCTACCCCACCGTGGCGGTGCATAAGCTGAAAATCACTAGCCTCACCAAGCAGCTGGATGGCTTTCGGGCCGCAGGCGTCACCGCACAGGGCCACGCCTGGGCGGGCACCGCGCGGCGCATCTTACTGGCCACGGGGGTTGATGACCGGCTGCCGCCGCTGCCGGGTTTCCGCGAGCTGTGGGGCTCGGGCGTGCTGCACTGCCCCTACTGCCACGGCTACGAGGTGCGCGAGCAGCCGCTGGCGGTGTACGGCCAGGGCAAGACCGTGGTGGGCTTGGCACTGCTGCTTACCAACTGGAGCCCCGACCTGGTAGTAGTCACCGACGGCCCCGGCCACCTCACGCGCCACGCCCGCCAACGCCTGCGCCGCCACCACATTGAGGTGCGAGAGGAGCCCATCGCCCGCCTGGTGGGCGGCCCCCAAGGCTTGCACTGCGTCGAGTTTAAGGACGGTACTTACCTGGAGCGCAAGGCGTTATTCTTGCACGCCGCGCAGGAGCAGCGCAGCAGTCTGGCCGCCGAGCTGGGTGCGCGCATCACGGGTAAAGGCGCAGTGTGGGTAGATAAAAACTCGCAAACCACCGTCACCGGCCTCTACGCGGCCGGCGACACGGCCCCGGGCCAGCAGCAGGTGCTAGTAGCCGCAGCCGCGGGCGCTAAGGCGGCCATTTGCCTCAACGAAGGACTCACGAAAGAACAATTAACAATTAACAATACTTATCGCCCGGGCTAGCCAGAGGTGGGCGACGGCCTCGTCGGTGAAGGTGGCAATTTCGCAATCGACATCGGCGGCCGACACGATGGCCGTGACGGGCTGCCCGGCCCGTAGCGGCGATACCAGGAAGGCTAGCCGCACCGCTTCGGTGTAGCGCCCGCGCAGGGCGGGTGCAAACTCGGCCCCAAACCACGCGTTGACGGTGGGCTCGGTGAGGTCTTCGCGGCGGCGCAAGTCGAGCAGCCAGCGGCCGCAGGCGGCGGCGTCGGCCAGCACGGCTTCGTAGCCGGCGCGCAGCTCGGCGGGCGTCACTTCGCGGTGCCAGCGGGCAATGAGGGCCGGCACGTCGGGGCGGTGCAGCAAGTCGAGGCCGTGGGTGCTCATAGTCAGCGAAGTAAGCTCGGCAGAAGGGGCTTTGTCTGCAAGTTATACTCGTCACGAAGTATGTTGCGAGTTGAGAACGTGAAATTTACGGGTGAGTAAGGACGCGAGGTGGTGCCCAAACTCCGGGAGCCGGGTGAAGAAGTCGAGCACGGCGGTGCGAAACTGG